>Ga0209023_10000058_pt1 | contig 183500 bp, 188 predicted proteins | sample LakOneMetagenome_FD_187468 | JGI IMG/M metagenome (GOLD analysis project Ga0209023, IMG submission 187468) | Freshwater and sediment microbial communities from Lake Erie, Canada (SPAdes) (version 2) | ecosystem: Environmental > Aquatic > Freshwater > Lentic | place: Lake Erie, Canada... | reverse complement strand
GATCTTGATGGCGATCTGGCCACGGCTTGTGGGATGGGTGATGCCGAACAGCAGCGAATAGGCCGTGCCCGGGGCGGGCGCATCAAAGCTGTCGGAGACGATCGGGGCCACGCCGCAGCCAACGACAATCTCCGGGCGGCCGGTGCCGGTGAAACTTGCCGCGCGCATATAGGCCATCGATTCCGAATGCTGGAGGCGCGATGGGGGAACCGTTTTGCGCGCCGCATAGAGATTGCCGGCACCCAGCAGATGGTCCTGAAGGTTCTGGCCGACGCCCGGCATGTCGATCAGGCAGGTGACGCCGGCGGCGGCGAGCATCTCCTTGGGGCCAATGCCTGACCGCATCAGCAAGGCAGGGCTTTCCAGCGCCCCAGCGGACAGGACGATGTTGTCCGCCGTGATTTGGAGCGGGCCCTGCCGCCCCATGACCGTGAGGCTTTGCACCTGGTTGGCCCCGAGGTTGAGCCGCGTCACCCGCGCGCCTGTGAGGATGGTCAGGTTCTTACGGTCCCGCACGGGCTCCGTAAGCCAGGCATCGGCGACCGTCACGCGGCGGCCGTCACGAATATTGAGCGCGTTCGGGGTGACGCCGATCATCTCTCCGCTGTTGTGGCCCTTGAGGCGCGGCAGGCCCAGCGCCGCGCCCGCCGCCATGAAGGCGCGGGCCACGGGGCTTACCTCTTCATCGGGCAGATAGACTGGCAAGGGACCGTTCCGGCCGTGAATGCCATCACCGCCGAGCGGGTGATTTTCGATCGCCTGAAAGGCGGGGAGCAGGCCTTCCCAGCTCCAGCGCTGGTCACCCGTTGCTTCGGCCCAGGGCAGGAAGTCACCGGGGTGGCCCCGCATATAGCCCATGGCATGAAGGCAGCTTGAGCCGCCGATCAGGCGCCCGCGCGCCCAGCGGTGCACGCGGCCCGCCGTGCCGGCCTGCGGCTGCGTGCGATAATCCCAGTCATAGCTCCGGCCCTGAAGGGCCGGCCAGCAGGCGGGAGTCCATATGTCGGGGTCGTCCGGTTCCTCGCCGGCCTCGATCAGAAGCACATGGCGGTCCGGCGTTTCGCTGAGCCTTGCCGCGAGCAGCGCACCGGCGGAGCCGCCGCCGATGATCGCAATATCGGCATGCAGATTGTCCTGCGCAGGGCTGTCCGTCATTTCTCGATTCGCTCCCTCGCGGCATTACCCGCCGCCAGTGACGGGCGTTCAGCCCTCAGGCGGCGGAAAAATTTCAAGTTCCGCTATCCATGGATTTCTTCGCGGCGGCTTTTGCCTTGAGCAGATGCCGCTTCGAGGCCTTGCGGGCGGCTTTCTCATCGCCCGCGGCGATTGCCTCGAAGATCTCGCGCATTTCCATCAGGCTGCTTTGCGCCCTGCCCTCGAGCGACATCGAGCGCCCGCGAAAGAAACTGATCCGCGCCACGAGGCCGCGATGGACTTCCTCAAGAACGGGATTGCCGCAATTGGCGAGGATGATCGAATAGAAATCAGCGGCGGTCATGACCTGCGCCAGGCTGTCATTGCTGGCGGCGGCGCGCTCGAAGGCGGAAAGGGATTCCTCGAGTTCGCGCAGCTGCTCGGCCGACACGCGCAAGGCGCAGCGCCCCGCCGCCTCGACTTCGAGGAGCTCCCGCACCTCATATATGGCGGTGGCCTCTTCCCATGAGAGGGCGGGAACCGAAGGCCCGCGATTGGGCACGATCTCGATCAGGCGCTCGGCCTCAAGGCTGCGCAAGGCCTCGCGGAGCGACGGCCTGCTGACGCCGAGCTGGGCGCACAGCTGGCTTTCGACAAGGCGGCTTCCGGGCTGAAACATCCCCGAGAAAATGGCCAGGCGCAATTTTCCAACAGTCTCCTGCTGGACCGTGCGTGGCGAAATCCGCAAATTCAGCTCTGGCGGCATCGGCTCTTGCCCGTCATCGTTGTGAGGACCAACTTCATGCACCAGCATAGCCGATGCTTTGCCGATTGGACAGCGCGAATAGTTGGATTGTCAAATCTGTTGATTGCAAGAATGTCAGACAATCAAGTTGACGGCTTCCCGGTTATGTGATCCTCTGACTGAAGACGGGTTGCGGTGAGGAACACCTGAATGGCGACAGCCGAACCATTCGACCTCTTCAGTTCAAGGCGTGCCGACACCGGCCGCATTGTCCTGAATGTGCGCGAGGGTGGCAATGGCCCGCTGCTGCTGTTTCTCCACGGCATCACGGCAAATTCCGCCGTGTTCGCGCCGCTGATGGCAAAGCTTGCCGGCCGGTTCACCACCGTGGCGGTTGATCAACGCGGACACGGCCTCAGTGACAAGCCGGACAGCGGTTATAATGCCGATGATTATGCCGGCGATGTTGCCGCCCTGATCCGCGCGCTGGACCGGGGACGGGCAATCATTATCGGACATTCCTTGGGCGCGCGAAACGCCGTTACGGCGGCGGCCAAATATCCCGATCTGATCCGGTCTGTCGTGGCGATCGACTTCACGCCCTATATCGAAACAGAGGTTTTCGACGCCCTGGAAGCCCGCGTGAACGCGGGCGACCAGCTTTTCGAAAACATCGAAGCCGTCAGCGCCTATCTGGCCGCCCGCTATCCCAACATTCCGGCCGATGCCATCCGGACGCGGGCCTTGAGCGGCTATGGGAAAGTTGACGGCGGTTGGCGCGCCCTTGCGTCGCCATCCGCCATGGCCCAGACGGCGAAAGGCCTCCGGGCCGATCTCGTTCCCGCCTACAGGGATGTGGCGCGGCCCACTCTCATTATCCGCGGCGAACAGAGCAAGCTTGTCTCGGCCGCGGCACTCGCCAAGACAAGCCGGCTGCGGCCCGACCTGCCGGTCGTCGTCGTTCCCGGTGCTGATCACTACGTCAACGAAACCGCCCCGGACATCACGCTCCGCGCCATCACCAATTTTATCGACGCCTGATGACCCGCCGCGCCACCATTTCTTCCTACGCAGAAGGATCGAGACAATGACCAGTGTAAACAAGACGTCCGGCAAGACCCGCCGCGTTGAGATTGCCGGAGGAGGCTTTGCGGGACTGACCGCAGCCATCGCGCTCAGGCAGAGCGGCTGGGACGTGAGGCTGCATGAAAAGGACAGCGAGATGCGCGCCTTCGGCGCCGGCATCTATCTCTGGTACAACGGCCTGCGGGTGCTTGAGAGCCTGGGCGTTCTGGAAGACATCCTTGAAGGCTCGCACACGCCGCCAACCTATGAAACCCGGCTGCACAACAAGTCGATCTCCAAGGAAACCTTCAACGGCATTCCCTGGCGCATCATGACCCGCAGCCATCTGCATGACACGCTGGTGGCCCGGGCGCGCGCGCTGGGCGTCGATCTTCGCGTCAATTCGGAAGCGGTAGCCGCCGATCCCAAAGGGCGCCTGACGCTCCAGAGCGGAGAGGTTCTCGAGGCGGACCTCATTATCGGCGCCGATGGTGTTGCCTCCAAGGTGCGGAACTCCCTTGACTTCGAGACCGACAGATGGACGTCGGTTGACGGGCTGATCCGGCTGATCGTTCCGCGCATGAAGAAGGAACTGGGCTGCGGCGAGTGGGACAACACCATCGACATGTGGAACTTCTGGCCGCGCGTGCAGCGCATTCTCTATTCGCCCTGCAACAAGAATGAACTCTATCTGGGCCTGATGGCGCCGGCTGCCGATCCGCGCGGCTCGCGGGTGCCGATCGATCTCGAGGTCTGGCTTGAGATGTTCCCCTTCCTCGAGCCGTGCCTGGTCGAGGCGGCCAAGCTGCAGAGTGCCAGGTACGACAAATATACGACGACCAAGCTGGACAGCTGGACGCGCGGCAAGGTTGCGCTGGTGGGAGACGCCGCGCATGCAATGTGCCCGGCACTTGCCCAGGGCGCGGGCTGCGGCATGGTCAACGCCTTCAGCCTGTCGCAGAATCTCGCGGAAACCTCATCCGTCGAAGACGCTCTCGTTGCATGGGAAAAGCGCATTCGCCCGATCACCGACCGCTGTCAGGCGCTGTCGGGCCAATATGCGGCGAACAGATCGCTTTCAAAGGGAAACATGTTCACACCGGCAGCCCTTGAGGCAGCCCGCTACGATCCGCTGCGCCGTATCTATTCGTGGCCGCAATAACTCCAAAAGCCTTCGGCCATCGCGCCGACTTAGGGCAGGCACCATGCGTCTTGGGAGATGAGGATGGACTATTCGGCTGAAGTTGAAAAACATTATGATGTGCGGGGCTGGTACTCCACCATCCACGAGATCAGGCATGATGGCGGAAAGCCGGGCGCCAGCCTGATCAAGGCCGCCGTGGGCGTGATCATCCGCAATCCGTTCGCCGGAACATTCGTGGCCGATCTGTCAAGCCTCAGCAAGCCCAGCGCCGTCATCGGCCATGCGCTGGGCAAACGCGCCGCGGCGCTCCTGGGCGGCAGGCCGGTTGAAAGCTATGGCAAGGGCGGCATTGCCGGCACTTCGGGAGAGCAGGAACATGTGGTTGCCTGCATCACCACGGTGTTCGGCGATCCGCTGCGCGAAGAGGTGGGCGGCGGCAAGGCGTGGATCTCGTCGGCCAGCAAGGTTGCGGCGGCGGGTACGGCCATCGACATTCCGCTGGCGCACAAGGACGAGCTTTACATCCGCTCGCATTATGACGCCGTGACCTTCGCCGTTCCGGACGGCCCGCGCCCCGACGAGCTTCTGATTTGCGTTGCTGTCGCGTCGGGTTCGCGCGTGCACCAGCGTGTGGGCGGGAAGTCCGTCGCCGATCTGAAGGCTTCAGGCTGACATCATGAAAACAATTGAAGGAGGGACTCCATGCCCCTGAACATCAAAGACCTCAAGATCGTGCCGCTGGATTTCCAGCCGCTGGGAAAGCTCGCCGACAAATTCGCGGGCGACAAGGGCAATGTGATCCCGAGGCTCACGATCAGCGGCGTGCCCGAGGGCACCAAAGAACTGGCGCTGATCTGCCATGATCCCGATGCGCCGCTGCCGTTCGGCTTCACCCATTGGGTGGTCTATGGCATCGATCCCTCGGCGACCGATCTTTCCAACGCCCAGGAAAAATTCCGCGTTGGGCCCAACGGCGCGGGCCACAGGCAATATTACGGCCCGCAGCCGCCCGCCGGGCATGGCGTCCATCATTACTACTTCTGGATTTATGCGCTCAATGCCAAGGTAGAGGGCACGCCCACCCGGGAGGCGTTCCTTGAAACCTATGCAGGAAACATCATCGAGCAGAACCGGACCGTCGGCACCTACGAGAACACGTGAGATTGCGGCATCGGCGATCGGCAGAGGGAGGTTAGAGAAATGGCAGAGAACAAGGCGACCCGCAGCACGGTTTTCAGCGAGCTGGTGAGAGCCACGAAAATCCTGCTGAACGAAAAGATCATGGACACGTTCGGCCATATCAGCGCCCGCGACCCGGACGATCCGAAGTATTTTTTCCTGGGGCGGAAACTGGCGCCGAGCCTGATTACCGCCGACGACATCCAGCGCTTCAATCTCGAGGGCGAAACCACCGACAACCGTGGCTCCTATCTGGAGCGCTACATCCACAGCGAAATCTACAAGGCGCGGCCGGACGTGCAATGCGTGCTCCACACCCATTCGCCCGCCGTTCTGCCCTACTGCTTCACCGACCAGCCGCTGCGGCCGGTGATCCACATGGGCGCTTTTCTCGGCGATGCGGTGCCCGTCTATGAAATCCGCGACAAGCAGGGCGATGCGACGGATCTGTTCGGCGGCAGCCCCGACGTCTGCCGGGACATCGCCGAAAGCCTGGGCGATTATCCCGTCGTGCTGATGGCGCGCCATGGCGTGGTGAATGTGGGCAAGTCGATCCGCGAAGTGGTGTTTCGCGCCATCTATCTCGAACTCAATGCCGCGGTGCAGACCACGGGCCTGCAGATCGGCAAGATCAAATATCTTTCGCCCGGCGAAATCAAGACGGCAGGAAAGCTCGTCGGCGCGCAGCTTGACCGCGGCTGGGATCACTGGTCGCAGCGGCTGAAGGAGGCCGGGATCATCTGACGCCGGAAACCCCTTGAACAAGATCTGGAAAAATCGAACAGGGCACTAGAGGAAAGCCACGAAACGCGCCATGCCGAGCACGCAAAGCTACGACTATATTATCGTTGGAGCCGGATCGGCCGGCTGCGTGCTTGCCAATCGGCTGAGCGCTGATCCGCGCTGTTCGGTTCTCCTGCTCGAGGCCGGCGGATGGGACCGGGATCCGCTGATCCACATTCCGCTGGGCTGGGGCAAGATCCTGACCGAGCGCCGCCATGACTGGATGTATTTTTGCGAGCCGGAAGAGAATGTCGGCGGGCGCAAGGTGGAGTGCGCGCGGGGCAAGGTCATCGGCGGATCATCATCGACGAACGCCATGGCCTATGTGCGGGGAAACCGCGGCGACTATGACCGCTGGGCGGCGAGCGGGCTCAGCGACTGGTCGTATGAAAAGGTTCTGCCGTATTTCCGCAAGCAGGAAAGCTGGGAAGAAGGCGAGACACGGTATCGCGGCGGAAGCGGGCCGGTGAGGACGCAGTTCTGCCGTTACAAGGATCCGCTGATCGACGCCTTCGCGCAGGCGAGCGTCCAGGCAGGCTATGCCCAGACCACGGACTATAACGCCGAGACCCAGGAAGGTTTCGGCCGCCTCCAGATGACGATTTCAAACGGCAGGCGCTGCTCGGCGGCATCGGCCTATTTGCGGCCTGTACTGAAGCGGCCCAACCTGACGGTTCTGACGGGCGCCAATGCGACGAAGATCACGCTTGAGGGTACGCGCGCCAGCGGCATCACATTCCTTCATCAGGGACAGGAACGCACCGCCATAGCCCGCCGCGAAGTGCTGCTGGCGGGCGGCGTCATCAACACACCGCAGCTGATGATGCTGTCGGGCATCGGCGCTGCCGAAGAACTTGCCGCACACGGGATCGAAACGCGCCTCAACCTGCCGGCGGTGGGCAAGAACCTGCAGGACCATGTGTCGGTCATTCTCATGTACCGGCGCAGCACGCCTGGCCCCTTCCTGCGCAACATGCGCTACGACCGGATCGGCCTCGACATGATCAGGACCTATTTCACCGGACGCGGATTTTCGGGCGATGTGCCGGGCGGCGTTGTGGCCTTCCTGAAAAGCGATCCATCGCGGCCGCTGCCGGACGTGCAACTGCTGTTCACGGCGGCGCCACTTGGCGCATGGCCCTATTTCAAGCCGTTCAAGGCGCCCTTTCCGGATGGCTTCGCAACCCGGATCGTGGCCATACAGCCTGAAAGCCGTGGATCGGTGAAACTGGCATCGGCCGACCCCGGTGCTGCGCCGCTGATCCACCAGAATTTCCTCGCCGCGCAGGCGGACTGGAAGTCTCTCCGTGCGGGCGTGCGGGTGGCCAGAACGCTCGCGGCGCAATCTTCCATGCAACCCTTCATCGCCGCCGAGTTCTTTCCCGGCCCCACCTGCCAGAGCGACGAGGAGATCGACGCGCACATCCGCAAGACCTCGATCACCGTGCACCATCCGGCGGGGACCTGCCGGATGGGGACCGACGCTGCCTCGGTCGTCGACCCCAAACTGCGGGTTCGCGGCATCGACCGCTTGCGGGTGGTGGATGCGTCCGTCATGCCGGATCTGATCTGCGGCAACATCAACGCAACCGTCATCATGATCGCCGAGAAGGCCGCCGACATGATCGCGGGTGCGCAAGGAAGCGGAGCTGTGCAATGATCAAACGCGTCGCCATCATTGGCCTTGGCACGATGGGGCCCGGCATGGCCGCCCGTCTCGCCAGAGGCGGCCTCGATGTCGCTGCCGCCGACATTTCCCCCGCGGCGATCGAGCGCGCCCAGACCTTGCTGAGCGCCGCCAATTCCGTGCTCGATGCGCTGGGCATTGCGCCTCCATCGACAGGTGCGGGTGCGGTCCGTTTCACCGATCAGATGAGCGATGCGGTATCGGGTGCTGATCTGGTGATCGAGAACGTGCCGGAAGACATTTCGCTCAAGGCCGATGTCTATCGCAAGATCGACGGACTGATCGCGGCGGACACGATCGTTGCTTCCGATACCTCGGGCATTCCCATCAGCAAGCTGCAAGCCCATATTTCCCACCCCGAGCGGATGGTGGGCATGCATTGGTCAAACCCGCCGCACATCATCCCGATGATCGAGGTGATTGCCGGGGAGAAGACAGCGCCCCGGACGGTTGAGACGATCCGCGACCTGATCCGCGCCATCGGGCTCTTGCCGGTGGTGGTGAAGAAAGACGTTCCGGGCTTCGTTGAAAACCGCGTGCTCTATGCGCTGTTGCGGGAAGCCGTCGATCTTGTCGAACGCGGCGTCATCGATCCCGAAGATCTCGACACCTGCGTCTCGTGGGGCATCGGCTACAAGATCGCCGTGGTGGGGCCGATGGCGCTGCTCGATATGGCGGGCCTCGACATCTACAAATCCGTTTCGTCTTTCCTCAATGCCGATCTCAGCCAGCGCGGCGATGTGGCGCCAATGGTTCTCGACAGGACGAAGGCGGGGAAGCTCGGCATCAAGTCAGGCCAGGGCATTTTCTCCTACACGCCCGAAAAAACCAAGGCGCTGCAGGGCGAGCGGGCGCGCAAACTCGTCGCGGTGCGGCGCATCCTCGAAGGGCGGGACTAACCGATGGCCCAGGGCGCACGAAAGACAGCAGGCATCGGCGAACGGCTAAAGCAGGCGAGTATTTACTGGCAGAGCAGGCTGTCATGCGCCGCGGCGCAGGATACGGCGAGGCTGCCCTTGCCCGCACCCGCGCGGTCGAGCGCGATCTGCGTGCGCGTGGCAAACGCGCGGCCGGAGAGGCCGCACCACAGCCGCTCGACCGGCAGGTTTTCGCGCTTGTCGTTGAGGATCGTGAAGGTGCCGGTCTTCGCGTCGAACCACAGTTCGAGACGGGCGCTCTTGCCGGGCGCCACCGTGGCGACGGCGGCGGAATACCAGTGGGCAAAATCGGCATTGCAGGCGAGCGTGTCATTGCCTGCATTCGAAATCGTCAAGGGCACCATGTCGAGGCCTTCGGTGCCCTTGCGGACGACGACGTGGTGCAATTCAACCGCGTTGGCGAGAGATGCAAACGCCAGCATGACCAGGAGGACATAACCGATCTTCACCTTGCCCGAGCTCCATGAGTCATTTTTCTCGGGCAGTCTATCCCGCTTCGGCGCAATAAAAACAAGCGCTTTCACGAATGACAATAAACAGAGAGGAAAACATGTTGAAGTTTCTGAAGACCAGCGTGAGTGCGATGATTCTGAGCGGTGTCCTGCTCGGCGGCGCGCTTGCCGGAGAGGTGAAGTCGATCGCAATCCTGACGCCTGAAGAAGGCACGGATTACGGCTGGAACCAGCAGGGCATCGACGCCGCAAAGGCTGCCGGCCAGGCCGCCAATGTCAAGGTGATCGTGGCGCAGGGGCTCGGCTACGGCGACGTTCGCCCGACCCTGCGCGAGCTTGCGTCGGATGGCGCCAGCCTGCTGATCGCGCACGCCAGCGGCTACAACACCGCAGCGCCCGAAATTGCCAAGGAACTGAACGTTCCGGTGGCGATCGTCGATACGCCGGAAGGCTTGGTGAAGGGCCTCGTTGCCGACTACACGCTGAGCGGCCACGAGGGCGCTTATCTTGCCGGCCGCCTGGCCGCCAAGATGTCGCGCTCGAAATCGGTGGGCATCGTCGTCTCGGGCGAGCCGCCGTCATGGAACTCGCAGTCGGCGGCATTCGCGCAGGGTGTGAAGGCTGAAAATCCGGCCGTCAAGATCACCTATGCCGTCATCGGGCCTGCCGCCTACAGCGATGCGGCCGGCGGCAAGCGCGTGACCGAAAGCGTGATCGCGGCGGGCGCCGACATCATCTTCGGGCAGGGCAACGGGTCGAGCTTCGGCATGTTGCAGGCGGTTGAGACAACCAAGGCGGCTGACGGCGGAAAGGTCTATTTCATCGACGTCATCGGCGACAAGTCGCCGATCGACAAGGGCTTCCTGCTGTCATCCGTGGTGTGGAACATCGAACCGGTCTACGCGGCGATGATCGCTGATCTCAAGGACGACAAGTTCGGCACCAAGCACTACTCGATCGGCCTCAAGGACGATTCCGTGAAGCTGCTGAAGACGGCGGCGATCCCGGACAATGTCTGGGCCGAAATCCAGGCGGTGCGGGGCGACATCGTCTCCGGCAAGATCAAGGTCGAGCCCGTCTATGACGCGGCGGCCGTGAGGGCGCTGATGACGAACGTTGCCCAGTAAAACGGCAACAGACGCATGAGCAGAGGGGCGACATCGCCGCCCCTCTGAACACTTCGCGCATGCAATCAACGGACGTTCATGAGCAGCCAATCTTCATCTCTCCCCGCCGGGCCAAGCATCGTCACGCTTGAAGGCGTGACCAAGCGCTTTCCGGGCATCGTGGCCAATGACAGCATCGACCTGTCAATCCGCGCCGGCGAGGTGCATGTGCTGCTGGGCGAAAACGGCGCCGGAAAATCCACCCTGATCGGCATGCTGTCGGGCCTGCAACAGCCGGATCAGGGCCGCATCCTGGTTGACGGCACGCCGACCCAGATCACATCGCCGCGGCATGCGCTGGACTTGGGCATCGGCACGGTGTTCCAGCACATGATGCTGGTTCCGACGCTGACGGTGGCGGAAAACCTGCTGCTTGGAGGGCACTGGTGGCAGCGCCCCAAAACCACGGAACTGGCGGCGCGGGTTGCGGACATCACCAAGAGCCTCGGCATGACCGTCAGGCTGAACGCCATGGTGGCGGAGCTTTCGCTTGGCGAGCAGCAGCAGGTTGAAATCCTCAGGGCGATGCTGCGCAACAGCCGCCTGCTGATCCTTGACGAATCCACATCGATGCTGACGCCCAAGGGCATCGACGAACTGGGCGCCCTGATGCGCAAGCTCGTCGGGCAGGGCCTCGCGATCGTTTTCATTACCCACAAGCTGAAGGAGGCGGTGGCGTTCGGCGACCGCATCTCGGTTCTGAAGCTCGGGCGCAAGGTTGGCGAGATTCCGCCGGAGCGCCTTCGCACGCGGAACGAACAGGAGATCATCTCCGAGATCGTTGAAATGATGTTCGGAAAGAAGGAAGGCGACCCCGAGAGCGCCGTACATGCCACGCGCATGTTCCGCCCCGGCCTTGCGCCCCTGCTCGAGGTGGACAATCTCTCGGTTACGCCGACAGACAATACGCCGGGCCTCTCTGCGGTTTCCTTCGCCATCCGGCCGGGAGAGATTCTCGGGATCGCCGGCATTGACGGCAATGGGCAGAAGCAGCTGGCGGAAGCGCTGGCGGGCCAGCGGCCGGCGGCGGGCGGATCGGTGCGGATGGAAGGCACGGCCATCGAAGGGCTGAGTGTCGGAGAGCGCAGCAAGCGCGGGCTTCGCTACCTGACCGATGACCGGCTGGGGGAAGGCACGGTCGGCACATTTCCGGTTTCGATCAATTTCTTTCTCAAGCAGGTTGGCGATGCGCCCTACTGGCGAAACGGCATCGAGCAGCGCGCCGAGATCGGCAGGCGCGCCGGTGAACTCGTGCAGGAATACGATGTGCGGACACCCAGCCTGAGGACGCCGGTGGCGCGGCTGTCCGGCGGCAATATCCAGAAGGTTCTGCTGGCGCGGGAACTGGCGGAGGGCGCCAAGGTGGTGATCTTCAACAAGCCGACCTATGGGCTTGATCTCGCCAACACGCTGGCGTCGCGGCAGCGCATCAAGGATACGGCGGCACGCGGCATTGCCGTTCTCCTGATCTCGACCGACCTTGAAGAACTGCTCGGCCTGAGCGACCGCATCGCGGTGATCGCCAATGGTGCGCTGGCCGGGACCATCGACAATGCCGGGGATGCCCGCACCAAGGTGGGGCGCCTGATGATCGGACTTGCAGCATGAGCATCGACTCCGAAATCCACGTCCGCGCCACCTCGCTTGATGCGACCAGCAGTGCCGCGGCACGCCGCGACATCCTGCACCGGCTGCTGATGATGTTCGCTCCCATCCTGATCGCGCTGGTGATTGCCGGAGGCATCCTGCTTGCCGTCGGCGTCGACCCCTTGGAGTATTATGGCTATGTGCTGGAGAAGGGCCTGCTGTCGCCGCTCGGCATCCAGCAGACCCTAACCCGGATGGCGCCGCTGCTGTTTCTCGCCGCGGGCCTGATCGTGGCCTTCCGGGCCGGCATGTGGAACCTCGGCGGCGACGGCCAGTTCCTGCTCGGCGCCGTCACGGCGGCCGCCAGCGCGCCGGTGCTGGCCGAGGTCATGCCGGTGTGGCTGGCGCTGGTCTGCGCCTTCGTGATCGCCACGGCCGTCGCCATGGTCTGGTCGCTGGTGCCGGCACTGCTGCGGGCCTATCAGGGCGTGAACGAAATCGTCACCACGCTGATGATGACGTTTCTCGGCATTTCGCTGGCCAATGTCATGGTCAAGCTCTTGTTCCGCGATCCCGGCACCACGGTGCCCCAGACCCGCACGCTGCCGGTTGAAGACCGGCTGCCGCGGCTGTTCGATACAACCATCACCAGCGGGCTTCTGTTCGGCCTGGCGGCGATCATCATCGTGCATCTGGTGATGACGCGCACGGCGTTCGGGCTGAAACTGCGGATCGTCGGGGCCAATCCCAAGGCGGCGATCCACGTGGGGCTGAGCGTGCCGGCACTGACGATCGCGGTCTTCGCCATTTCGGCGGGCCTTGCCGGGCTTGCGGGGGCGGTGGACATCATCGGCGTCCAGGGCAATGTGCGCGCCGACTGGAACCCGGCCTATGCGATGGCGGTCATTCCGGCGGTGTTTCTGGCCCGCATGAACGGGTTTGCCGCCATCGGCTTCGTGTTCCTGTTTTCGGTGCTGTCGATCGGCGGCGAAAGTGCCGCGCGGCGGATGGGCGTGCCCCATCATTTCACGCTGGTTCTGGTTTCCATCGTGCTGATCGTGCTGGCGCTCGCCGAATATGCCGACCACCGCTACAACCAGTCGAGAAAGGCCTGAGGCATGACGGGGCTGTTGAGCGAAGTATTTCTCAGCGCGCTGCTCTTCGGAGCGGTGACGGCGGCGATTCCGCTGCTGCTGGCCGGCCTTGGCGAGCAGATGTCGGAAAAGGCGGGCGTGCTCAATATCGGCATCGAAGGCATGATGCTGGCCGGCGCCTATCTCGGCTTTGTCGGCGCTTTCTATTCCGGATCGCTGTGGCTCGGATTTCTCACCGGGATCGCGGGAGGTCTCGCGGTGGCGCTGATCATGGTGCTGCTCTGCGTGTTGATCGGGCTGAACCAGATCGTCATCGGCATCGCGCTGACGCTCGGCCTCGAAGGCCTGACGGCCCTGCTGCATCATTTTCAGTTTTCGCGGAGCTATCCCCGCCTGCCCGCGGCGAGCGTCGTCGAAATTCCGCTGCTCTCGGATATTCCGATCATCGGACCCGCCTTCTTCCAGCACAATCTCGTCGTCTATCTGGCGGTTGGGCTGGTGTTCGTCATGAGCTTCATCTACCGGCATACGCAGCTCGGCCTCAATCTCAAGGCCGCCGGGGACAAGCCCGCCGCTCTCGACGTGGCCGGCATAGATGTAAAGAAAACCCGCGCGATCGCCGTGCTTTCGACCGGCGCCCTTGCCGGGCTGGGCGGCGCCTATCTTGCCAATGTGGGGGCGGGGATCTTCATTCCATTCGTCACCAATGGCGCGGGCTTTCTCGGCATCGTGCTGGCGATGCTGGCGCGCGGCCGCCCGGTCTGGGTGCTGTTCGGCGCGCTGCTGTTCGGCGTGTGCCTTTCCCTGACAACCGCCATGCAGGTGGCGGGCATCAACATACCGACCGATGTGATCCAGATGCTGCCGTTCCTGGCGGTGATGGTCATGCTGGTCCTGTTCGGCCGGCGGGCGAGCCTGCCGGCGGCGCTCGGCATTCCCTACGAGCGCGGAACACGATGACGGCAACAGAGATGCGGAGCGCATCCGCGTAAAACAGGAGGCAGGAATGTCAGATACAAAAGTCTATTTGCTCGACGGCGGTTCGCTCGTCCTCGATGGCTATCATGTGTTCTGGAATCGCGGGCCCGGCGGGGAGGTGCGCTTTCCCGTCTATTCGATCCTTGTCGAGCATGCGGAAGGCCGCTTCCTGATCGACACCGGCTATGACTATGACCATGTGATGAAGGTGCTGCCGTTCGAGAAGCCGATCCAGGAAAAGCACCAGACGATTCCCGGCGCCCTGGGCCTGCTCGGACTCGAGCCCAAGGACATCAATGTCGTCGTCAATTCGCATTTTCATTTCGATCACTGCGGCGGCAACAAGTATTTTCCACATGCGAAAAAAATCTGCCACCGTTCGGAAGTGCCGCAGGCCTGCAATCCCGCGTCTTTCGAGGTTCTGGGATATTCCGACTTAAGTTTTTCGGCGGAGGCGGCGGAGGCGCGCGGCGCGACGGCACAATTGCTGCAGGGTACGACGCGCCAGAACTCGACATTCGAGGGCATCGAGGGCGACGTTCAGCTGGCCAAGGGCGTCAGGCTTGTGGCGACGCCCGGCCATTCGATCGGACATTACAGCCTGCTGGTCGAGTTCCAGAAACGCAAGCCGATCATGTTCACCATCGATGCGGCCTATACGCAAAAGAGTCTCGAGACGCTGTGCCAGGCATCGTTTCACATCGACCCGGTGGCCGGGGTCAATTCGATGCGCAAGGTGCGGAAGCTTGCCGAAGATCATGGCGCGGAGCTGATGTACTCGCACGACATGGAAAATTTCAAAACCTACAAGACCGGCACGCAGTTCTACGGCTGACAGTTACACAACAGGAGTTCATATCATGCGGTATGCCGAGGAAGCCGGTCCCGTAATCACCCTGACGGCGGGGCCGGTCAATGCCTATCCGGATGTTCTGCGCGCGCTTGGCCGCACGGTGCTCTATGATTATGACCCGGCGTTCCAGCTCTTCTACGAAAAGGTCGTCGACAAGGCGCAGAAGGCGATGCGGCTTTCGAACAAGCCGGTCATCCTGCATGGCGAGCCGGTTCTCGGCCTCGAGGCCGCGGCGGCCTCGCTGATCACGCCGGACGATGTCGTCCTGAACCTCGCATCGGGCGTCTATGGCAAGGGCTTCGGCTATTGGGCCAAGCGGTATTCGCCGCATCTTCTCGAGATCGAAGTTCCCTATAACGAGGCGATCGATCCGCAGGCGGTTGCCCAGATGCTGAAGGCACATCCGGAAATCACCGTCGTTTCCGTCTGCCATCACGACACGCCTTCAGGCACCATCAACCCGATCGACGAAATCGGGGCGCTCGTTTCGGCCCACGGCGGATATCTGATCGTCGATGCGGTGTCATCCTTCGGCGGCATGAAGACTCACCCGCAAGACTGCAAGGCGGATATTTATGTGACCGGCCCCGGCAAATGCCTGGGCGCGCCCCCGGCCTTGACCCTGATGGGTGTGAGCGCGCGCGCCTGGGCCAAGATGAAGGCCAACCCGGCGGCGCCCCGCGCCTCGATGCTGAGCATCGTCGACTGGGAGAATGCCTGGTCGCGGAACGAGCCGTTCCCGTTCACGCCGTCGGTTGCCGAAGTGAACGGCCTCGATGCGGCGCTTGATATCTATCTCAATGAAGGCCCGGAGAAGGTGTGGGCACGCCACGCGCTGACGGCGCGGGCGATGCGGGCCGGGGTCACCGCCATGGGTCTCTCGATCTGGGCCGCCAATGACAAGATCGCTTCGCCGACGACGACCGCCGTCCGGACGCCCGAGGGCGTGGATGAGGCAGCGTTTCGCCGGGACGCGCGGGCGCGCTATGGCGTCGTGTTCTCGGCGGGCCGGAATGAAACGCTCGGCAAGCTGACGCGCATCGGCCATATGGGGCCGACGGCGCACCCGATCTATGCCTTGACGGCGCTGACCGCGCTGGGCGGCGCCATGGCAGCGGCAGGGCGCAAGGTTTCAGTGGGCAAGGGCATTGATGCCGCGCTGGCGGTGATCGACAGCGACGCCTGAATGGACTTCAACGGATTGCCAATCGAAGGAGAATTGAAATGACCGAACGGCTTGCGGGAAAGACGGCCCTGGTGACGGGAGCGGCACAGGGCATCGGCAAAGCGATCGCGACGCGGCTCGCGGCAGACGGCGCGGCCGTCATCATCAGCGACATCAACGCCGAAGGTGCGAAGGCCACAGCCGCGGCGATCGGCGGCCGCGCCGTGGCGATTGCCGCTGATATTTCCGATCCGGCCTCGGTGAAGGCACTGTTTGCCGAGATCAAGACGCGGACCGGCGGCATCGACATCCTCGTCAACAATGCGAGCATCGTGCCGTTCGTCGCCTGGGATGATGTGGATCTTGAACACTGGCGCAAGATCATCGACGTGAACCTGACAGGCACCTTCATCGTGACCCGCGCGGCGACCGACCAGATGCGGGCGGCGGGAAAGGCGGGGCGCGTCGTCAGCATTGCCTCCAACACCTTCTTCGCGGGTACGCCCAACATGGCGGCCTATGTCGCCGCCAAGGGCGGCGTCATCGGCTTCACCCGGGCGCTGGCCACGGAACTTGGCAAATACAACATCACGGCCAATGCGGTGACGCCGGGCCTGATCGAAAGCGATGGCGTCAAGGCCAGCCCGCACAAGGAGGCGTTCGGCTTTGTCGAGATGCTGCAGGCGATGAAGGGCAAGGGACAGCCCGAACATATCGCCGACGTGGTGGCCTTCCTGGCAAGTGACGACGCCCGCTGGATCACCGGCCAGACGCTGAATGTCGATGCCGGCATGGTGAGGCACTAGAGCAGCCGGGGCGGGCGGCCAGCCGGCGCAACCGGCTGGCGCAATCTTCCGCGCTCAACCGCCCCGCCTAGCCTTGCTCTGTTTTCAAATGAGGGGCCGCTGCGATTGCGGCTCCATATTCCTTCGCCAGGAAATCGATCAGCGACCGCACCGATGGGAGCAGCCCGCGGCGCGATGGGAAGATCGCCTGCACGCTGCCTGCGGCCGGCGCCCAATCAGGCAAAAGATCAACGAGCGTGCCAGAACGAAGCGCGCTGTCGGCGACGATGTCCGGCAGCTGAACCACGCCGACGCCCTCTGCCGCCGCATACAGCAATTGCGACATGTCGTCGGTGACGAGGCGCGGCGTATAGGGAATGCGCACGCTCGCTTCGTTGGGACCGCTGAGCTGCCAGACATGCTCGCGCGCGAGAGGCCCAAGACCGAGGCTCGGCAATGCGGCGAGATCGGCCGGATTGACCGGCTTCGCCAAGGCCGCGACCAGCTTCGGACTGCCGACGATGCGCTGCGGGCTTTCGCCCAAGACGCGCATGGCAAGATCGGAATCCTCGAATGGCGGAAAGCGCACGCGGATGGCAATGTCGATCGCCTCGCCGATGACGTCGACGCGGCGGCTCGTGCTTTCCAGTTCGATGGTGACGCGCGGATTGGCGGCCAGGAAGCGGGCGATGACCGGCCCGATGGCAAAGCACACAAGGGCCGGCGGGCAACTGATCCGGATGAGCCCTTGCGGACCCGAGCGTGACCGGTCAATCGCCTCCTGGGCCGCCTCCGCCTCGACCAGCATGGCGACGCAGTGGCGGTAATATTCCTGGCCAACCTCGGTGACGGCGAGCTTGCGCGTCGAGCGCTGCAGGAGGCGCACGCCCAGGCGCTCCTCCAGTTCCAGGATGCGGCGGCTGAGTTTTGACTTGGGGATGCCGAGCGCGCGCCCGGCGGCCGCATAGCCGCCGTGCTCCACGACCTGGACATAATAATAGAGATCATTGAGGTCTTGCATGGCTGATTGTCCCATAAATGGGACGGACTGGTCAATATTCGCCTTCTACCGCCTTTGGCGTCTCAATAGTATCTACACGCTCAACCAATGGCACTCAGCGTGAGCGCCACGGAAGGAGACAATCATGAGACAGATCCTCGGTATCTACAGCGCCCCCCGCCAGCATTGGGTCGGCGATGGCTTCCCCGTCCGCACCCTGCTGTCGCACCACGACCAGGGCGCCCACATCAGCCCGTTCATCATGCTGGACTATGCAGGCCCCGCGAAGTTCGAGCCGACCAGCGCGCGGCGCGGCGTCGGCGTCCATCCGCACAAGGGCTTTGAAACCGTCACCGTCGTCTACGAGGGCGAGGTCGAGCACCGCGACTCGACAGGCTCCGGCGGCATCATTGGCCCGGGCGACGTGCAGTGGATGACGGCCGCCTCCGGCATCCTGCATGAGGAATACCACGCGCCTTCCTTCGCCAAAAAGGGCGGCAACTTCGAGATGGTCCAGCTGTGGGTCAACCTGCCCGCCAAGGACAAGGGCGCCAAGCCCGGCTACCAGACGCTGCTCAAGACCGATATTCCGGTTGTCGAACTGCCGGGCGGTGCCGGAAGCCTGCGCGTCATCGCCGGCCAGTATGGCGAGGCCAAGGGGCCGGCCCACACGTTCACGCAGCTGAACATGTGGGACGTGGCGCTGAAGCGCGGCAAGACCGTGACGCTTGATGTGCCGGAAGGCCACACGCTCTCGGTGCTGGTGCTCAAGGGCACCGTCGAGATCGATGGCCGCGAGGTTGTGCGCGAGGCGCAGACAATGATCCTCGGGCGGGACGGCGGCGGCATCACGCTTGAAGCCAACGGAGACGCCAAGCTTCTGGTGCTGAGCGGCGAGCCGATCGACGAGCCGGTGGTGGCGCATGGACCGTTCGTCATGAACACGGTCGAGGAGATCAGGCAGGCGATGCTTGATTTCCAGGCCGGCAAGTTCGGCGCGATGGCGGAGCCTGCTGGCGCTGCCTGAACGAGCGGCGGCCCCGGGACCAAGGCCCGGGGCCGTCTTCCATCGGAACAAGAACTAGATCACCGTCTCGCGGCAGCCTGAATCGCCAACACGCCGGGCGTCGCGTAGACTATTGCCGAAGCCTCTGCGGCAGCATGGAAGGAGACCATCATGAGTTGGAACCCGGCACTTCAACCAGGCTGCCCCGATGCGCTCGGCATCGACGCCATCGAGACGCTGATCATTCCGCGGGCCCGTGACCTCGGTGACTTCGAAGTGCGGCGGGCACTGCCCGCGCCGAAGCGGCAGATGGTCGGGCCCTTCATCTTCTTCGATCAGGCGGGGCCTGCGGAGTTCGTCACCGGACAGGGTGTCGATGTCAGGCCGCATCCACACATCGGGCTCGCCACCGTGACCTATCTCTATCGCGGCGAATTCCAGCACCGCGACAGTCTCGGCTCCAACCAGATGATCCTGCCCGGTGCCGTCAACTGGATGGTGGCGGGGCGCGGCGTCACACATTCCGAACGCACGAGCGCTGCGACCCGCCAGGGGCCGCACAGCCTGTTCGGCATCCAGACATGGGTGGCGCTGCCCGAGAACAAGGAGGATGCGGCGCCCAGTTTCGAGCATCACGGCAAGGAGGCGTTGCCGCTGATCGAGCACGATGGCGTCAGCCTGCGCCTGATCCTTGGCCGCGCCTATGGCGAGTCCGCACCGGCCAAAGTGTTCTCCGACACGTTCTATGGCGATGCGGCGCTGGCGCCGGGTGCGCGCCTGCCGCTGCCCGACGACCATGAAGATCGCGGCCTCTATGTCGTCGAAGGCTCGGTGTCGATCGCCGGACAGACGTTCGAGGCGGGCCGCATGATGGTGTTCCGCCCGAATGACAAGATCACCGTTGCGGCGGGGCCCAGCGGTGCGAAACTCATCATCCTTGGCGGCGCGACGATGAGCAACAAGCGCTACATCTGGTGGAATTTCGTGTCGTCCAGTAAAGAGAAGATCGAAGCCGCCAAGGAGGACTATCGCCGTGGCAAGTGGGGCGAAGGCCTTTTCGACCTGCCGCCCGATGACCGCGCCGAGTTCATCCCCCTGCCGACCTGACATACGCTTTCGGGAGCACGCTCTTCATGTCCGAGACAATCCATTTCGACAAGCAGGTGAACGGCACGGCCGGGCGCTATTCCGCCACCATCGAGGGCGTTGCGGGCGAGGCCGAGATCACCTTCACCGTGCGCGGGCCGGCACTGATTAGCGCCGATCACACCGGAGCACCTGACAGCATGCGCGGCACCGGCGCCGCGCTGAAACTCGTCGAGCACATGATCGCCGATGCGCGGGCGAACGGCTTCAAGATCATCCCCATCTGCCCCTACATTCGCGCCCAGTACAAAAAGCACCCCGACTGGCAGGATGTCATGACAGTTGCTCCATAAAGGCAAATCCGGGGCGGCGAATGGGGAAACAACTTTCGCCGGTCAGAACACTCCGGCGGGCAACCGGCCTTCGGCGCTCAGATCGCGAAGATAATTGCTGATGGTTTCCGCCGGCACGATCAGAGGCAGGCGGCCGGTCGGATAGTTTCCCGCACCCGCGGTGCAGGTGAGGCGAAGATCTGGCAGCGTTTCCAGCGGATGCCGGCTTCCCGATTCATACTCGAGCGCCCCGCCCTCGTTGCTCGTGAAGGGCAGCTTCACCGTGCAGCAATGCACGGTGCCCCCCGGTTCAAGCACGTCGCCGGCGAGGCGGCCGATCCGCAACATCCGGCGCACCGAGGTGACCTCACGCATATCCCATCCGCCAGCTGGAACGACATGAAGCCCCAGCGCCGGGAGGCAGATGAAGGGATGACAGGCACCGATTTCGCCATTGTTGGTGAGATAGATTTGGACCAGGCAATCGCCCTGGTCCGATGCCATGGGATGCATCTCGTAGCCCAGGCGAAAATCGGGATGAATGTGAAGTGATTGCAGGTCTGGGGTGCTGGCGAGGCGGTGTGCTGCGGGAATGCCGCTGTTGCTATTATCGCTCTTGAGGCTGCTGACTGCCGGTGCGTTCTGTTCCGTCAGTGTGTAAGACTGTGCCAGCGCGGTGAAGCGGATGCCCACTTCATCGGCTTTCCGCCAGCTGACTTCGCTGGCGACACGGACTGCCTCATCGGGGAGGTAGAGATCAAAGATATCCGGCAATGGTTCGCTTGAAGGGCGCTGGAGGCGCGCACCCGTCAGGGACAGATCCGCCACCGCCACATCCACCATGGCGTTCGAATGCGGCAGAATCAGCTTGCCGGTTTTCATAACTTTCTGGCGTGGCGTGGCACGCCGTTCGCTGGCGGCTTCCGGGGTCATGGGCGTGATCATAGACCCCAAGGCTGGAGGATGGCTTAAAGGATGCGCTGAACGGCGGTTAAACCGGTCCCTTCAAATTGAACAATGACTGTTCTTCGATCCGTATCACCCGCGAAGAAAATGCGGCGTACATTCCCTAGCGCCTCTGTTAAGGTGACGCATGGGGAAGCTCTTGCTGTTCGGCAGTGTTCTCATGCTGGCGGTTTCATTGCCCGCCAGAGCCTATGAGCCTGTCGACCTTCAGCTGGTACTGGCTGTTGATGCGTCGGGCAGCGTCGACTCCCGCGAATATGCCCTGCAGCTTGAAGGCATCGCGCAAGGTTTTCGCGATCCCGCCGTCCTCAAGGCCATCCATGATGGCTCACATGGCAAGATCGCCGTGAACCTTCTGGTGTGGGCGGACTACCAGGAACCGCAAAGCCAGAGCGGCTGGTTTGCCATCGGCACGCCAGACCAGGCGGAAGCCTTCGCGCGAATGGCCGAAACCTTCCCCCGGGCGCAGAATGGCGCCACCAGCATCGGCGACGGCATAGCGGCGGCAATCCGCAGTTTTGACGGCACCGGCTTTGCGGGCGGGCGCAAGGTGGTGGATGTCTCCGGCGATGGCGCGGAGACGCCCGCGAGCGGCGGCGTCATGCTGGCGGATGCGCATGCGCTGGCGCTTCGGCTTCACATCACCGTCAACGGGCTGGCCATCATCGACCAGGACGCTTTTGTGGGCGGCTATTACGAGAACGCGGTGAAGGCAGGCCCGGACAGTTTCGTCGTTACGGCCAATAGCTATGATGATTATGCGGAGGCCATGCGGCGCAAGCTCCTGCGCGAGATCAGACTCCCGGTGCTGTCTGAACGCTAAAACAGCTTGCCGGCGAATGACCATCGGCAAGCTGCCCGCCCGGTGCGCTAATGCTTGCGGTGCTGGCCGAGAAGGTTTTCGGTCGAGAAGGCATCGTTCAGCTGCGCCTCGGTCATGAGCCCATGGGCCAGAACCACCTCGCGGATGGAGCGCCGCGTTTTCAACGCCTCCTTCGCCACCTGGCTCGCCGCGCCATAGCCGATATAGGGATTGATGGCTGTCACGGCGACGAGCGAGCCTTCCAGCAATTCGCGGCAGCGTTCACGGTCGGCCTCGATGCCGATGATGCATTTCTCCCGCAAGGTCCGCTGGCCGCGGATGAGCATGCGCATCGATTGCAGGATGTTGAGCACGATCACCGGCTCCATGGCGTTGAGCTGCAATTGCCCCGCCTCCGCCGCCATGGTGACGGTCAGGTCATTGCCGATCACCTGATAGGCGATCTGGTTCACGACTTCGGGGATCACCGGGTTCACCTTGCCGGGCATGATGGAGGACCCGGCCTGAACGGCGGGCAATTTGATTTCCCCCAGCCCGGCGCGGGGGCCGGAATTGAGGAGACGCAGGTCATTGCACATCTTGGACAGTTTGACGGCGATGCGTTTCAGAACACCGGAGAAGGTGACGAAGGCGCCGAGATCGGAGGTCGCCTCGATCAAGTCAGCGGCGGGGGTGAGCGCCACGCCCGACACGTCGGACAAATGCTGGATGACCTTCACCGAGTAGCCTTCGGGCGTGTTGATGCCGGTGCCGATGGCGGTGCCGCCCAGATTGACCTCGCGCAGCAGGTTCGAGAATTCGCGCAGGCGCTCAATGTCCTCGCCGATGGTGACGGCGAAGGCGCGGAACTCGGAGCCGAGCCGCATCGGCACGGCGTCCATCAGCTGCGTGCGGCCCACCTTGATGACATCATCAAACTCGGCCGCCTTCTGCATCAGCGCATCACGGAGCGCCTGCTGCGCCTCGATCAACTCGGGGCAGCTCCGCAAGATGGTGAGGCGGACGGCGGTGGGATAGACATCGTTGGTGGACTGCGAAAGGTTCACGTGATCGTTGGGATTAACCACTGCATAATCGCCGCTGGGCTTGCCGAGAACGCGCAGCGCCATGTTGGCGATCACCTCATTGGCGTTCATGTTGGTGGAGGTGCCGGCCCCACCCTGCAGCATGTCGACGATGAAATGCTGATGGCCTTCGCCGGCGATCACCTGGTCGCAGGCCCTGATGATGGCATCCGCCACCTTGGGATCAAGCTGCCCCAGTTCCCAATTGGCCATGGCGGCGGCTTTCTTGGCCAGGGCGAGAGACTGGACGAATTCCGGGTAATGCCGGAGCAGGATGCCGGTAATGGGGAAATTCTCCGCCGCCCGCGCTGTCTGGATGCCATAGTCCGCATCAGCGGGGATCGCCATCTCACCAATGGAATCCCGCTCGATCCGTGTCGCCGTCATGATTTTTTCTCCTGAATCAGATGCCCATTCTAGCCTAGTTTTTGGGCAGTTGCGCGAGGTTGCCGCTGGAAATGTTTCGCATATAGTACAGGCCAAGCGCAGGCGCACCGGCGCGCCGTGCCAGCCAGCAAAATGCCGCAGATGCCGAATGGGAGAACACATGGACCGCCGCAGCTTCATCCGCACCACGGGCGCCGCCACGGCGGCCACCGCCGCCCTTGCCGCCCCCGCCATCGCGCAATCGATGCCGGAACTCAAATGGCGCATGACCTCGAGCTTCCCCAAGGCGCTCGACACGATCTATGGCGGCGGAGAAACCGTTGCCAAATATATCCGTGAGGCGACGGACGGCAAATTCCAGATCCAGCTGTTCGCGGCGGGCGAAATCGTGCCGGGCCTCGAAGCCGCCAATGCGGTGGGCGCGGGCTCGGTCGAGATGTGCCATACCTGCAGCTATTATTACTGGGGCAAGGACCCGACCTTCGCGCTCGGCACCGCCGTGCCTTTCGGCCTCAACTCGCGCCAGCAGAATGCCTGGATGTATTATGGCGGCGCTATCGACCTGATGAACGAATTCTACGCCACGCATAATCTTGTGGGCTTCCCGGCCGGAAATACCGGCGCGCAGATGGGCGGCTGGTTCCGCAACGAGATCAAGTCGGTCGCCGACCTGCAGGGCCTCAAATTCCGCATGGGCGGCTTCGGCGGCAAGGTGTTCTCGAAGCTGGGCGTGGTGCCGCAGCAGATCGCGGGCGGCGAAATCTATCAGGCGCTGGAAAAGGGCACGATCGATGCCGCCGAATGGGTCGGCCCCTATGACGATGAAAAGCTCGGCTTCTACAAGGTGGCGCCCAATTATTATTATCCCGGCTGGTGGGAAGGCGGCGCCTATCTGCACACCATGATCAACAAGGCGAAGTGGGAAGAACTGCCGCCGGTCTATCAGTCGCTCGTCAAGACGGCCTGCCAGGCGGTGACGGCGGATGTGCAGGCGAAATATGATTACGTCAATCCGCAGGCCTTGAAGCGGCTGGCGGCGGCGGGCACCAAATTCCACCCCTTCCCGGCTGACGTGATGGAGGCGAGTTTCAAGGCCGCCAACGAGGTCTATGCCGACATGACGGCCTCGAATCCGGCCTTCAAGAAGATCTATGACTCGATGGTGGGATATCGCGCCGATGCCTTCCTGTGGGAGCAGTTCACCGACTATACTTTCGACGCCTTCATGATGGGCCAGCAGCGCAAGAAGGCGCTGTAGGCCGCTTCTTTTCAGCAGGACATGGGCGGCTCTTCATGCTGGAGGGCCCCCGGCCTTTCGAGGAGGAACCGATGGCCAAGGCCTACTGGATCGCGCGCGTCGACGTGCATGATCCCGACACCTACAAGCTCTATCTTGCGGCCAACCAGATCGCCTTTGCGAAATATGGGGCGCGTTATGTGGTGCGCGGCGGCACATTCGAGTGCCTTGATGGCACATCCAGGTCACGCAATGTGGTGATCGAGTTCCCCGATCTTGCAACGGCCAAGGCCTGTTACGCTTCGCCCGAATATCAGGCGGGACTTGTTCACCGGAAGGCGGCGAGCCTTGCCGATGTGATCGTGATCGAGGGCTATGACGGGCCGCAGCCCGGCGCTTGAAGTATCGGGCGCTCGATTGAATCAACCCCTCACTCTCCTTGGCCGGGCTTGACCCGGCCACCCAGACTTCAAGCCGTTGTGCCGTTTGAAAGTCTGGGTCACCGGCTCAAGGCCGGTGATGGAGAGAAAGCGGGCGAGGCCACAATTGAGCGCCTGATGCTCTAGTTTTATTGATTGATCGACGGTGGGCTGTTGAGGTCGATGGGCGGTGGGCCGGTCAGGTCTCCGCCCTCACCCGTATCGGGCACGGTGATCTGGATATTGGGATCGACCTTGATGGGCGCATCGAGAAAGGCCGTGACCATTTGCGGAAACAGGATGAGCAGCCCCACCATGATCAACTGCAGGATGACCCACGGAATAGCGCCCCAATAGATGTCGCTGGTTTTGACCGAAGGCGGCGCGATGCCACGCAAGTAAAACAGCGCGAAGCCGAAGGGCGGATGCATGAAGCTCGTCTGCATGTTGGCGCCCAGGAGCACGCCCAGCCAGATCAGATCGATGCCCAGCGTATGGGCGGCGGGCACTAGCAGCGGCACGATGATGAAGGCGATCTCGAAGAAATCGAGAAAGAAGGCGATGATGAAGACGAAGGCGTTGACGAAGATCAGGAAGCCCACTTCGCCATAGGGCAGATTGACGAGGAAGCTCTCGATCCACACCTTGCCGCCCACGCCTTGAAACACCAGGCTGAAGACGCGCGAGCCAAGCAGGATGAACACCACCATGGCGGTGATCCGCATCGTCGTCTGCATGCCCTGATAGACCAGCGGCCAGGTGAGCGTGCGGTTGATCCACGCCAGCACGAAAGCCCCGACAACACCCATGGCGCCCGCTTCGGTGGCCGTTGCCAGCCCCATGAACAGCGTGCCCAGCACGATGAAAATCAGCGCCAGTGACGGCACCATGCCGCGCACGCAGCGCCAGAGCAGCGGCCAGCCTTTGAGCACCCGCGCCTCAGGCGGAAGTGCGGGTACATCCTGCGGGCGGATGAAGCTCAAGATCAGCACCCAGCCCATGAAGAGCAGCACCTGAACGACGCTGGCGCCGACGGCGCCCTTATACATTTCGCCGACATCGACACCCATCTGGTCGGCCAGAACGACGAGCACGAGCGAGGGCGGAATCAATTGGGTAATGGTGCCGGAGGCGGCGATGACGCCCGTGGCATGGCGGACGCTGTAGCCGTATTTCATCATGATGGGCAGCGAGATCAGCCCCATGGCGATGACGGACGCCGCCACCGTTCCGGTGATGGCGCCCAAAACCGCGCCCACCAGAATCACCGCATAGGAGAGGCCGCCCCGGACGCCGCCAAAGAGCTGGCCGAAGCCTTCGAGCAGATCCTCGGCCAGGCCGCAGCGCTCGAGAATGGCGCCCATCAGGGTGAAAAACGGAATGGCCAGCAGCAGATCATTGGTGAGCACGCCGTGGAGCTGGAAGGTGAGATTGCCGAGAAAATCAGGTGCGATCAGCCCGAGCTGAATGCTGACAAATCCGAACAGCAGGCCCACGGCGGCAAGCGAGAAGGCCGCCGGATAGCCATAAAGCATGAACAGGATCAATCCCGCGAACATGAGCGGCGCCATATTGTGCGTCAGGAAATCGATCATTGCACCGGCTTTTCATAGGCATGGCCGCGCACATAGCCGGTGGTGAGCCCGGCGACGCACTTGATCAGCTCGGAGATGCCCTGCAGCAGCACCAGCGCGAAGCCCAAGGGCAGGCACAGCTTGGCAGGCCAGCGCGGCATGCCGCCGGCGTTGGAAGACATTTCATTGCTGGTCCAGGCTTCCACGAACCACGGCCAGGTGAAGTAAATCATCACCACGCACATGGGGAGGAGGAACAGGATGCCGCCGATCAGGTCGATCCACAGCCGCGCCCTGCCGCTCACCGAACCATAGATCAGATCGACCCGCACATGCTCGTTCATGCGCAGCGTCCAGGGCGCGCCGAACATCACCATGCCGGCGAACATGGTGAGCTGCAGATCGCTCATGATGTTGGAATTGTCGCGGTAGAGATCGAACAGCCACGTCAGCGGCCCCTGAAGGATGCCGAGCTTCTGGCCGACATAGAGAACGCTGCCCACGCTATAGCGGGCAAAGGCATTGAAGGCGCTGACGAGGGCCGCCAGCAGCACCAGCCATGTGGCGATGACCCCGAATACTCGGCTTATGGAATCGATTGCCCTGCTGATGGCGAGAAGCGCCGCCATGCCCGTTTCTGCCCCTGCTCGCCCGCCGTTGACCGGATGCGCCGTTTCTGCGCAGAGACTAGGACCGGAGGACAAGCCTCACAACGGAAATCCATGCCTGAAATTCGTGCAGATGGCCGTCAATCGGAAACGGCGGCGATGATCCAGCGGGGCGCCGGGCGCATCCTGCGCGCCTCGGGCTTTGCCTGCCTGCCGGAATTTACCCTCGCCAGCGGACGGCGCGCCGACATCATGGCGCTGAACGGCGATGGTGAAATCTGGATCGTCGAAATCAAGTCCTCGCCGCAGGATTTTCTGAGCGACGGCAAGTGGTGGGAATATTGGGACTATTGCGACCGGCTTTATTTCGCCATTCCGCAGACGATGGATGACGTTCTGATTCCCGCCGATACCGGCCTCATCATCGCCGATCAGTTCGGGGCGGATATCCTCAGGCATCCGGTGGCGCAGCCGCTGCATGCCTCGCGCCGGAAAGCCCTGACGCTTGCCTTCGCCCGCGCCGCGGCACTCCGGCTGCACGGGCTTTATGATCCGCTGGCTGAACTCTGACGTCTAATTGCGGCGCAAGCGCACGATCACGTCGATCCGGTCCACGACCGTGCCGGGCGGCAGGGGCGGCAGGCCCTTCACTTCCACATCGTCAGCGCCGATATCAACGAGTTGGCCCTTGTCCTCAAGGAAGTAATGGAAGTGATTCGAGGTGTTGGTGTCGAAATAGCTGCGGTTGCCCTCGATCGCCACTTCGCGCAGCAGGCCTGCCCCGGTGAACTGGTTGAGGGTGTTATAAACCGTGGCCAGCGAAACGGGCACGCGCGCCGTTACGGCCTCGCCATGCAGGGATTCGGCGCTGACATGGCGGTCTCCGGCGCCGAACAGGATGCGGGCCAAGGCCATGCGTTGGCGCGTCGGCCTGAGCCCGGCGCACCTGAGTTTTTTTGCCAGTTCCATTTCAGATATCTGCATGTCACCTTATCTATACATCATTGCAAGGGTTTCTTGCAACTCAAGGACCCCAGGCGGATGACCCTGCGTGGAATTGCGGGCTTTGAACGGGCAAAACCGATGTGTTAGGAAGCCCCCACCAGGGGCGGGGCAGAACGAGAGAGAATGACGGAACGCAAATCCCGGTTTGACTATGAGGACCTGCTGGCCTGCGGCCGCGGCGAGCTATTCGGCCCCGGCAATGCCCAGCTTCCGGCGCCGCCCATGCTGATGTTTGACCGTATCACCGATATTTCCAGCACCGGCGGCGAAGCGGGGCTTGGCAAGGCCACAGCCGAATTCGATATCAAGCCGGATTTATGGTTTTTCGGCTGCCATTTCATCGGCGACCCGGTGATGCCCGGCTGCCTTGGCCTCGATGCGCTGTGGCAGATGACCGGATTCTTCCTGGGCTGGCTGGGAGAGCCCGGCAAGGGCCGCGCCCTGGGCGTGGGGGAAGTGAAGCTCAAGGGCATGGTGACGCCCGCCGTGAAGCTTGTCACCTATGAGATCGAGATCACCCGGCTGATCCTGCGCAAGCTGAAGCTGGCGGTGGCCAACGGCATCATGAAAGCCGACGGCGAAGTGGTGTATCAAGTGACCGACATGAAGGTCGGCCTGTTCGAGCCCACAGCGGCCTAAGACACGAGGGAGAGCATATCATGAGGCGCGTCGTCGTTACCGGCCTCGGCATCGTTTCGAGCATCGGCAACAATGTGCAGGAAGTGGTTTCCTCGCTCCGGGAAGCGAAGTCCGGAATCGTGAAGGCCGACTCCTACGAGAAGCTAGGCTTCCGCTGCCAGGTGCATGGCGCGCCCAACTATGATCTCGACTCGATCGACCGCCGGGTGCGCCGCTTCATGGGCGATGGCGCAGCGTGGAACTATGTGGCCATGCAGCAGGCCATCACCGATTCAGGCCTTGAGGACAAAGACGTCAAGAACGACCGCACCGGCATCATCATGGGATCGGGCGGGCCTTCGACCCGCACCATCGTGGCCGCCGCCGACATAACGCGCGAAAAGGGGCCGAAGCGCGTGGGGCCGTTCGCCGTGCCCGCCGCCATGTCATCGACCAATTCCGCGACACTTGCCACGCCCTTCGGCATCCGGGGCGTCAATTATTCGATCTCCTCGGCCTGCGCCACGTCTGCCCATTGCATCGGCAATGCGGCGGAGATGATCCAGTGGGGCAAGCAGGATGTGATGTTCGCAGGCGGCGGCGAGGAGCTGGACTGGACGCTCTCCGTGCTGTTCGACGCCATGGGCGCCATGTCATCCAAATATAACGCCACGCCGGACAAGGCGTCGCGCGCCTATGACAAGAACCGTGACGGCTTCGTGATCGCGGGCGGCGCTGGCACGGTGGTTCTGGAAGAGCTCGAACATGCCAAGGCGCGCGGCGCCAAGATTTACGGCGAACTCGTGGGCTATGGCGCCACATCGGATGGTTACGACATGGTGGCGCCTTCGGGCGAGGGCGCGGCGCGCTGCATGCGGCTCGCCATGTCGACCGTGAAAGAGAAGATCGACTACATCAACCCGCACGCCACCTCGACGCCGATCGGCGACAAGAAAGAAATCGAAGCGGTGCGCGAAGTGTTCGGCGGCGATATTCCGATGATCTCGGCCACCAAATCACTGACCGGCCATTCGCTCGGCGCCACCGGCGTGCAGGAGGCGATCTATTGCCTGCTGATGATGAAGAACGGCTTCATCTGCGAGAGCGCCAATATCGAGGAGATCGATCCGGAGTTCGCCGACATCCCGATCGTGCGGCAGCGCATCGACAATGCCAAGATCGACGTCGCCATGTCGAACAGCTTCGGCTTCGGCGGCACCAACGGCACCCTCATTTTCCAACGCTACAACGGCTGATCACATGACACACGGGTTGATGGCGGGAAAACGCGGCCTCATCATGGGCGTCGCGAATGACCATTCGATTGCCTGGGGAATCGCTTCCCAGCTTCACGCGCAAGGCGCAGAACTTGCCTTCACCTATCAGGGCGAGGCCTTCGGCAAACGGGTAAAGCCCTTGGCCGATGAGGTGGGATCAAAGCTGCTCCTGCCTTGCGATGTGGAAGATATTTCAACCGTCGACAGCGTGTTCGCCGCGCTCAAGAAGGAATGGGGCAGCATCGATTTCCTCGTTCATGCCATCGCCTTTTCCGACAAGAACGAACTCAAGGGCAAATATGCCGACACGACGCGCGAGAATTTCATCCGCACCATGGTGATCTCGTGTTTTTCCTTCACCGAAATCACCAAGCGCGCCGCGGCGCTGATGCCCCATGGCGGCTCCATCGTGACGCTGACCTATGGCGGCTCGGTGCGGGTGATGCCCAATTACAATGTGATGGGCGTGGCGAAGGCGGCGCTTGAATCAACCGTGCGCTATCTGGCGGCCGATTACGGGCCGCAGGGCATTCGCGTGAACGCCATTTCGGCCGGTCCCATGCGCACGCTGGCGGGCGCGGGTATCGGCGACGCGCGCGCCATGTTCAATTACCAGCAGTCACACGCGCCGCTCCGCCGCACGATCACGCTGGACGAGGTGGGGGGAGCCGGGCTTTATCTGCTCTCGCCGCTGTCGGGCGGTGTGACGGGTGAAATCCATTATGTGGATTCGGGCTACAACATCATCTCCATGCCGCGCCCGGAAGATTTGAAGGCCTAGAGTATCAGGCGCTCTATCCTTAATTCCGTCATTCCCGCGACGGCGGGAAACCCGCTTCTATCTCACGCATTTTACCGCATGAAAGCGGGGCTCCCGCCTCCGCGGGAGTGACGAGGCTTTGGAATTTCGCGGCCCGATGCGCACAATGCTCTAACGCGGCGCGTAGTTTGAATCGTCAAGCGACGTGATGACGGGGTTCGATCCGGTCAGCGGATTGTCGGGGTTCCAGTGGAGTGCTGTTTCATAAAAGCGGCACGACAGGGCATCGACCATGACGAGACGCCCGGCGAGGCTTTCGCCGATGTCCAAGATCTCCTTCATCACTTCCATCGCCTGCATGGAGCCCAGAATGCCGGGCAATGCGCCGAGAATCCCCGCCTCCTCGCAGGAAGGAAACAGGCCGCGCGGCGGGATCTCGCCCATCAGGCAGCGATAGCTGGGCCAGGGCGTTCCATCGGGCTTTTTCTCATAAGGCTTGAAGGTTGAAATCTGCCCATCGAACTGGCCGACCGCCGCCGACACCAGAGGCTTCTTCGCGAAGAAGCAGGCGTCGCTGACCAAAAAGCGCGTCGGGAAATTGTCGCTGCCATCGGCCACAATGTCATAGCCGGAGATGATCGGGAGCGCGTTGGCTACCGTCAGGTGTTCCGTGTACTGATTAATTTTCACATGCGGATTGATCGAATTGAGCGTTGCGGCGGCACTCGCCGTTTTCGCCGCACCGATGCGGGCCGTGGTGTGCACGACCTGGCGCTGCAGATTCGACAAGCCAACCGTGTCATCATCGACAATGCCGATGGTGCCGATGCCCGCCGCCGCGAGATAGAGCAGCAGCGGCGCGCCGAGGCCGCCCGCCCCCACCACCAGCACTTTTGCCGCTTTCAGCTTCTGCTGGCCGGGGCCGCCCACCTCATGCAGCACGATGTGGCGGGCGTAACGCTCGATCTCTTCCGGCGACAGGGCCATCAGCGCGTGCCTGAGGAGCCGAAACCGCCCTGCCCGCGCGCCGTTTCATCGAGGGATTTCACCTCCTGCCAGATAGCCGTGGTCACGGGGGCGATCACCATCTGGGCGATGCGGTCGCCGCGCGCGATGATGAAATCCTGCTGGCCCAAATTGATGAGCGGCACCTTGATTTCACCGCGGTAATCGCTGTCGATGGTACCCGGCGCATTGAGGACGGTGACGCCATGCTTCACCGCAAGACCAGATCGCGGGCGCACCTGCGCCTCAAATCCATCCGGCAACGCGATGGCAAGGCCCGTCGACACCAGTGCGCGCTCGCCCGGTTTCAGATGAAAGCCTTCGGAGGCACGGAGGTCCATGCCGGCGGCGCCCGGGGTTTCATAAGCCGGCAAGGGCAGGCCCTCGGCATGGGCCAAGCGCAGGATACGGACCGGCGTCATTTCGGCAGAAGCTCCGAGAGCTTGTCCATCAAGCGGCGCGCCACTTCCTGCTTGGTCATTTCCGGCCAGATTTCGACGCCCTGTGCCGAGACGACATGCACCTTGTTGCGGTCGCCGCCGAAGACGCCCGACTCCGGACTCACATCATTGGCGATGATGACGTCACAGCCCTTCTTCGCCAGCTTCTCGCGCGCGTGCTCCACCACCTTTTCGGTTTCCGCCGCGAAGCCAACCACCAGTTTCGGGCGCTTGTCCGTGCGGGTGGCGATGGTGCGGAGAATGTCCGGGTTCTCGACCATGGCGAGCGACGGTGCGCGGCCTTCCGCCTTCTTGATCTTCTCCGTGGCGACGCGCGCCACGCGCCAATCCGCCACGGCAGCGCAGAAGATGGCGATGTCACAGGGGAGTTCGTTCTCGCAGGCCTTCAGCATCTCCTCCGCCGTTTCCACCGGGATCATGCCAACGCCGGGCGGAATGGGAAGATCGACGGGGCCGGAGATCAGCATGGTCTGAGCACCCAGCACCACCGCCGCTTCGGCCAGCGCATAGCCCTGCTTGCCGGAGGAGTGATTGGAAATATAGCGCACCGGGTCAATCGGCTCACGCGTGGGGCCGGCGGTAATCATCACCTTCCTGCCGGCCAGCGGTTTCGCCTGCGGCGTCAGCGCCTTTTCGATCGCGGCGGCAATCTCGATGGGTTCCGCCATGCGGCCGGGGCCGAATTCGCCGCAGGCCATCTCGCCATCATTGGGACCAATGAAGAGAACACCATCACGCTTCAACTGATCGGCATTGCGGCGGGTAGCCGGATTGAGCCACATGCGGACATTCATGGCAGGCGCCAGCAGCACCGGCTTGTCGGTGGCGAGGAGCGCGGTTGAGGCCAGATCATCGGCATGGCCGTGCGCCATCTTGGCCATCAGGTCCGCCGTGGCCGGCACCACCACGAGAAGATCGGCGGAGCGCGACAGTTCGATGTGCCCCATCTCGATTTCATCGGTGAGGCTGAAGAGATGATCATGCACCTTGGCGCCGGTGAGGCTTGCGACCGACAGGGGCGTTACGAATTCATGCGCCGCCTTGGTCATGATCGCCTTGACGGCTAAGCCTCTGCCACGGAGCAGGCGGATCAGTTCAAGCGCCTTATAGGCGGCAATGCCGCCGCCGATGATGAGAAGAACGGATTTTCCGGTGAGTGCTGACATCAGGCCATTATGGCAGCAAAGAGAGGCCTTGGCCACGCATCAGGCGAGGAGCCGCCAGGCAATGACAACCAGCGCAAGGGCGCCTGCCGCCAGGGCATAGCGCGTCCAACGGGTTTCCCGCGCCTGGGCTTTCGCCAGCGCATTCGTGGTTTCGGGGTCAAGCCGGATGCCGCCGCCATCGGCAAGGCGGGACAGGACATCGGCGCCCGCTTTGGTTTCGTCCAGCAGTGCGGGCAGCGCCGAGGCCATTTTGCCCAGCGTCTCGACCATGGTTTCCACCCGGCCGACCGGCCCCAACTGACGCTCGATCCAGCTCCTCACCACGGGTTCCGACGTCTTCCACATGTTGAGATCGGGGTTGAGGGTGCGGGCCACGCCTTCCACCACCACCATTGTCTTCTGCAGAAGGAGAAGCTGCGGCTGGGTGGTCATGTCGAATTGCGCCGTCACCTCGAAAAGCTGGGTCAGGAGGCGGGCCATGGAAATCTCGCCCGCCGGCCTGTCCATGATCGGCTCGCCAATGGCGCGGATCGCCTGCGCGAAGGTAGCGACATCCTGGTGCGCGGGCACATAGCCCGCATCGAAATGCACCTGGGATACCCGCAGATAGTCGCGGGTGATGAAGCCATAGAGAATTTCGGCAAGGAACAGGCGCTCCTTTGCGTTCAATCTGCCGGTGATGCCGAAATCGACGGCCACCAGATTGCCTGAACGGTCGACGAAGAGATTGCCCTGATGCATGTCGGCATGAAAGAAGCCGTCACGGATGGCATGGCGGAGGAAGCTCTGGATCACCGTATCAGCCAGCGCATCGAGATCGAAGCCCTGGGCTTTCAGTGACACGATCTCGCTGATCGGCGTGCCATCGATCCATTCGGTGGTGAGCACCTGGCGCGCGGTGCGCGGCCAATCCACCACGGGCAGGCGGAATCCCCGATCATCCTTCGTGTTCTCGCGCATCTCCGAGATGGCTGAAGCTTCCATGCGGAGATCGAGTTCAAGCTTCATCGATTGTTCGAGCATCGCCACCGCATCGACGGGGCGAAGTCTCCGGCCTTCCGCCCCGGTGCGCTCCATGATGCGGGCGGCGAAGTAGAAGCTGCTGAGATCGGCGGCGAAGCGTTTTTCAACGCCGGGGCGCAGCACCTTCACCGCCACATCGCGGCCATCGCTGGTCCGGGCACGGTGCACCTGGGCAATCGAGGCGGCGGCGACGGGTGGGCCGAACTCGGCAAAAAATTGCTCGACCGGGCCGCCCAGATTGGCGCTGACGATGGCGCGCGCCTCGTCCTGCGGGAAAGGCGGCAGGCGGTCCTGCAGGGCTTTCAGTTCAAAGGCGCGCTTGGGGCCAACGACATCGGGGCGGGTGGCGAGAAACTGCCCGAGCTTGATATAGGAGGGGCCGAGCGAGGAAAGCGCCATGGTGAGGCGGCTCTGCGCATCGGCATCGGGTGAGCGCGTGCCGAATTTCGCCAGCCTGAGGCCTAAGCGCGCGGGCCACGGCAGCTGCTCCACCTGTTCCGGCAGCAGCAGCGCATCATAGCGGGCAAGCGTGCGCCCGGCCTTCATGAGCCGCAGCAGATCGCCCAGCCTCCCCCACATCAGATGCGCCAGCCGGAATGAATGGCGACCACCCCGCCGGTGAGGTTGCGATAGGAGGCGCGGGCGAAGCCTGCATCTTCGATCATCGCCTTGAAGGTTTCCTGGTCCGGAAAAGTGCGGATCGATTCGACGAGATAGCGGTAGGGCTGGCCGTCGCCCGTCACCACCTTGCCGACCGCCGGAATGACCGTGAAGGAATAGGCGTCATAGATGCGGTCGAGCAGCGGCACATCGACATGCGAAAACTCAAGGCACAGGAAGCGCCCGCCGGGCTTCAGCACGCGGTACGCCTCCTTCAGCGCCCGGTCGATATGGGTGACGTTGCGGATGCCGAAGGCGATCGTATAGGCGTCGAAACTTTTGTCCGGAAAGGCCAGCGCCTCGGCATTGCCGACGGTGAAATCACAGCGGGACAGAAGCCCCTCGCGCTCGCAGCGTTTGCGTCCCTCGGCCACCATTTCGGGCGAGATATCAGCAACGGTGACATGGGTGCCGCTGCCGCCCGCATTCACGATGCGGAAGGCAATGTCTCCCGTGCCGCCCGCCACATCGAGCACATGGAAGGGCTGGCCGCCTCTGGGCGGCGACAACATGGTGAGGAAATCATCCTTCCACAGGCGATGGAGGCCGCCCGACATCAGATCGTTCATCTGGTCGTAACGCTCCGCCGCCTTGGCGAAGACCTCGTTGACGAGGCCCTGCTTCTCATCCTCCGCCACCCGGCGGAAGCCGAAGGCCGTATCCCTGGTGTGATCGTCGGTCATGGCGCCCGTCTTAGCGGGTTTTTCCTAACGCTTCAGCATGGATTTGAGTTCACCAAGCCGCATGGCGCCGGTGATCTGGGCGAAGGCAAAATAGGAAACGATGCCCGCCAGCACCAGCGCGCCCAGCGTCCAGAGATGGGTGATGAAGCCCCGGCCCGGCTCATAGCTGCCGCGAAACAGCCAGACCCCGGCCAGGAGCACCGCCCCCATGCCTAACCCCGAGAGCACGATGCGCGGCAGGCGCTGCTTCAGTCTTTGATCCATGGCAAAGAAGCCGCGCCGCTGCAGGGTGATGCCAAGCTGGGCGCAATTCAGCCAGGCGGCGAGCGTCGTCGCCATGGCGATGCCGACATGGCCGAAGAAGCGCGACAGGGTGAAGCTTGCCACCACATTCACCACAACGGAAATGATGGCAAAGCGCATGGGTGTCGCCGTATCTTCCCGGGCATAGAAGCCGGGCTGGAACACTTTGGTCATGGAAAAGGCGGGAAGGCCCGCCGCGAAGGCCAGCACCGCCGGGGCGACCGCGAGCGTATCCTCGCGCCGGAACGCGCCATGCTCGAACACCGTGTGGATGATGGGGGCGGCAATCGCCATCAGCGCCACGGCGGCGGGAATGGTGAGGAAGAGCGACAGTTCCAGCGAGCGGTTCTGGACATTGAGCGCGCCATCCGTGTTGCCGGCGCGGAGCTTCCGCGACAGATCAGGCAGCAGCACCACGCCGATCGCCACGCCGATCACGCCCAGCGGCAGTTGATAGAGGCGGTCGGCGTAATAGAGATAAGACACGGCGCGGTCGATGGTGGTGGCGATCATGGTGGCAATCACCAGATTGATCTGCATGATGCCGCCCGACACGATGCCGGGGATCGAGAGATAGAACACCCGCTTCACATCCGGCGTGAGTTTGGGAAAGCGCGGAAACAGCGGCATGCCCGCCCTGCGGCAGGCAACGGCGAGGAGCGCATATTGGGCGATGCCGGAGGCGAAGATGCCCCAGGCGAAGATATAGCCGGTGGCGGGCGAATTGCCGGTCTTGAACCACCAGGCCACGACGTTGGACAGGATCATCACCAGATTGAGCAGGATGGGCGCGGCGGCGGCAGCGGTGAAGCGGTGCAGACTGTTCAGCACGCCCGATTGCAATGCCGTGAGCGACATGAACAGCAGATAGGGAAAGCAGATGACGGTGAGCGCCACGGCGAGCTGGAATTTCGGCGGATCGGCGGCGAAGCCCGGCGCCAGCACATGCATCAGGAGCGGCATCGCCACCATGGCGGCGGCGCAGAAGATCACGAGCCAGGTGAGGAGTGCCGAAAACACTTCAACCGCAAAACGGTGCGCGCCGGCCTCTCCCTCGCCTTCCACCCGTTTGGCGAAAAGCGGCACGAAGGCGGAATTGAACGCGCCTTCGGCGAACAGCGCGCGAAAGAGATTGGGGAACCGTTGTGCCACGAAAAAGGCTTCTGCCACCGGCCCCGTGCCGATGGCAAAGGCCACCAGCTGATCGCGCACGAAGCCCAAGACGCGGCTGACCATGGTGAGGCCGCCCACGGTGGCGGCGGATTTCAGCAGCGACATCGCCTAGGCCCGCATTGCCGTGGCCACAGGCGGCGACAGCACGCCTGCCAATGCATGTTCGATCTGTTTCTGGCGTGCCTGATTCTCGATTTTGGCCCCCGTCAAATCCGTCACATAGAACACGTCGATGGCCTTTTCGCCAAAGGTCGTGACATGGGCCGAGGTAATGTTGAGATTGAGGCGGTAGAGTGCTTCGGTCAGATCATAGAGAAGGCCGATGCGGTCGAGGCCGTTGATCTCGATCACCGTCACGCGGTTGGAGGAGGTATTGTCGATGATGACGCGCGGCTCTACCGTGAAGGCGGCGATGCGGAGCTGCGGCCTGTAGGCGCGCGCCACCGCCTCCTTGAGCCAGAGCTCGCCGCGCAGCGCCTTCTGGATCAGATCGGCGATGCGTTCGGCGCGGCGCCTTTCATCCGCTTCTTCGGGAAACTCGCGCTGGATGAGAATGGTGTCGAGCGCCATGCCATCGGCTGTGGTGAAAATCTGCGCGCCCGCGATGTTGGCGCCCGCCGCGGCACAGGCCCCGGTGATGAGCGCCAGCAGGCGCGGATGATCGGGCACATAGACAGTCAGTTCGGTGATGGCGGTGAAGGCATCGGTTTCAACCGAGGTGACGATGCTCTTGGGCGGGGCAGAGGCCATCAGCGCTTCATGCCTGATCTGCTTTTCCACCGGCACGCTCAGCCAATAGGCATCATAATGGCGGGCCACATAGGCGGATTTCCGTTCCTCGCTCCAGCCCGGGAAATGCGAGAAGAATTCGGCTTGCGCCTCGGTCACGCGGGTCTTGCGGGTAATCGCCGTATGGCCGCCGGAGAGCACGGGTTCGGCCTCGCCATAAAGCGTGCGGAGGAGCTGGCCCTTCCAGCCGTTCCATACACCGGGGCCCACGGCGCGTATGTCGGCGATCGTCAGGATGACCAGCAGCTTGAGGCGCTCCAGGCTTTGCACGATCTCGCAAAAATCAAGAATGGTCTTGAAGTCGTTGAGGTCGCGCATTTGCGCGGTTTCGCTCATCAAGAGATGATAGCGGATGAGCCAGGCCACCGTGTCGGTTTCGGCGGGGGAAAGGCCAAGCCTCGGACAGAGCTCTTCCGCAACGCTGGCGCCGGCGATCGAGTGATCCTCTTTCCGGCCCTTGGCGACGTCATGCAGGAGGACCGCCACATAGAGCGCCCGTTTCGAGGTGATCGACGGCATGAGGCGCGAGGCCAGCGGATGATCTTCGGCAAGCCGTCCATGATCGATGGCCGCCAGCACGCCCACGGCGCGCAGCAGATGCTCATCCACCGTATAGTGGTGATACATGTTGAACTGCATCATCGCCACGACCTTGCCGAAATCGGGAATGAAACGGCCCAGCACGCCCGCCTCGTTCATGGTGCGGAGAATGGATTCGGGGTCCGGCGTGGCGGTGAGGAGTTCAAGGAAGATCGCATTGGCTTCGGGATCGGTCAGCACCGCGCCGCGCAATAACGGCAGGGCCTTGCGCATCTGCTTCAGCGCCTCAGGATGAATCTCCGCGCCATATTTCGCCGCCACGGCGAAGATGCGGATCAGATTCACCGGATCCTTTGAAAACACATCGGGTGATTTCAGCACCACGCGGCCATTCTCGATCTGGAAGGCCGGAGCGTCGGTAACCGTGTTGCGGGTGTTGCCACGCAGGCGCCCGAACACGCGGCTGAGCGCGGGTGCGTCCTTCATCTGGCGCTCTTCAAGGCTGGCGCAGAGGACACGCGTGAGGCTTCCCACTTCCTTGGCAATCAGGAAATAGTGCTTCATGAAGCGCTCGACATGCTTCAGGCCGCCATGCGCCTTGTAGCCCAGCCGCTCGGCAATGTCGGACTGGCGGTCGAAGCTCAGCCGGTCATTGCCGCGCCTGGACATGAAATGCAGGTGGCAGCGCACCGCCCAGAGAAAGTTCTCACATTTCTTGAACAGCGCCAGCTCATCGCGGGTGAAGGCGCCTTTTTCGGCCAGCTCATCGGTGGAGTTGGTGGCGTAGAGAAATTTGGCGATCCAGAAGAGCGTGTTGAGATCGCGGAGCGCGCCCTTGCCGTCCTTCACGTCGGGCTCGACGAGATAGCGGCTTTCGCCCGATTTATGGTGGCGGAGATCGCGTTCGGCGAGCTTGCTGGCCACGAATTCGCGCGCGCCCCTGGTGACGATCTCCTTGCGGAACTGGGCGGTCAGTTCGCCGAACAGCTTGCGGTCGCCGCAAATGTAGCGCGCCTCGAGAATGGCGGTGAGGATGGTCGAGTCGGTGCGCGCCAGCCTGATGCTCTCCTCGATCGAGCGGGTGGCATGGCCCACCTTCTGGCGGACATCCCAGAGCGTATAGAGAATGAACTCGACGACATTCTGTACACGGAGCGATGGCTTTGCGGGCAGAACGAAAAGAAGGTCGATGTCGGAGCCGGGCGCAAGCGTGCCGCGGCCATAGCCTCCCACCGCCACGACGGCAATCCGCTCCGAGTCCTCAGAACCGGGCGCCGGAAACAGTGTCTGGCGCGCCAGATCGAACAGCGCGTGGATGATTTCATCCTCGGCATGGCTCAATGTTTCGGCGCAGAGCGTGCCCTTGCCATCGGCAAGCAGGCGGCGCTCCGCCTCATCGCGTGCGTGATCGAGCACGGTTTTCAGATGCGCCACGATGGCGGGGCGGAGCTTCGGCGACTCCCGGCCATATTCGGCCACGAGCCCGGCGAGCGCCTGCCGCAAGGCGTGAACGCCGATCACCTTTTCGGGGTGAGAGATGGCCGTCATTGCGTCTCCGCCAAGAGCGCCTTGAGTTCATACAAGAGACTCAAGGCCTCGCGCGGCGATAGCTCATCCGGCATGATGGCAGCAAGTTTCTTTTCCGCAGGGCCCGGGCCTTTGGGCGCCTGCGGCGCTGCCGGGCGGGCGGCGGAGAACAGGGGAAGATCATCCACCAGCGTGCGCCTCGCCTGCGCCGCATCGCCCTTTTCGAGCTGCTCCAGAACCTGTGCCGCACGGGCAATGACGCCATCGGGCAACCCAGCAAGCCTTGCCACCTGAATGCCATAGGACCGGTCGGCCACGCCCGGCCCCACCTGATGGAGGAACACCACGTCACCTTCCCATTCCTTCACCTTTACGCTGGCGTTGGCGAGGTGGGGAAGGCGGGAGGCAAGCGCCGTCAGCTCGTGATAGTGAGTGGCGAACAAAGCGCGGCAGCGGTTCACCTCATGCAGATGCTCAACCGCCGCCCAGGCAATCGACAGCCCGTCGAAGGTGGCGGTGCCCCGCCCGATCTCATCGAGAATGACAAATGAGCGGGGCGTCGCCTGATTGAGGATGGCCGCCGTTTCGACCATCTCGACCATGAAAGTGGAGCGCCCGCGCGCCAGATCATCGGCAGCGCCCACGCGGCTGAACAGCCGGTCCACCACGCCGATGTGGGCTGAGGCGGCGGGCACATAGGAGCCCATCTGCGCCATGATGACGATCAGCGCATTCTGGCGGAGGAAGGTGGATTTGCCCGCCATGTTGGGGCCGGTCAGAAGCCACAGGCGGTGGCCCCCGGCGGACAAATCGCAATCATTGGCGATGAAGGGGCCTGCCGCCTCCTGCTGCAGCATCGCCTCCACCACCGGGTGGCGGCCGCCCTGAATTTCAAAGGCCATGGAATGATCGACACGCGGGCGCACTAGGCGGCGGACCACGGCGAGTTCGGCCAGGGCTTGCGCCACATCGAGGTTCGCCACCGCCTCCGCCGTGCGCGACAGAAGGCCTGCCTGTTCGCGCACCTGCGAGAGGAGACGCTCGAACACCTCCTGCTCAATGGCGAGGGCGCGGCTGGCCGCCGCCGCGATCCGCTCTTCCAGCGAGGCGAGTTCGGTGGTGACGAAGCGCATGGCACTGGCCACCGTCTGGCGGTGAATGAATTGGGCGCGATGCTTTTCCTGCTGCAGCACGGCGGCATGCTGGGCCGTGACCTCGATATAATAGCCCAGCACATTGTTATGGCGGACCTTGAGCGACTTGATGCCCGTCTCTTCGGCATAGGTGTTTTGCAGGCCGGCGATCACCTGCCGCGTCTCGTCACGCAGTTTGCGATGTTCATCCAGCGCCGTCATGTAGCGGGGGCGCACGAAGCCGCCATCCCTAGCGAGGAGCGGTAATTCATCATCGAGCGCCACCCGCAGCGTGTCTTCCAGACCCATTGCCGCCGCATCGAGATGATCGCGCAGCCGTTGCAGATTGGCGGGAAGGCCTCCCAGATCGGCGTGGCGGTCGAGCCTTTGGCCCAGGGCGCGGGCACAGGCCAGGCCATCGCGGATCGAGGCCAGATCGCGCGGGCCGCCGCGCCCCAGGGTGAGCCTGGACAGGGCGCGCTCGAGATCGGGCATGGCGGCGAGGCTGAAACGGATATCCTCCCGCAGGGCGGAAGCGCCCAAGAGAAAATCGATCTCATCCAGCCTGGCATTGATCGCCGCCGGATCGGCCAGCGGATTGGCGAGGCGTGAAACGAGCGCCCGCGCACCCGCCGCCGTGACCGTCATGTCGATCACCGGCAGCAGGCTTCCGTGCCGTTCGCCGCCCAGCGTGCGCGTCAGTTCCAGATTGGCGCGCGTTGCGGCATCAATCAGGAGCGCGCTGCCGGGCTCCTCGCGCTGGGGGATGCGGAAGTGCGGCAGGCGGCCCACCTGGGTCAGCAGCACATATTCGAGAAGGCCGCCCAAGGCCGCGACCTCGGCACGGCTGAAGCTGCCGAAGGCATCAAGCGCGGCGATCGCAAAATGATCCTTGATGCGGCGCTCTCCGGCTGTGGAATCAAACCGGCTGGCGGGCAAGGGCGTCAGCGGGGCGCCTGAAAATTCGAGGATCGAGGCCAGGGCCTCATCGGCCAGGAGCGTATCGGGCAAGACAATCTCGCTGCAGGAAAGCCTGGCCAGATCGGCTGAGAGGCGCGAGACATCGGTGGTCATCACCCAGAGGTCGCCTGAGGAAATGTCGGCCCAGGCGAGGGCCAGATCGCCGGTAGCCTTGAGGCGGGTGAGAGAGGCCAGATAATTATGGGCCCGCTGGTCGAGAAGCGTATCCTCGGTGAGGGTGCCCGGCGTCACCAGCCGGACCACATCGCGCTTGAGCACCGCCTTCGAGCCGCGTTTCCTGGCCTCTGCCGGGTCTTCCATCTGTTCGCAGATGGCAACGCGGTGGCCCATGCGGATCAGGCGCTGGAGATAGCCCTCCGCCGCGTGGACGGGAACGCCGCACATGGGAATATCCTGCCCCAGATGCTTGCCGCGCTTGGTGAGGGCAATCCCCAGATCGCGCGCCGCCGCCTCGGCATCGGCAAAGAACAATTCATAGAAATCGCCCATGCGGTAGAACAGCAGGGCATCGGGATGGCCTGCCTTGACGGCCAGATATTGCGCCATGACGGGCGATGCGGCGGGTGCCGCCGCCTCTTCTTCCCTGCCGCTGCCGTTCCTGTCCATCATCCGGGTTTCCTTAGCAGATTTTACCCCCAATCCCACAAGCCCGGGCAGGGGTTGAGAATGGAGGATGCAAAGCCTAGTGTCGCTGCGGCAGGGATACGGCGCGAAAAACACAAGCAGGGCATTTCATGAGCAACGACAGAATCCGCGGGCGCCGTCCAGCGATCACCGAGAGCGAGGCGCTGGCCTTCCACCAGATGGGCAAGCCCGGCAAGCTTGAAATCAACCCCACAAAACCCATGGCGACGCAGCGCGACTTGTCGCTGGCCTATAGCCCGGGCGTTGCCGTGCCGGTGCGCAAGATCGCCGAAGTACCCGAGACTGCCTATGACTATACGGCCAAGGGAAACCTCGTCGGGGTGATCTCGAACGGCACGGCGATCTTGGGGCTGGGCGATCTGGGTGCCCTCGCGTCGAAGCCGGTGATGGAAGGCAAGGCGGTGCTGTTCAAGCGCTTTGCTGACGTCGATTCGATCGACATCGAGGTCGACACCAAGAATGTCGAAGAATTCATCGGCGCGGTGCGCTATCTGGGCCCCACCTTCGGCGGCATCAATCTCGAGGACATCAAGGCGCCGGACTGTTTCATCATCGAGCAGCGTCTGCGCGAACTGATGGATATTCCGGTGTTCCATGACGACCAGCATGGCACCGCCATCATCGCCACCGCCGGCCTCATCAATGCGCTGCATCTGACGGACCGCGATTTCAAGACGGTGAAGATCGTGTGCAATGGCGCGGGCGCGGCGGCCATCGCCTGCATCGAACTCATCAAGTCGCTGGGCGTTCCCAACCAGAATGTGACCCTCGCCGACAGCAAGGGCGTTGTCTACAAGGGCCGCACCGACGGCATGAACCAGTGGAAATCCGCCCATGCGGTGGAAACCAAGGCGCGGAGCCTTGCCGATGCGCTGGTGGGGGCGGACGTCTTCTTCGGCCTTTCCGTGGCGGGCGCGCTGACGCCCGAGATGGTGAAGACCATGGCGGCCAACCCTATCATCTTCGCCATGGCCAATCCCGATCCCGAGATCACGCCGGAAGAGGTGGCGACGGTCAGGAGCGATGCCATCATGGCCACCGGGCGCTCGGACTATGCCAACCAGGTGAACAATGTGCTGGGCTTTCCCTATATTTTCCGGGGCGCGCTCGATGTCAGGGCGCGCACCATCAATGATGAGATGAAGCTCGCCGCAGCCAACGCCCTTGCCGGACTGGCGCGCGAGGATGTGCCCGATGAAGTGGCCGCCGCCTATCATGGATCCAGGCTCACCTTCGGGCGCGACTATCTGATCCCGGTACCTTTCGATCCTCGGCTCATCTCCACCATTCCCGTCGCCGTCGCCAAAGCCGCGATGGATTCAGGCGTGGCACGCCGCCACATCGCCGATCTCGATGCGTACCGGCACGAACTCTCGGCCAGACTCGATCCGATCGCGGGCACGCTGCAGAGCGTGTTCGGCAAGGTGCGCGTGTCGCCCAAGCGCGTGGTTTTCGCGGAAGGCGAGGAAGACCGGATGATCCGCGCCGCCAACGCCTTTGCCGCTGCAGGCCTCGGCAAGGCCATTCTGGTGGGGCGCGAAAACAAGATCGAGGAAACGCTGGCGGCCAGCGGGCTCGACCTCAACGAGGCGGTGGAGGTGCACAATGCGCGGCTCTCCGAGCGCAACACCGACTATGCCAATTATCTTTACGAGCGCCTGCAGCGTGACGGTTTCCTGTTCCGCGATTGCCAGCGCATGGCGAACCAGGACCGCAACATCTTCGCCGCCTGCATGGTGGCGCTGGGCGATGCCGACGCCGTGGTGACGGGGCTGACCCGCAATTTCTCTGTGGCGCTCGACAATGTGCGCCGCGCCATCGACCAGCGCCCCGGCCACAGGCCGATCGGAGTTTCCATGGCACTCGTCCGTGGACGGACGGTTTTCATCGCTGACACGTCGATCCATGAGCTGCCCTCGCCCGAGGAGCTGGCCGACATCGCGCAGGAGGCCGCGGGCGTGGCGCGGCGCTTCGGCTATGAGCCGCGGGTGGCGTTTCTCTCTTATTCAACCTTCGGATATCCGAGGGGCGAACGGGCACAATATGTGCGCGATGCCGTTTCGGTGCTGGACCGGCGCAATGTCGATTTCGAGTATGATGGCGAGATGGCGGCCGACGTGGCACTGTCACGGGAGGCAATGGCGCTCTATCCGTTCTGCCGCCTGACCGGGCCCGCCAATGTGCTGGTGATGCCTGCCGCGCATTCCGCCTCGATCTCAACCAAAATGCTGCAGCAGCTGGGCGGCGTGACTGTTGTGGGGCCGCTGCTGACCGGACTCGACAAGCCGGTGCAGATTGCCTCGATGTCGGCCACCACAAGCGACATCGTGAACCTGGCGGTGATCGCGGCCTACGACATCAACCGCTAACGGGCTGGCCGAAATGGGCGAAGTACCGGGGGTCGATCGCTGAAACGGGCAGAACGATCAGAATATCGGTCGTGTTGAACTGGTGATCGACCACGGCGCCCTGGCCGAAATAACAGCCAAGCCGCATGTAACCCTTGACCAGCGGCGGCAAGGCACGAAGCGCCGCCTTGGTGTCGAGCCTGTCATGCGGCGTCATGGCAACGGCATGGCCGGGCTGCGCCTTCACCCTCCATTCTTCCGGGACCGGGATCGCGGCAAGGAAGCTCAAGGCGTCGGCATGCGGCGCGGGGTCCGTGCCTTCCAGGCTGGCGCAGCCGAACATCACGTCCAGCCCATGGGCGCGGACATAGTTCCAGATGCCCTGCCACAGCAGCTCAACCACCGGCTTGGTGCGATAGGGCCTGAGCACGCAGGAGCGGCCAAGCTCGAGAAAATTGAGCTGCGGGTGCGCCGCGATCATCGGCGCCACGTCGAATTCGTTCTGCGTGTAGAAGCCGCCGTTGCGCTCCGCCACGCTCTGGCGCAGCAGGCGGTAGGTGCCGACCAGTTCGCCATCTTCCAGCAGGATCGGCTCTTCGCCGGTGGGTGCTCCCTGCCGCACCACCACAAGATGATCGCAGATGGCGTCGAAGCGGTCGGAGTCGCTCCGGGAAGCGCGGGCCGCCGCATCGGGCTTCGCCGCCAGTTCCTCATAGAATACCCGGTAACGCAAACGCTGACAGGCCTCGATCTCAGCCGGGCCCGACGCCAGCCTGAGCGTCAGATCAGCCCTGTCGACGCGCAGTGCCGGGGAAGCGGACGCCAAATGTTGTTCCATACGCATATCTTTGTCACAGACCGGAGAATTACGAAAGTTATGTGACTGTTGGCGCAGCCGGCAGTCATTTGACCGCCGGCTGCCCGACCCTTTCAAATCCGGCGCATCTTTGCGCTCGCCCGCAATTCTATGTGTTCGCCCGATGCGCTATGCCGCAGGCTGCCGCTCCACAAGGCGGGCGATGGCCTCGTCGAGATCGAGCCGGTCAAACGGTTTCGACAAATGCCCGTCCATGCCCGCCGCAAGACATTCCTGATAATCCTCGCGGCGTGAATTGGCCGTCAGCGCCAGAATCGGCACATGCTGGCCAAGGCCCGTCTCTTCTTCCGAAGCGCGGATATGGCGGGTGGCGGCGAGCCCGTCGAGTTCGGGCATTTCAACATCCATGATGATCAGGGCGGGGCGCAAGCCATCCGCCAGAAGCTCCAGAACCTTGCGGCCGCTTACCGCATGCGTTACCCGGCAGCCCGCCTTTTCCAGCATGGTGCGGGCAAGCAGCGCGTTGACCGGATTGTCCTCGGCGAGCAGCACATCCAGATGGCGGCGGCGGCGGGCCTTTCGCACGATGCCGCGGAGATCGGAAATGGCGCGGTCGAGATCGGGCGTTTCCAGCCCGCCGAGCTGGCGCACCAGCGTTGCCTGCCGGAACGGCTTGAGCAGATAGCCGGCGAAGGGATGCGACAGCAGATCCTTGTTCTGGCGGCGGTCTTCGGCGCGCAGCATCACAAACACGGCATGCGGCGTTCCAGCATGCCGCCGCCTGCTCCACACGCGCAAAAGCGCGGCGTGGCTGGTATCGGCGATAATCGCCGTTGTTGGTGAGTGGGCACGTTCCTTCAGCGCCTTGCGGAGCGCCTCTTCATCGGGCAGGCGCTCGACGGCAGCGCCCAGATCGGACAGCGTTGCCGCGAGATGCCGCAGCACCGGGCCTTCCTGCATGGCCAAGCGGAAGGCGCGGCCTGATAGCGGAAGTTCACGCTCATGCGGCTCATGAGCCTGAAGCGGCAGCGTTACGGTGAACAACGTTCCCTTGCCGGGAGCGCTGGCGACCGCGATGTCGCCGCCCATGGCAACCGCGAGCTTGCGCGCAATGGAGAGCCCCAACCCGGTGCCGCCAAACAGGCGGCGCGTGTCGGCATTGGCCTGCACATATTCGTCGAAGACGCGCGCCGCTTCATCTGCCGTCATGCCGATGCCGGTGTCGCTGACCTCAATGCAGAGCGTTTTTTCCCCGCGGCGCGTAAAGGACACCGCGACGCCGCCGCTTGGGGTGAACTTGATAGCGTTGCCGCAGAGATTGAACAGAATCTGGCGCAGGCGCTGTTCATCAAGCTGAATTTCGGCGGGAAGACCGGCAGCGACATAGGCGGACAGCTCAATGTTCTTGGCATGCGCGCGCGGCGCCAGAAGTTCCGTCACGCTCTCGGCCAGGGCCACCAGATCAACCGGCGTTTCACGGATATCGAGTTGGCCGTCCTCGATCTTCGTCACGTCAAGCAGTTCATCGACAATGGAGAGGAGAGAGCGGCCGGACATCTCGACCGTCTGGGCATAATTGCGCTGTTCCGGCGTGAGATCGGTTTCGAGCAGGAGGCCGACCATGCCGAGCACGCCGTTCATCGGCGTTCTGATCTCGTGGCTGGTGGTGGCGAGAAAGCGCGACTTGGCGCGGTTCGAAGCTTCGGCCTCCTGGCGCGACCGCTCAAGCGCCGAGATGGCGGTGGAGAGGGCCTGCAGGCGGCGCCTGGCGCCGCGCCGCCACAGAATCTGGCCCGCCAGCACGCCCATGGTGAGGATGAGGCCCGCCAGCGTGAGGGTGAGCATCGGCTGCGAGGTGCGGGGATCAAGCGAGAGGAACACGCAGATGCTGGCCAGCACCAGCACCACGCCAGCACCCATCACCACGGTGCCGTAGCCCAGGTCGGGACGCGCCAGATCGCGCAGCGCGATGTCAAGCGTCTGGCTGTCCTTCCTGACGGTCTGTGGCGGGGCCTCGTCGAACATGGCTCAACCGTTGCCATGGACTGCTTGCGAAAGCCTTACGGGCCCGGAACAAGATGAACGGAAGCTTATGGCAATGGTTCAAATTTTACCGATGTTCAGGCGGCGGCGCGGAAGGAAGCGAGGCGCTGGCGGTAGCTCAAAGCCTCCGCCACATGGATGCGCGCCACATGATCAGCGCGGTCGAGATCGGCAAGCGTGCGGGCCACGCGGAGGACACGGTGATAGCCGCGCGCCGACAGGTTCATGGCATCCGCCGCCTCGCTGAGCAGCTTGAGGCCAGAGGCTTCGGGGGTTGCAATTTCTTCCAGCAGCGCACCATCGGCTTCGGCATTGGTGCGGAGATTGGGCTTGCCCAGTGCCGCGAAACGCCTGGCCTGAATGGCACGCGCGGCGGCGACACGCAGCGCCACATCGGCACTTGATTCCTTGGGCGGCGGAAGGGCGAAATCAGACGCCTTGACGGCGGGCAGTTCGATCTGGATGTCCATGCGATCGAGCAGGGGGCCGGAGATGCGCGCCTGATAATCAGCCGCACAGCGGGGGCCGGTGCGGCAGACATGGCCGGGCTCGCCGGCGCTGCCGCATCGGCAGGGGTTCATGGCGGCGACGAGCTGAAAGCGGGCGGGATAGGTGATGTGATAGTTGACGCGCGCCACCACCGTTTCGCCCGCCTCGAGCGGCTGGCGCAGGCTTTCCAGCACGCGGGGCTGAAATTCCGGCAGCTCGTCGAGAAACAGGACACCATGATGCGCCAGCGCCATTTCGCCGGGCTTGGCCTTGAGGCCGCCGCCGACCAGCGCCGCCATGCTGGCGGAGTGATGGGGGGCGCGGAACGGCCTGCGGTGCGAGAGCTTGCCGCCCGCCAGTTCGCCCGCCACCGAGGCGATCATGCTGACGTCTAGCATCTCGCGCGCATCCATGGGTGGCAGCACCGACGGCAGGCGCTGCGCCAGCATGGATTTTCCGGCGCCGGGAGGGCCAACCATCAGGAGATGATGGCCGCCGGCCGCTGCCACTTCAAGCGCCCGCTTGCCCGATTCCTGGCCCTTGATGTCGCGCAAGTCCGGCATGGCCTGCGGCTCATCGGCAATGGCGGGCTTAGGCGCGCGCATGACTTGCGAACCCTTCACGTGATTGATGAGCTGGATCAGATTTTCCGGCGCCAGGATATCGACATCCTCGCCCGCCCAGGCCGCTTCAGCACCTGAGGCCTTGGGGCAGATCAATCCCATGCCGCGGGCATTGGCGGCCATGGCGGCAGGAAGTGCTCCCGCCACACCCAGAATGCCGCCATCGAGCGACAGTTCGCCCATCACCACATAGCGCTGCAGGAAATCCGGCGGGATGACGCCCAGTGCGGCGAGGAGCGCCAGGGCAATGGGAAGATCGAAATGGCTGCCTTCCTTCGGAAGGTCTGCCGGGGAGAGATTGACGATAAGCCGCTTGCCGGGAAGAGCGAGGCCGATGGCATGAAGAGCGGCGCGCAACCTTTCCCGGCTTTCAGCCACGGCCTTGTCGGGAAGGCCCACGACATGAAACAGAACCTGGCCTGACACGAACTGCGCCTGCACATCGACGGGCACCGCCTCTATGCCCTGAAACGCAACCGTGGATACCCGAGACGTCATCGCCAGCCCCAATCACCGTGACGCAACGGTATCAGAGCTCTTGAGGGTCGGGGGATATTGTACTTCGCGTACCACAATCCACAGATTGTCTAGGCGGGACTCACGCTTAGCTTGAGAAATGGGCTAAAAGGGGAACGGAGCCGATTCGTGGTCGGCTCCGTCCTTAATGCGCCCGTAGCTCAACTGGATAGAGCGTGTGGAGTGGTATCCCCCGGGTTGCTGGTTCGAGTCCAGCCGGGCGCGTCTTTTCTAGATCAAGCCGGGATTCGCGTCAAATCTAACCCGTTTCGCTCCCGAAACTATTTTTTGACGGGCTGTTTATTCTCTGCTGCTGTCTTTTTCACGGGCGGGACAATTTTACCAAATGCCTTGTCGAACGCCTCGCCAGTTTCGTCTGCATCAATAGACTTAGCAGCATCAATAAAACGATGACGTTGGGATTGACTCTTCGGCATTGCTTTGGATTCCTTCATGGATGACCCTTCATGGCGGCGCACCCGCATACGACTACATAGCATATATTGACGAGGCTGGTGATCCTGGGATTCGCAGGGTGCGCCCTATCGACAACGCGGGAAGCACCGAATGGTTTGTTCTAGGAGCAATTCTTGTCAGGGCGGCCAAGGACGCGGAGGCGGTCAGCTTTGTCCGCAGGATGATTGTTGAGCAGAAAATTCAGAAGAAAACCGACCTTCACTTTCGTCATCTTTCAGAAGCTAAGAAGGGCCATGTCTGCGCGCAACTCGCACAATTTCCGTCAAAGGCTTTTGTAGTCGCATCAAATAAGAGAAACATGCGCGGTCATCGGAATGACAATGCAGCAAAGGTTTCCGGAGAAATTAGTTCAAGCCAGCTCATTTATAATTATTGCGCCCGAATTCTCTTGGAGAGGATCACGGCGTTCGTAGAGGCGCATTCCATACGTGAGTTCGGAACCCCCAAGAACGTGAAGATAATTTTCTCGACTCGTGGCGGGCACAATTATGGGCAACTCTTTGCGTATCTGGAGCTTCTCAAGATGCAAGCTCGTGCTGGTACTACTTATCTAAAAAAACGCGAGATTAAATGGTCCGTGCTTCAACATAGTCTCTTGGAGAAAAAACCTCATTGGACGATGGCGGGCCTTCAATTAGCCGATGTTGTAGCAAGCGCCTTCTATCAGGCAATAGATGTTCTGGATGTTGCGAACAGGACTTGTGCCCATGCGAAGGCGCTTACGCCGCTGATGGTCCGCCAAAACGGGTTAGCTGCGGATTTCGGGGTTACTTTACTGCCGCATCCTAAGATTGCCGCATTAACTCCAGCAAGAGCAGAAATTTTCAATCATTACGGCTACAAGATTTAAGTGGCGGCCCCCGGCGTGGTTACCAAGAACAGGCTGTTTAGAGCGCCATCCAAAGGGCACCCGTCCCGTCTTTGCCTAGAAGCAGCGCCTCTAAGCCCCGCGTTGATCCGGCGTCTGCCGCCTTTTTGCATTGGTGCACAATTCACCTCAAAAGTCAAGATTCATCAAAGAGATTCAATTGCTTAGCCTTCATTTCGAGTCGTTCTCTATGGCAGTTCAAGGGCTTAGGCGTTCCCATCAATTGGCCGATAAGTGAGGCGCTTGCCAACAATTCCCTTCACCACACGTTCTGTACGGGCTTCATCGGCAATGCCAAGCGCCACGCGGTTTGAATAGCGGAAATCGAACTCCGCCAGATAGCGGTGAAGGTGCTTTTCGCTGCAATGCTGGTACACGCCTTTCATGCCGCGCTTAAAGATCGAATAGTAGCCTTCCACCGTATTCGTGGTGATCAGCCTGTCGCCATCGCGACGGGCATATTCTTCCTTCATGTGGTTCACGGCGTCATGGCTGGCGAAGGTCTTGCCGATCTTGCGGTAGGACGGCAGTTCGTCCGTCATCAGGTGGCTTTCCGGTTTCACGTTGGCGACAATCACGCTGTCCAGATCGTAGCGGCGGGTGCTGGCGACATGGAAGCTGCGAGCCGCGCCGCCGCGCTCCACAAGCGTGAAAACCACGTTCATGTAGTCTTTGCCGCGCGAACGCTTGGGGACGCCTTCCCACTTGCCAATGAACGTCTCATCGGCCTCAACGAACTTGCCCTCGCCGCCCATGGGCGGAAGGCCCACGGCCTGCATGGCAAGACGGAGCCGGTGAGACATGAACCATGCCGTTTTGAGCGTGACGCCAAGGGTGCGGTGCAGTTGGTTGCTGCTGATGCCCTTTTTGCTGGACGCCATCAGGAACATGGCCTGTAGCCAGAGGTGCAGCTTGACGTGGCTCGCCTCAAATACTGTGCCCACCTTCACGGTGAAGGGCTTGCGGCAGTCATAGCACTTGTAGACGCCCATGCGGGTGCTCTTGCCCTTGAGGGGCTGGTTGCGATCCGTGCCGCCGCAATGCGGGCATACCGGGCCTTCCGGCCATACGCGGGCTTCAACCCACTTATAGGCGGCGGCTTCATTGTGAAAGTGCGGCTGGTTGAGTACCGAGGCGGCCATTTGGATAACTCCTTATGGCTTCTATCTAATCCCTCAAAGTGGGTACGTCAAGTATAATATTCCCGAGGGTCGACAAGAACATTTATGGAACAAAAAGGCCACCCCGAAGAGCGGCCCTGATCGTCATGCCTGTTATGCGCCTCAGATCGACTGTTCGATCCAGGACTGGAGCTGGTTCTTGGGGGCGGCGCCGACCTTGGTGGCGGCGACCTTGCCGCCCTTGAACACCATGAGGGTGGGAATGCCGCGCACGCCGTATTTGGACGGGGTGGAGGGGTTCTCGTCGATGTTGATCTTGACGATCTTGGCCTTGGGGCCAAGCGTGGCGGCGATTTCTTCCAGCGCCGGGCCGATCATCTTGCAGGGGCCGCACCATTCGGCCCAGAAATCAACGACGACCGGCGTTTCGGACTTCAGGACATCGGCGTCGAAGGACGAATCGGAAACCTTGTGGGTGGACATGTTGAACCTCTTTCTGGGAATCGGATCGCTTGGGTTGCATGAAAGGTAGGAGCCGCCCCGGGGTGGGTCAAGGCCGGTCCACGGGAATGTGAAGCAGCGCATCGGCGAGCAACGGCGCGGGAAGCTCCATGAGATCGAGCGTTGCCGTCCACAGGATGAAGCAGCGCACTGCCTGACCGGGATGGATGGCCGCGAGCGCCTCCCGATAGGCCGCCATCTGCAGCACATAGGCTGGATTGATGGCTGAGGCATGGGCGGGCGGCGTCCGGTCGGTCTTGTAGTCGATGGCATGCACTTGGCCATCGCGGAACAGCAGGCGATCAAGGCGTCCGGAGAGGGGTTGCCGGAGTGCCGGGATTTTCACCCGGATGGGGACCTCGGACATGCCGCCGGCAGCGAACAGGGCACTCACATCTTCGCGGCTCACGAGCTCTGACAGCTGAACGGCGTCTCTCTCCTCCAGCCCCGACCTGATCAGGGTGCGGCGGATGAAGGCAGGCCAATTCCCGGGCTTCACGTCGGGCAGAAGCTGCAGGACTCGATGAATGACAAGGCCGCGCGCCACGGCGGCACGGTCAACGGTGCTGGAACGTCCCAGTGCCGATGGCGCGACGCGGCCTTCCGCTTCAGGCTCCTGCGGCGGAGGCTTTTGCAGCCATGCGGGACGCGGAACGCCTTGTGCTGCTACGGCGAGGGTTGCCGCCGCCGGAACCGGATCGGCACCCATGCGGCGGACGCCATCGCCCACATCGCGCATCAGCGGCAGGAGCGCCTCCTCCACCATGCGGTACCAGCAATCATCCGGCGCATCGTTCTTGCCGCGGTATCCGCAGACATAAAGTTCGTCGCGCGCTCTGGTCATGGCGACATAGAGAAGGCGGCGGTATTCATGGGCGCGGTCTTCCTCACCCGCCGTCTTGTGGCGGGCGAGCGCCTGCGAGGTGAGGCGTCCGGGAAGGCGCCAGAACGGCAGGGCCTGCCCGCCGTTGCCTGTCTCCAGCATCATCAGCGGGCTTGCCGTCTTGTGATCGGGCCTGCTCACCGTATCGGGCAGGATCACGATGGGCGCTTCGAGGCCCTTGGCGCCATGGACGGTCATGATGCGGACTTCATCGGCACCCTGCTCCATGTTGCGCTTGATCTCGACATCACCGCTCGCGAACCACTGCACAAAACCCTGAAGCGACGCCCCATGATCGCGCTCATGGGATAACGCCGCATCAAGGAAGGCTTCCAGCGCATCACGGGCCTCGCCGCCCAGGCGGGCATAGATGGCGGCGCGGCATTCGCCCAGCACGGCGCCGAAAAATTCAAACGGTCTCAGGCCGCAAGCCATGCCGCGCCAGCGCAGCAGGCGGGCGGCCAATGCCTTGCAATCAGCATCCGCGCTGTTCTGCAGACGCTGCCAGAGCGATTGTACCCCACGCTCCGCTGCGAGATCGAAAATCTGCGGTTCCGACAGCGGGTGCGGCGCCAGCGGGCTCTTGAGCAGGCAGGCCAGCGCATAATCATCTCCCGGCATCAGACAGAAGCGCGCCAGCGCCATGAGATCGAGAACGGCCAAGTTTTCACCGAGCTTCAACCGGTCAGCACCGGCGACGGGTATGTTGGCGAGACGCAGCTCGCGGATCAGCGCATCGAAAAAGGTGTTCCGTACACGGACGAGAATCAGAATGTCGGAGGCCTTAACCACCGCGCCATCGGTTCCTAGCCGCCGCCGGCCGATCCATGATTTGACCTTGCCTGCAACAGTCCGCGCCAGCCGCCTGGCGGGCGAATTGGCGGGCTCCTGATCCACCGGAGCCTGCCAGGGCTGGTCTTCGCCACGATCCTCCGGCTCAACGACAGGCCAGAGTTCGACAAGGCCCGGCTGCCCGACCCGCACTGCCTGATGGCGGAAATCGCGCGACACGGGCCCTTCAAGCCCTTGCCTCGCCAGACGGCCCGTTGCGAACACCTGATCAACAGCCTGCAACACCGCCGGCAGCGAACGGTAGGAGACCGTGAAGTTAACGGGATTGAAAACCTGCCCGGAGGCGCGGATGCGGTCCCTGAAATCAGCAAAGACCTCTTCAAACACATCGGGATCAGCGCCCTGAAAGGAATAGATCGACTGCTTGCGATCTCCCACCACGAACAGCGCGCGGGGCTTCGGGCGCTCCACGCCCTGACCGGAAAAGAACTCCTCCGTCAGGGCGCGGATGATTTTCCACTGCGCGGGGCTTGTGTCCTGTGCCTCATCCACCAGCACGTGTTCGATGCCGTTATCGAGCTTGAACAGCACCCAGACCGCATCGGGCCGTTCCGCCAGAAGATCAGAGGTACGCAGGATCAGGTCGTCAAAATCATAGGCCCCACGGCGGCGCTTCTCGCGTTCGAAGGCCGCCGTGACGGCGCCCGCAACGGTGAGCAGTGCCAGCGTGGCGCGCAGCTGTTCGAGATCGGCCAGCTTGCCGAGAGCCGTTGCGAGACGCACCTGTTCGGCCGTGGCAAAATCAGCGGCATCCGGCCATGCTGCGAGAATTTTAGCCGCGGCCATGGTGCGCAGGCTTCGCGGCTCACTGTCTTTGGTCATATAGACGTCGTGCAGATCGAGCAGAGACGTGCCCGGGCGCGACAGAACACCGGCGATCTGCGCTGCAACCCCTTTGGCGGCATCCGAGCCGGTGTTGAGTGCCGCGATGAATCGCTGGCTCAGCGCCCGGTCCAGACTCAATGTAGCGTAAATCGCCGCTTCGTCCTCTCCCGGCTGAAGATCGAGCACGGCGCGAAGATAGAGACCGGCCTTCACTGCTCCCTTGGCGTTCTTCAAAATATCATCAAGATCGGCGCGCTGGCGGAGGATGGCCGCAAGCAGTTCGTCAAACTGTTCCGCCTGCGCATGGCGCACGACCTCCGCGAAGGCTGTGCCGATCACGCCTTCGGGATCACGCTGCGCCTCACGCAGCACATGGCGGCGCGCGGCGGACAAGGCTTCCGCCGATGCCCTGTCATCCATCACGGTAAAGTCCGGCACGATTCCCGCTTCGACAGGAAAAAGCTGGAGCAAGCGTTCGCAAAAGGCATGGATGGTTTGAATCTTGAGGCCGCCCGGCGTTTCGAGCGCGGCGGTGAAGAGCTGGCGGGCGCGGCGCAACCGCTCCGGCGAGACATCATCCGCGCCGATTTTGCGCAGCTCGCCCTGCAATGCCGCGTCAGACAGCGTGATCCAACCGCCCACGCGATCATAAAGCCGGGACGCCATTTCGGAGGCGGCGGCGCGCGTGAAGGTGAGGCAGAGGATCTTCGATGGCTCCGTATCGTCCAGCATCAGGCGGATCAGCCGGTCGATCAGCACATGCGTTTTACCGGAACCCGCATTGGCATTGACCCAGGCCGAGGCCTCGGGGTCAGACGCCTTGCGCTGCTGCGTGTTGCCGCTCATGCCTTGCCCCCGGACAATGCCCATTCGCGGTAGCGCGAGAAATGATCATAGGGCAGCACATCGTCTTCCTTTTCCGCCAGCGCGCGCGGCAGATAGGGAGATGCCGGATCGGCATAGCTGGCAAGAAGGTCCGCCAGCCCGCTCAGATGCCGGTCGGCCGTGACTTCAACCGTGTCATCGAGCTTGATCGGGTTTTCCTTCACCGGTGGGTCGCCGGCGCCCAGTTTCACATAGGCCAAGCGTTCGGCCACCGCCTTGCCAATGGCCGCAAAGGCGCCGCGTTTCAGCATGGCGGCTTCGAGCGTCAGTTGCGGCGCGAGCCCTGCGTTCACCTGCCTGCTGCTTTTCACGCTGCCGGTCTTGTAGTCGATGATGCGTGCCGCGCCCTCGTTCAACAGGTCGATGCGGTCGGCGCGGCAGGTGAGCGCAAAAGAACCAGCTGCTATCGCGAGGATCAGCTTGCCGTCGATCTCGGCAAAGACCTGCCTTGCATCGGCGCGCAGCCTTTCTTCCTCTAACAGAAAGGCCCCGGCGATGCGTTCAAACTGCGGCCACCAGAATGGCCCGGTTTCCGGATCCGCCAGAACCTCACCGAAGCTCTCACGCCCGAGACGCAGCAGTTCATTTTCCGCATCGAGCGGAAGCGACTGCGGATAGAGTTTGAGGAAATTTCCGATGGCCTCATGGAAAATCATGCCGCGGCGCGAGAAGGCAGCGGCATCGCCCATGTCTTCAAGCGGCTTCAGCTTCAGCACGCGCTCGGCATAGATGGCATAGGGATCACGAATCAGAACCTCGATGCGGGTGACGCTCAGGCTCTTGGGGCGCGCGGCCACGGGCGGGCATGGTTTGGGCTTGCCGCAGGGCGTTACGGCCGAGGGCTCCTGAATCGCGGCAGAGAGTTCCCGCCATGGCGCTTCGGGAATGGTGATGGACGCCGCCTTCAGCAACATGCGCAGGCGCAGAATCCAGCGCGAGGGAATGACTGGCGCGTCGCCGACACGGCGCGACCAGGTGAGCAGCACGTCACTGCATCCGAAGGCTTGTGCGAAATCATGCGCGGTCTGCCCGATGGCGCGCTCCGGCTGCTGCATGTTGAGGATTTCACGCATCGGACGATTGAGCCACGGGCCACTGCCGGGAAGGGCAGGCCAGCGGCCCTCATTGAGGCCGCCCAGAATCATCAGATCGGGCTGCACGAGGCGGGCTTCCAGCAGGCCCAGAATGGCAAGCCGGGCATGTGCGGCACGCCCAGGGCGGAGCGCCGTGACCGCGAGCACATGACGCAAATACAGTGCCGACTCGACAAAGCCTGCCTGCGGCAAGGAGGCGGCATCGCGCAGCAGATCATCGATCAGTGTACGGAGCGCCTCGCCGCTTTCGCCGGGCCAATCCGTTCCCGCAATAAAGGCAACGGCGTCCAGCAGTGCCATGATATGCCCGCCAAATGCGGCAGGCGGCCGGGACGACAAGGGTATGAGCATATCGGCAAGCGTCCGCGCCACGGTGACGGCGCTGGCCCAGGCCGCATCATCCTGGCGCGCGAGGGCCGCGGGAACATGGGGATCGCTGCGCATGGCTTCACGGCGGCGCGGAAGTTCCGCTGCAAGATCAGCCAAGGCAGGAGGCGTTGACCCGGCACGGTAGGCCGCAAGTTCGATCACGTCGGCCGCCGCATCGAGGGTGGTTTTCTCCAATCCGAAGCGCGACTCGCCGTGACGCAACAGCACCATGATGCGATCCGGCGTCAGCCCGCCCAGCACCGCATCGATCACCGCCGCCATGAGGGAAGCGATGCCAAAGCCGATCAGCGGCTCACCCGCCGAATCATCGATGGCGATGCTCAGGCCCTGCAGCTCCTGCTTCACGCGCCGCGCCAGTTCACGGTCCGGCGTGACGAGGCAGGCGGTGCGGTGCGGAGTCTCCAGCACCTCGCGCAGCGCCAGCGCGATGGCATGGGCTTCCTCCGGCACATGGCGGGCTTCCAGCGTTGAGACGCCTGACACCCCGGCGGCGATCTCGCTCCGGCACTCGGCGGCGGTGACCTGCCAGTCTTCCGAGGTGCCGGTGGGCCGCATGATTTCACTGACCAGCCAGCCGCGCGGCGTTTCAACTGTGCCGGGCAATGGCGCGACGTCGCTCCGGCTGATCCCCAGATGCTGCACCAGCGATTTCAGAAGATATTGCGGATGCTGCGGCCCGACCGCTGCCCAGCTCGGCTCATCCATCACCATATCGAGGCCGGGGAGAACCACGGCCCCTTTGGGCAGGCGCGCGATCACGCCCAAGAGATCGCGCGTTGCCGGAATGGAACCGGTGGAGCCTGCGGCAACGACGGGGCCCTGGGGCGGATCATCAGCCAAACGATCCGCCTCACGGCGGAGCAGCGCGGCGCGGCGCTGCATGGGGCCAAGCAGGCCAAGCGCCATGAGCCGCGCGGGAAGCTCAACCCGGATCAGGGCGAGAAAGCCCAGAATGGCCTCGCGGTGGCGCGCCGCCTCGACGCCGAACAGCTCGCTCATGCGATGGGCGTCGATCTCTTCGGTCTCGAGCGTATCGAGAAATTCGGCCAGCGATACAGCCAGCGACACGGCTTGCTGCGGCGCGGCCGCCAGTTCCTGCGCCAGCCGCTGCTGCGGATTGTCACGCGCCCATGCCGCGATGAGGTCCATGAGGATCAGTTCACGCGCCTGCGGCGTCACGGCATCCTGCAGGACCCCCTCATGATCAATCAGGCTGGCGGGATCGTCGAAGAGTTCCTCATCGATATCGCCGATGGGGCGGATGCGCGGCAGCAGCAGTCCGGCGCCGCCGCTCCGCTCATAGAGGCGCTGCTCCAGATCGCGCGCGGCGCGGCGATTGGGCACCAGAATGGTTGTTTGCGCCAGTTCCAGGCCTGAAGGCGCGCGCTGATCCGGAAATCCCGCCAGAACCGCACCAGCGAGCGCATCAAGAAACGGCTGTCCCACGGCCACATTGAACACGCGCGGGCTGCGGAGGTGCGCGCTGTTCATGCGCGCAACGCTGCTTCGGCCAGTCTGATCGCCTCAGGCGTTCCCACATGCAGCCACAGGCCTTCATGAACAAGGCCGTGCAGCCGCCCTTGGGCAATGGCGCGGTTCCACAGGACATTCATCGAGAAAGGCCCCTGCGGCGCTTGCGCGAACAGGCGGGGATGCACAAGGTAGACGCCCATATAGGCGAGTGCTTCCTGCTCATCAGCCGGCCTGCGTGTGAGCCTTCCATCTGGATCGCGGAGAAAATCACCCTGTCCGTCATAGCCCACGGCGGCACCTCGGCGTGACAGCAGCAGCAGGCAATCCATCGCCTCATCTTTCCACGCCGCCCGCAGGCGCGCCAGCGCTGATGTTCCCTGATCACGCCAGAAACTATCGCTGTTGAGCACGAAAAACGGATCGTCTCCCAACAGCGGAAGGGCATGGACAATGCCGCCGCCGGTATCGAGGATTTGCCCGCGCTCATCGGAGACGATGACAGGCGGAGCGGTCTTTCGTGCCGCCCATGTCTCGATCTGGCCCGCGAGATAATGCGCGTTCACCACGATGCGATCTACCTTGGCGGCACGGAGTGCATCGTAGTCATGGTCGATGATCGGCTTGCCCGCCACCGCGATCAGGGGTTTGGGCATTGTGTTGGTGAGCGGGCGCATGCGGGTGCCGAAGCCTGCCGCAAGGATCATGGCTGCCTGCCCCACGCTCATCCGCGCAAGCTCCCGTCCAGCACCTGCGGCAGATGGGTTTCAAACCATGCATGAAGCGGCTTCAGCACGGGATGGCCGAGATCACGCGCGAGATAGCGCGCCACGCGCGGCATGTGGCGGAGATAGCCGGGCTTGCCGTCGCGTTTTGCCAGCCTCGCAAAGATGCCGAGAATCTTGGTGGCGCGCTGGGCACCGAGCACCGCATAGGCGGTGGCAAAGCTTTCGCGGTCAAAGCCCGGGCCGCGAAGGCGGCAGTAGTGCTCGAACATTGCGTCCGCCACGGCGAAATCAATATCAACGCGCGCATCCTGCAGCAGGGAGGCGAGATCATAGGCGGGATGGCCCAGCACGCAATCCTGCGTATCGATCAGGCCGACGCGCTTTATGCCTTGGCGCTCCGGCAGCCAGAGCAGGTTGGGGGAATGATAGTCGCGCAGCGTCCATACGGGACGCGCGGGCTGGGCGTTGGGAAGAATGCCGCGCCACAGTGCGGTAAACTCATGATGCAGCGCCGCCGGGATCTGTTCATTGCGCAGGAAGGGCCAGAACCACGAGGGCAGAAGATCGACCTCAATCAGCTGGGCGCGGAGGTCATAAGGCGGAACATGGTGAAATAGAGACTCCGTGACGGGGACGCGCGCCGGCCATTCCTGACCGGCGATCTCCGCCAGTACGCCCACCGCAGCGCGCAACGGCTGATCCATATTTTCGCCCGCCAGCATCATGCGGCCATAGACGTTGCGCCCCAGATCTTCGATGACCGCGAGGCCTTTCTCCACATCGCAGGCGAGAATGCGCGGGGCGGAAAATCCACGCGCCACCAATTCAGTGTTGATGGCGATGACAGCGCGGATATCCTCCGCCAGATGGGCGATGGCGCTATAGGGCAGGCCATCCTGCACCGGCGGGCCATCTGGCCTCACCTGCATGTCCATGAGGATGGCGCGAACACCATCCCGCTCCACCGTTTCATAGCGGCGGAAGGATGCATCACCCTCAAGAAAGCGGCGCTTCGCGCTGGCCCATCCGTTTTGGGTCAGAAATGTCTCAATGGCGCCATGACGCTTGAGCGCCGCCGCGCACCGGCCCCATGCCGATAGGCTGACGGAGCGTGCAGCGCCCGAGCCTGAGATGACGATATGGGCCCTGTCCGGCCAGGCGGCGGCATCCAGACGGTCTGGCCATTCGATCAGCACCACATGCTGGGCCAGCAGATCATCAAGGCCGAGCTCCTCGCATTCCTGCTGCGAAGCGGTGCGATAGAGATCGGCATGGGCCACCGGCACGCGCGTTTCGTCATAGCCCTGCACGAGGGTGAAGGTGGGGCTTGGAATATCGAACGTGGAACCTTCCGCCAGTGCGCGGATGAAGGCGCGGGCAAAGGTTGATTTTCCCGCCCCCAGATCGCCTTCCAGCAGCAACGCCATGCCGGGGCTGGCGAATAGCGAAAGATCGGCGGCAAGCCGTTCCATCTGATCGAGGGTCAGCCGGGGAAATTCCGCCGAAGCGTCAGGCAATCTTGCGGGCATGGCCTGCCATCTGGCCCAGCAGGCGCGGACCTTCAAGGGGGAAGGAACACAGAACGGTCGTGCCCTGATTGACTTTTGATAATAGCGACACCTGGCCCTCGTGCAGATCGACAAAGCTCTTGACGATCGCAAGACCCAGTCCCGGCCCGCGATGGCCGCCCGGCACATGGCGGGCCTGGAACCGGTCAAAGGCGCGCTTCTGGAAATCCGGATCGATGCCGCGCCCCATGTCGGAGACCCAGAGCTGCATCATGCCTGCCGTCTTTCTTGCGCCCATGCGGATCGCCCCGCCATTCTGCGAGAATCCCACCGCGTTCGAGAGCAAATTGATGAGCACCTGCTCGATGCGCTTGAAATCGGCAATGAAGGTGCCGGCATCTTCCGCTACCTCGATGTTGAGGGTCAGATCACGCTGTTCAATGGCAGGCGCCAGCCGCGAGGCCGCGGCTTGCAGAACCTCGCTCACATCGACCGGCTCGAGCTTCAACTCCATGGCGCCCGCGTCAATGGCGGAGAGATCGATGATCGCATCGATGATGTTCTTGAGCTCTTCCGAAGACCTGCGGATGTCGAGGACATATTCGCGCTGCTTTGAGGAGAGCGGCCCGGCGATGCCAAGCTGCAGGCTTTCGGCAAAGCCCAGCACGCTGGTGAGGGGGGTACGGATTTCATACGACACGTTGGAGAGGAACATGTTCTTGAGGCGGTCCGCTGCCTCCAGGGCGTCGGCGCGGTCACGCAGCACCCGCTCCATGCGGGCCGAATCGGAAATATCGGAAAAGGTCAGCAGTGAATTGCCATCGGGCAGCGGCACTGTCGCGTAGTGCAGCACCCGGTCATGGATTGTCAGCTTGCCGTTCACAGGCTCACGCGCCGTTTCAAGCCGGGTGATGCCGAACTTCACCTCGTCCCATGCCGATGCCGCCGCTTCATTCTGGCCGCCGCGCGCCGCAAGATCATCGATATGCGGTTCCTTTGAAAGCATATCGACATGGAAGCCCCAATACTGGCCGAAGGCGGGGTTGAACAGTTTGAGACGCCCATCCGATCCGAACAGCGCCACCCCTTCCTCGAGATTGTCGAGGGTTTCGCGCTGCACGGTGATCAATTCGTTGTAGCGGCTTTCGAGGCGGATTTCATCGGTGGCATTCTCATAGAGATAGGTGACGCCGCCAAAGGGATGCTGCTCGCACACGACATGAAGCGAGCGGCCGTCGGGCAGATACCACCAGCTTTCGCGCATCTCGAGCGTGGTATAGGCCTGCAACTGCTTGGCCCGCCATTCACGGTAGTTGGCCTGTTCGGGGATGGAGCGGAGCGAGCGCAGCCGGTCGAGAATCTCGCCATCGGTGGGATGGCTGTCCAGCCATTTGGGATCCAGCGGCCAGAGCGCGGCATAGGCGGCGTTGTGAAAGCGCAACCGCTGGTCCGGCCCGAAAATGGCAATCGCCGTATCGAGCTTATCGAGGGTGGAGGCATGGGCGCGGATATGGCGGTCCAGTTCCTTCTCCGCCTCTTCCAGCGCCGTCATGTCAACGGCAAAACCGGCGCGGCCATCGGCGAGGGAGATTTCATAAATGCTCAAGGCCCGCATGGCGCCCGCGATTACCGCATGAACGCGGCCGGCATAGCCTGTTGCCGCGTTGGTGCCGTTGCGGTCCATCTTCGCATCGCTGGCAAGTTCAATCGCTGCAGTAATGACGGCGCCGCTGTCCGGCGCTTCGACCGCCTTCACATAGGCCTGATTGACCCAGGCCAGCCGGCCATTGCCGTCCCTGAGCCATACCGGCAGGGGCGAGGCGTCGAGGACGGCGGAGAGGCGTTCCACCTGCTTGCCGAGCTTGCGGGCATCATAGGCCAGTTCGTTGATCTGGCGGCGCTCGCCGGCCAGCGGGCGGAACCGCAGGGTGGCAAAGCCGCCAGCCGTCCTGCCATCGGCTTCCAGCAATTCATGCGTGCCGGTGCGGACGGCAAGATTGAAGGGCGTGCCGGACTCACGCATCTGCGCCACCGCGCCCATCAGCGCGTCGGCTGAATCATGCTCGAGCCAGGCGGGAAAATTGAGGAGGGTCTGCAGGTCTTCGGGAACCTGCGCCGCGCCGTGCATGGAGCCCAGCATGCGTTCGGGCACATCGTCCCTGCTGCGCCAGATCACCAGAACATGGGCTTCGGCGGCAATCGCCGATTCCGCTTCGTTGAGGCTCAATTCAAGTTCGGCAATGCGGCGGCGCGCCTGCGCGTCTTCGCGCGTCAGCCGGCGCACGACCGCGAGGGCCCACAGGAAAACGGCGACCGCGGCAAACACCGCAACCAGCACGATCGGATCGCTGCCGATGATCTTGCCGAAGCCGGCGTTCATTCTGTCTCCGGTCACATTACCGGATGCGCCCGAATCAGCACGCACCCGCCCCGACCAAGCTATAGCCAGAAAGGGTGCGCGCCGGAATCCTTGATCAGTAGCGGTAGTAATCCGGCTTGAACGGCCCCTGGGGGGGAACGCCGATATAGGCCGCCTGATCGTCCTTGAGGGTGGTGAGCTTCACGCCCAGCTTGGCGAGATGGAGGCTCGCCACCTTCTCGTCGAGGTGCTTGGGCAGCACATAGACTTGGTTCTTGTATTTGCCCGTACCGGCATTGGTGAAGAGTTCGATCTGCGCCAGCGTCTGGTTGGTGAAGGAGGCCGACATCACGAAGCTCGGATGGCCGGTGGCGTTGCCCAGGTTCACCAGGCGGCCCTGCGAGAGGAGAATCACCCGCGCTCCCGAGGGCATGTGGACCATATCCACCTGCGGCTTGATGTTGGTGGACCTGAAGTTGCGCAGTTCCGCCACCTGAATCTCATTGTCGAAGTGGCCGATGTTGCAGACGATGGCCATGTCCTTCATCTGCTTCATGTGATCGACGGTGATCACATCCTTGTTGCCGGTGGCGGTCACGAAAATGTCGGCGGTGCTCACCACATCTTCCAGCGTCTGGACGGCAAAGCCGTCCATCGCCGCCTGAAGGGCGCAGATCGGATCGATCTCAGTGACGACGACGCGCGCGCCCGAGCCCTTGAGAGACTGCGCCGAGCCCTTGCCCACGTCGCCATAGCCGCACACCACGGCCACCTTGCCGGCCATCATCACGTCGGTGCCGCGGCGGATGGCGTCCACCAGCGATTCCCGGCAACCGTATTTGTTGTCGAACTTGGACTTGGTGACGCTGTCATTGACGTTGATGGCCGGGAAGGGAAGCTCGCCCTTCTTCTGCATCTCATAAAGACGGTGAACGCCGGTGGTGGTCTCTTCCGACACGCCGATGATCGAAGCCTTGACCTTGTCGAACCAGCCGGGGCTGGACTTGATGCGCTTCTTGATTTCGGCGAACAGGCATTCTTCCTCCTCGCTCTTGGGATGAGCGATAAGCGAGGGATCCTTTTCGGCCTTGGCGCCCAGCAGGATATAGAGCGTTGCATCGCCGCCATCGTCGAGGATCATGTTGGTGAGCTGGCCTTTCGGCCACTCAAAAATCTTCGCCGTATATTCCCAGTACTCCTTGAGCGATTCACCCTTGAAGGCGAAAACGGGAATGCCCGCGGCGGCAATGGCGGCGGCGGCATGATCCTGGGTCGAATAGATATTGCAGGAGGCCCAGCGCACATCAGCCCCCAGAGCCGCCAGCGTCTCGATCAGCACCGCCGTCTGGATGGTCATGTGGAGGGAGCCCGAAATGCGCGCACCGCGGAGCGGCTGAAGCGCCTTGAATTCCTGCCGCGTGGACATGAGGCCGGGCATTTCGACCTCGGCCATGTCGATTTCCTTGCGGCCCCAATCGGCCAGCTTGATGTCGGCTACGTGATAGTCGTGGGCATGCGCCATGGGGAACCTCTGTCCTGCGGAATGAAATCGCCGCCGCCTATAGCAGGCAGCGGCGAGAGCGGCAATGGGGATATAAGGATTTCTTTATGTCGCCCGAAAGCCCCGGGTCAGTCGTTGCGAAGCTGCCAGACCGGGATCTTCTTGCCGTTCCCCGACGGCTTCTTGCCGAAGAAGGAGAGGCCGGGCGCGCTCGGCGAATAAAAGCCATCCAGAAAACCGCCGGAAATAGTGATGGTGGTGTTCTTCATGCCGGCTTTCTGCACCATGGCGAAAAGCTTCGCGGCATTGTCTGGCGCCAGGCGCACACAGCCATGCGAGGCGCGCCGTCCCAGGCTCTTGATGTGATAGCTGCCGTGGATCGCATGCCCGGCGCCGGTGAAAAACATCGAAAAGGGCATGGGCGCGTCATCCCATTCCTTGGAGAAATGGTCCTTTTCCATGCGGAAAGGATGGAACTTGCCGCTTGGCGTGTCATAGCCCGGGGCGCCGGTTGAAACCGGCCAGACATATTCCTGATCGCCATCAACGGTCACGGTCATCTTCTGGCTGACCTTGCTGATGGTAATGTCGATCTTGCTGGCGATCGCCGCGGTTGCGCCGGAAAAGGCGACCACCGCGCATGCCAGTGTGGCGAGAATAAAACGCTTCATATCTACCTCTGAAAGAATCTGTGCCCCGCGAACCCTCATAAAACATCGAAAGACGCGGGTCGAGATGCAGGGATGCATCACTCCTCGTCGAATTTGCTGGCAACCAGCTGGCCCAGCGCCTCAATGGCAGCCTCGGCCTGGGGGCCCGAGGCTTCGACAGTGATCGATGTTCCCATGGCGGCGGCCAGCATCATCAGGCCCATGATCGAGGTGGCGGGCACGCTCTGGCCATCCCGGCTTACCGATATGTCGGCGTCAAAACCCTCGGCGCATTTGACGAATTTGGCCGAGGCGCGCGCATGCAGGCCGCGCTGATTGATGATCGCCATGTCACGGGTGACCGCACTCATGGTCAGTCCCCCAGAATCTGGCTGGCGATATTGATGTATTTGCGGCCGGCATCCTGTGCGGTGATGGCTGCTTTTTCGAGGTTTGCGTCCTTGCGGATGCGCGCCAGCTTGACCAGCATGGGCAGATTAAGCCCCGCCACCACCTCGACGCGGCCAAGCTCCATCAGCGAAATGGCAAGGTTGGAGGGCGTGCCGCCAAACATGTCGGTGAGAATGATGACGCCTTCGCCGCGATCGACCTTGGATATGGCGTTGGCGATGTCGACCCGGCGGGCGTCCATCTTGTCGTCGGCGCCGATGCAGACGGATTCAATATGCTCCTGCGGTCCCACAATATGGACCAAGGCATGCACGAATTCCTCGGCGAGCCTTCCATGGGTGACCAGAACGAGACCGATCATCGCAACATTCCGGCTGCCGGCAAAGGCAAGCTCCCTCGGGTTTTTACTGGCGCAACAGGCCAACGGGACGCGCACAATGCCCCGATCATTGTGCAGTTGCAATATTGATTCATATGCCGGAATTGCCGCGAAGCGCCGCACGGACCCGGGCTGGCGCGGAGAGGGCCCAGGGGTCGATCTCATGCACCGGCAGGGACAGCCCCAGGATTTCCATGTGCTGCGGAAGCGGCAGGCGCTCGATCTCCGCCGCAGGCCTGAGCCTGACAACTATCCGCAGGACAGCATCGAGCCTGCAGGGGACGCGCATTACGCCAAGCCCCCGGATTTCCAGAAGCCCCGCAAGCAATGGCGGCGCCTGGGCGCGAAGCTCTTCTTCTTCCACGGTGATCATTACCTGGTCATCGGAGACGAGCATTGCCCGCATTTCGTCAATTCCGATGCCCACCCCCGGCTGATCGATCAGCCGGAGCGCCAGATCCGACTTGCCGCTGCCGGGCGGCCCCAGAAGCAGGACGCCCTGCCCTTCAATTGAGACGCAGGTTCCATGCCGGGTGATGCGCTCAGGCATCCGGCGGCGTCCAGTCGTCCGGCACCGCAGGAATTCTGACAATGAAGCGCGCACCCAGCACCGGGCGCTCGCCATCCGCCGCCGGCCGGCCCAGACGGTTTTCGGCCCAGATGCGCCCCTTGTGGGCCTCGACGATCTGTTTCGAGATGGAGAGGCCGAGCCCCGAATTGGAGCCGAAGCTGTGTTCTGGCCGGTCAGTATAGAAGCGTTCGAAGACGCGCTCGAGATTGTCCGGGCTGATCCCGGGCCCATGATCATCGACCCGCACCTCGACATCGCTGCCGGCCCTCCGGGCGCGGACCGTGATCTTCGTGCCGGGAGCCGTGAAAGACCGCGCATTGTCGATGAGATTGCGGATCACCTGACCGAGGCGTGAATCATGGCCGAGCACGATATAGCCCCGCACCGGGTCAACGCCCGCCGGCAGGCGCGCCGTTTCAAAATCGATTTCGGCCTGCCCGTCCTTTCGCGTCTCATTTGCCAGCGACACGATGGCCTGCAGCAGCTTGACCATATCAACGGGGCGCTGCTCGCTGCGCGCCAGTTCGGCATCAAGGCGCGAGGCATCGGAAATATCGGTGATGAGACGGTCCAGCCGCTTCACGTCATGCTTCACGATGTCGATCAGGCGGGCGCGCTGTTCGTCGGTCTTGACATAGGCCAGCGTCTCAACCGCGCTGCGCAACGAGGTGAGTGGATTCTTGAGCTCATGACTGACGTCAGCGGCGAAGGCCTCGATGGCATCAATGCGATTATAGAGCGCGTTGGTCATGTCGCGGATGGCGCCGGACAAATGGCCGATCTCGTCGCGCCGCGCGGTAAAATCGGGAATGGCCACGCGCCGGTTGATGCCGCGCCTCACCTGCTCGGCCGCCGCCGCCAGACGGCGGATCGGCTCGGCAATCGTGCCCGCAAGAAATACCGAAAGGAGTGCCGTCACCAGCGCCACGAAACCGAAGGTGAAGAGCACCACGCGGCGTTCAGCCTTCAGCACGTCATCGATTTCGCCGCCCGTGGTGGAGAGCACAAGCGCCCCCAGCACGGCCTTGAAGCGCTGCACCGGCACCGACACCAGCACGATGATCTGCCGCTTGTCGTTCAAGCGGACGAGGCTGACGGATGCGCCGTTGAGGGCCGCGGCAACTTCCGGAAAGCTCTTGCCATTGTCGAGGCCATATTCCTTCTGCACCGGATAATCATAGGCCAGAAGCCAGTTCACGAAACGGTCCCACTGGCGCATGAGCATGTTCGGTTCGGACGTTCCGCCGATGGGCGGAAGATCGCTCTGCACGATGTCGCTGCGGCCATAGAGAAAGCGGCTGTCGACGACCATGTTGCCATCGGGATCGATGATGCGGGCGCGCACCGTGGTGTTGGTCAGCAGGCGCTTGAGGATCGGCGCGGCTGATTCCGGGTTGATGGGAAAATCAAGCGAGCTGAGCTGGCTCGAATCGGAGGCGCTGTCGTCAGTGGTCGTGTCATCGAGCGAATCGGGGTCGATGACGATCGACCCCGTATCGATGGTGGCCGAGCCTGCGACGGCGGCGGAGATGATGTGCGCCTGCGTCGTCAGGCTTTGCACGCGAGCATCGATCAGGCCCTGGCGGAACTGATTGAAGTAGAGAATGCCCGCCACGAGAATGGCGAGGCCAAGCAGGTTGAGGAGAACGATGCGGCTGGTCAGGCGCTGCGGCGCCAGACGCTGAATCAGGCTGATATGCTCGGTTTGCGGAACAGCCGCTTCCGACTGCTCGCCAGCCTCCTCGGCGTCGTTCCGTTCGGCCGCTTCAACAGCCTTCACCTTGTCCAGCATCGGGCGCGCCCGCTCAGGCCTATTGCTCCTTGAAGCGGTAGCCCACGCCATAGAGCGTTTCGATGGCGTCGAAGTCCGCATCGACCTGGTTGAACTTCTTGCGCAGCCGCTTGATGTGGCTGTCGATGGTGCGGTCATCGACATAGACCTGATCATCATAGGCCGCATCCATCAGCGCATCGCGGCTCTTGACGATGCCGGGCCGCTGGGCGAGCGACTGGAGGATCAGGAATTCGGTGACCGTCAGCGTCACCGGCTTGCCGTCCCATGTGCAGGAATGGCGGTCGGGGTCCATTGCCAGCTTGCCGCGCTCGATCACCTTGGCGGCTTCGGCGGGGGCTGCCGTTGCATCGCGCGTTCCGGCGCGGCGCATCACCGCCTTCACGCGCTCGACCAGCAGGCGCTGCGAGAAGGGTTTCTTGATGAAGTCATCGGCGCCCATCTTGAGGCCGAAGAGTTCGTCGATCTCGTCGTCCTTCGAGGTCAGGAAGATGACGGGAAGATCGGTCTTCTGGCGGATGCGGCGCAACAGCTCCATGCCGTCCATGCGCGGCATCTTGATATCGAAGATGGCCATATCGGGTGGCGTATCCTGCAGGCCCTGGAGGGCGGCGGCGCCATCATTGTATTTCTGGACGCTATAGCCTTCGGCTTCGAGGGTCATGCCCACGGAGGTCAGGATGTTACGGTCGTCGTCGACAAGTGCGATCGTCGGCATTGCTTGGTTCCTTGACTGAGCCCCCAATGGGGCTGGCTGTAGGGGCGGAACTGGAACAAAATGTGGCAGGCATGATAAAGCCTCCGCCCGGAGATAGCGAGGACTGATCATGGTAAACCCCAGAAGTTTCACCGGAACGGAGGCGCGGCAGCTTTTGCGGCGGACCCGCACGGGCACGCTGGCGACGCTCAACAGGGAGGGCGGCATCCCCTATGCCTCGCTTGCCAATGTGGCAACGGATGTCGAGGGCTGGCCTGTCCTGCTGATTTCCACCTTGGCCTGGCATACGCAGAACCTTCTTGCCGACCCGCGCGCCAGCCTCATGGTGGCGGAGCTTCCGGCCGAAGGCGATGCCCTGACCGGCGCCCGCATGACGGTGATGGGGCGATTCGAGAAGGTGGCCGATCAGGCCCTCAAGCGGCGCTATCTGGCCCGTCATCCCGCTGCCGGTTTCTATGCGGGATTCAAGGATTTCGCCTTCTGGCGCATGGTGCCGGAACTCGTTCACGCTGTTGCCGGCTTCGGGCGGATTGAAACCCTTCAGCCGGATGAGGTGTTTCCGCAGGCAAAGGAGATGGCGGAGCTGGAAGAAGGCGCCCTTGCCCACATGGCGGAAGACCATGCCGATGCGGCAAACCGTTACGCGGTGGGCTTGCTGGGGGCAGCGCCCGGCCCATGGAAAATCCTGAGCATTGATCCCGACGGCTGCGATCTCGGGCATGGCGAGATGAGCCTGCGGCTGCCATTTCCCGCGCCGGTTTTTACCGGCGGTGCGCTGCGATCCACCCTGGCAGGCCTCCTGAAAAAATGATGGTATTCGATCATTTATTTGATGTTCGATACCGCATATTCATGATTTTAAACCATCTTTTTTCTTGAGACGGGCGGTTTGCGCAGCTAGGGTCCGGCCATCCCAAGGGAGGCCCCGCCATGGACACCGCTGTCGACAGTCTCATCCGTTCGCAATTAAGCCAGCTGGGGCTGCGCTGGATCGGACCCGTATCATGGAATGCCTCAGCCCCCGCACTCTATCAGGAGGCGCTGGCGCGGGGTGAGGCGCAGGTGGCCGACGGTGGCGCTCTGGTGGTTTCAACCGGCACGCACACCGGTCGCAGCCCGCAGGACAAATATGTTGTCCGCGATGCCGAAACCGAGGGCACCATCTGGTGGGACAATAGCCGCGCCATGAGCCCGGCGCAGTTCGACAGCCTGAAACAGGATTTCATGGCGCATGCCCGGCTCAAAGCCCTGAGCGTGCAGGATCTTGTGGCGGGCGCTGATGCCGGCCATGCGCTGCCGGTGCGCGTTGTCTGCGAATATGCCTGGCATGCGCTGTTCATCCAGCATCTGCTGATCGTGCCTGCGTCTCACGAAGGCTTTGCGCCCAAGCTGACGATCATCGACCTTCCCAGTTTCAAGGCTGATCCGAAGCGTCACGGCACGCGCAGCGACACGGTGATCGCGCTCGATCTCGCCAATGGACTCGTCCTGATCGGCGGCACGCAATATGCGGGCGAGATCAAGAAGGCGGTGTTCACCGTGCTGAACTACATGCTGCCTGCCAAGGGCGTGATGCCCATGCACTGTTCCGCCAATGTGGGACAGGCGGGCGATGCAGCCGTGTTCTTCGGCCTCTCGGGCACCGGCAAGACAACCCTTTCGGCCGATCCCAACCGCATGCTGATCGGCGATGACGAGCATGGCTGGTCGGAAGACGGCGTGTTCAATTTCGAAGGCGGCTGCTACGCGAAAGTCATCAACCTCTCCAAAGAAGCCGAGCCCTCGATCTTCGCCGCCACCAAAAGCTGGGGCACGGTTCTTGAGAACGTCGCCATCGATCCGCTGACACGGCAGATCAATCTTGCTGACGGCAGCAGAACCGAGAATACGCGCGCCGCCTATCCGCTTTCCGCCATCCCCGGCGCCAGCGCGACGGGATGCGCGCCGGTTCCCAAGACCATCGTAATGCTGACGGCCGATGCCTTCGGCGTGCTGCCGCCCATCGCGAAGCTGACGCCGCAGCAGGCGATGTATCATTTTCTCTCCGGCTATACCGCCAAGGTGGCGGGCACGGAGCGCGGCGTGACGGAGCCGCAGGCGACCTTCTCAACCTGTTTCGGTGCACCCTTCATTCCGCGCCATCCGAGCGTTTACGGCAATCTGCTGCGCGACCTGATCGCCAAGCACAATGTCTCCTGTTATCTCGTCAACACCGGATGGACCGGCGGTGCTTACGGCACGGGACGGCGCATGCCCATCGCGGTGACGCGGGCACTTCTCAACGCGGCCCTGGAAGGGCGGCTCGAGGCCGGGCAGTGGCGCACCGACCCGCATTTCGGATTTGCCGTGCCCACGGCCATTGGCGGCGTAGACCCTGCCTTGCTCGATCCCCGCTCCACCTGGGCTGACCCACAAGCCTATGATGCGCAGGCGCGCAAGCTCGTTGGCATGTTCGTGGAGAATTTCGCCCGCTTCGAGGATCAGGTTTCGGCTGACGTGAAAGCGGCAAGCCCCAGCGTGCAGCTGGCGGCGGAATAGCTTTCAACTCCTCGGTTCGTGGAAGGCGCAGAGGAGCGCTGTTTCGCGCTTGGCCAATGGCGCGTTGAACTGCATGCAGAGATGCGGGCCTTTGGGATCGCCGTCACGGCCTTTCTCGCGGAAGAAGCGGCAATCCACGCAAACGCCAAAGGCGGGATGCCCGCCGTGTTTCATCTCGGCATCCAGAAGCTCGCTGACGCCTCTTGCAAAACGCCGCCGTGTCTTGCCGCCAAGACGGTCCGCTTCCTCCGCGAGTCTTGCCCAGGGATCGTGCTGAAGAACGGCGCGGCCCTGTTCGGTAAGAGAAAGCGCCACGGACCGCTTTTCACCCTCCCGTTCGTGCTTGGAAATGAAACCCTTGCGCTCCAGCGCCATCACGGTTTGCGACACGGTGCCCTTGGTGGCGCCAAGATAGCGCGTCAGGGAGCCGGGCGCGTTTGAAAACCGGTTGGCCCGGGCCAGATAGCGCAGCGCCTCCCATTGCGCGGGATTGAGGCCATGGCTGTGTTCCGCGGTGCGCATGAGGCGCGCCAGGCGCTCTAAAGGATGGGCGATGTCCGCGCCCGACACATCTTCGTCATCATCATCGCGCGCCATGGGCCTGTCTCACGTGATGCCGTTGATCTTTTTCAAAACATCGATCAGGCGCGGCACATAGCGTTCGCCGTAGCCCATATTGTCGGCCATCACCAGAAGCTGGTGGGTGTTCTCGGCCATGAAGGAGGCGACCGGCATGGTTTCGGTCATGTTGGTATAATAGCGCAAATCCTTCCTGGCATTGCGAATGGCGAATTTGGCGTGGCTGTCGTCATTGCTCAAGGGAACATTGATCAGCCTGCTGAACATCAGCGAAGCAGCGCCGCCCGTCATCACGATGTCGCGGAAGGCTTCCATGTCGACGCCCGCCTTGCTGGCCACGGCAATCGCCTCCGCCGCCACCGCCGCATTGGCGACGGCCACGAAATTGTTCAAAAGCTTGAGGCGATGTGCTGCCCCCACGTCGCCTGAATAAATGATGGTATCGGCGAAGGTGTCGAGCACGGGGCGGATTTTCGCCAGCACATCCTTGGGGCCGCCGACCATGAGGCCGAGCTTGCCGGCTTCGGCTTCCTTGGGCGTCCTCACCATGGGCGTATCCACGAAATGGCCGCCCTTGGCCGCCACATCAGCGGCGATCCTGACGGTTGAATCAGGCTCGGCGGTGGAGCAATCGGCGATGATGAGGCCCTTGGGCATCGCGGCGAGCAAGCCATTCTCACCATAAACAGCCTGTTCTACCTCCGGCGTTCCGGTGACGCAGAGGATCACCAGATCGGACGCCTTCGCCAGTTCCGCTGGGGTCTTTGCTTCCTTGGCGCCTTTGGCGAGAAGATCCTCAACCGGCGCGCGGTTGCGGTGGCCCATCACCGTGAGCTCAAAACCTTTCTCCAAGATGTTCTTGGCGATGCCATGGCCCATGAGGCCGACACCGATCATTCCGACGCGCTTGATGCTCATGTTCTGTCCTTTCGCGTGATGAAGCCCTGGAGCCGCTCCGGCTCAAGGACGAAAAGCCTGTCGCTGTCTTTCCGCACGAAGCCATGACGCTCATAGAAGCGCGCCGCGCCTTCATTGAGGTAATCGACTTCCAGCTTGATGAATTCCGCGCCCTTGCCGCGCGCACGTTCCGCCGAACGGATCAGGAGATCGAGGCCGACGTTCCTGCCCCGCGCATCTTCGGCGACAAACAGGTCGACGATGTAAAGGCCCCTGGCGCCGCGCCAGGTCGAATAGGTCATGAGCCCCAGGCAGGCGCCGATGATGCGGCCTTCTTCCTCAGCCACCACAACATCGATGAGATCACGGCTCGCGATCAGGCCTTCGGCCTTAAGCTTCGGCACCGATTGGCCGACATGACCGGCAAGGCCCTGCACCATGCCGACCACGGCGGGGGCATCGGCATCCGCCATCGGCCTGATCGTCACGCTCATGTGCCAAGCCCTTTCAGCAGGGCTGCGAGATTGAGGCCGAGGTTGGGAGAGGGATATCCGCCCTCCTGCACCACCAGCGTGGGCCAGCGCGTGGAAGCGATCATGCGGCCGATGTCGGTGAATTCCGGCGTACGGATGGCGAAGCCCTGAAACGGATCGTCTTCCGCAATATCAAGACCCGCCGCCAGAACCAGCACATCGGGCGCAAAGGCGGCGATCCGGTTCAAGGCTGTTTCAAGGGCCGAGAGATAGGCCGCGATCCTGATGCCGCGCTCGAGCGGCAGATTGAGATTGAAGCCTTCGCCCGCGCCCCGGCCCTGTTCATCGGCGAAGCCCCAGAAATAGGGATAGAAGCGTTTGGGGTGAGCATGGATCGAGACGGTGAGCACATCCGCCCGGTCGTAGAAAACCGCTTCCGTGCCGTTGCCGTGATGCACATCAATGTCGAGGATGGCGGTGCGCTTTCCGGCGCGGTTGAGTTTTTCGGCGGCGATCGCCACGTTGTTGAAATAGCAGAAGCCCGCCGCCATGTCGGCCGCGGCATGGTGGCCGGGCGGGCGGCAAAGCGCATAGACGAGCTTTTCGCCTTGAAGCATAAGCGTTGCGCCATGCGCCGCGGTGGCGGCACTGGCGCAAGCGGAGGCCCAGGTTTCGGCGAGGATCGGGCAGGAGCCATCCCCCAGATGATAGCCGCACTGGCCCACCACGCTGTCGGGATATCCGGTGGGCGGAAGATTGCGGCGGCCCAACGCAAAGCAGTTGGACAGGGGATAGGTGCCCGCATCCGGAAGCCTCGACCAGCGCGTCCAGACATTCTCGAAAAACGTCAGGTAGCGGGGCTCATGCACGTGTTCGAGCACATCGCGCGTGATGGCGGGTGGCCTTTCCAGGGAAAGGCCAACCCGGTTGACGCCATCAAGCAGCATATCGATGCGGGCCGGGATCTCGGGGCTCGGCTGCGCCTTGCTGGCGGCAATATATTCCGCCGGTGCATGGGCGCGCTGCGCCTCGTCCAAAATGGTGATCATCGGTTTGCTCAATCCCAACCCGCTCTGCTAATAGCTTGCCAACGGCACTCTTTCAAAACAAGGCGAGTTTTCTCCATGACGGCACGCGCAGAGGTTTCGTCCCATATCCACTCCACCGGCGGCCTGCCCAAGGTCGTCTGGGCCAAGGGCAGCTATCTGCATGACGCCGACGGCAAGCAGTATATCGACGGTTCCGGCGGCCCCGCCGTTTATTGCATCGGGCATTCCAACCAGGAAGTGAACGATGCGATCAAGTCCCAGCTTGATCATATCGCGCATGGCTACCGCTACAATTTCACCACCGATGCGCTGGAGGAACTGACCGAGATCATCCGCGGCCGCTGCGGCGGCACGCTTAACCACATGGTGTATGTGACGGGCGGATCGGAGGCGGTCGAATCCTGCCTCAAGCTGGCGCTGCAATATCATGCGGCGCGAGGCGACATGAGCCGCAGGCGTTTCATCGCCCGCGAGCGGTCATGGCATGGCAATACGCTGGGCGCGCTTTCCGTCTCGGGCTTCCTTGAGCGCAAGAAGCCGTTCGAGGGATCGCTGCTCGATGTGTCGCGCCTCTCGGCCGTCAATGCCTACCGCCCGGTGGCGGGCGCCACGCCCGACACGCTGGCAGAAGCATGCGCCAAGGAACTGGAAGACGAAATCCTGCGCGTGGGGCCGGACAAGGTGTGCGCCTTCATCTTCGAGCCGGTGGTGGGGGCCGCAGGCGGCTGTGTGCCGGCCCCTCAGGGCTATGCAAAGCGCATCCGCGAGATTTGCGACCGCTATGGCGTGATCATGATATCCGACGAGGTGATGTCGGGTGCGGGGCGCTGCGGCCATTGGCGGGCGCTGGAACGCGACGGCGTCGAGCCCGATATCATGTCGGTGGCCAAGGGCCTTGCCGCCGGTTACCTGCCGCTGGGCGCGGCGATCTACAATGACAAGGTGGCCGATGCCATCCACAGCGTTTACGGCACGCCGATGACCGGCCACACCTTCACCGGCCACACCGCCTGCTGTGCGGCGGGGGTGGCGGTGCAGAAGATCGTCCAGCGCGAAAAGCTGGTTGAACGCGTGCTGGCGAATGAATCCAAATTCATCGCCATGATCAAGGATGCCACGCGCGATATCGAAGCTGTGGGCGATGTGCGCGGGCGCGGCTATTTCATCGCCGCCGAACTGGTGAAGAACCGCAAGACGAAAGAACCCTTCGCCGCCGGGCACAAGCTGTTCATGCACATCCGCCAGAAGGCGCTGGACAATGGGCTGATCTGCTATCCCGTGGGCGGCAATGCCGATGGCATCAATGGCGATGTGGTGATCCTGGCGCCCGCCTATAATTCAACCGATGCGGAACTCGATGAGATCGTCACCAAGGCGGCCAAATCCATCCGCGAGGTTCTGGCGGATAAAAAGCTGGGATAGCGCTCAATACCAGTCGCTGCGCTCGGCGTCGGGCGCCATCTGCGCGGACGCCCGGTTCAGGAAGGCGTCGGAATGCACGATGGTGCGATCCTGCTCCAGCAGCACCACGGCATACATGGGCGGCTCGTCGCTGTAGACGGTTTCGACCGCACCCGGCACCAGCGGGAGTTGATGGTTGAGGCTCGGCAAGGCGGAAAACGGAATGCCACGCCACTGCCCGCTGATGGTGCGGTGGGCGTGGCCGAAGAACATATGGCGGATGTCATGGCCTTTGAGCAGGCTTGCGAAAGCCTCCGGTTCCTCGAGCGCGATCAAGTCCATCAGCGGATGGCCGATGGCGAAGGGCGGATGATGCAGGAAGAGATAAACCGGCGCGCCAGCCGCTTTCTTGAGTTCCTGCCTCAGCCAGGCGCGGCGTTCTTCATCGTAGAGCCCCGCCGATGAGGGCGGCCCTTTGAGCGTGTCGAGAAACAGGAAGGTGTTGCCGCCGCGCGTGAGGATGGATTGCACCATGCCATCGCCGCCATAGACCTTGTGGAAATTTTTCCGGTCATCGTGGTTGCCGAGCATGAGATGCGTTTCAACCGGAAAATCCGCAAGTCTCTTCTTGAGGGCTTCATAGGCTGAAACGTCGCCGCGCTCCGTCAGGTCGCCGGTGATGGCGGCGAATGAAGCATCGGGATGATGGCGCGCGATATCGGCGAGGCAGGCATCCAGCCGGGCCCATGGGTCCAGACCCCACAGCGGCGTTCCCGGTGCCGTAAGGTGGAGGTCGGTCAGGTGGATGAATTTCACAGGGGTTGCCCTTCTTCAAGCCTGAGCCTCGACCCCCGCAACAGCCCCGCCGCCTCGACAATCGGATAGCCCGCCGAGACGATATGGGAATTGACGCGGTGCAGGTCGCGGATCATGTCGACATAGAGGGCGCTGCGGCGCAACGCCTTGCCCGAATTGCGGCCGCCGGTGCGGAAATGACCATCGAGCACCGAGTTCTCGAGCGCGCGGAAGGCATCCTTCTGGGCGATCAAGCGCTTGGCCCCCTCGACATCGCCGGACGACAAGACGCCGGTGGCGATTCGCAGGTTCTCATGGATGATGAGGCAAAGATCATCGAGCGAGGCCTGTTCCTCGACACTGAAGGTGACACTTTCCTTGGCCTTGGTCTTGATGCGGTCAGCGAGGTTCAGGTGGATGACATCGCCCGCATGTTCGAGGTTGCTGGTGTAGAGCGTGATCTCCAGCGCGCGGCGGCTTTCCTCGGGCGACAGTTCGCGCTGCGCCAGATCGGAAATATAGGACTGGACGGCGGTGTGATAGGCGTTGAGGCGCTCATCCAGAACCTTCAGCAGCTTCAGCGTTTCAAGGCTGCCAGTGCGCAGCGCCTTGAGCGCCGTCTCGAACATGCGGTCCAGCACCTCGCTCATGCGCACCGTTTCAAGAACCGCATTGGAAAGCGCCACGGTGGGCGTGCCCAGCGCAACGGCATCGAGATAGCGCGGCCTTGCCAGCGTGTCGGCATCGAGTTCGGCATCGGGAATGATGCGCTTCATCAGACGCTCGATCAGGCCGGTGAACGGCAGGAAAAGCAGCCCGGTCACGGTATTGAAGATCGTGTGGAAGGCGACCGTCATCTCCACCGGAGGGAGCGGCATTTTCATCACGAAGGGTGTCAGATGCGGCAGGAAAGCCAGCGCCAGGATTGCCATGAAACCGCGGCACAGAAGGTTTCCGAGCGGCAGCCGCCGCGCCACGGGCGGCAGGGAAAAGGTTGACGAGACGGCGGGCAAGCCGCCGCCAAAATTAATGCCGAGAATGAAGCTGAGTGCGCCTGCAACTTCAAGACTGCCATTTGAGAGAAAGGACGCGACCAGCAGAATGGCGGCGAGCGTCGAATGAAACATCCACGCCATCAGGGCGCCGAGCAGGAAGGCCAATACCGGTTCATTTCCAACCGAGGTCAGGACATCGTGAAACAGGCTGGCATCCTTCAGGGGGGCCGTGGCGGTTGAAATCAGCTGCAACGACAGCAGCATCAGGCCGAAGCCGATCAGAATCCGCCCGACATTATGCGGCCGGAATTCGGATGAGGCGTTGAAGGTGACATAGCCCGCAAACAGCAGGATCGGCGAAGCCCATAATGCGAAGCTGCTGCCCGAGGCAAAGACGCTCGACACCACGGCCGAGCCGATATCGGCGCCGAGCAAAACCGCCAGGCCCAGCGCCGTGCCAATGGCCCCCGAGGCCGCAAGCCCGGTGAGGATCAGCCGCATGGCCGTGCTGCTGCCCAGAATGGCTGTCGCCACGCCGCCCGCCACGAAAGCCGAGACGCGATTGCCGAGCCTCAGTTCGATGAAGGAGCGCAGGCGGTCACCCCAGGCGCGCATGACGCCGGTGCGCACCATGCGCACGCCCCAGAGCAGCAGGGCAACCCCGCCCAGCAAATTGACGATGACAAGGGTGCCCTGGTCGTTCAATCCTACCTCAAGCTGGCCATGGCAATGACCATGTCTTCACATTGGTGAAGAACTTCATGGCCTCCATGACGCCTTCCTTGATGCCGTTGCCGCTATCCTTGATCCCGCCGAAGGGCGACATTTCGATGCGGTAACCCGGCACTTCCCAGATGTTGACTGTACCAACATTCAGGCCTTCCACAAAGCGCGTCATGCGCGGCAGGCTATTGGTGCAGACGCCGGAGGAGAGGCCAAAGGGCGTGGAATTGGAAATCCGCATGACCTCCGCGTCATCATTGGGCACCCGCACGATGGGGATGACGGGGCCAAAGGTTTCCTCGAACACCAGTTCCGACTGGTGCGGCACGAAATCGACCGTGATGGGCGGCAGCACCGCGCCCTTGCGGCCCGGATCATAAAGCACCTTGGCACCCTGTTCGGCGGCCTTGTAGACGCGCTCCTCGAAGACCTTGGCCGCCGCCTCGTGCACCACGCAGCCCAGATCGGTGTCGGGATTCATCGGATCGCCGAACTTGATCTTCTTCGCCTTGGCGAGGGTGAGCTCCACGAATTTGTCGGCCACTTTCTCCTGCACGAGAATGCGCTTCACCGCCGTGCAGCGCTGGCCGGAATTTTTGGTGGCACCGGCAACCGCAAGTTCCGCCGCCTTGTCGAGATCGCTGTCAGAGAGGTCATCGAGAATAATCAGCGGGTCATTGCCGCCGAGTTCGAGCGCGGCCCGCTTGTAGGCGGCCTTTGCGGCGATGATTTTCCCCACGCGCACGCCGCCCGTGAAGGTAATGACATTGATATCGGGGTTGGTCACCATCTCATCGCCAATGGCGTCGGGCCAGCCGGTGACGACCTGGAACATCTCCGGCGGAAGGCCCGCTTCATAAAGAATATCAGCGAGCGCAATGGCGGTGAGCGGCGTCAGTTCCGTGGGTTTGCACACCACGCAATTGTTGGTGGCAATGGCGGGCGCCACCTTATGCGAGACCATGTTGAGGGGATGATTGAAGGGCGTGATGGCGGAAATCACGCCCACCGGCTCGCGCTTGGTGAAAATCTTGCGCGCCTTGCCCTGGGGCGTCAGATCGCAGGAGAAGATCTGCCCATCGTCAAGGATCGCCAGCTGGCCGGCGAGGGAATAGACATCGTAAGCGCGGCCGCATTCATAGAGCGAATCCTTCTTGGACAGGCCCAGTTCCAGCGTAATCAGATCGGAGAGCTGGTCCTTGCGGTCGCGGATCAGCTCGGCGGTGCGAAACAGAATCTGCTGGCGCTCATAGCGCGTGAGCTTCGGCTTATAGGCCGCGGCGATGGCAAAGGCCTTGGCGGCGTGTTCGGCGCGGCCCGCGGGCACCGTGCCAATCACCTCATTGGTATAAGGATAATGCACCGGCACCACATCATCGGCATCGACCTTGCGGCCGCCGATGCGCATGGATTCCCGGATGACCGGACGGGTGGACAGGGCGACATTCATCTCAAACCTCCGCCAGATTGTTGCAGCCGATGAAAAAGGCATCGAAATTGCGCAAGGTCTTCGGCAGATGCGCCAGCTTGCGGTTGGAGATCACCGGAATTTCCTGTTCCGTCAACCCGCCATGCGAGCGGAGCGGTTCCTTCAAGCCCGACAAATCATGCTTCTCCCGGCTGGTGCCGATGACCTTCGATGCCGAAGGACCGCCGGATACGACGATCACATCGCCGGTGCGGTCTTCCGGCAGTTCAAAACGGGCACAGCCTTCCGCCTTGTCCAGAACCACATCGATACCGGCCTGCGCCTTGATCTCGGCCATCACATCGGCAATGACGGGACCATAGACATAGACGGTGGCGAAGGACCCCAATGCGCCGTGATGCACCACATATGGGTCGGTGATCGGCAAGATCACCTTGGTCTTTCCCGATCCGAATTTCCGGTCGAGCACATCCTGCAGATAGATCACATCGGGCTCGCCATTGGCGAGGTGCTTGTCCTTCATGCCGTGGTCGGCGACGATCACGATGGTAGCGCCGCCGGCATCGAGCTGGCCCAGATATTTGTCCATCATGGCGTAGAAAGCGTTGGCTCCCTTGGAGCCCGGCGCATATTTGTGCTGCACATAATCGGTGGTCGAGAGATACATGAGATCGGGCTTCATGGACGAGAGCAGCCTGACGCCCGCCGCGAAGACGAATTCCGACAGTTCAGCCGAATAGACCTCCGGCACATCCATGCCCACCATGGCGCAGACGTTCTCGATGCCATTGTCCTTGAGCGTCGCCTTGTCGGCCTTCTCGGAGGAAAAGGCCACCGCCGTGCCGTCAAACACCAGGCCCTTGCCGAGCAGCAGGCGCAGCTTGTCCTTGGCGGTGATGACGGCGACCTTCGCACCCTGCTGCTGAAAGGCGGCGAAGATGGTGGGGGCGCGCAGCCATTTGGGATCGTTCATCATCGTTTCCTGCCCGGTGGCAGGATCAATCAGATAATTGCCACAGATGCCGTGCACGGCGGGCGGGCGGCCGGTCACGATCGACAGGTTATTGGGATTGGTGAAGCTCGGCATGGCGGAAAAGCCACGGAGATTCTCGCCCTTGGCAATCATCGTCTTGAGATTGGGCATCAGGCCCTGCTGCATGGCGATTTCCATATAGGCGGGTTCGCTGCCATCGCAGCAAATCACCACCAGCGGGGCCTTGGGCCAATGATAGTCACGGCCATTCACGGAAACGGTTTTCATTCTCTTCAGGCCTCGAGCGGGGTCAGGTCGGTGACGTTCATTTCAACCAGGGTTTCGTGGATGGCGGCGAGAACGCCCTGCATCACCTTGTCATCCACCTGTCCGATGGAGCCGATGCGGAAGCTTGGGCGTTTCGTGAGCTTGCCGGGATAGATCGCGAAGCCCCTGGCGCGGAGCGCCTCATAGAAGTGCTCGAAATCGAAGTTGGGATCGCGCGGGGTCAGGAAGGTCTGGATGATGGGGCCTGCCTCATTGTCGTTGAGCAGGGTTGTAAAGCCCATGTCACGCATGCCCTTGATCAGCACCTGGGCATTCCTGGCATAGCGCGCGCCGCGGGCGGCAACGCCGCCCTGCTGTTCGAATTCCTTGAGCGCCTGATGAAAGGCCACGAGCGCATGGGTGGGCGGCGTGAAGCGGAACTGCCCGTTGGCCTCAAGCCCCTTCCACTGCTCATAAAGGTCAAGCACGACGGAATGGCATTTGCCCTTCGAGGTTTCCAGCAGATCGCGCTTCACCAGCACATAGGAGAAGCCCGGCACGCCTTCGATGCATTTGTTGGAGGACGACACCATGACGTCGATCTGCGAGGCCTCCATGTCGAGCGGCAGCGCGCCGAAGGACGACATGGCGTCGACAAGATAGGTCTTGCCTTTCGCCTTCACCGCGCGGCCGATGTCATGGATGGGATTGACGATGCCGGAGGTGGTCTCGCAATGGATGACCCAGACATGCGAGATCGCCGCATCAGCCTCAAGGGCTGACGTTACATCCTCCGCCGTGGGGGCGGCGCTGTCGCCCTTGTCGATCTTGACGACAGGGCGGCCGATGCGCTCGAGGATTTTCGCGGCCCGGTCGCCATAGGCACCGTTCGCCACAACCAGCGTCTTGGCCTCGCCCGAAGGGCAGAAGCTGCCCAGCGCCGCCTCGATGGCAAAGGTGCCGGAACCTTGCATGATCACGCATTCATAGTCCGCGCCGCAGGATGCCGCCTTGAGAAGGCCTTTCCGGATATCCTTCACCACCTGGCGGAATTCCACGTCACGCGAGCCCCAGTCGGCCAGCATGGCCAGTTTGACGGTGCGCGAGGTGGTGAGGGGGCCCGGCGTCAAGAGATAGGGCATATCTTCCTGACCGGCGGGGCCATGGAAGCGGGGAACGATGCGGGGGGCTGGTGAAACCATCTGGGCAAACTCCTGTGTCGCCTTCCTGATCGGCTCTTGACGGCTATCAGTCAAATCGTATGTTCTTATATTCCTCATTGGTTTCACTGATATGCGTCATGCCCAGCTCAAGGCCTTTCATGCCGTCGCCGTCCATGGCGGATTTTCCCGCGCCGCCGAGCGTCTGGCCCTGACCCAACCCGCGGTTTCGGACCATGTGCGGAAGCTCGAAGAAATGTATGGCGTTCAGCTTTTCAACCGCACGCCCAAGGGCGTGGAATTGACGGATATCGGGCGCAAGCTCTTTACCATCAGCGAGCGGCAGTTCGAGGCGGAAACGGAAGCGCTGGAGCTTCTGTCGCGCGCAAGAACACTGGAGGAAGGCCAGCTCACCATTGGCGCCGATGCCGCCTCGCATGTGCTGCCGCAGGTTGCCCGCTACCGCGCCCGCCATCCCGGCATCGCGATCCGCATGGTCTCCGGCAATTCGGCGGAACTGCTGGAGCAGCTTGATGCCTTCACCATCGACATTGCCGTGACAGCGGAAAGGCCTTCATCGGATGCGATCCAGTCGCGCCTGCTCCGCCGTGACAGGCTGGTGGCGGTGACACGCAGGCAAGAAAAACTGCCACGCGCGCTGACGCTGGAAAGACTTTCCACCATGCCGCTGGTGCTTCGCGAGGAAGGTTCCGTCACGCGCCGCCTGCTGCTGGACGAGTTTCGTGCCCGTGGTCTCAAGGCGCAATCCGCCATTGAGATCGAGAGCCGGGAAGCCGTGCGGGCAGCGGTGGCGCAGGGGTTGGGTGTGGCCGTCATGTCGGAAGGAGAACTTGCCCCCGATGCGCGTCTCAGGACCGTCGAGATCGCGGACTGGGAGGCGGAGATGGCGGAATGGCTCTTGTGCCTCAAGGCGCGCGCCGGGCTGCATGTGATCCGCTCGTTCTTCGATGAGGTGCCCGGTCAGGCAAGCGGCGTCCACAGCACCTGATCGATCCGCGTGGCACCGGTTGCCAGCATGATCAGCCGGTCCAGCCCCAGCGCCACGCCTGAGGCTTCCGGCATTATGGCAAGTGCCTCCAGTAACTCCTCGTCGATGGGATAACGCTCGCCATAGATCGCCTGCTTCAAATCCATTTCGGCAACGAAGCGGCGGCGCTGCTCCTGGGCATCGGTCAATTCGCCAAAACCGTTGGCCAGTTCGACGCCGCAGGCATAAAGCTCGAAGCGCTCGGAGACCCGCGGATCGCGCGGACTGGTGCGGGCGAGCGCCGCCTCCACAGCCGGGTATTCATAAAGCACCGTCGGCGCGCGGCTGCCCAGATGAGGCTCCACCAGTTCCACCAGAATGCGGCTGAAGATATCGGACCATGTGTCATCCTTGGCCACGCGGATTGGTGACTGCGCCGCCAGCGCATCGCGATCGGCATTGCCGCCTTGATCGAGTGTTTTCAGCAGATCGACACCGGCATGGCGTGCAAAGGCATCCGCCACAGTCAGCCATTCGGCCTCGGCGAAAGGATCAATGGCGTGGCCCCGCCAGCGGAAACGCCGGGCGCCCGCCGTTTCCGCCGCGAGCCGCAGAAGCGCCAGGCTGTCGTCGACGATCTGCCTGTAAGGCTCCCCGGCGCGATACCATTCGAGCATGGTGAATTCGGGGGAATGGGTCAGGGTCCGCTCGCGATTACGGAAGACATGGCCCAGACTGAAAATCCGCCGCTCCCCGGCCGCCAGCAATTTCTTGCAGGAAAACTCCGGCGAGGTGTGGAGATAGCGGGGTTCCCGGCTGGCATCGGGCTGGATGAGGCTGGTTTCGAAGGCGTGGAGATGCGCCTCGTTTCCCGGAGACATCTGCAGCGCCGCGCAATCCACCTCGATGAAATCGCGCTCCGCGAACCAGCCGCGGATGGCGGCGACGATGCGGTTGCGGGCCAGAAGAAACGGCCTCCTGTCGGCATGCCGGTCGGGCGAAAACCATGGCGAAAGGCGTGGCGGCACGGGTTTCTCCGGGGGGTTGGCTTCACGGAATGCGGCTGCTATTACCCCGCGCGGCTTATCTCCGCAATTCCAGGAAAGAACAGACAACAGTGGTCAAGATCATTGCAAGCGGCGTTCGCAAGGGCAACGTCATCGAACATGAGGACGGCAAACTTTACGTGGTGCTGAAGGCCGAAAGCATGCACCCCGGCAAGGGCACGCCCACCACCACCATCGACATGCGCCGCATTTCAGACGGCATCAAGACCGTGGTCCGCTACAAGACCGTCGACACGCTCGAGCGCGCCTTCGTCGAGACCATCATGCACACCTATCTCTACCAGGATGGCGAGCAATATGTGTTCATGAATCCCGAAAGCTTCGAACAGATCAGCCTGTCCGCCGACATGGTGGGCGATTTCGCGCCCTATCTGCAGGAAGGCATGGAATGCCAGATCGCGCTGTTCAACGGATCGCCGATCTCGATTGAAATTCCGCAGCGCATCGTACTGGAAATCGTGGAAACCGAGCCTGCCATCAAGAACCAGACGGCCTCGTCGTCCTTCAAGCCGGCACTGCTCTCCAATGGCGTCCGCACCATGGTGCCGCCGCATATCGTATCGGGCACCCGCATCGTGGTGGCGACCGAAGACGGCTCCTACGTGGAACGCGCGAAAGACTAACGGCGCACAAAGACCGCGACCGTCTCCACATGCGATGACCATTTGAACTGGTCGACGGGGGTTACGCGCTTCAGCGCATAGCCCCCGCCGATCAGGATTTCGGCATCACGCGCCAGGGTCTGCGGGTCGCAGGAGACGGCGGCAATTGTCTTCACCTTCGATCTCGCAAGCTGGCGGGCCTGCGCTTCCGCCCCGGCGCGCGGCGGATCGAAGACCACGCCATCGAAGTCCTTCAACTCATTCACCACCAGCGGCGCCTTGAACAGATCGCGCACTTCGGTGGTGAGCGGTTTCAGGCCGCTTGCGTCACGATGGGCGCGGATCAAAGCGGCAATGGCCGGCTTGCTATTGTCGGCAGCAAACACCTTTGCACGCGCGGCGATACGGAGCGCGAAAGGCCCGCAGCCCGAAAAGAGATCGGCCACCACCTTGGCCTTGCCAAGGCCTTCCAGCACAAGCGCGGCGAGGATCGATTCTCCCTCCGCCGTGGCCTGCAGAAAACCGCCGGCCGGCAAGATCACCTTTGCGCCGCCCATCGTGATTTCAGGAGGACGGCGTGTGACGATGGTTTCGCCATTGACGGAAAGACGCGCCAGATCATGCCCCTCGGCAAAGCGCGCCAGTTTTGGCGCTTCACGCTCCACCACCTTGCGCTCGGCCTTTACAGCGGCGTCTAGCCCGGTCTCCGTTGCGGTGAGCACGGCATCGCCATCACCAAGCACAACAGCGAGACTGCGGGCGATATCCACACCGCGCGCAAGGGCCGGGACCAGGATGGGGCAGGCGGCAATGTTGCACAGATCATGGCTGCGCAGCGCCATGAAGCCGGCACGCGCCTCTCCATCCCTGTCACGAAAATGCAGGCTGACACGGCGGCGGCCAGCGCCATGCGCATCGACGAGATCATCAACATCGGTCCCGATGCCGCGCTGGGCGAAAGACTGGACGACGAGATCACGCTTCCACCGGCGATAGGCCTGTTCCGCCATGTGCTGAAGCTGGCAGCCGCCGCATTCCCGGTAATAGACGCAGAAGGGATCGATGCGATCCGGGGAGGGCCTATCGATGCGGAGAAGCTTTCCTGTCTCCCCATCCACCGTCACATCCTCGCCTGCGAGGGTGCGGGCGATGAAAACCGTGCGGCCATCCTGCGTGGCAATGCCTTCGGCGCGGCGGCCCAATGCATCGATGTGAAGATGTTCCTCAGACATCGGCGGACAGGGGATAGGCCAGCACGATGCCCAAGCCAGCGGCAAGGCCGATCCGCACCGACTGAAGCGCGACATTGGAGAGCGTGAGTGTCGAGCCGAGCGGCACGTCACGTTTTTCAAGCGGCCATTTCACGCCCTCGAGATTGAGGCCCTTGAGGTCGCTGAAGGGTGCGATGCTGAGGCGGCTTCCGGCGGGGAGGTCGAGGGTCATGTTTCCCGGCAGAAGCGGCCGCGCCTCCTCATGCCCGCTGGTGGTGAAACAGGAAATCCCCGCTTGCGCCAGATGCAGAAGCTGCCCCAGATGGCCCAGCATGTGATCGGCCTGGCCGCCCATGCCCCCCACCAGAACGATGCGTTGCGCGCCGCGCTTCAACGCTTCGGCAATGGCGAGCCCGCCATCCGTGGCGTCCTTTTCAACGGGGAAAACCTGACGGGGAATATCGCGGTACTGGATTGCCAGTTCGGAGCCTGCGGAATCGAAATCACCCACCCAGAGCTCCGGCACAAGGCCGAGGGTTGCCGCATGCATCATGCCGCTGTCAGCCGCGATAACGCGCGCACCCTTGATCTGGGCGCGTAGCCGCGGCGTGGCCGTGACATCGCCCCCTAAGAGAATGGCAAAACTGTTCATGCCACCCCTCTAGCAGATGAGACTTGCCTGCGCACCGCCCAGGCTTTACATCTGGCTCCGCTCTCAACGGGGTGCCACACCGATGGCTGAGAGGGGCAATCGCCTCAACCCGCTGAACCTGATCCGGATCATGCCGGCGGAGGGATTGCGGGCGGAACGGGTCATCCCTTCCAAACCTCCATCCACGGCGCATGGAGGCGTTATGAGAAGAATAATCCCTGCCCTGTTCGCCCTGTTCTGCCTGGCAGCGCCCGCCGCCGCCAAGGACGTGCTGACAATCTATACCTATGACAGCTTCGTGGCCGACTGGGGGCCCGGCCCCAAGATCAAGGCGGCCTTCGAGAAAACATGCGACTGCACCATCGCGTGGGTGGCGCCCGGCGACGGGGTGGCGCTGCTCAACCGCCTCAAGCTCGAAGGCAAGAACACCAAAGCCGATGTGGTGCTGGGGCTCGACACCAACCTGACAGCCGAGGCGGCCAAGACCGGGCTGTTCCGCAAGCATGGACTAGACCTCAGCCTTGCCAAGACCCCCGTGCCCTGGACGGATGAGATGTTCATGCCGTTCGACTATGCGCATTTCGCGGTGGTCTATGATAGCGAAACGATAAAGACGCCGCCCACGAACCTCGACGAGCTGGTGCATGGCGATCCCAAGCAGAAGATTGTTCTGGAAGATCCGCGCTCTTCAACGCCGGGCCTCGGATTCCTGCTGTGGATGAAAATGGTTTATGGCGACAAGGCGCCTGATGCCTGGGCCAGCCTCAAGCCGCGCATTCTCACCACGGCACCGGGGTGGACGGAAGCCTATGCGCTCTTCACCAAGGGCGAGGCGCCGATGGTTCTCTCCTACACCACATCGCCCGCCTATCATGTGATTGCCGAGAACACCACGCGCTACAAGGCGGCGGCCTTTTCGGAAGGGCACTATTTGCAGATCGAGGTGGCAGGCGTGACCGCAACGTCGCAGCATCAGAAGCTTGCCGATGATTTTCTCCACTTCATGATGGGACCGGGGTTTCAGGATGAAATCCCCACCAACAACTGGATGTTTCCGGCAGGCACCACGTCTGCTCCCCTTCCCGCCGCCTTCAATGACCTGGTGAAGCCCGTCAAATCGCTGCTCTATACGCCAGATGAAGTGGACCAGAACCGCCGCGCGTGGATCGACGAATGGCTGAACGTCATGGCGAAGTAATGGGGCGGTACAGCGCGGCCGCAACCGCGCTGGTGCTGATCCTCACGCTGGTTCTGGCGGGCTTTCTGCCGATCGTCCTGCTGGGGATCGGCACGCCTTTGAGCGGCGATTCCTATCTGCTGCGGGTGACGCTGTTCACGCTGTTGCAGGCGGGGCTCTCAACATTTCTCTCCATAGCCCTCGCCCTTCCGGTGGCGCGGGCGCTGGCGCGGCAGAGCTTTCCCGGCCGCGGCCTGATCGTGAAGCTCTTCGGCCTGCCGCTGGCGCTTCCCGCCATCGTGGCGGTGCTGGGCCTCACCGGTATCTATGGTGCGCATGGGCTGCTGGGCGGCATCATCCCGCTGTATGGCTTCACGGGCATTCTTCTGGCGCACGTGTTTTTCAATTTTCCCATGGCAGCGCGGATGATCCTCACCGCATATGATGCCATTCCGCCGGAGCATTTCCGCCTTGCCGCGCAGCTTGATTTTTCCGGCAGGGCTCTCTGGCGGCTGGTGGAATGGCCACACCTTCGCACCGCACTGCCGGGCATCGCCATTCTCATCTTCCTGCTCTGTACGGCAAGCTTCACTGTCGTGCTCACGCTTGGCGGCGGCCCCCAGGCGACGACGCTGGAGGTTGCGATCTATCAGGCGCTGCGGTTTGATTTCGATCCGCAGCGCGCCGTGACGCTGGCCCTGATCCAGCTTGTCATCTGCACGATTCTCGCGCTGCTGACGCAACGCTTCGGAATGACACTTGCCGCGTCCAGCTCCCTCAGGCTGGAAATTACCCGCTATGACGGACGTTCCATCCGTTCACGGATGATCGATATCCTGTTCATTGCCATGGCCCTTCTGATTTTTCTGCCGCCGCTTCTGGCGATTGTGGTGGATGGGCTGATGACATTTCATGTTTCGACTCTCCTGCTGCGGGCCGTGGCAACCAGCCTTGCGCTTGGCATCTCATCCGCCATCATCGCCACCCTGCTCGGCTGGCCGCTGGCGCAGGCGGCGGCGCGCGGCGCCTTGTGGCCACGCCTGTCTTCGGTGGCGAGCCTCGCCGCGCTGATGCTGCCGCCAGCGGTTCTCGCGACAGGCTGGTTCGTGCTGCTGGTGCGCAGCGGAATTGCCGTTCCACCAAGCGTTCTGGTGGTGGCGATGAGCAGCCTTGCCGCCCTGCCTTTCGTCTACACGACGCTCGCCCCTGCCGTTGCCGTCGAGGCCGCGCGATATGATCGGCTCTGCGCCAGCCTGGGGATATCCGGGTTCGCCCGCTTCCGGCATATTGATGTTCCGGCGCTGAAGAAACCGCTGGGGCTGGCGTTCATCATGGCGGCTGTCGTCTCGCTGGGAGATCTCACCGCCATTCTCCTGCTGGGTTCGCAGGATTTGGTGACGCTGCCCGCGCTGATCTACCGGCAGATGGGAAGCTACCGCAGCGCCGATGCAGCGGGCACGGCTCTCGTGCTGGCGGCTTTCGTGCTTGGCCTCGTGGCGCTGGCCGACCGCTGGAGGGTTGCCCGTGATTGACCTTCAAGACGTGCGCTTCCGCTATGAGGACATGGCAATGTCCTTCACGCTGGCCGTGCCGAAGGCTGTGTTCGCCGCGGTGATCGGGCCAAGCGGCAGCGGCAAATCCACCCTTCTGTCGCTGATCGCCGGATTTGAACGGCCGCTCTCCGGCCGCATCGTTCTCGATGGACAGGACATGGCGGACATTCCGCCCGGCACGAGGCCGGTGAGCATGATCTTTCAGGACAACAATGTCTTCCCGCATCTCGATTTGCAGCAGAATGTGGCAATCGGCATTGCGCCGTCTCTCCGCCTGACGGCACAACAGACAGACGCAGTTGATGCCGCACTTGGGCGTGTGGGGCTGTTCGATCTCCGGCACCGCAAACCCGGCGAAGTATCGGGCGGCGAGCGCCAGCGCGTTGCCATTGCCCGGGCATTGGTGCGCGACAAACCCATTTTGCTGCTGGACGAGCCTTTCGCGGCGCTGGGGCCCGGGCTTCGCGAAGACATGCTTGGCCTTCTTTCCGATGTGCAAAAGGAGCGAAATCTCACGGTTCTCATGGTGACGCATCAGCCCGAGGACGCCCTTGCCGCAGCGAGTCTCACTGTGTTCATCGTCAATGGCCGGGTGCGCGCCGCGCGGCCGACGCAGGACCTCTTCAAGGCCGGTGATCTCCCGGAACTTGCGGCCTATCTCGGGGACTGGAGAAGTGAGCGGCGATAGGCTAGGTCCCCGCCATGCCCAAGCTTCTCCTCAATCTGCGCGACATTCATCTGACCTTCGGGGGGGCCCCCTGCCTTGACGGAGCGGAATTGACCCTGGCCGATGACGAGCGCATTGCGCTGGTCGGCCGCAACGGCTCGGGCAAATCCACGCTGCTCAAGATCGCCGCCGGGCTGATCGAACAGGATGGCGGCGAGCGCTGGGTGCAGCCCGGCACCACCATGCGCTACCTGCCGCAGGAGCCCGACCTCTCGGGCTTCAAGACCGTGCTCGACTATGTGCTGGACGGGCTTGGCCCGGCGGATGATCCTCACCGTGCCACCCATCTTCTGGAAAGGCTGGGGCTTGATGGCGGGGCTGCCCCTACGCATCTCTCGGGCGGCGAGATCCGCCGGGCGGCCATAGCCCGCACATTGGCGCCCGAACCCGATATCCTGTTTCTTGATGAGCCGACCAACCATCTCGATCTTCCCGCCATCGAGTGGCTGGAGGAGGAACTCCTCGGCATGCGCTCGGCCTACGTCATCATCAGCCATGACCGGCGCTTTCTCGAAAAGCTCTCCAACCGCACGGTGTGGCTCGATCGCGGCGTGACGCGGCGGATGGAACGCGGCTTCGCGCAGTTCGAACAATGGCGCGACCAGGTGCTGGAAGAAGAGGAAACCGCGCAGGCGAAGCTGGCGCAGCGCATCGCCGCTGAAGAACACTGGATGCGCTATGGCGTGACGGCGCGGCGCAAGCGCAATATGCGGCGCGTCGGGCTTCTCGCCTCGATGCGGAAAGAGCGGCGCGAGCATGTGGGCGCCTTGGGCAGCGTGCGGCTGACGGCATCCACCGGCGATCTTTCGGGGCGGCTGGTGGTGGAGGCGAAGAAGGTTTCCAAATCCTTTGGCGATCGCCCCATTGTCTCGTCTCTTGATCTCGTGGTCATGCGCGGTGACAGGCTGGCGATCACCGGCCCCAACGGTGCCGGCAAGACGACGCTGATCAAGCTGCTGACCGGCCAGATGGAGCCGGATAGCGGCACCATCCGGCTGGGTACAAATCTGCAGACCGTAACACTGGACCAGAGCCGGCAAAGCCTTGACCCGCAAGCCCTGCTGGCGGATGTCATCACGGCCGGGCGCGGGCAGACGGTGACGATCAATGGCGAGACGCGCCATGTCGTGAGCTACATGAAGGATTTCCTGTTCCGCCCGGAACAGGCGCGGACACCGGTTTCGGTGCTCTCGGGCGGCGAGCGCGCGAGGCTTATTCTGGCGCGCGAGATGGCGAAGCCCTCCAACCTTCTGGTGCTGGATGAACCGACCAATGATCTTGATCTCGAGACGCTTGATCTCTTGCAGGAGATGCTGGGCGACTACACCGGCACCGTGCTGCTGGTGAGCCATGACCGTGATTTCCTCGACCGGGTGGCGACATCGGTCCTGATGTCGGAAGGTGACGGGCGGTGGACGGAATATGCTGGTGGCTATTCCGACATGGTGGCGCAGCGTGGCAGCGGCGTTGAGGCGCGCAAGGCAAAAGCTGCCACTGTTCCCGAGAAATCCGAGCCATCAGCCGCACCCGTCAAATCTGCGCCAGCGCGAAAACTCTCCTTCAATGAAAAGCACGCGCTTGAAACGCTACCGCTGCGCATGGATGAGTTACATGCGGAAATTCTGAAACTGGAAGCCAGCATGGCTGACCCCGCATTGTTCGCCCGTGACCCCAAGGCCTTCAACGGCTTCGCCTTGCGTCTCGGCGCGGCGCGCGAAGAGCTTTCCCGTTCCGAGGAGCGCTGGCTTGAACTGGAACTGAAGCGCGAGGCGCTGGAAAACGGCTGACCTACCAACCTCCTCCGCCGCCACCCCCGCCACCACCACCCGATGATCCGCCGCCGCCCGAACCGGAACTACTGCCCGGCGCTGTCGAGGCGGTGGAGAGCGTTGAGGCGAGGTTTGATCCCAGACTGTCGGTGAAGCCGCCGATATTGCCGGGATTCCAATGACTGCCCGAATACCAGAGCGGTGCCGCCGCTCCCGCCACCGCCGCCGCAGCCAGCACGCTTGCGAATTTGGCATTCCATTCATTCTCGCAATCCAGCGCCAGCGCATAAGGCAGATAGCGTTCGAACAGCTCGGGCGTCTTCTGCGGCGGGTTCAGCATGTCCAGTCGCTTTTCCTCCGCCGTCTTCATGTACATGCGAAAGCCCTCAAGCTGATCCAGCAGCTTGCGGCCTGGCACGGTCGGGGCTCGCAGAAGATGCAGGAACACCACGTTCATGACGGCCAGCAACACCCCCACCGCGATGATCCAGAATACGCGCAGCGAACCGCCGCTGAAGAATAAGCCGACCGGCAAGGCAACGCCCGCGATGATGAAGGGCACGAAGAACAGCATGCCCAGGGCGGAGCCAAGCTTCTTGAGGATGCCCTTGGCTTCCCAGACTGCCGCTGCGGTTCCCCAGAGCAGCCCGATGATCACCGTCCACCATATGCCCATCCAGAAGATGGCGAAAAAGGCGATGCCGCGGTCCTCGCCCGGCAGCAGCAGGGCGGCCAGCGCGATGCCCGCCACGGAAATCAGCGCGCCCTTGACGAACCAGCTGATGTTACGAACAAAAACGCTACCCACATATTCACTTTCCAGGGCCTTTTGCAGCCCGGTGCGAATGGGGCGGATGATGGCATTGTTTTTCTGCTTCAGTTGTGTCCGGCCCGAGGGCAGGAGACTGTAAAGCGTGCTTTCGGCTGCGGTGAGCGGTTGGCCTGCGTCGGGCTTCTTCTCGATCGCGTAATCGCCATCATCGTCAAAAATCTTCAACCTGCCTTTGACCGCAAGGCTGACCAGGGCGGCGGCGAAGGTGCGATTGTCGAAATCCTGTTTCCACACGAAGCGGGCGCCCGCGGGACCTAAAACCGGCGGCGGCGTGAAGAGCGGAACGATGGTGCCTTTGGGCGGATCGCGGCCCACGCGCGTCCAGGCATAGAGATAGTAAAGGCCAGCACCCAGAAGCGTCAGAAGGCTCATGAAGATGCCGGCATTATCGCCGAGCCACCACCACCATTTCTGTGCATTGGTCGGCGGCTGCAAGATGCCCTTCGGCCAGGCGACCGCGACAGTGAAACCCTCACCAGTAGCGAGCGGACGCGTTGTCTCGGCGCGGTATGTATTGCCCGAGGATTCGAGAACCCGCGAGTCATTCGACTGCGATCCGGCGTATCCCGTATATTCCGCATGCTGAAGAATATTGGCACCTTCAGGCAAGTGAATCAGCACCGATGCCTTGTCGATGGGAAATTTCCAACCGTTGCCGGTCACGTTCCAGTAGAGCTCGTCAAATTGATCGAAGAAGCCGATCTGCCGCGTGGTCGTATAGGCGATGACATAGACGTGGGGCCCATAGGGAATCAGCGTATCGGCATCGCCGATCTTGACGCGCATGCCGCGATCAATCGATTCCAGCGTGTAGGGCTCGCTTCGTCCGTCACGCGTAACATTGCTGACATCGAAGCCCACCCGCACCGTCTGGCCCAGGCGGTTTGTATAAACCGTCGGGAAATCGCGGAAGATGCCGTGGCGGATCTCATCGCCCTCGGCATTTACCGCGATGGTTTCCTGCACGCTCAACGACGCATCGGCGTTGACGGTGACATCGCTCAGGAAGCTGGTGATCCGCTCATCGGCACAGGCGGGTGCTGTGACGAGAAGCAGGCAGGCGAGAAACGCGAAAAGCCGCCCCATGACGATCAGGGTTTGCTGAAATCGACCTTGGGCACTTCGCGCGCCGCCGCGTCGCCGATCTCGAAGAATTCGGCTTTCTGGAAGTGGAAGAAATTGGCGACGATGTTGGACGGGAAGCTCTCGATCATGGTGTTGAGATTGCGCACCGCGCCATTGTAGTAACGCCGCGACATCTGGATTTCATCCTCGATGCCCGCCAGTTTGTCCTGCAGGTCGCGGAAATTGGCATCGGCCTTGAGTTCGGGATAGGCCTCGGCCACCGCAAAGAGCCGCCCCAGGGCGGCGGACATCGCCTGCCCCACCGCCGATTGCTCGGCCACGCTGCTGTTGCCGCTGATGCTCTTGGCGCGGAGATCGGCAATGTCGCGGAAGAGTTTGTCTTCATGCGAGGCATAGCCCTTCACCGTCTCGATCAGATTGGGGATGAGATCGGCGCGGCGGCGCAACTGAACATCAATACCGCTCCAGCCTTCGGCGGCGAGGTTCTTGTTGGTGACCAGCGCGTTATAGGCATAGGCGAGATAGCCGCCGATGATGACGATAAGGGCCAGAAGGCCGAGGCCGAACGACATGGGGGTTCTCCGCTCCAGACGAGGTGGCGGAGTATCGGGCTTCCCGCATCCGGAGGCAAGCGGTCAGGCGGCGGCAGGAACCGTGGTCACGCGCTCCGCCATCTTGGCCGATTCCTTGGCCCGCTCGGCCTGGCGTTCCTCGCGCCGTTTCAGAATTTCGAAGGTGATCGCACCTGCGAGGGAAATCCCGATGATGATGACCGCCAGAGCCGAAAGTGCGGGCGTCGTGCCCTGCCGCACCTGACCCGCTAGCACTGTCACCAGCGTCTTGTCGGCGAGAATGGCGAAGGTCGTGGTGTTGTAGTTTTCGAAGGAAGAGAGAAAACCGATCACCGCGGCGGAGATCAGCGCCGGTTTCAGGAAGGGCAGAAGGATGTGCCAGAACACCTGTGGATAGGACGCGCCGAGATCAAGCGCCGCCTCCTCCTGCGCGCGGTCAAAACGCTGCAGGCGGGCCATGATGATGAGCAGCGCATAGGCCGAAACGAAGCTCGCCTGGCCAAAGATGGCGAGAATGATGCCTTTGTAGAAGACGGCCTTGGTGACATCGGTCACCGAGAGCACGTCCTTCCAGAAGATCACCGTCGAAATGCCGATGATGACGCCGGGGGTCAGAACGGGCGAAATGGTGATGAGATAGAAAAGCCCGCGCGCGCGGTGATAGATCTGACTCATGATGATCGAGGCGGCGAGCCCCACCGGCACCGACAGCGCCACGACGCCCAGGCCGATGATGATGGAATTCCACAGGCCCGACATCATCGCGCGGTCGTTCCACAGCTTCACGAACCAGTCGAGGGTGAAGCCCTCGAAGGGCACGGCCTGCGGATAGCTCGAGGTGTTGAACGCGGTAACGCTCATCACCAGCAGGGGGCCGAAGAGATAGAGGAAGAAGAGGAAGATATAGAAGCCGATCATTCCCCGCATCACCAGTTTCGAGCTCATCGGATGGTCTCCCCGAGCGAAACCTTGAAGAGCCTGAGCATGAGCATCACGAAGGCGATGCAGGCGGCAAGCAGGATGAAGGCATAGGCCGCCCCGCGCGGCCAGTTGAAGTTCTGGAAGAAGAAATCATAGATGATCGAGGTGAACCACAGCGTGCGCGGCCCGCCCAGGAACTGCGGCGCGGCCAGCGAGCCGGCCGAAAGCATGAACACCATGGTGCATCCCGACGCGATGCCGGGCTTGGCATAGGGCATCACCACATCCTTGTGGATGCGCCACCACGGCGCCCCCAGATCGCGCGCCGCCTCGACCTGATTCTTGTCGAGGCTTTCGATGGCGTTGTAGAGCGGGAAGATCATCACCAGCAGATAGGCATAGGAGAGGCCGACATAGAGGCCGGTGTTGTTGCCGAGGAAATCAATCGGCGTATCCGTCAGGTGCAGGCCCATCAGCGCCTGGTTGATGAGGCCTTTGGAGGCAAGCAGCAGCCGCAAGGCAAAGGCGCGCAGGATTTCGTTCACCCAGTAGGGAACGATCAGCCCCAGCATCAGCAGGCGCACCTTCTGCGCCGAGCCGACCTGCGCCATATAGAATGCAAGCGGATAGCAGATGGCGAAGTTCAGCGCGGTGACCGCGACTGAAATCAGGATGCTGGTGATGAAAGCCCAGATATGGTTGGTGTTGAGCGTGCCATCCGTGGGCGTGATGATGAAGGATTTATACTGCTCAATGGTGAGATAATCATTGGGGCCGCCGCGTTCCATGGGCGGCAGGCGGGGATGGAAACTCTCCACCACCATATAGAGATAGGGCAGGCTGACGAGGAACAATGTCCAGAAGGCCACGAGTGCGATGAAAGTAATCGACAGCGCGGTGCCGTTGCGTTCGAAGAAACTCCGGTGGTTGGGATCATTGCGCTGCTGACCTTCGCGCTTCGCCATCAGCCAGAAAATGGCGATGATGGCGAAGGGAAGGATGAAAACGAGGGCGCGGCTACTCACGGGCCATTTTTCCTTCCGGCAGAACCACGCCCATGGCGGGATCGTAGGAAACCGTAGCTTTCTCGCCCTGGCCTGGAATGGCAGCGCCGCCGCCGCGGCCCACCGTCATGGTAATGTCCTTCTTGGCCGCGCCTTTCATAAAGACGTGGGTGGCATTTCCTTCGAAAGCAGCACTCAGCGTTTCGGAAGAAAGCGTTGCATCCGCAGCACCCTTGCCGAGCTGCAGCGACTCCGGCCGCACGAAGAGGATGGCGCTGTCGCCCGCCTTCAGGCCTTTGGGATTGCGGCCGCGCAACGGCCCGAACGGCGTGTCGATGACGGCACCCGTCTTGTCCGCCTTTTTCACCTTGCCGGTGAAAGGATTGTTCTCGCCCACGAAGGAGGCAACGAAGGTGGTGTCGGGTTCGTCATAGATCGTCTTGCCATCCGCCACCTGCTGGATCACGCCGTCGCTCATCACCGCGATGCGGTCGGACATGGTGAGCGCTTCGCCCTGATCATGGGTGATGTAAATAAATGTGATGCCGACCTGCTTCTGAATGGCGCGCAGCTCATTGCGCATGTGCTGGCGCAGTTTCAGGTCAAGCGCCGAGAGAGGCTCATCCAGCAGAAGCACCTTGGGCTGGACCGCCAGCGCGCGGGCGATGGCGACGCGCTGCTTCTGGCCGCCCGACAATTCGCCGACCAGCTTGTCGCCCTGGCCCGGAAGGGCGATCAGATCCAGAAGCTCGTCCGCCTTCTTGCGGCGCTCGGCCTTGTTGGCGCCGCGCACGCGGAGACCATAGGAAATATTTTCCGCCACGGTCATCAGCGGAAACAGCGCCAGATTCTGGAAGATCAGCGCGGTCGGGCGCTTGTTAGGCCCGATCCCGGCCATGTCCTGACCGCCGATACGTACGGTGCCCGCAGAAGGATCAAGAAATCCCGAGACCGTGCGCAAAATCGTTGTCTTGCCGCAGCCGGAAGGGCCCAGGAACGAGAAGAATTCGCCGCTCTGAATATCGAGCGTCGCATTGTCGACAGCAGTGAAGTTTCCGAATCGGACCGAGACGCGGTCCAGCTCAACGCCAGCACTCATCCTGAAAGCACCCCTGTCCCAGCCGGGTCTGCGCCCGTTTCGGCAATCTTCTATCGAACGCGCGGCAAGCGCAAGCAGAACCTACCGCACTGCAAAACAAGCCAGCCCCGGAATTGCTCCGGGGCTGCCATAGTCCTGTAACGTCAGGCGATCAGGCCGCCTTGAACTTGTCCACGTACTGGCTGCGGATTTCCGCATACCAGGAGGGTTCAGCCGGCCAGGGCCAGAGGTTCTTCAAGGCGTCGCCCGGATAGGCTTCCTGGAAAATCTTCTTGGCCTGATCGGAAAGCTTGGCATCCGCGCCGGTGATGACCGGGTTATAGCCCGAGCCTTCGGCCACCGCGGCCGAAGCTTCCGGCGTTTGCAGATATTCAAGGAACGCATAGACCTGATCGATGTTCTGCGCCGGCTTCAGCAGCGAGAGGCCGTCAACCCAGGCAATGGCGCCTTCGAGCGGAGCCTGATACTTGACGGGCTTTCCAGCCTTCCAGAGCGAGATGGGCGGGCCATCCCAGGTCTGGCCGATCCACACGTCGTTCTCCATCAGGCCCGACTTGGTATTGTCAGCCGAATCCCAGAACTGTTTGACCCAGGCCTTGTGCTCGATGGCGAAAGCAAGGATCGGATCCCAGACCTTCTTGAAGTTGTCGGCATCCTTGTAGCCGTCCAGCATGCGGTTGGTCGGCATCTTGCCTGACTTGTCCCACCAGAGGCCGATGCCGAGCAGGAACGAGTGGCCGCGGCCCTGGGTGTGGCCCTTGACGTCATCGCCCCACAGCGAACCATAGCTGATCTGGGCGGGATCGCCCTTGTACTGGTCGGTGCGGTAGGAAATGGCTTCCGAACCCCAGCAGTGCGGCAGGTGGTAGAGACCACCATCCCACGTCCAGAGCTTGGCCGAGCCTTCCATCATGGCCGGCAGCACGGCGCTGGCATTCTTGACCTTATTCATGTCGAAGGGCGCCAGCACGTTCAGGTCATGATACTGAGGCGCGCGGTTGAGCGTCGGCTGGCAGAGGTCAAAGCCTTCGCCGCCAGTCGCCTGCAGCTTGTTGATCTGCTCTTCGTTCTGCGAGAAGGGCGTCTGGTTCACCTTGATGCCGGTGGCCTTTTCGAAGTTCGGGATCACCGGATCCGGAAATTCGTCCGACCACATCAGCAGGTTCAACTCGCCCGAGGACGAAAGGGCATTTCGGGTGACGAGCGGAAAGCTCAGGCCCACGGCGCCCAGAGCGGCCGCCGACTTGAGCATCGACCGGCGGGAAAGCATGGCCGCGCGCATTGTCTCCTGCGCCGAGGTCATGGGGGTTTTTTTCTTCATGCTGTTAATCCTCCTGGATCGCGGCAGGCGGAATGCCCGCCGCTGCTGGTGTTGAGCTCCCTTAAAATCCGTCCGGCTTGACCGGCTTCTTTGATTTCATTTCAGGACATTATGACGGTCCTGTGAAGGGTGGCAATGGGGTTCGGGAATCTGGCTCCAGCCCTATACCCGCTCTGGACTTATCGGGCGGAATCGCGTCCGGCATGAAGGTCAAAGCGCCATTTGCTGATGGGCAAGGTCCAGAGGTAAAGCGCCCCGCACAGGGTCAGCGTCAGCCAGGGTGTGGTGAACAGGCCGAATGCAACAAAAATGGCCGCCAGCAATGAAGGAACGAACAAAAGCCGCATGGCCTTGCGGCTGATCGCCTTGGCCGAAAAGCTGGGCCATGTCGACACCATGAGGCCCGACACGACGGGAACAGCAAAAAGGGCCAGAACGACAGCCTGCGCCTGAGACAGTGCCCCGCTGTTTGCGGCATAGACCGGCAACAATGCCAGATACGCACCGCCCGGCGCCGGAATTCCTGTGAAGAAATGCGACATCCATGACGGGCGGCTCTGGTCCGCAACCGCGACATTGAAGCGGGCAAGACGCAGCGCCGCCGCCGCGGCGAGACTCAGGCAGGCCAGCCAGCCAATTGCTCCGTAGGCTGACAATCCCCAGCGGTAAAGGATAAACGCGGGAACCGCGCCAAAGCACACTACATCGGACAGCGAATCGAGTTCCGCGCCAAAGCGCGACGCGCTGTTGGTGGCGCGCGCCACCCGGCCATCGCAGGCATCGAGAAGTGCCGCGATCAACACGCAGCCGATGGCCGCGGCGATCCGGTCCTGGTCTGCGAATATGAGGCCGGTCATCCCGAAGCAGAGTGCGAGAATGGTGACCGCATTGGCGGGAATGTGGCGGACATAGGCATCCGCATGAGGGCCAAACCACAGGCGGATCATGCCATTCACCGCCCTCATCCCGCCGTCTCCTCTTTCCCGAGCGCGGCCTGCGGCAGCGGCTGGCTCTGCTGCGGCTCGAGATAGTGCGCCTTCAGATCAACGGGGTTCCAATGCACGGCGGAGCCGAACAAGCCGAAAATGTCACCGCTGGTGAAGGCGGGCGAACGCGCGCTGCCGCCGAACAGCGATTCATCATAGCGCGTGGCGATATCCTTCTCGGCATACCCCATGAGATGAAGCAGTGCTGGCGCGATGTCGAAGTGACTGGCATTGCCCTGCAGTTTTTGCGCACTCCCTGAAAGCGCCGCACGGATGACGGGATCGGAGGAATAGACCATCAGCGGCACGACACCCATGCGCGGATCGGGATCATCCACCTGGCAGTGGGTGAGCAGGTTTGGATCAAGCGTCTGGGCGTGATCGGACGTATAGATCAAGGTGGTGTTGGAGAGATCGGCTGCAGCGAAGAAGCCGGACATAAAGCGGTCGACCGACCAGGCAATGGCATTGCGGTAAGAGGCAATGCGGCCCTGCTGGGTGTCGGAAGCGCTTTCCGCCATGGTGGGATGGAACTTCGCCTGTTCAACCGGATAAGCATGATCATAAGGAAAATGCGCGCCGTTCTTGTTGGCATAGATGAAGACCGGCTGATTACCCGCCAGTTCCTTCTCAACGATCTTCGCCAGCTCTTCATCAGCATGGGCGCTGTCGACATTGCGGATGGCATAGAAGGCATCGATTTGGGCCTTTTCATCCAGCGTCATGAAATTCTGCATGAGGCCCGGGTTGGTGATGCCACCCGCCTGCGCGTCGATGAACACGGTGCGGAATCCGGCCTTCTTTGCGTATTGCCACAGCGTCGGGCTGGTGTTGACCGATCCGACAACATCCTCGCGCGATGCAGCGAAGCGGAGAATGGCGTTGGAGTAATTGCTGCAGTTTCCACCCGATACGGCGGGGCCGAAATTCACAAAGCGGTCAGCAAGGCCGGCGATGCCGGGCGTATAGGGATTGCCGGGTGTCAGGTCGATGTAATCGGCCCTGACACTTTCATCAACGAGCATGAGAATATTGCGCGTGGCGGGTTTTGCCTCGGGCGTCCATGTCACGCTCTGGCGCTCGGGACTGCCCTGCAGCACGATCTTGGCACCCGCAAGAGACGACAGAGCGATAGGCGCGAACTGAACGGGAAGCGATTGCGACCCGCCGCCCGCCTTGTCCAGCACGATGCCGCCGATCACCAGAACAGGAACAAGCGGAAGTGCTGCCGACCATGACAACAGGCGTTTCATGCCGGCGCGGGTGGGCACCGGTGGCAAGATGATGAGCAGCGCGCCAATCACGAACACGCCGCCCGCGAATATCATCTGCATGCCGTAGAAATCGGCGGCGCGGCCTGCTTCATGGCGGGCGTTCCACAGCGAGAGAATGTCGAAGACCGTGAGTTCCGACTGGCTGGCATGGTGGTATCCCCAGGCCGCCGCGGTCGAGGCCGCGATGAGAAGCCCCCAGAAAATCCTGACGCTCCAGCGGGGATGAAGTGCTGCGGCCATCACCGCCGAAGCAGCAAGGAGCCAGATGAGGAGGAAGGGCAGAAGCGTTCCAAAGCGGTGATTGTCCAGGAGCAACGCAACCCGCTGTCCGAAGCCGAAGTTGGTGAGCACCATGAATACCGCCAGCAACACGAGCTTGAGGGCGATCAGGCGTCCATTCCATGGGCCGGGCGCTCCGGGCGCCAGCAGGGCGCGGTCTTGGCGAATGGTCACGGGAGCGGCCTCCATGTCAGTTTTGCGACAGTTGGATGACCCTTCTGCAACAGCTCTGCCAGATTGCCTTGACGCGCAAATCGCGGTTAATGAGGCCATGCATGTGACGTTCGAACAGCTTCAGTCGCTGGCGCGGGAAAAAGCCGCAAATTCTGGCCTAGCAGATGCCGCGGAGACCGGCTGGGCCACGGCCTGGCTTGAGGCCTGCGGCTATGGCGGCGTGAAGCTTCTGACCGAAGCGCTTTCTGAGCCAAGCCCGCCTTTGCGCCTTGAGCGGGATGCGCTTGGCCTTGACCTTCATCATGTGAGCTGCGCGGTGATCGGCCCGGCGGTGGCGCGCGATGTCAATCAGCATGGCCGGGTCTTTCTGCGCAATGTCCGGCATGGGCTTTTCCTGCTGCCTTTCGCGGTCAGGGAAAATATCGGCATTGGCTGCCCTGTTGATCCCGCCTTCGCCCTGGGCGGCGAACGCAGCAAGAACCCTTATGCAGAAAAGCTGGCGCTGGCCGATGTGAATGGCCTTGAGATTGACGATACCGCGTGGGTGGCCTTCGCCGCGCTGGCGGGCTAGAACCCGCGCTTCATCATTCTGGAGCAGTCATGGCCGGACCACTTTCGCATCTCCGCGTTCTCGATCTCACCCGCGTGCTGGCGGGTCCGTGGGCCACGCAGCTCCTGGCCGATTTCGGCGCTGAGGTGATCAAAATCGAAAAGCCCGGCGAAGGGGACGACACGCGGGGCTGGGGCCCGCCCTTCATCCGCAATCCCGATGGCACGCGGGGCGATGCCGCCTATTTCGTCTCGGCGAATCGCGGCAAATGGTCGGTTGAAATCGATATGGCGACGCCGGAGGGCCAGGGCCTGATCCGTGACTTGGCGCGCACTTCCGATGTGGTGATCGAGAACTTCAAGGTTGGCGGCCTCAAGAAATATGGCCTCGACTATGAGAGCCTGAAAGCCGTGAACCCGCGGCTCGTCTATTGCTCGATCACCGGCTTCGGGCAGGAAGGCCCGTTTGCCCAGCGCGCCGGGTATGACTTCATGATCCAGGGTATGGCCGGCCTGATGTCCGTCACCGGGCAGCCCGATGGCATGCCTGGCGCGGAACCCATGAAGGTGGGTGTGGCCTTCGCTGATATTTTTACCGGGCTCTATGCGGCGCTCGGCATTCTGGGGGCGCTGTTTCATCGCGAAAAGAGCGGCGAGGGCCAATATATCGATATGGCGTTGCTCGATACGCAGGTGGCGGTGCTGGCGAACCAGGCGCTCAACTATCTGGTGGGCGGCAAGGCGCCGGGACGCCTGGGCAATGCGCATCCCAATATCGTGCCTTACCAGACCTTCCAGACGGCGGATGGCTATATCATCATGGCGGTGGGCAATGACCGGCAATTCCGCGAATATTGCCGGATCATCGGTGTGCCGGAGCTGGCTGACGAAGAAAAATACCAGACCAACGCCGGCCGCGTGCAGAACCGGACGGAGCTTATCCCGTTGCTTGCCCGCCAGATGACGGCGCGCAGCACGGCCGCGTGGGTAGAGGCGTTTGAAGCGGCGGCCGTTCCCTGCGGCCCCATCAACACCATCGACCAGGTGTTCGCCAACCCGCAGGTGCTGGCGCGCGGGCTGCAGATCGGCCTGACCCGGGACGACGGCGTTCAGATTCCGGGAGTGGCGAATCCCATCCGTTTTTCGGAAACACCGGTTGGCTACGACAAGCCCCCGCCAAGGCTGGGCGATGGCACGGAAAAGGTGCTGCGGGACGTTCTTAGGCTTGGTAGCGCCGAAATCGAGGGGCTGCGCCGGGCGAAGGCGATCGGATAGATGACTTATGCCAAAGCCTGAAGACAGCCTGACTGGAGTTTGGCACGGTCTTTATAGCTATCCACGATATCTAAGCCCGGTGTTTTTCATGGCCACGCTGATCGCTCCGGGACGGGCGATCAGCGGTTCCACCCAGGAAGCCATAACGGGCAAGAGCGGAACGCCGCTGACATTGCATGCGCTCCTGTCAGGAAACCGCGAGGGACAGCAGATCGCGTTCCGGAAGGTTTATCAGCAATCGCCTCGCGACAAGAACCCCATCGATTATTCCGGAACCCTGAACGAGGACGCCAGCGAGATCGAAGGCATCTGGACGATACCGGGAAACTGGTCGGGGCGGTTTCTGATGATCCGCAAGACCGGAATGACGGAGCACGTCATCAGGCAGGTCTTCGAAACGGTCCGGTGAGACGTTGCGCCGATCCGCCAAATCGGTCATCATTCCCGGCATGGCGTTCAAGCGCCATTCAGTTACGGGGGCGTTTTCTGATCTTTCGTGCCACAACCTCAACCGAGTTGAACCCCGCATGATCAAGCTCATTCCTCCTGCCGCCATGGCCGCGGTCCTGCTCTCTGCCATTCCGGCTTTGGCCAATGATACCGTCACCCTCACCATGAACGCCTCGCAGCCATCGCTGCGCGACAATTCGCTCAAGGACACGTTTGCCGTCGGCCTGAGCGATCCAAAGGTTTTGACCGAATTCAAGCTCACCTGCGAAGGTGCGCAAGGCGGCATTATCTCCAGCACCGATGAAACCTGCGCCGTGACCGGCAACGGCGCGCTGATCAATCCCTCCAACGGGCAGAAGCTTCAGCGCACGCAATATTCGGGCGGCTGGATCGTCAAGTCTGATGGCTTCACCGATGGCGCGCAGATGGCTGTCAACTATCTGGCGCTCGGCAAGGTGCCAGCCTCCAGCGGCCGCTTTTCCGGCAGCATGATGCTCAAACCGGAAAATCCCAGCACGACCGCCACGCTGCTGCGCGACTCGATCCTGAAGAAAATCAAATCGACCAACACAGGGCTCATCGACGAGCGCGTGGATACCATTCAGTTCAACAATTTCACCGTGCCTTCAGCCGGGCTTCCCTCGGAGAAGGGCTGCGTGTGGAATGGCGACATGGTCTATTCCTACCAGACGGAATCCTGGTTCATGGATGTCTCGACCAAATGTTCGGGCAAGGAATACAAGCTTAAGGGCAACATGCCCTTCACCGAGACGCCCAACGTCGGCAATCAGCACCAGTATGACCTGACGCTGACGTTGCCCTCAGGCGATGAAAGTTCCGATGATGCGCTATTCGTGAAGCCGACCGGCGATGCCGACCTCTTCGCCGCCGCCGACGGCATCAGCGGGCAGATCATCATGAAGGAAAGCGCCTATGTGGATGTCGAAACCGATGGCCAGACCGACAAGGTGGCTTCACAGATCGAGGCAACCGGATCACTGACCGGCCAGAATGTTTCGCTTGAGGCGGTGCGCTCGCTGGGCGTCATCATCGGCATCTTGTCGCGCACCTTCTTTGGAGCTTAAGGCCAAATGACCCTCCTCGGCACCATCATCATCGGCTTCATCGTGGGGCTTCTGGCGAAATTCCTGGTGCCGGGGAAAAACGAACCGAAAGGCTTCATCTTGACGACGCTTCTGGGGATCGTGGGGGCCTTTGTCGCCACGTTCCTCGGGCAGTTCTTCGGGTTTTACCGGGCCGGGGAAAATGCCGGGTTCATCGGCGCGGTGATTGGCGCCATCATCGTGGTTTATATCTGGGCCTATTTCAGCCGCGGCAAGCCCGTCTGACCTGTCACTCCGGGGCTTCGTCCCGCCTTTTTTCCATGTCGTTTTCAGGCAATCCACCGCCTGGGGAAAAGGGCATAGGAATTGCCATCATGGCCAATCTCGTTATCACCTACTGGCGCGACATTCCTTCCGCCGTTTCCGTCAAGATCGGGCGGAAAGAGGAGAAGCGCATGCTGGCCGACCGTTTTCAGGAGGCGATCGACATGGCCGCCATGCGGGGCGGCGCCTCCGATACCGACGCCTATCTGGCGGACTGGCGGCGCGCCGATCCGATTGCCGTGGGCGATGACCTTGCGGCCGAGGTAGACAAGGCCAAGACCGATCTTGAAACTGAATTCACCCCGGACAAACTCAAAGCCCTCATCGCCAATGGCGGGAAAGCCTGACCCATGACCCACACACTCGTCGCCTCCGCCACCCGCGAACACATCATCGGCTTCGACAAGCCTTTCACCATCATCGGCGAACGCATCAACCCCACCGGCCGCAAGAAACTGGCGGCGGAAATGCAGGCGGGGAACTTCGAGACGGTCATCAAGGATGCGCTGGCGCAAATGGAAGCCGGTGCCCATATTCTCGACATCAACGCCGGCGTCACGGCGGTGAACCCGAATGAATCGGAGCCGCCGCTGATGAAGCAGACGATCGAGATCGTGCAGTCGGTCAGCGACCTGCCGCTGTGCATCGATTCTTCGGTCAGCTCCGCGCTCAAGATGGGGCTTGAAACCGCCAAGGGCCGCCCGCTGGTCAATTCGGTGACGGGCGAGGAAGAAAAGCTCGAGGCCATTTTGCCGCTGGTGGCGAAATACAACGTTGCCGTCGTTGCGATCTCGAACGACGAAACGGGCATTTCCGAAGACCCCGATGTGCGCTTCGCAGTCGCCAAGAAGATCGTCGAGCGCGCTGCCGACCATGGCATCAAGCCGCATGATATCGTGGTCGATCCGCTGGTGATGCCGATCGGCGCCATGGGCACGGCCGGACAGCAGGTGTTCCGCCTCGTCCGCCGTCTCCGTGAGGAACTCAAGGTCAACACCACCTGCGGCGCCTCAAATATTTCCTTCGGCATGCCGAACCGCCGCGCGCTGACGGGTTATTTCCTGGCGATGGCCGCAAGCCACGGCATGACGTCAGCCATCATGAATCCGCTGCATGATGAAGACATGCACGCAATCTTCGGCGCCAATGTGCTCAACGGCACCGATGCGCATTGCCGGTTCTGGAACAACAAGTTCCGCGAAATGACGACAGGCCCTTCCGCTGCTGCACAGGCCGCGGGCCTGCAATCCTCAAATGAGGAAATCGCGGCGCGCAAGGCCGCGCGTGAGGCCCGCCGCCGCCGCTAGAAGTGCGGGGCCTGCGCAATTAAGTAAGGGGAACGGAGTTTGAGATGACCGAAGCCAATCCCCTCATCGTATTCACGCCATCAGGTAAGCGCGGGCGCTTCCCTCTGGGAACGCCGGTGCTGCAGGCCGCGCGCGCCTTGGGTGTCGATATTGATTCCGTGTGCGGCGGCCGCGCCATCTGCGGGCGCTGCCAGATCAATGTTGGGGAAGGTGAATTCGCCAAGCATGGCATCACCTCGACGCAATCGCATGTGTCTCCGGTTTCGAAAGTCGAGGAGCGGTATGATCGCATCCGCGGGCTGGCGGCGGGCCGCCGGCTGTCGTGCCAGACGCAAATCCTCGGCGATCTCGTCATCGACGTGCCGCCGGAATCACAAGTGCACAAGCAGGTGGTGCGCAAGGAGGCTGACACCCGCGCAATCGAACTCGATCCCTGCACGAGGCTGTGTTTCATCGAGGTGGAAGAGCCCGATATGCACAAGCCCTCTTCCGATCTCGAGCGTGTCTATCGGGCGCTCAAGGATCAGTGGAATATCGAGAACGTTTCCTGCGATCTCCCGATTATCGCCGAGCTGCAAAAGATCCTGCGCAAGGGCGAATGGAAGATCACGGCGGCGGTGTTTTCACGGGCGCCGGGCGGCGGCAACCGGCTGGTGGCGATCTGGCCGGGATTCCATGAAAAGGCTTTCGGCATCGCCATCGATGTCGGTTCGACCACCATCGCCGCACATCTGACCAATCTTTCCACAGGCGAAGTCGTGGCATCAGCGGGCCTGATGAACCCGCAGATCCGCTTCGGCGAGGATCTGATGAGCCGCGTTTCCTACGTGATGATGAATCCGGGCGGCGAGAAGGAAATGACCGCCGTGATCCGCGAGGCGTTGAACACGTTGGCGCAGCAGGTGGTGGCGCAGGCCGGCATCGCATTGACCGATGTGCTGGAGATCGTGCTGGTCGGTAACCCGGTCATGCATCATCTCTTCCTTGGCATCGATCCGGTGGAGCTTGGCGGCGCGCCCTTTGCGCTGGCCACGGGACTTCCCATTACGGTTCCGGCACGTGAACTCGACCTCAAGCTCAATCCGGGAGCCTGGGCCTATGTGTTGCCCTGCATCGCGGGGCATGTGGGCGCTGACACGGCAGGGGTTGTGCTGTCCGAAGCGCCGCACGAGCAGGATGAGATCATGCTGGCCGTGGACGTCGGCACCAATGCCGAGATCGTTCTGGGGTCAAAGGCGCGGCTGCTCGCCTGCTCGTCGCCGACTGGCCCTGCCTTTGAGGGTGCGCAGATTTCCTGCGGCCAGCGGGCGGCACCGGGAGCTATCGAGCGCATCCGTATCGACCCCGTGACGCTTGAACCGCGCTATCGTGTCATCGGCTCTGACCTCTGGTCGGACGAGCCCGGATTTGAGGAGGCGGTTGCCTCAACGGGTGTTACCGGCATCTGCGGATCGGGCATCATCGAAGTGATCGCGGAGATGTATCTCGCCGGCATCATCAACCAGGACGGCCTGGTCGATGGGTCGCTGGCTGCGGTTTCGCCGCGGATTGAACCTTACAAGCGCACGTTCAATTATCTGATCCGCGATGGCGAACCGCGCATCCAGATCACGCAGAATGACGTGCGCGCCATCCAGCTTGCCAAGGCGGCGCTCTATGCTGGCGTGCGCCTGTTGATGGACAAGCTCAATATTGAGGAAATCGGCAAGATCAGGCTGGCTGGCGCGTTCGGCAGCCACATCGATGTGAAATACGCCATGATCCTGGGCCTCATCCCCGATTGTGATCTGGCGCATGTGCAGTCCGCCGGCAATGCCGCTGGCACGGGGGCCAGGATCGCGCTCCTCAATTCCAGGGCGCGTGACGAGATCGAAGCGGTGGTGCGGCGGATCGAGAAGATCGAAACCGCTGTCGAGCCGAAGTTCCAGCAGCACTTTGTGGAGGCGATGGCGTTTCCGCACAAGACAGCGCCTTCGCCACATCTCTCCAAGGTCGTGAAGCTGCCGCCCCGCAAGGATATCGTGTTTGGCGATGGGGACGATGACAGTGCTGGCGGTGGACGCCGCAGGCGCAGGCGCGGTTAGTTCAGCGCCTTCCACATCGCATTCTGCCCGAGCTCTTCGACAAGGCGGGCGTGGGCCGTGATTTCATCTTCGGTCAGGCGATTGGGGAGCGGGTGAGGGCGCGCCGTTGCGATGGCTGTGTGTGATACGACAATCCGCTTTTCCGTCTGAACGGCGGCCAGCGACAGCGCCGTCTGCCGCCCGCCGATCAATTCGATATAGACTTCAGCCAGCAGCTCCGAGTCGAGCAGAGCGCCGTGCTTGGTGCGCTTGCTGTTGTCGACACCGTAGCGGCGGCAAAGCCCGTCGAGCGAGTTATTGGAGCCGGGATGTTTCTGGCGCGCCATCATGAGGGTGTCGATCACACGCTCGGGCGCAATCGGATCCTTGCCCAGATAAGACAGTTCAGCGTTCAGGAATTTTGTATCGAAGGCCGCGTTGTGAATGATCACCGCAGCATCGCCCATGAATGTCAAAAAGGATTCGGCAATGGCTGCGAATACCGGCTTGTTTTTGAGGAAGGCCGTGCTCAAGCCGTGGATGGCCTCAGCTTCCGCAGGCACGTCCCGTTCGGGATTGATATAGACATGAAAGGTCTCGCCGGTGGGCACATGATTCATGAGCTCCACCGCGCCGATTTCGACGATCCTGTCGCCTTGCAACGGATCAAGGCCCGTCGTTTCGGTATCAAGAATGATTTCTCTCATGGCCTCGCCTTGTCCTGCCGTTTGAGCTCTGCCACGATTTCCCGCACCTGTTGAACGGCGTGTTCCAAACCTTTCGAGCTGTCCACAACATAGTCGGCGCGGGCGCGTTTTTCCTCATCCGGCATCTGGCGGGCGAGAATTCCCGCCAGTTTTTCCGGCGTCATGCCTGGCCGCGCCAAGGCTCTCTCCCTCTGCATGTCAGCCGGAGCCGAAACGACCACGATCCGGTCAACGTCGCTGGCCCGGCCAGTTTCAAACAGGAGCGGAATATCCAGGATAACAATCGATTCGCTGGCGTTCTGGTTGAGAAATGCAGCTTGGGCCTTGCGGACCAATGGATGAACGATGGCCTCAAGGTCCGCCATCGCAGCGGGATGATTGACCACGCTTTGTGAGAGCCGAGTACGATCGACAATCCCATCATGAACGGCTTGGGGAAAGCGTTTTGCCACCGGTCCGACCGCCTCTCCGCCCCGGTCATAGAGCCTGTGCACTTCGGCATCGCTGTCAAAAACCGGTATACCCACATCGCGGAACATCTGGGCGGTTGCACTCTTGCCCATGGCGATTGAACCGGTGAGGCCCACGACGATCATTTCGCTGCCTCAATATCCGCCACGACCAGATCATAGAGTTCGCGCGTGACAACCGGACGCTTTCCGAACCATAGCTCAAATCCGGGCACCGCCTGATGCAGCAGCATGCCCAAGCCTTCAACCACGGGATGGCCGCGTTTGGCCGCATCTTCAAGAAGCGCCGTGCGCAGAGGCGCATAGACGATATCGGTGACGACGGCCTGCACCGGCAAGCGATCAAGAGAGATATCCAGTGCCGGTTGGCCTGTCATGCCCAGCGATGTTGTGTTGACGAGAAGGCTGGCGCCTTCAAGAACCGACGACCGGTCTTCCCAACGCGCCGGCGCGATGACCGGGCCAAATTTGCGATGGAGGTTCTCCGTACGTTCGGACGAGCGGTTTGCCACCACCAGTTCGATAATCCCTTCGGCAATAAGAGCGCCGGCGATCGCCATCGCGGCACCACCCGCCCCCAGCATTACGGCACGCCCGCCCTTTAGCAAAAGTTGCGGCAGCGACGCCCGGAGATTGGCGATGAAGCCTTCTCCATCGGTGCTGATGCCCATCAGACGGCCATCACGCCGATAGACGGTGTTCACCACGCCAAGCCTGCGGGTGAGGTCGTTACCCGGCTCGACCATGGCAAAGACCTGTTCCTTGTGCGGAATGGTGACATTGCAACCCGCATAACTATTGGCCGTGAGGCCCGCGATGAATTGCGGCAAATCATCAGGGCGCACGGGCACGCGGCCATAGCTGCCGTCAATGCCATAGTGTTTCAGCCAGAAACCATGGATGACCGGGGAGCGCGAGTGGGTGATTGGCCAGCCGATGACACAGGCCTTGATCATTGCGGTATGACCTTGCGATCTCGGAGAAAAGATAGGAGCGGCAGCATGGGAAGGCCCAGGATCGTGAAATAGTCTCCTTCGATCCGGTCAAAGAGCTGAATGCCGCGGCCTTCCAGCTTGTAACCGCCGACGCTGCTCAACACGCCCTGACCTTCGGAGGCCAGGTACTCATCGAGGAATTCTTCTGAAAACTGGCGCATGTGCAGCGTTGCGATGCCCGTGTAGGTCCAGACGATCTGATGACCGGCAGCGCAGCTCACCGCGGAAATGAGGTCGTGGGTATGGCCGCGAAGAGCTTCAAGATGGGAACGGGCTTCGGTCATATCCAGCGGCTTGTCAAAGATTCGGTTCCGAAACGCCAAAACCTGGTCAGCGCCAATCACCATCGCATCAGGCCTCGCCGAAGAAACGACGAGCGCCTTGGCGCCGGCAAGCGCTTCGCACACCTCACGGGGGGATGCATTTTTCATTTCGGTCTTGATACGTGCCTCATCAACCTGCGAATTAATAGCTTCAACCGTGAGACCGGCCTGTGCCAGCAGCATCTGGCGTGTCTTGCTGGTGGAAGCGAGGATAATGGTCATGGGGCGCTTGCCGCCAAATCAGCTTTTCTGTCTGTCAGCAGATTCAGGACAGAGGCTGCGGTTTCCTCAACCGATCTGCGTGTGACGTCAATCATCGGCCAGTTGTGATCGGCGCAAAGCTTTTTCATAAAGACGATTTCCTGCGTGATGTGACGCGGATCAGCATAATCGGTTTCCCTGTTTTCACTGAGGGTCAGCAGGCGGTGGCGCCTGATCTGCGCGATGCGTTCCGCGCTGGCGATGAGGCCGACAACCAAGGGACTCTTCAGCTCAAACAATTGGCGGGGAATGTCCGTGCCGGGTACGATCGGAATATTGGCGGTGCGAAAGCCGCGCTGGGCCAGATAAATGCTGGTCGGTGTCTTTGAGGTGCGGCTGATGCCGATCAGGACAATTTCGGCGTGCTCGATGTCCACGGTATTTTGTCCATCGTCATGGATCATGGTGAAGTTCAGCGCGTCGATGCGGCGGAAATAATTGGCATTGAGCACGTGCTGGCCGCCTACCTGCGGGCGTGACCTGGTGTTGAGATAGCGGGCAAGGCTCTCGATCACAGGATCGAGGATCGAGATGCAGGGCACGCCCAGCGTAGTGCAATATTCTTCGAGCTCCCGGCGCAGATCAGCATTGACGATGGTAAAAAACACAATGCCGGGTTGGCGCTCGATATCGGCGAAGACACGCTGAAGCTGTTTTGGCGTGCGGACAAGGGCATAGATATGCTCGATCGGCCGGTAGTCCGCATAATGGGCCGTTGCCGCGCGGGCGACAGTGTTCAGGGTTTCACCCGTCGCATCGGAGATCAGGTGGAGATGAAAGAACCGCGGATCGGGTTTTCCTGTCATCGACGAATGGCCTGTGGAAGAAATGTGCAGGAATGGCAGAGGTTATGGGTGGAGATATCGCGGGCCGGTTGTTTTCCCAAGAAGATTTCCACACAGAAGCACTGAGGGGTGGTGCGCTGGGGGTCGTGTGCAAAACTCGTTCGCTTCAAAACGCTTGTGGATTGTTTCATGCTTTGGGAGATTAAGATGTTGTTAAGATTGATTAATGGAAGGTTAACGCAATGTGCCGGATTTTCACTGTTTTTGATAAGATCGGCCATCTTGTGGACCTGAACGGAATTTGCCGGTATTCCGGATTCAAGCTGCCATACAAAGACTCCTACTCTGAAAGACTCTTCTTCTATGATTGATGGGAAGACCGGAAAACCTTTGCTCGATGTTCTGGGAAGGCGAAAACCGGAACGCCGTCCGATCTGGTTTATGCGCCAGGCTGGCCGTTACCTGCCGGAATATCGTGCGGTGAGGGAACAGGCAGGGTCCTTCCTTGATTTGTGTTATACGCCGAAGCTCGCGGCTGAAGTGACGTTGCAGCCATTAAGGCGTTTTGATCTTGATGCTGCAATTCTGTTCGCGGATATCCTTGTCGTCCCGCATGCGATGGGCCTGTCGTTGAAGTTTGCGGAAGGGGAAGGGCCTGTTCTGGATGTCGTCCGGGATGCGGCAGGGCTGGCGGCGCTCAAGGCCTGTGCGGATAGTGTTGAAGTCAAATCCGTGTGCGAGACGGTGGGCCTTGTGCGGAAGGCTTTGCCGGAGAAGGTGGCGCTGATTGGTTTTTGCGGGGGGCCATGGACAGTTGCGAGTTATATGGTCGAGGGTAGTAGTTCTGACCGCGTGAAGGCGAAGGTTCTGGCATTTGAGAGGGCGCCGTGGTTTTGCGCGCTCATTAACCGGCTGGTGGATGAGTCGATCGCCTATCTCTGTTTGCAGATCGAGGCAGGCGCGGAGGCGGTTCAGGTCTTTGATTCCTGGGCCGGTGATTTGCCGGGGTCGGTGCGGGAACAATTTGTGCTGGGGCCGCTGACCCGGATTGCTGCGGGGGTTCGGGCGCGTTTTCCGGAAACGCCGGTCATACTGTTTGGGCGGGGCATCGGCATGGACCACGTGAAATTGGCAGTTGGGTCGAAGTGTTCTGCTGTGGGCATCGAGACTGAAGCTGATATGGCGGCAATCGGTGGTGCGATGGGGTATGCCTGCGCGGTGCAGGGCAATCTTGATCCGGTGGCGTTGTTGGCGGGGGAGCGGGCAGCGTCGACTGCGGCATTGGAAGTTGCGGGAAATGTTCCAATGGATCGGCATATTTTCAACTTAGGCCACGGAATCAGGCCGGGGACGGACGCGGCCATTGTTGGCCGGGTTGTTGAGACCGTGCGGGATTTCGATGCCGGCAGGCTCGGCTAGGTGATGTTCCTGTGGTTCAAGGCCTTGCATTTGATCGCAATGGTCGCGTGGATGGCCGGATTGTTTTATCTGCCGAGACTGTTTGTTTATCACTGCAATGCAGCCGTGGGTGGCCAGGTGTCCGAGCAGTTCAAGGTGATGGAGAGGCGGCTGTTGAATGCGATCATCTGGCCAGCGGGGATTGCAACGTGGATTTTTGGCGCGTTGACGGTCTATGCGGGAGGTTATCTGTCGCAGCGTGCGGTGTGGTTAGAAGTCAAGGTCGTGCTGGTGCTCGGCCTCGTCGTGTTTCACGTGATGCTGGTGAGATATGTGAGGCTGTTTGGGCGAGACCTGCGTCCACGAACGGAACGGTATTTTCGGGTGTTGAACGAGGTGCCGACGCTGTTGCTGATCGGGATCGTGATCCTCGCGGTGGTAAGGCCGTTCTGACTGTGAAATTTTGCGTTGGCGTTCACGGATAAAATTGCTATAGGGAGCGAATGGGCCGCGATGCATTTGGGTCGGCGGTCCGTTCCCCTCCTCTGACATCTTTCGGCGCGGCCGCGGTGTCCTCCCCATGAAGAATTTTGGACCATGACGACAATTTCAGAAATGAAAGAGATCAAGCTTCAGGACTTGAAGCTGAAAACACCGGCTGACCTGGTAAGCCTTGCGGAAGAGCTTGAAGTCGAGAATGCTAGCGCGCTCCGCAAGCAGGAGCTGATGTTTGCCATTCTCAAAAATCTCGCGGCGCGCGACGTCGAGATTATCGGAGAAGGTGTTGTGGAAGTTTTGCAGGATGGCTTTGGCTTCCTGCGCTCGCCGGACGCGAATTACCTGTCGGGCCCTGACGATATCTATGTAAGCCCGAGCCAGATCCGGAAATTTACGCTCCGCACGGGCGATACGGTTGAGGGGCAGATCCGCAGCCCGAAAGATGGCGAGCGCTACTTCGGGCTTGTGAAGGTCAACACGATCAATTTCGAAGATCCGGAAAAGACCAAGCACAAGGTTCATTTCGACAATCTGACGCCGCTTTATCCGGACAAGCGGTTTGACATGGAAACGGCTGATCCGACGAAGAAGGATTTTTCGGGCCGGGTCATTGATATCGTGGCGCCTCTGGGCAAGGGGCAGCGCGGTCTGATCGTCGCTCCACCACGGACCGGCAAGACGGTTCTGTTGCAGAATATTGCGCATTCGATCAGCAGCAACAGCCCGGAATGCTATCTCATTGTTCTGCTCATTGACGAGCGGCCCGAGGAAGTGACCGACATGCAGCGGTCGGTGAAGGGCGAAGTGGTGAGTTCGACCTTTGATGAGCCCGCGACCCGGCACGTTCAGGTGGCGGAAATGGTGATCGAGAAGGCCAAGCGTCTGGTGGAGCATGGCCGCGACGTGGTTATTCTCCTTGATTCGATCACCCGGCTTGGCCGCGCCTACAACACGGTTGTTCCCTCTTCCGGCAAGGTTTTGACCGGCGGCGTGGATGCGAACGCATTGCAGCGCCCGAAGCGGTTTTTCGGTGCGGCAAGAAATATCGAGGAAGGCGGATCGCTGACGATCATCGCAACTGCTTTGATCGACACCGGCAGCCGCATGGATGAAGTGATTTTCGAGGAGTTCAAGGGTACGGGCAACTCCGAAATCATCCTCGACCGGAAGGTCGCGGATAAGCGGGTCTTCCCTGCGATCGATATCCTGCGGTCGGGCACCCGGAAGGAAGAATTGCTGGTGAAGAATGACGTTCTCAAAAAGACATATGTCTTGCGGCGCATTCTCAATCCGATGGGAACGGTCGATGCCATCGAGTTCCTGCTCGACAAGCTGCGGCAGACCAAAAACAACAATGATTTCTTCGATTCGATGAACGCGTAGTGCCTTAGGCACTCCGGTCGAGTCGGTGCCGGAATGAGCTTTTCAGACACGATCTTCGCGCTGTCCAGCGGTCATGGTGTGACCGGTATTGCCGTCATCCGGATCAGCGGGCGGGAGACGGACCGCGTGGTCAGGCTGTTGTGCGGGAAGACATTTAGTCCCCGGCGTGCAACCGTGAGCCTGCTCACCGATCTATCGTCAGGCCGGGTTCTTGATCAGGCCGTGGTGATCTGGTGGCCCGGCCCCCATTCCTTCACCGGTGAGGATGTCGCCGAATTCCATGTTCATGGAAGCCGGGCGGTGGTCGAGGCTGTGTTGTCCCTGTTGGGATCGCTGGAGGGATTGCGGCTCGCCGAGCCCGGTGAATTTACGCGTCGTGCTTTTGTCAATCAGCGCATCGATCTTGTGGAAGCTGAGGGGCTGGCAGATTTGCTGGCGGCGCGAAGTGCTGTCCAGCATGCCCAGGCCATGCGGCAGATGCTGGGGGACGCGAGCGTTGTCTATATGCAATGGCGCGCTCGCCTGCTCCGCATTCTGGCGATGGCCGAGGCCGCGATCGACTTTGATGAAGAGGGTGTTTCCTCTGCGGCTGAAACCTTCAGGGTGAAGGAATCTGTGGCGCTCAGGGACGAGCTGGCGGCGGCGCTTGCTGCTGGCGATGGTGCCCGGCGCGTGCGGGATGGATTTCGGGTGGTGTTAGCGGGCTTTCCGAATGTAGGGAAGTCCAGTGTGCTGAATGCGCTGGCAAAGCGGGACGCGGCGATCGTTTCAGCCCGGCCCGGAACGACCCGGGATGCGATTGAAGTGTCGCTGTTGCTGGGTGGGTATGAGGTGCTCATCACGGATACCGCGGGGCTTCGCCAAAGCTCTGACGAGATCGAAACAATCGGGGTTGCGCGGGCACTGGCGGCGGCTGCGGAGGCTGATGTGTTGATCTGGGTTGTGGCGCCGGACGTGGCGGGCAGTTCGGATGTGTGGCCGGAGTTGAGGCCGGACATACTTTTGTTGAACAAGTCTGATCTGGGTGTACCGGAATTGGGACTCAACCGAAACGAGTCTTTGCTGAAAGTCAGCCTCTCAGCCATACGCGGCGATTGCAGCGAACTTGTTCAATCGATCCTGGACGTGATTACCCAAAAATATCAGCATACTGAACAGGCAATTGTCACACGCGAACGGCACGCAGCAGCGATTCGAGATTCGATTCGGTTGATCAACGAATCCCTGCGGCCCGGTATGGTGCCTGAATTTGTTGCTGAAGCCTTGAGAAATGCAGCCACAGCACTTGGGCGCATCACAGGCATGATTGGCGTTGAGGATGTGCTTGGGGCCATCTTCAGCGAATTCTGCATCGGAAAATAGCAATTCGTTTCACGTGAAACATACGAGCTTTGACCCGCATCCCACGTTGGACTAAAGGGCGGCCATGCAAAGCAGGTTCGATGTTATCGTGGTTGGTGGCGGACACGCGGGCACGGAAGCCGCGGCAGCGGCTGCGCGCGCCGGCGCCAGGACGGCGCTCGTCACGCATAATCCCGCGACGGTGGGCGAAATGTCGTGCAATCCGGCCATTGGCGGGCTCGGAAAGGGTCATCTCGTCCGCGAGATCGACGCCTTTGATGGCATCATGGGTGTGGCGGCAGACGCGGCCGGCATTCAGTTTCGATTGCTCAACCGATCAAAGGGACCAGCTGTGCGTGGTCCCCGCGCGCAGGCGGATCGCAAGCTCTATCGACAGGCGATACAGAGTGCCATTGGCGCGCAACCCAATCTCACCCTTATTGCCGGTGCCGTTGAAGGCCTGAAGATGGACGCCGGGCGCGTCACGGGTGTCATCCTGGCAGACGGCGCTGAACTTTCCGGGGGCGCTGTTGTTCTGACGACCGGCACATTTTTGAATGGCCTCATCCATGTCGGCGAAAAGAAAATTTCCGCCGGGCGGGTTAACGAGCAGCCCTCCCTCAAACTTTCGGAACAGCTTGCAGCCGTGGGCCTGGCGCTTGGGCGTCTGAAAACCGGCACGCCTGCCCGCCTCGATGGCCGGACCATTGACTGGAATGTTCTGGAAGAACAGTCCGGCGACGCCGAGCCCTCGCCCTTTTCACGTTTGACCGGCGCGATCAGCACACCGCAGATTTCCTGCCATATCACCCATACCAATGCCGAGACGCATCGCATCATTGCGGAAAACATCCACCGGTCGCCGTTGTATTCCGGGCAGATCGAAGGCGTGGGCCCCCGTTATTGCCCGTCAGTGGAAGACAAGATCCACCGGTTCCAGGATAAATCGGCGCATCAGATCTTTCTGGAACCGGAGGGGCTGGATGATCCCACGGTCTATCCCAACGGCATTTCCACTTCGCTTCCCGAGGACGTGCAGGAGGCCTTTATCCGGACCATTCGCGGATTGGAGCGGGTTCACATTCAAAGACCCGGCTATGCGATCGAGTATGACTATGTCGACCCGCGCGAACTCAAAGCCTCCCTTGAAGTAAAACGCTTGCCGGGCTTGTTCCTCGCCGGCCAGATCAACGGGACAACGGGCTATGAAGAAGCGGCAGCGCAAGGTCTTGTCGCGGGTATCAACGCGGCCGGCGAGACGGCAGGGCAAGATCCGCTCATCCTTGATCGCGGCACGGCCTATATCGGCGTCATGATCGATGACTTGGTCACGCGCGGGGTAACAGAGCCCTACCGCATGTTCACGTCGCGGGCGGAATACCGCCTGTCACTCCGCGCTGACAATGCTGATGAACGCTTGACATCTCTGGCCCAGAGTCTTGGCATTACCTCTCCGGTGCGGGATCAGGCTTTTGCAAGCCACATGTCCGAGGTGTCGCGTGCCCGTGAAATGGCGGGGGCGCTGTCGCTGACACCGGCCGAAGGCGCACGTGCCGGCCTGAAAATCAACCAGGATGGCCAGCGGCGCACAGCGCTTGATCTGATTGCGATGCCCGAAGTCGGGTTTGACCGGGCTGCCGCCCTGTGGCCCGAACTCTGCTCCATCGGCAAGGCCGGACGGGATGCGCTTGAGGCGGATGCTCTCTACGCGGGCTATGCCGACCGGCAGGCCAGCGAGATTGCATCCCTCCGCAAGGAAGAAAATCTGCTTCTCCCGGATGAACTCGACTATTCAGCACTTCCCAGCATTTCGATGGAGCTTCGGCAAAAGCTGGCACGGGTCCGCCCGGCGACACTCGGGCAGGCTTCGCGCATGGAGGGGATGACGCCGGCCGCCCTTGCGGCCCTGCTGGGGCATGCCCGGCGAAAACCCGCCAAGATTGCCTGACCCCATGGGCATGCCGGGCGCGCTCGTGGAGCGCTACAGTGTTTCACGTGAATCACAAACCAGGATTGAAACCTATGTCGACCTGCTCGTGAAGTGGCAGGAACGCATCAATCTCATCGGTCCGTCGACGGTCGATGACATCTGGTCAAGGCATGTCGGTGATGCCCTCCAGCTCATCCCCCTTCTCCCGCCGGGAACCGCACCCATTGCCGATTTGGGCTCAGGCGCTGGCATCCCCGGTCTTATCCTGGCCCTATCGACCGGCAGACTGGTCAGGCTTTACGAGAGCAATGGCAAGAAGGCCGCCTTTTTACGGGAAGCCATACGCAGAACGGCCGCACCCGCAGAAGTTCATCATATGCGGATTGAGACGATCGATGGGGCGGTATCGCCTGCGGCAGACGTTGTCACGGCCCGAGCGTTTGCGCCGCTGCCGAGGCTCTTTTCCCTCGCAGAACCGTTCTTTTTGCACGGCGCCATCGGACTTTTCCACAAAGGGCAAGATGTAGATGCGGAATTGACCGAAGCCACCAAATATTGGAAATTGCAGTTTGTGAAACATCCGAGCGTCGTCGATTCGAAAGGCGTCATACTCGAAGTCACGGAGGCGCAGCGTGTCGGTCCAGAATAAACCCCGCATCATTGCGGTAGCGAACCAAAAGGGCGGCGTGGGAAAGACCACAACCGCCATCAATCTGGGAACCGCTCTTGCCGCTGTTGGCGAAACCGTCCTGATCATCGACCTTGATCCGCAGGGCAACGCCAGCACGGGGCTGGGCATTGCGCGGAAAGCCAATCAACAGTCATCCTACCATGTCCTGATCGGCGAGGCGTCGCTGGACGGGGTTATCATTGAATCGGGCATTCCCCGGCTTCATTGCGCGCCATCGACCATGGATTTGCTGGGTGCCGAACTCGAGCTTGCGGATTTTGAACGCAAGGCCTACCGCTTGGCTGATGCTATCAAGACCATGCAGGAAAGCGGCAAACCGGCGCGAAATTACAGCTATATCCTGGTGGACTGCCCGCCCTCCCTCAACTTGCTCACCATCAACTCCTTGTCGGCGGCTGATGCCATACTGGTGCCGCTGCAATGCGAATTTTTTGCACTCGAAGGCCTGAGCCAGCTTCTGAAAACCGTGGAACGGGTGAAATCGACGCTCAACCCCAAACTGGCCATACAGGGCGTCGTGCTGACCATGTTCGACCGGCGCAACAGCCTCTCCGAACAGGTGGCCGAAGATGTCCGCAGCGTATTGGGCGACAAGGTCTACCAGACTGTCATCCCGCGCAATGTCCGGGTTTCGGAGGCGCCGTCCTACGGCAAGCCGGTGCTCCTTTATGACAACAGCTGTCTTGGTTCGCAGGCCTATATCCGGCTCGCGTCAGAGGTGATCCGCCGCGAGCGGGATTTGCGCGCCGCGTAACCGATTCGTACCCGAAAAACTACCGCCCAGCAGGAATGGACATGACACTGCCCCAGAAAAAACGGCTTGGACGCGGACTTGCCGCCTTGATCGGCGATGACACCAGCGAGGAGTCGGTCGTTCAGGACATCAAAAGCCTGCGCCATATGCCGATTGAACTTCTGCATCCCAGCCCGAACAATCCGCGCAAGCATTTCTCGGATGCAGACCTACAGGATCTCGCAAAGTCCATTTCCGACAAAGGGCTTTTGCAGCCGCTCGTGGTGCGCACAAGGCCTGGCGGCGACTATGAAATCGTGGCGGGAGAGCGCCGCTGGCGCGCCGCTCAGCGTGCAGGCATACATGATGTGCCGGTGCTGATCCGCGAGCTGAGCGATGGCGAAGCCCTCGAAATTGCGCTCATCGAGAACATCCAGCGCGCCGACCTCAATCCGCTGGAAGAGGCGCGTGCCTATTCCAAACTGCTGCAGGAATTTAACTACACCCAGCAGCAGCTCGCCGAGGCTGTCGGCAAGAGCCGCAGCCACATCGCCAATACGTTGCGGTTGATGTCCTTGCCCGAAACCGTCAGGCAGCAGATCGAGGAAGGCAAGCTGACGGCCGGCCATGCGCGCGCCCTTGTCGCCACGGAAAGCCCAACGGCGCTGGCCGAACAGATCATTGAACTTGGCCTTTCCGTGCGCGAAACGGAAAATCTGGCGCGCGAAGCGTCGGCTCCGAAACTCAAGGAGCACAAGGCAAAACGCGAAAAAGATCCCGACACCAAAGCGCTTGAAAAAAACCTTCGCGAAGCGACCGGCCTGAAGGTTGATGTGACGCATCACGCCTCCGGCGGCGGCACAGTTCTCATCAACTATCAAACGCTCGAACAGCTGGAAGATATCTGCCGCCGCCTTCAGGAGCGCGCCAGCTGACTTAGCGGGCCGCGGCCACGCGGGTCATACGGGCGAGTGCGAACAGCGCACGCGCGGCAATCGAATCCGACAAGACCGCGACGGGCTTGTCGCGTGTGGCTGCAATCGCCATCCCGAGTGAGGTGGCAGCCGCCATCAGTTCGCTCAACGGCCAAAGTTCGAGCTGCCGCCGGATTGTCGACTGACGCTTGAAGAAGACCGGCGGCTTTACCGATGCCATCGCCTGCTCGGCGCGGATACCATTTTCCATGCTCCGCCTGATCTCAATCAGCTTCCAGACATGCTGGTGCACGGTTATGAGAAGGCGCCCGGCATCAATGCCTTCGCCGCGCAACTGATCGATGAAACGGTCGAGACCCGCACCCCCCTCAAATACGGCGTCGGCCACATCATTGAGTTCCGCCCAGGCCAATTCACCACAGACCGCATCAATATCAGCGGGAGAAATTGATTCGGTACCGCTACAATAGAGCAGGATTTTCTCGATCTCGCGCTGAACGGCAACACTTCCCTTGCCCATCAATTCCTGGAACCTCGCCCGCGCCTCGGGCTGAAGGCGAAGCCCCGCCTTTTTCGCCGCCGACTCCAAGGCCTGCTGAGCGGGCTCTGATGCGTCATCATAGACGGCGAGCGCCATGGCGCGACCGCTTGCCTCGCAGGCCTTTCGCAGGGGCGACGAATTGGCGAGCTGCCCGGCTTCAATCACCACCATATTGGCGGATGCCGGAGCCGACAAAACCAATTCCACTGCCTTCAGGACAGCCTGATCATCACCCCGCAACCAGATCACCTTGCTGCCGCCGAGCATCGAGAAGGCCTGGGCCTCGTCCACAAGCCTTGCCGGATCACCCGCGAGAGTACCTTCGTCGAGCCGAACGACATTGAAGGGATCGTCAATCGAACCGGTTATCCGCTTGACCGCCTGGGCCGCAAGGTCATGGACGGTGGATTGATCAGCGCCGTGAATCAACAAAACGCCAATCGCCGGGTCAGGCCGTTTCAAAAACCCGTCAAGACCATTGATGCGAAGAATCGCCATGGGCCCTACCGGGACGCGAAATAGGCAGCCAGGCGCGTTTGAATGTCGTCACTCAATTCATGCGCAACCCGCTCGGTGGCATCTGTCTGCGCCTGATTGTCCGCAAAAGGTTGGCGAACAACATCATAGGTTACCTGCGAAAAGCTCTTGCCGCTGTAGAGCTTCTTGCCATTTTGCATGAGGGAAAAATCAACCGAAACCATCACATTCTTGCGGGTTGATGGCCGGTCATACCCCGAGATGATGTCGTTGTTGTTGTCCGTGAATGTGAGGTCCAGCCGGTATTTGTCCGGGGCGGCCGTTCCCGCCGGGCGCATGCCCGACAGGAGATCATTTCGCACCAGTTGTGCCAGCCGCGAGTCAGGCGATGGGATGGCGATCTGCGCCAGTTCGTCCGATACATTCTGCTTGTTGTTCGTCGTTCCATACAGCGGGCGATAGCTGCACCCGCCAAGAACCGTCATTCCCGCGAAGATCAGAAGGATGGTGGCGAAGCGTTTCATCAGCCTACGACATTGGCAATGCGATCCGGCACAACTATGACCTTTTTCGGGGGCCGTCCGTCAAGTGAGCGGCGTACCGAGTCGAGGGCCAGGACGATTTCTTCGACCTTTTCCCTCGCCAGCCCCTTGGCGATGCGGATTTCGTCCCGGCGCTTGCCGTTGACCTGTACAGCGATCGTTACATCGTCGTCAGCGATCAGTGAAGGATCGGGCTTAGGCCAGGGCGTATCGACGACCAATGCCGGAAAGCCCAGCACCTTGCCGCATTCCTCCGCAAGGTGCGGCATCATGGGGGCCAGCATCAGAACCAGGAACGACGCAGCTTCCCGCGCCGCCGCCGCTTCCTCAGGCTTGCCGATGGACGAGCCCAGCGCATTCGCCACTTCATAGATGCGTGCCACCGCGCGGTTGAAGCGCAGGGCAGAAAGATCGTCCGTCACGGCCTGCAGGGCGCGATGGGTGATTTTGCGAAGCTCGATCCCGGCGTCTGAAGGCGCGGCATTCTTCGGCAGGGCCGCTGCCTCATTAATCAGGCGCCAGATGCGCTGGGTGAAGCGCCATGCTCCTTCAACGCCGGCCTCCGTCCATTCGATGTCGCGCTCCGGCGGCGTATCGGACAGCATGAACCAGCGCGCCGTATCAGCGCCATAGCGTTCGATGATGGCATCGGGGTCGATCACATTTCTTTTGGACTTCGACATCTTCTCGACGCCACCGATCGTGAGGGGCTCGCCGGTTGATGCCAATTTCCACGCGCCGTTTTCATACACGGCATCGGCCGGGAATACCCATTCGCCGCTGGCCGTCTTGAAGGTTTCATGGATCACCATGCCTTGCGTGAACAGGCTGGCGAACGGCTCCGAGAGGTCGAGATGGCCCGTGCGCTTCATGGCGCGCGAATAGAACCGGGAATAGAGCAGATGCAGAATGGCATGCTCGACGCCACCAATATACTGGTCGACCGGCATCCAGTAGCGGGTCGCATCCATGGCCACGGGTGTTTCGGCATGGGGTGAACAGAACCGCGCATAATACCAGGACGAGTCGATGAAGGTGTCGAATGTGTCTGTCTCGCGCCGGGCGGGCTTGCCGCAGCTCGGGCAATTCACATGTTTCCAGGTGGGGTGATGGTCCAGCGGGTTGCCGGGTTTGTCAAAGGTCACGTCGTCCGGAAGCGTGACCGGGAGCTGTGATTTTGGCACCGGCACCACGCCGCAGGTTTCGCAGTGAATGATGGGAATCGGACAGCCCCAATAGCGCTGGCGCGACACGCCCCAGTCACGCAGGCGGAAATTCACCCGGCGTTCGCCTATCCCCATGTCCTCCATGCGGCGGGCGATGTCTGCCTTGGCTTCCGGAACACCCATGCCGTTCAGGAAGTCCGAATTGATGAGAACCGTATTGTCGCCTTCCTTTTCCAGGAACGCTTCATTGCCGACGACAAAGGCCGCCGGATCGGCATCGCGCGGGGCCACCACGGGAATGACCGGCAGGCCATACTTCCGGGCAAAATCGAGGTCGCGCTGGTCATGCGCAGGGCAGCCGAAAATCGCGCCTTCGCCATAGCCCATGAGGACGAAATTTGCGGCATAAACGGGAAGCTTCACGCCGGGGCGGAAGGGATGGCGGGCATAGAGGCCAAGCGGATAGCCCTTCTTTTCCGCGCGTTCGATATTCTCCTCGCTGGTGCCCAGCGCGGCCACTTCGCGGCGGAATTGTTCAAGCCCCGGATCGCTTGCCGCAAGGCGCTTGGCCAGATCGTGATCGGCGGCGATGGCGCAGAAGCTGGCGCCGAAAATGGTGTCGTGCCGTGTCGTATAGACGGTCAGGCGCTCATCCAGAAGTTCGCCCTTGGCGTTCTCCAGCGCGAAGGAGAACCGCATGCCCTCCGAACGGCCAATCCAGTTGCGCTGCATGAGCCGCACCTTCTCGGGCCAGCGGTCCAGCGAATCGAGCGCCTGCAGGAGTTCCTCCGAATAGGCGGTGATCTTCAGGAACCACTGGGCGAGATCGCGCTTTTCGACCAGCGCGTTGGAGCGCCAGCCGCGCCCATCAATCACCTGCTCATTGGCAAGCACGGTGTTGTCCACCGGATCCCAGTTCACCGTTGAGACTTTGCGCTCCACCAAACCGGCAGCCAGGAAATCGATGAACATTTCCTGTTCATGCCGGTAGTAGGAGGGATCGCAGGTGGCGATCTCGCGGCTCCAGTCGAGGGCAAGGCCCATCGATTTCAACTGGCCGCGCATGGTGGCGATATTGTCATAGGTCCAGGACTTGGGATGGACGCCCCGTTCGATGGCGGCATTTTCCGCCGGCATGCCGAAGGCATCCCAGCCCATGGGATGGAGAACATTGTATCCGCAGGCCCGGCGGAAACGGGCGATCACGTCACCCATGGTGTAATTCCGCACATGCCCCATGTGGATGCGGCCTGAGGGATAAGGGAACATTGATTGCACGTAGTATTTGGGGCGGGACGGATCTTCCGCCGCCTCGAAGCTCTTGTTGTCGGTCCAGACCTTCTGCCATTTCGGCTCGGTCTCGCGGGGGTTATAGCGTTCAATCGACACGGGGGATGGGCCTGTTCAAGCTCTGACGATAAGGGTGCCTGCACCTACCAGTCCTTGAAATGGGCTGCAAGCAAAGCCATAAGCGCGGCCGGACGCGAGGGAGAACGGCGATGGGATATGCAGGGCTGGAACGGGTCGAGGCAGGCATCCGGCAGGCCGCCCTCGCGGCTGGCCGTGATCCGTCGGCCATCACGCTGATCGCGGTGAGCAAGACCTTCGGGCCAGCCGAAATCCAGCCGGTCATCGCTGCGGGGCAGCGCGTGTTCGGTGAAAACCGGGTGCAGGAGGCCAAGGGCAAATGGCCGGAGTTACGGGAACGCCAATCCGGCCTGCAAGTCCATCTGATCGGCCCCCTCCAAAGCAACAAGGCAGACGAGGCCGTGGCGCTGTTCGATGCCATCCACACGATCGACCGGCCCAAGATTGCAGAGGCCATCGCACGCGAGATGGCGCGCCAGGGAAAACGGCTGCAACTGTTCATCCAGGTGAACACGGGGCTTGAACCGCAAAAGGCTGGTGTCGCGCCCGGCGAGGCCGACAGCTTCATCACGCATTGCCGGGACGCCCTGGAACTTTCGATTGCCGGGTTGATGTGCATTCCCCCGGCGGACCAGGATCCCGTGCCGCATTTTTCCCTGCTGGCGGAGATTGCCCGGCGCAATGGTCTTCAGGGCCTGAGCATGGGAATGAGCGGTGATTATCCGCAAGCCATCGCTTGCGGGGCCACGCATGTGCGGGTTGGCTCGGCGATCTTTGGTGGGCGCGGCTAGGCTTTGACCACAATCCGGGTCTTGCGGCTGAGGCGGGGAAGAAGCCTGGCCATGTCGGCGCGGGAAATGGCGACGCAACCCGCCGTCGGGCTCTTGGCATCGCGGTTGAGGTGGAAAAACACCGCACTTCCCAGTTTCTTGACGCGGGGGCGCTGATTGTGGTCGAGCGTGATGACGACGTCATAGATGCCGTCGTTGCGGAACAGTTCCTCATGGCCGGCCGGGTAGGGCAGGCGGACGAGGCGGTTGTAATTGCGGTCCGCTGACTCATCACACCAGCCGTCGCTCTGCTTCAGGGGGCGCTGCGGCAGCAGGGATGGCTTGCGGATGAAATGCCCTTGCCGGTAATAGCCCTGGACCAGCTTGAATGACCCCACAGGCGTTGCGCCATCGCCTTCGCGCTTTAGGCAAGTCCGGCCCGTACGGCCAATCCTGCAGGGTATGGCAAGGCCTCCCGCCTGCAGAAGGCCTGCCTGTGCCTTGGCGCTGATCGCGCGGACGTGAAGAGTCTTGATGGGTCTTGTCACGGCGAGTTGTCTTGTTTCATGGCGTTGCATTCGGCACAGGGAACCGTAACATGAAGCAACGGTAAAACAAGTGAAGCAGGCGCCCCCATGTCCACGTTGAAGAAAATTCTCATCATCGATGATGATGACGCATTGCGTGAGACGATCAAGGAGCAGTTTTCGCTTCACGATGAATTCTCGGTCACCGATGCCGCGACCGCCACGGCAGGCGTGAAGGCCGCGAAGGCGGATCACGCCGATCTTGTGCTGCTCGACGTGAACCTTCCCGACATGGATGGCCGCGAAGCCTGCAAGATCATCCGGCGCAACGGCTACAAGGGCCCGGTCATCATGCTGACGGCCCAGGCCTCCGATTCAGACACGATCCTGGGTCTCGATTCAGGCGCCAATGACTATGTGACCAAGCCCTTCCGTTTCGGCGTTCTGCTGGCCCGCATTCGCGCCCATCTGCGCCAGCACGAACACAGCGAGGATGCGGTGTTCAAGGTTGGCCCCTATACGTTCCGGCCAAGCGCCAAGATGCTAGTCAAGGACGACAACAAGAAGGTGCGGCTGACCGAGAAGGAAACCGCGATCATCAAGTTCCTCTACCGCGCGGGCGAACAGATCGTGGGCCGCGACGTGCTGCTGCATGATGTGTGGGGATATAACGCCGGAGTGACCACCCACACGCTCGAAACCCATATTTACCGCCTCCGGCAGAAGATCGAACGCGACCCCTCCCACGCCGAGATTTTGGTGACCGAAGGCGGAGGCTATCGCCTGATCCCTTGATCTCGGCTGGCAAATCGCCTTTATGACCTTGGGGATGGCCGGGAATCAGACCGGCGTGGCGTGGGGCGTGCCAATTTTGCAAACGGGCTCAGGTCGAACGGCATGAGCGTCAAGGCCGATGCCGAGACGCTGCGCAGCATTCCGATCTTTTCGGAATGCGATCCCATGCATTTGCAGCTGATCGCCTTTTCCTCGGAACGGCAATCCTTCGCCCCCGGTGCTTTGCTCATCGAACAGGGGCAAACCGGCACGGCGGCGTTTCTGGTGTTGAACGGGCAGGCCGATCTTTTCGGCAATGGCGAGCAATTGATCGGGGCAGCGGCGCCCGGGGCATTTCTTGGCGAAACGGCAATGATCGGGGCCGGCGCCTATGCGGTGACGGCGCGCGCCCGCACGCCCCTGACGGCGGCACGGATCAGCCGGGGCCTGTTCATGCGGGTGGCTGAAGAATATCCGGAATTCGGGCAGGCGGTGTTCCGCGCCCTGGGCGCCAGGCTGGGAGGGCTTGCGTCCGATCTCCTGGCTACGCGCCCCGCCTTCGATCAGGCGAAACCGTTCTCGCGCCTATAGGTCGAATTCCGCGATAACGGGCACGTGGTCGGATGGCCGCGGCCAGCCGCGCGCATCCTTCAATACATCAATCGCGCTGCACTTTCCCGCCAGGCCCTCAGTGGTCCACACATGATCGAGCCTCCGGCCGCGATTGCTCTGCGCCCAATCCTGCGCGCGGTAGCTCCACCAGGTGTAGAGCTTCTGGTCTGGCGGAACATGCTGGCGCATTACGTCAACCCAGTTTCCAGCCTTCTGTACACGGATTAATCCCGACGTTTCGATCGGGGTATGGCTGACGACTTTCAGCAAATCCTTGTGTGACCAGACATCCTGCTCGAGCGGCGCGATATTGAGATCGCCGACCACGATCGCCTCATGCGCGGGCGGCACGGCGCCTTCCCGGAACCAACTCTCAAGCTCATCGAGGAATTGCAGCTTGTGGGCGAACTTCTCGTTGATCAGTGGATCAGGTTCGTCGCCGCCGGCGGGAACATAGAAATTGTGGATGAGAAGGGGATGGCCAGGGTTTACGGCGGCGGCGATGTGTCGGCAGTCCTCCTTGCCGCAGAACCGGCGCAGGCTTTCATTGACGAAGGGAATGCGCGACACGATCGCCACGCCATGATAGCCCTTCTGGCCTGACTCGGCGATATGGGTGTACCCCAAATCGTGAAGGGGGCCTGAGGGAAACTGGCCTTGCGGGCACTTGGTCTCCTGCAGGCACAGAACGTCAGGCTGATATTCCTTCAGGAAACGGCAGACGAGATCGATGCGGAGCCGCACCGAATTGATGTTCCAGGTGGCAATCTTGAAAGTCATGGCGGGCATGAAGCACGGCCCTGCCAGCCGTTCAAGCCTCAGCGCGGCGAATCACGTTCCTTGCGGTCGATCTTGACGACGAAGAGCTGCGGATCGGCCTTGATGCCGGCCACGATCTTGTCGAGCGTCACTGTGGTGCGGCGGTTCTTGCTGTCGATCACCACCCATTGCTGGAGCGCTTTCTGTTTCTGGTCGAACACCAGCATCAGCGTTCCGCCAAGAGTCCCGCCCTTGTCTTCAAGGGTGACCGAGGTCAGGCCATCTTGTTCCTGAAAGGCAAGAATATCGGTGTCACGCAGCAGATCCACATTGCGGCTGAGGACAAGGCGCAAAGGTGTTTGCGACAAAGGGAACTGGTCGCCCTTTTCCTTGGCGCGGTTCTTGATGGTCAGCCACTTGCCATCGGCCACGATCAGGAAGGGGTTGGGCGGCGCGTAGTCAAACCGCATCTTTCCGGGCTTGCTGATATAGAACACCCCGCGGGAAAGATTGCCCTTGGGGCTGACCTGGGTGAACTCGCCCTGCAGTGACGTGAAGCTGTTGATATAGTCGGAGATATGCTGGATCGAAGCCGACTGGGCATCGGTCAGCTGGATTGACGCCGCTGCCTGTGCCGCCATTGGTGCCGTGCCGATCAGCAGGGAACCAAGCGCCGCAAGGCGGAGAAATTTCTGCAATCCCATCATCATCATCGCAATTTCCTGTAAAGCTGCCCACCCGCTTAGCGAATGAAACCGGCCGAAATTGGGGCGGCGTCAGTCACGCGCACTGTCTCCCGGAACCAGAATCTCGCGTTTGCCCGTGGCATTGGCGGCGGAGATCAGGCCTTCCTTTTCCATGCGTTCGATCAGGCTGGCGGCCTTGTTGTAGCCAACCTGCAAACGGCGCTGCACATAGCTGGTGGAGACTTTCTTGTCCCGTAGCACAACGGCGACGGCCTGGTCATAGAGATCATCGCCGGAACCGCCCTCAGGCCCGGCTCCCGGCTCGCCGTAGGGGCCTTCCTCAGCCTCCTCCGTCACGCTTTCCACATATTCGGGCGCGCCCTGGGCTTTGAGGTGATTGACGATCTCTTCCACTTCGCCGTCGGCGACGAAGGGCGCGTGGAGACGGGAGATGCGGCCGCCGCCCGCCATATAGAGCATGTCGCCCTGCCCCAGGAGTTGTTCGGCGCCCTGCTCGCCCAGAATGGTACGGCTGTCGATCTTCGAGGTCACCTGGAAGGAAATGCGGGTGGGGAAGTTGGCCTTGATGGTGCCGGTGATCACGTCGACGGAAGGCCGCTGTGTCGCCATCACCACATGGATGCCGGCGGCGCGCGCCATCTGCGCGAGACGCTGGACTGCACCCTCGATGTCCTTGCCCGCCACCATCATCAGATCTGCCATCTCATCGATGATGACGACGATATAGGGCATGGGCGCGTTTTCCATCTTCTCCTGCTCGAAGATGGGTTCGCCGGTTTCGCTGTCGAAGCCGGTCTGCACCGTGCGAGACAGAGGCTCACCCTTGGCCATCGCCTGTTTCATGCGGGCGTTGTAGCCGTCGATATTACGGACGCCTACTTTCGACATTTTGCGGTAACGCTCTTCCATTTCGCGCACCGCCCATTTGAGCGCTACCACGGCTTTGCGCGGATCGGTGACGACGGGGGCGAGAAGATGCGGGATCCCTTCGTACACGGACAATTCCAGCATCTTGGGGTCGATCATGATGAGCTTGCAGCGGTCGGGCGGCAGGCGGTAGAGAAGCGACAGGATCATGGTGTTGATACCCACCGACTTGCCAGAGCCCGTGGTGCCGGCGATCAACAGATGCGGCATGCGCGCCAGATCGGCGAAAACAGGTTCGCCGCCGATGTTCTTGCCCAGTGCCAGGGCCAGGTTCTGGCCGGTTTTCTCAAAAGCGTCCGAGGCAAGCAGCTCGCGCAGATAAACCGTCTCGCGCTTGCTGTTGGGCAGTTCGATGCCGATGGCGTTGCGGCCGGGGACGACGGCCACACGGGCGGAGACGGCGCTCATCGAGCGGGCGATGTCGTCAGCAAGGCTGATGACGCGGGACGACTTGATGCCGGGCGCCGGTTCAAGCTCATAAAGGGTCACGACGGGGCCGGGACGGACCTTGATGATCTGGCCCTTCACGCCGAAATCCTCGAGCACGCCTTCCAGCATGCGGGCGTTCTGTTCCAGCGCCTCGTCCGACAATTCGGCGGATTTGCCGACGCGCTTCGGCTCGGCCAGCAAGGTCAGCGGCGGCATTTCGAACTCATTGGATTTCGAGAACTTGAATCCCGGCTGCTTGTCCCTGGCGATCTTTTTTCCCGGCTTGATGGGCTTTGCGTCGCGGTTCACGCGCGGCGCGGCAGGCGCCTCATCCTCCGCGTCTTCCCCGTCTTCAGCGTCGAAGTCCTCCTCTTCGTCATAGATCTCTTCGTCTTCGGGAATTTCGTCCTCAGGCTCCAGCGTGGCCATCTGGCGGCGGCTCAATACAGGTTCAATTCTGGCGCTGTTCTTGCCGGGCTTTCCCGCCAGGCCGCCGCGTGCCGGGGCAAGGCGGGTGAGGATATCACCGCGCGGCTCATCCTCTTCCTCGCCTTGCAGCGCGCTTAGCCGCTCACGCAGGCTGGCGAATATCGATTTCATGTTGGCCCACAGCATCGAGGGCTCGCGCTGCCTTGTCTGTTTCGCTTTTGCCTTCGTCTTTGCCTTGGGCTTGGCGATCACTTCAGCAGGCTGGCGGATCGCCTTGCGGGCCAGAAAAACAGCAGCCGCTGTCATCAGCGCGAAAGAGATCATGGCCGCAATCACACCCCTGATGACAAGGCCGAGAATGACACTGATGAAGCCATGCGCCACATCGCCTGCGTTTCCGCCAAGGCCCGCTGCAAGCGACCAGCTGGCAGGCGCCGGTATGGCCGCGAGGGCGGCGCTGGCACACAGGGTGGTGCCCAGCCATGCCCCCATCCTGCGCAGCGGCTGGCGGATCACCGCGTGACCCATGAGCGTCACGGCCCACGCCATCGGCAGACCCAGGAGGGCAAGAACGCCAAGCCCCAGAAACTGCATCAGCTCATCGGCAATGGCGGCGCCTGGAAATCCCAGCCAATTGCGGGCGGGATGATCGACGGCGTGGTTGAAGGAGGGATCGTCAGGCGACCATGTGGCAAGCGACAGGCCAACGGCAATCAGGACAAGAAACAGGGCTGCACCCGCGCATTCAAACAGCCGCTTGCGTATAAAGCGCTTGATGGCGGCCGGAATGGCGCTGTCGTCGGTATCGTAGGATGGATCGTAGGCCATGCGGATCTCCGCCCCGGCCCTTGGGCGCGGGGTCTAATAAATCGTTAAGGCGAGTCTGACGGCTCATGGTTAAGGTGGCGTAAAATAACCTCCGAAATGAAAAGGGGCCGGTGGATTTCTCCACCGGCCCCGAAGTGGCGGACCTTGATCAGATCAGGGTACGGTTTCGCCGTGCAGGTTGATGTCGAGGCCCTCGATTTCGACTTCCTTGCTGACGCGGAGGCCGATCGTCATGTCGATCACCTTGAGGATCACGAAGGTGGCGAGACCCGACCAGATGATGGTGGCCAATGTGCCGAGGAACTGGATCCACACCTGATGGCCCATCGAAACACCATCCGGCAGGCCTGAGCCGCCGAAATCGGCGCTGATGAAGACGCCGGTCAGGATCGCGCCCACAAAGCCACCGACACCATGCACGCCGAAGGCATCAAGCGAGTCGTCATAGCCCAGCTTCGGCTTGAGCGAGGTGGCGGCCCAGGCGCAGATCACACCGGCGGCAATGCCGATGATGAGAGCACCCGTGGGGCCGACGAAGCCGGAGGCCGGAGTGATGGCGACAAGACCTGCTACCGCGCCGGAGATGATGCCGAGGACGGAAGGCTTACCGTGCTTCACCCATTCATAGAACATCCAGGCAAGGCCTGCGGCGGCGGTGGCGATTTGCGTGACCGCCATAGCCATGCCCGCAACACCGTCGGCTGCAAGTTCAGAACCGGCGTTGAAGCCGAACCAGCCCACCCACAAAAGCGAAGCGCCGATCAATGACAGCACGAGGTTGTGCGGCGCCATGTTTTCGGTGCCGTAGCCGGTGCGCTTGCCGAGAACGAGGGCGCAGACCAGTGCGGCAATACCGGCGTTGATATGCACCACGGTGCCGCCGGCAAAGTCTTTCACGCCAAGGCCGCCGAGGAAGCCGCCGCCCCACACCCAATGGCAGATCGGGCTATAGACGATGATGCTCCAGAGACCCATGAACCACATGAGAGCCGAAAACTTCATGCGGTCCGCGAAGGCGCCGGCGATCAACGCCGGGGTGATGATGGCGAAGGTCATCTGGAAGGTCATGAACACCGTCTCGGGGATCGTGCCGCTGAGCGATGCGCCCGTCATGCCTTTCAGGAAGAAGCTGGAGAGGCCGCCGATATAGGCGTTCATGCCGCCGCCATCCTTGAAGGCCAGCGAGTAGCCAACGATCATCCAGATCACGGTGACAAGGCAGCAGACGGCGAAGCTTTGCATCGCGGTGGCCAGCACGTTCTTCTTGCGGACGAGGCCGCCATAGAACAGGAACAGGCCCGGCACCGTCATCATCAGGACGAGGGCGGTCGAGGTCAGCATCCACGCCGTATTGCCGGTGTCGAGCTTGGGATCGTCCGCCAGTGCGGGTTGCGCGAGAAGGAGGGCGAAGAGCGCCGAACCGGCGATGCTCTTCATTGCTTTCCGGTACATATCAGAACTCCTGTGATGAGAGATCAAAGCGCCGCGGCGCCGGTTTCGCCGGTGCGTATGCGCACGGCCTGTTCGAGTGGAAGAATGAAAATCTTGCCGTCGCCGATCTGGCCGGTCTGCCCGGCGGTCTGGATGGTCTCGATGACGCGGTCGGCGATGGTTTCGTCCACCGCCAGTTCGATCTTCACTTTCGGCACGAAGCTGACGGTGTATTCGGCGCCCCGGTAGAACTCGGTATGGCCGCGCTGGCGGCCATGCCCCTTGACTTCAGTGACGGTAATTCCCTGGACGCCGATCCCTGCGAGAGCTTCCCGGACTTCCTCAAGCTTGAACGGCTTGATGACGGCTATAACGTATTTCATACATCACCCCTGTTTTGATGATGTTGCATTGCAACCCAAGAAGCGTGCCAAGTCAGGGATTGTTCGTATGTCTCTGGAATCGCGATTCTTTTCAGAATCTTAGCGGATTCTCCTGAAGCAAAACTGCCCCAATATTAGGCAATATTAGTTTTCAGCATAAAATATATGCAATTCGTGCGCGACCATGCGTGGCCTTGCCAATCCCTGCCTTTTCCGGCCAATTCAACCGCATGAACAAGGTTTTCGATGTCATCGTCATCGGCGCGGCCCTGAACGGGCTGGCGGCGGCTGTGGCGCTTGGCGGCAATGCGGTCCGGCGGCCGCTCGACGTGCTGGTGGTCGATGCCAAGGACCCGGCAGGTTTCGCAACGTCGGCCTTTGATGGCCGGGCGTCCGCCATCACGGCGGCGGCGCGGCGGATGTTCGAGGCGCTCGATGTCTGGCCCGCGCTTGAACCCCATGCCCAGCCGATGACGGAAATCGTCGTTACGGATTCCAAGCCGGACGCGCCGCGCCGCCCCGTTTTTCTCTCCTTTGGAGAGGATGACATGCCGCATGGCCCCTCGGCGCATATGATCGAGAACCGGCACCTCTACGCGGCGATGCTGAATGCCGCGCAGGCTTCACCTCATATCCAGTTTGCCACCGGTGTGCCGGTTGCGCAGTTTGACCGCGGGCCGGGGCTGGCGCGGGTGCATCTGGCGGATGGGCGGGTTTTTGCGGCCAGCCTTGTGGTGGCCGCGGACGGCCGCCATTCGCCAGCGCGCGAGGCGGCGGGCATTTCCATGGTGGGCTGGGCCTATGACCAGATGGGGCTGGTCGCCACCATCGCGCATGAATTGCCGCATGGCGGGCGGGCGGAAGAACATTTCATGCCCTCCGGCCCCTTCGCCATCCTGCCCCTGCCCGGCAATCGCTCGTCGCTGGTGTGGACGGAGACCATTGCCGATGGCGAGCGCATGCTGGCGCTGCCAGACGATCAATTCCTGGCTGAAATCGGCAAGCGCTTCGGCACGCATTTGGGGAAGCTCTCGCTCGCCAGCGGCCGCCATGGCTACCCTCTGGCCTTGTGGGTGGCACGCGAGTTCACAGCCGAGCGCCTGGCGCTTGTGGGCGATGCCGCGCATGTGCTGCATCCGCTCGCCGGGCTTGGCTTCAATCTGGGCCTTCGCGATGTGGCGGCGCTGGCTGATTCCGTACATGACGCCGTGGCGCTCGGGCTTGATCCGGGCGGTGCTCCGGTGCTGGATCGCTATAGCGCGTGGCGGCGCTTCGATACGGTCGTAACCGCCGCTGCCATGGATGGCATGAACCGGCTCTTCAGCAACAGCAATCCGCTGCTGGCCCTGCTCCGTGATGCGGGCCTGATGGCGGTGAACCGCATCGGGCCGCTCAAACGCGGCTTTGTGGGCGAGGCAGCGGGGCAAGGCGGGGCGCTGCCACGGCTCTTGCGCGGCGAGCGAAACTAGCCGCGCTCGCGCCCTTCGGCCTTCAGCTTCGCGAGATAGGCACTCCAGATCTCGTCATGCTGTTGCCCGAGCCTGGCAAGATATGCCCACGTATAAAGCCCGGTTGAATGGCCGTCATCGAAGATGATGCGGAGCGCATAGTTGCCGACCGGCTCAAGCCGCTGGATGGTGATGTTGCGCTTGCCCCAGACGAGCTGCTCCTGTCCCGGCCCATGGCCTTTGACTTCAGCGCTGGGACTTTCGACGCGGAGATATTCGGCGGGCAGCGAAACCGGATCGGGGTTGCCATCGAACACCACCGTCAGGGAGCGGCGATCCCGCGCGAGACGGAGTTCACTTGGCCAGGGATCACTCATCGCCGAGTTCGCGTGCCTCTTCCGCCAGCATCACCGGAATGCCATCGCGGATCGGATAGGCAAGACGGGCGGCACGCGAGACGAGCTCCTGCCTCTCGCGGTCATAATGCAGCATGGTCTTGGTGACGGGACACACCATCAGTTCCAGCAGCTTTGCATCGGCTTCCCGGACCGTGTGCATTACTGAAGCCTCGCAGGTTTGTCTTTCGAGGCGCGGGCCAGCGTCATTTCGGTGAGGGCAACCAGAACATCAGCGCGGGTCTTGAGGTCGGGTGCTTCGAGGAGTGCCTGCTTTTCCTTGGCCGCATAGGGTGCAAGCAGGGAGAGCGTGTTGACCAATACCTCCGTGGGCGCGGAATCGACCTGGTTCCAGTCCGCCTTCATGTCATTGGCGTTGAGATAGTCACGAAGGGCCTTGATCAGTGCCGGGCGGTTCACTTCGTCCGCACCATGATCGCTCACGAGATCGCGGGCGAAGGGATGGAAATCCGCGATCACCTGCCGGTAGGGCGTATCGGCGTCGAGCTCCTCGGCAATGCGGAAACGGCTGACGCCGGTGAGCGTGATCATCAGCCGGTCATCGGCGGTTTCGGCATAGGAGGTGATGCGTCCGGCGCAGCCCACCGCCATCAGCAGCGGTCTTTCGCCATCTGAGTCCTGTTCCGGCTGGATCATGCCGATCAGGCGGTCTCCCGCCATCGCATCGGCGATCATCTCCAGATAGCGCGGTTCGAAAATATTGAGCGGAAGGTCGGCGCGCGGCAGCAACAAAGCGCCTGACAGCGGAAACACCGGCAGGCGCTGCGGCAGATCAGCGGCATTTTTGTAACGATCAAGAAATCCCATGGCCCATCAGGAGAACAGAAGTGAGGATAATTTGCGGCGGCCCTGCAAGGTCATTTCGTCCTTGGGGCCCCAGGCCTCGAAGAGCTTCACCAGCTGCTTGCGGGCAGCCTCTTCATTCCAGCCACGCTCTTTCTTCACGATGTAAAGAAGATGATCGAGCGCCTGCTGGCGGTCACCAGCGCCATTGCGCAGGACGGCAAGGTCAAAACGCGCCTGATGATCGTCGGGATTTTTTCCAAGCCGGGCTTCCAGCGCGGCGGCTCCGGAGGTGTCGACGGGATTGAGTGCAAGCTCAAGCGCGGCATTGGCGCTCAGGACAGCGGGGTCCTTGGCCTTGGCCGGCGGCACAAGCGCAAGTGTCGCCTTGGCGTTTTCAAGATCGCCCATTTCGATCTGGCAGCGCGCGAGCCCCGCCAGCGCGCCTGCATGTTCGCGGTCGGCCTGGATGATCTGCACAAAAATTCCCGCGGCGGCCTGATAGTCCTTCTCCGCAAAGGCCCCGTTGGCGGCGGTCATCGCGGCTTCGATTTCTTCAGCCAATCCACCCTGGCTGCCCAGCTTGTCGATGAATTTCTTGATTTCGCCTTCCGGCAGCGCGCCCATGAAGCCATCCACCGGCTGGCCATTGACGAAGGCAAAGACGGCCGGAATCGACTGAACGCGCAGCTGCGCCGCATATTGCTGGTTCTCATCCACATTGATCTTGACCAGCTTCACCTTGCCATTGGCCTGCTTCACCACTTTCTCAATGGCGGGCCCAAGCGTCTTGCAGGGGCCGCACCAGGGCGCCCAAAAATCGACGATCACCGGAACCGTGCGCGATGCCTCGATCACGTCCTTGGCGAAGTTCTTGTCATTGGAATCCTTGACGAGGTCGGCAGCCTGCGGCTTGGCATCGAGCATGAAGGTCATGGCAGTCATCCCTGAAAATCGCCCTTTAGATGGACGGTTCGAACTTTGTTTTCAATCAGGCGCCGCTGACCGCGACGATTCGCGGCGCGTGCCCGCAGGAGCGGATAAAGGCAAGAAGGTCATCTGCGGCGATGGTGGTGGTCGCATCATTGCGGAGCGGATGGTAGTTGAGTTGCTGATGCCGCATCATCGGTTCATCGAGAATGACATTGGCCCGGGCGCCCGTGTCGTTGATCAGGCCGAAGGGCGTGACCGAACCCGGCTCCACGCCCAGCACTTCCATCAAGAGATCGGGCTTGCCGAAGCTGAGCCGCTTCGAGCCGATCTTCGCCGGTGCCGCCTTGAGATTGATATCCGCATCCTCGAGGCAAACGATCAGCCAGAGCACCCCCTTCTCATCCTTGAGAAACAGGTTCTTGCAGTGGCCGCCGGGAATGCTGCCGCGCAGGCTTTGCGCCTGTTCCACTGTATGCACAGGCGGGTGATCGCGGGTTTCCGTTGAAATTCCAAGCTGTTGGAAACGGTTCATCAAATCGGCGCGGGTGGCTGGCATGGAAATTCGGCAGTCCTCGGAATTTTGAGGTTCTTCTTGCATTTGTTTCTGGCTTAGGCAATAAGTCCGCCACCTTCGCCGGGTTTACCCGGCTGATGCGGGCGTAGCTCAGGGGTAGAGCACAACCTTGCCAAGGTTGGGGTCGAGGGTTCGAATCCCTTCGCCCGCTCCAGTTTCCCATACAGATCGGAAGCTGGGCGGTTTTTTCGGAACTCCTTTTCATCTTCGCCGTTTTCGAGCCGTTGCGAGACGCAATGGCGCTCATTGCCATTTACGCAGGAGGCGGAAATGTCCAAGCTCTCGACTGAAACGCGCGGCAAGCTTTCTTCAAGCGAATTTGCGCTGCCGGAAAAGCGCGCCTATCCGATCGAGGACAAGGCCCATGCGCGGAACGCCAAAGCCCGCGCGGCACAGCAGAAAAATGCCGGCCATCTCACAGCGGAGGAAGAGCGCCGCATCGACGCCAAGGCCGACAAGGTTCTGGGAAAGTAACGCCCTTATCGCAACTGCAGTGTTTCAGGCTGCGCGGAAGGCTGTTCCAGCATCTGTTCCACCATCGGCCGCACACTGAGAAGCAATGCGTCTGCCATGGCGGCATGGCCTTCGGCCGTCGGATGAAGGGCTCCGGTTGTCTCGGAGAAGACGGCTGCCGATGTTTTTTCGTCAATGTTGCCGTAGCGGTCGGCGACTTTCTGATTGATGACCATGTAAGCGTCATTGAATGTGCGCACCCAGCGCTGACGAAGTGCATAAGGGTAGTTCTGGGTGGCCGGATTATAAGGCATCCAGTCGCCGGCTTTGCCCGACCAGCTCGATTCACAGCTGAGCGAATCCCGCTTTGCCTTGCCCCAGCAGGGGATTGTGAGCACTTCTGCCGGATCGCCCGCCAGCTTGGGATTTCTGGCGCAAAAGCCGTGGCCTTCAAACATCTTGTCGGCATAGGCATGGCCCGCGAAGGTCCAGCCATGATCTCCCGCTAGGCTTCGCATTTCCTTGAACAGGGTCAAAAACTGGCTGCGCACCGAAGTGAGGCGCTTCTGGTTGGCGCCCAGCCAGGATGAAAACATGTCAAGCGACTGGTTGGCCGCGAAACTGTCGTCATCGTCGCTGCCCGCCTGGCAAATGCCGCCCGTTTCATCGGTGACAAGATCGGGATAGGCCGTGAGAATGACACGCGCGGGATCGAACACTCCGTCATTGGCGGAATAAATGGGGAGGGCGGCCTCGAAAGCCTTGGCAAGACGGCCATAGGCTTCAGGCAGGACGCCGCGCATGCGGGACGCAAACTCATCGGCTGAAACAGTAGCGCCGAAAAACTTTGCGATGGTTGCGGATGCTCCGCCGCGCAATGTCGCCCATGCCACTACGTTGGAGAAGCCGATGTCATTGCCGCCGACCGACAGGAAAAGAAAATCAATGTTGCGGCGGAATTTGCCATCCGGGCAGGTCCACAGATCACCGTTTTGCTCAGGCTTTTTCAAACAGAGGTCGCGGAGCACGCGGTAAAGCTCGCCATCGCGGCTTCCCCCCGAGATCGGCCGGGCCGATGGCTTGGTGGCTGCGTTGGGATCGGAATCGGCGATGCGTTCCACATAGGTCTGTGGCCCCAGAATTCCCTCATCGATGCCGGCTCCCGAACAGGAATAGTCGAGATAGGTCACGGACAAGCGGGGGTTTTCGACCGCGAGCTGGAGTGCGGCGCGGAATTGTTGGCCGTAGAGTGAGCGGTGGCAGAGCGTATCGGTCCATGTGGCGGAGCCTGTCGCATCATTCGCAAGACGCAAGGGATAAAGATTGCGGAAGCGCTTCACATCGCCGAACGCCACGGGGAGATTGGGATTTCCCTCGCCTGATGCAAAGCTGTCTCCCATGCCGACGATCAGAAGATCAGTGACGCTGGCCGGCACTGTGATCGGTTGCTCTCCCACGACATTGACGGAAATATCCGCACCCGTTGGATAGGGAAGCGACACACCGGGGCCGCTGACGCGCGCGCTGCAATCAGCCGTCGCCACAAGCTCTCCGCCGATCCGCCATTCGCAGCGCTGGCCCTGAAGCTGGAGGCCATTCGAAGCGAGCCAGAGTTCGATGGGATGGCTCTTGGGATTGAGGTAGGCATCGATGCTGCCGCAGGCCGTATAGTTGCGCTTGCCGCTGTCGTAGCAGAGGCTTGCCGCCGCCTTCGCCGCCCAGCCGCGCCAATCGAAATTATTGCGCAGGATGTTGGAGAAGGCGATGCGGCGGTCGTTCAGCACATGTTCGGACCCGAGCACCGAGGTGCGCTGGACAAAGGCGTCACGTTCGTCATCGGCAAGTTTCAGGCCATCGACATGAATGAGATATTGCCGCCAGGCATTTTCCTGCATGCGGAAGGCCGAAGCATCCCGGAACAGGCGGAAACGGTTTGCCACTTGCCACTGGATGGTGACGTTGGAGGAATCCAGCGTCTGCGCCTCGGCAGAGGCGGCAATGAACAGGCTTGCAACAAGAAAGAGAAAACGGATCAGCATCGCCGCCTTGTCGCGGCGAAAGCGGGCCAAGTTGAGGCGGGAAACTCCGGCTATGCCGCCAGGTTCTGCAACACCTGCGCGGTTTGCGCGATCTGCTGATCGATCTCTGTCAGACGGGATTTCAGCGTGTCGAGATGGCTGCGCAAAACCCCGGCAACATTGCCATCGCGGAAGATTTCGCCATCGGGCGGGACCAGGGTGAACAATTCGCGGATCTGGGCGATGGGCACGCCCATGCGGCGCAAGCTCAAGACGTTACGAAGCCGCCGTACGTCGGAGGCGAGATAGGTGCGGAATTTTCCATGCCGCGGCGGCGAAAGCAGTTCTGCCCGCTCGTAAAAACGGATGGTCTTGGGGTCGACACCGGTTTCACGCGACAGTTCGCCAATGAACAGAAATCCATTGGGGGCGAGTGCCGCAGAGTCCAATTTCGTGCCGCCGCCGTCCATGCCGTCCTCCTGAAGGTGATTCGATTGGCTTACCTTAAGGAATACACTTATAAGGTGCAATATTTATATACTGCATCCTATAGATGTGGTACATGGAGGGCCATTGCCCGGCGGCGATGCGGCAACAGTCTCCACTTGGTGTATATTTTTCTCTCTTATTTATTATTATCATCTACGGTATAGTATTGTTTTATATTGTATATTTGTCCGATTGAGAAAGTCATTAACGACTTTTTAACCATATCTGACAATTTTAGTTATGTCGAAATGACCTCGACACCGTGCTCCACAGCACGGCAACGCAAACGGGTTTGGACGTGCCATGATCATTATTGTCGACGAACGGGTGGATGTGTCGGACGCCTACCGCAGCAGCTTTGGCCGCGAAGGCGTTTCCTCGGCGAGTTTTACGCCCGTGGATTTCGAAGGCTGGTTTCACTCGGCCAGCGGGCCTGATCTGACGGCCGTGGAAGCCTTTGTCCTCGGCGATTTCGATCTCCGGGAAAGTTTTGCCCGCATCATCCGCACACGCTCGGAGATTCCCTCGATCGCACTCAATGATCAGGCGGGGCTCGAGGCGGTCCTCAAGCTTTACGCGGCGGGCGTGGATGACGTCGTGCGGAAACCCGTCCATGCGCGCGAGATCATCGCGCGGATCGGCGCCATCCGCCGACGCGCGGTGGCTGAGCAGCGGTTCACCGACGTCGGGGGCTTGCGCATTTTCAGCGACGGGCGCGATCCAGAAATCAACGGCGCGACACTGGTGCTGCCCCGGCGCGAACGGCGCATTCTCGAATATCTTGCCGCCAACCAGATGCGCCGGGTGAGCCGCACCCAGATTTTCAACGCCGTCTACGGCCTCTTCGACGAAGAGGTGGAAGAAAGCGTGGTGGAAAGCCACATCTCCAAGCTGCGCAAGAAACTGCGTGTCGCGCTCGGGCATGATCCCATCGATACGAAACGCTATCTCGGTTATCAGCTCGCCGCCCGCGTGGCCGTTGCGGCCTGATCGGCACGAAGGGCCTGCGCAATCGCATTGAAGGCGTCCCGCGCCGGCGGATCATCGGCGCGCTGGGTGAGGCAGCGATAGAGCTTCGGCACCAGCGCAACCGCGCGGTCAAGCTCTTCATCGTTTCCGGCGACGTAACCCCCCAAGGCACGAAGATCGCGGGTTTCCTCGAAACGGGCCACGAGCTTTCGCAATTCGGCCACGGCGGTGCGCTGCTCCACCGTCCAGGCGGTATCGGCGAGGCGTGAAATCGATGCCAGCAGATCAATCGCGGGATAGCGTCCTCCTTCAGCCACGCCGCGGTCCAGAACGATATGACCATCGAGCGTGCCGCGAATCGAATCGGCCACCGGGTCATTGTGATCATCGCCATCCACCAGCACGGAAAATATGCCGGTAATGGAGCCTTGCGATTGCCCGCCCGGCCCGGCGCGTTCCAGAAGGCGTGGCAGGCTGCTGAAGACGCTGGGTGGATAACCCCGCGCCACGGGGGGCTCACCCGCCGCCATCGCCACGTCACGGCATGCATGGGCGTAGCGGGTGATCGAATCAACGATAAGCAGCACGTTCCGGCCTTCATTCCGGAACGCCTCGGCAATGGCAAAGGCGGTGAGCGGGGCCAGGCGCTGCATCATGGCGTCTTCATCGCCGGTCGCCACCACGGCCACGGATCGCGCCACGTTTGAGCCCAGCGTGCTCTCGATGAAATGCCGCACTTCACGACCACGCTCACCCACCAGCGCGATCACAATCGCATCGAATCCTTCCGCACGCGCCAACATGGCAAGCAGCGTGGACTTGCCGACGCCCGAGCCGGCAAAAATTCCGATCCGCTGACCGAGGCACAGCGGCGTGAACACGTCCACGGCGCGCACGCCGGTCAAAACCGGGACCGAAATGGCGCTCCGTGTCATCGCCTCCGGCGGCGGCTGTTGAACCGGAACTGGTTTTGGGCCCCGCGGCAATGGTGACTTGCCGTCGATCGGGCGGGCCATCGCATCGACCACGCGTCCTTGCCATTGCGGGCAAGGAAAAATCGACAAAGGCCCCTCCACCCAGGCAATCGATTCAAGGGTTGCTGGCGCATCGCTGGAAAAAGGCCGGACCAGCGCGCTTGTGCGGTCAAGCCGGATGACTTCCGCAAGACCGCCAGGCTCCAGCGACACCAGAGAGCCGATCTGCGCGTATCGGGAAAGACCTTCCACGCTAATGGATTGACGGGACACGGCGGTGACAGTGCCGCCGATCTTCACGCTTGGCGTTTGGCTCGCCCGCGCGATCCTGGCGGCAAGCGACTGCAAGGCATTTGCTGCCATCAGGCCTTGGCGCCCAGGGTTTGAATTGCGGAGCTTTCACTGGCGCGCTGCTGCTCCATGGCCTGATTCAATCCCTCGAACAGGCGGCTGACGGTGATCAGGCTGGTCATCTCGCGAATGGGATTGACGTTCGCTTCTTCCACGAAGCCCTGAACAAAACCATCCGCCGTAAATGACAGGATGGGCGTTCCCGGCTGCTTCGCGATGAAGCCGGAATTCTCGTAGCGTTGATAGCCGGAGGACAGATCGACGTCGAAAAGCCCAATGGCGCCGATCTGCTTGCCGTTCTGCGCCAGCATTCCATCGCGGGCAATGGTGACGGGGCCTCCGGCAGGATTGGCAATCACGGGAGCTCCCCCGGCATCGAGCACGGGATGGCCGGTGAGTGTCACCAGATCGCCCGTTGACAGCATCTGCAAACGGCCATCGCGCGTATAGGCGGTTCCCGCCGGTGTCATGACCGACATGAAACCCTTGCCTTGCACGGCCACATCAAGCGGATTTCCGGTTCGCGTGAGAGCGCCCGCTTCAGCTGAAACGTGCGACTCGCCTGTGGAAGAAAAATGTGCCGGCAGCAGCGGTACCCGCGACACGACATCCTCGAATTGAACGCTTTCCGCACGAAAGCCGATGGACGAGGCATTGGCGACATTGTTGGCGATGGTTGCCATGCGCCGGTCCAACGCCACGGCGCCTGACAGCGCGGAATAGATGCTGGTTTCCATCAGCGCCCGCCGGTCTTCAATGTCTGCAGCGACAGCAGCGTGTCATTGCCGATGGTGGTGAGAAGGCTCTGGCTCAGGCCGATCTGCAGGACAGTAACGGACGATGTACCATTGGTCATCTGCCATTTCGCGGCAAAGCGGGACAGAAACTTGTCCATGCCTTCCGCAGTCTTCAGGTCATCGAGGTCGATCTTGGATGAAATGTAAGCCGCCTGCTTGTCGATATCGAGGTTTGACATGGCCGCGGGCAGCCCCAGCGCCGTCTGCACCACCTTGTAAAGGGCGGAATCGCCCATCAATCCATAGACGCTCGTGACGTCGGGCGCCTGGCGCTGGAAGTAAAGCGCCAGCTGCACGCCCTGATCCTTCGTGCCGGCGTCGGTTTCGAGTTCGACGCGCAGATATTTATCGACCGCACCCTGTTGCGTGCGCGTGAAGGCGGTGGCGGTTGCGCCATAGCGCTGAAAATTGAAGGCTTCGGCGAATTCCCGGAAGCGGCCGTCGGAAAGCTGCAGCGCGAAGGCTTTGTCACTGTCGACGCCTTCCGTCAGCACCTTGCGAATGAAGGCCTTGCCATAGATCATGTCCTTCAGGCCGAACGCGGTCATGGCATAGCGATAGAGCCGGTCATCCTTCAGGAATTCATCCACCGACTTCACATTGCCGATATTCGCCAGATAGTAGCTGCTGTCGCGTTCCACATCGGCGCGGTCGGCGATGGTGGCAAGCGAGCGGTCGAGATTGGCCGAAATCTGCCGGTAGTCAGTGATGGTGGTCATGCACAAACCAGACACCACTTCGCTTGCGCCAATCTGGCGCGCGCCACCGACAAGACCCGCGCAAGCCCCGCGCCGTAGCCTCACTGGCAAAGGAGCAGCAGCAATCCCGTGACCTTCATCATCGGCCTTATCATCGTCTTCGGCTGCCTGCTCGGCGGTTTCGCGGCCATGGGCGGCCACATCTTCGTGTTGTGGCAGCCTTTCGAATATATCATCATTCTCGGCTCCTCGATCGGCACCTTCTTCGTGGCCAATCCGATGAAGGTGGTGAAAGACACCTTCAAGGCCATTCTGGAAGCCATCAAGGAATCCACGCCCAAGGCGCGCGATTATCTCGACACGCTTTCATTGCTCTACGCGCTGATGCGCGAACTGCGCAGCAAGACCCGGACCGAAATGGAAGTGCATGTCGACAATCCGGCAGAATCCGATCTCTTCAAGCAGTTTCCCAAGGTGCTGGCCAATCATGACCTGACGCAGTTCATCTGCGACTATTGCCGCCTTATCATCATCGGTAACGCGCGCACCCATGAAATCGAGGCGCTGATGGAGGAGGAAATCCAGACCATCAACCGCGACAAGCTCAAAGCCTATATGGCGCTGACGGCGGTGGCCGATGGCCTGCCGGCGCTTGGCATCGTCGCCGCCGTGCTGGGTGTGATCAAGGCCATGGGGGCGCTCGATCAGCCGCCTGAAGTGCTGGGCCATCTGATTGGTGCAGCACTTGTCGGCACCTTTGCCGGCATCCTGTTTTCCTATGGGCTGTTTGCGCCGCTGGCGTCCAAGATCAAGTCGGTGCGCGAGAAGAAGGCGCGGCTTTATGTAATCGTGAAGCAGACGCTGCTGGCCTTCATGAACGGCGCCATGCCGCAAGTGGCGGTCGAGCATGGGCGGAAAACCATTTCTGCCTATGAGCGCCCGTCGATTACCGAAGTGGAACAGGAAACCATGAATCCGGGCTCCGCCGATCTGGCGAAAGCCGCATGACCGCGCGCCCGCTCACGCTCGACCTGTTTCGTGCCCTGACAGCAACACCCGCCGCATATGACCCGGCGCTCCTGGCATTGTTCAATGCTGTTGCACAGGCGGCTTCGAACGCTGCTCTCGCCTTCAACGTGGGTGACGTGAAAGTCCATATCGAGGAGATCATCGAACAGAAGGGGTGGCATGATTTTTCTGATGCATTCGGTTTTGCATCGCCCCTTGGCGCATTGACGCTTGGATTTTCAACCGACAAGGGCGTGGCGGCGAGCTTGTGCGAACTGGCGTTCGGGGGCACCGGGGCTGAATCAGCGCCGCTGGACGACCGGCCCTTATCAAAAATCGAATCGCGGCTCGTGCAAAGCTTTCTGCAACGCATTGCGGATGCCGTTCCCTCCATTCTGCCGGATATTTTCGGAACAGCGTTCAGTACAGCGGAAGAGTGCGGAAAGCCGGAGCAGGTCATTTGCGCGCGGCTGCTGGTGAACATCTTTGGGGAAAGCGGAGAGATCCGGGTTTCAACCGGCAAGGCGCAGGTGCAGGCGTTGTTGAATACGGCGCGGCCTGGAACCCCTGATGGAAAGGGGGCTTGGCCGCAAGCCGTTCAGACTGCGGCTGTAGAACTTCAGGCCCTGCTTAAGGACGACATGATGCCGGTCGAGCGGATCACCATGCTCAAGGCTGGTGATATCCTGCAGCTTCGTGCCGGGCCGGATGACGCGCTGGCCATTGTCAGCGGCGGCGTCAGGCTGTTCAGCGGCATGCTGGTGCAGGAAGACGGCAGGCCTGCTGTTCGTATCCTGCCGCTTTGAATGCCTGGCAATGTTCCCGCAAGCCTCAACAGCCAATCTGGCCGTTCCGAACAGTGGCAGGGCGCAATGATGGATATCGAAAAGACGGCGAGTGAGACTTCCCTGGCCGCCATTTTGCAGATCCCCGTGACGGTCCAGGTGGTGGTCGGCACGGCACGGCTGCAGCTTTCGGACATTGCAGCGCTTCATGCAGGCTCCATCCTCAATCTCGACCAGACGTTTGGCGCTGCGGCCGTCATTCTCGTCAATGGCAGGCCGGTGGCGAAAGGCGACCTCTTCGTCACGGAAGGGCCTGATCCCCGCATGGGCGTCACCATCACCGAGATCGTTTCGCCCAAACCATGACGGCGCATGTCCAGCGTGCGGCGCCGGAGAGGGTAGCCATCCTGCTGCTGGCGCTCGGCAATCCGCTTGGCACGAAGCTGATGCAAAGCTTCGAGCCGGCGGACATCAAGAAGATCATGGATTCCGCCGCCTCTCTCGGACCGATCGAACGCGCCGATCTGGAGGGGCTTGTCGATGATTTTGCGTCGCAGTTCGCGCGGACGTTGGGCCTTGAAACAGGTTTTGAAAATGTCCGCAGCCTGGTGGAACAGGCGTTCACCCCCGATCAGATTGACACCATGCTGGGACCGGCGCGCATTGCGCCTGAAGAACCGGCATGGCGCCACTTCGGCGAAGGCAGCGAGAATGCGCTGACGCCATATCTGCTCGACGAACATCCCCAGACCATCGCCTATATCCTGTGCCAGCTCGATCAGGACCTGGCCGCGCGCATACTTGCCTTGCTGCCCCGCGATGTACGCGATGGCGCGGCGCTGCGGCTTTTGAAGATTCAACCAGTGCAGGCTGATGCCTCGGCCATCGTGCAGCAGTCTCTGCGCGAGGATCTGCTGAACCGGTCTGATGCCGGGCTTGAAGATGAAGGCCGCCGTCGGCTGGCATCATTGATGAACAAGCTTGACCGCGAACAGGCAGCGGCGATCGTCGACAGTCTCGCGGCAACGCGGCCGGAGGAAGCGAAGCGCTTGCGCGGCATGATCTTCTCCTTCGACGATCTGGACCGGCTTACGCAATCAGCGCGGCTATCGCTGTTTGACAAGATTGACACCGGACAGGTGGTGCAGGCTTTGCGTGGCGCGTCCCTGATCTTGAAAGAGAGTGTGCTCTCGGCCCTCGGCGCCCGTGCGCGGCGCATGGTGGAGGCGGAGCTTGCGAATGATACCGGCACCGTGACACCCGACACCCACAAGGCCCGCCGCGCCATTGCCGAAGCCGCGCTGGCCATGGCGCAGCGTGGCGAGATCGCGCTCCCCTCAGCGGCCGAGGAGTGATTTGTGACTGAAGACGCTGACCGCGAGGCGCGGAGCGAAGAGGCAACGGAAAAGCGGCTTTCCGATGCCGTTGAAAAGGGAAATGTGCCTTTTTCGCGCGAGGCGGTGACATGCGGATCGCTGATCGCCTCTCTCATGGCGCTCAGCCTGATTGGCCCATGGGCGGCCGTGCGCGTTTCCGGGGGGCTAAGCTCTGTCCTTGATGGCGCGGGCACAATCCGGCTCGATGACCGCGAAGAGGCTGCAATTCTTCTCGCCGCCGTGCTCCGCATGGGCGGTCTCGCCATCCTGCCCGTCATGTTTCTGCTGATGGGCGGCGGGCTGATTGCGGCGTTGGCGCAGAATCTGCCGCGCGCCAGTCTTGAACGGATCACGCCGCAGCTTGCGCGCGTATCGCTTGCATCGGGGTTCAAGCGATTGTTCGGATTGCAGGGGCTGGTTGAGTTTTTGAAATCATTGCTGAAGCTCACGGCGGTTTGTGTGGCGGCAGGCTTCGCGATCCGGGGCGGCCTGACGCACATGCTGAACGGGCTCGAGACGGAACCGCAGCTTCTTCCGCGCCTCGCACTTGATCTCGTTGTTCAATTGCTGGCGGTGCTGTGTGCGCTCGCGGCGTTGCTGGCTGTAGGCGATCTTGTCTGGTCACGGATCAAATGGCGCCGCGATCTCCGCATGACACGGCAGGAGGTGAAGGACGAGCACAAGCAGGCTGAAGGCGATCAGACTCTCAAACACAAGGCAAGAACAGCAGCGCGGCAGCGAATCTCCCGGCGCATGATGGCAAATCTGCCTAGGGCCACCGTGATCGTGACCAACCCCACGCACTTTGCCGTGGCACTCCGCTATGTGCGCGAGGAGGGCGGCGCGCCTGTTGTCGTGGCAAAGGGTGCCGACCATCTAGCGCTCCGCATCCGCAGCCTGGCCGGGGAGCATGATATTCCGATCGTCGAGAACAAGCCTCTGGCGCGCGGGCTCTATGATGCGATCGATGTCGACCAGATGATTCCGGAGGAGTTCTACAAGGCGGTGGCGGAGATCATCCATTTCCTGCAACTGCGCCGCATGTACCGCTCACCTGCCTCATAAGGCCGGGACAAGCTTGCGCGCTCAGGATCAGGTGCATGTCCATGTATCTGTTTCAGCTTGCCTCGCAACATCAGGGCTGGGTTTCAGCGCGGCAGTCGGTGACGGCGTCCAATATCGCCAATGCCGATACGCCGGGATACCGTGCGCGCGGCGTTGCGCCGTTTGAGCAGATGCTGGAGCGCACGGGCCTCACGCTCGCGGTGACGCAGCCCGGCCACATGCAATTTGAGAATAATGCGAGCGAGGCCATCGAAACGGTGCGGGGCGAAAGCTGGGATACCGCGCACTCCGGCAATAATGTGTCGATTGAAGAAGAATTGCTGAATGCAGGCGAGAACAGCCGCATGGCGGCGCTGGACACCGGCGTGACGCGGAGTTTCCAGCGCATGCTTCTTTCCAGCCTCAAGGCGTGATCCGATGACCGACGCCCTCACGCAATCGCTGCGCATCGCCGCTTCAGGGCTTCAGGCGCAATCCCTCAGGCTCCGCGTGGTGGCGGAAAATCTCGCCAATAGCGAATCGGCGGGAAGCACGCCGGGTGCTGATCCCTATCGCCGCAGGAGCGTGGTGTTTGGCGCCGAACTCGACCGGCTGTCGGGCGCCGAGGTGGTGGATGTGACCAAAGTCGTTGGCGATCCATCGGCATTTCGCCGTGAATTCCAGCCCGGCCACCCGGCTGCCGATACGAATGGTTATGTGAAGATGCCCAACGTCAATCCCATCATCGAGCTGGCCGACATGAAGCAGGCCAACCGGTCCTACGAGGCAAATCTCCAGGTGATCCGGCAAACGCGCGACATGCTGTCCATGACTATTGATCTGTTGCGGGGCCAGTGATGATCACGTGCGTTTCTTCCTCCATGCCGCTCTCAGGGTTTACGCAAAATGCCGTGGCTCCGGTGTCCCCGCAAGGCACTGACTTTTCCACAATGCTTGGTGAGCTTGCGGGCCATGCCGTCAGCGCCATCCGGCAGGGTGAAGCCGCAGGACTGGCTGGAATTCAAGGCCAGATGCCGCTGCAGCAGGTTGTCGATCAGGTCATGGAGGCGGAACGCACGCTCCAGGCATCAATCGCCATCCGTGACAAGCTGGTGAGCGCCTTTCTCGACATCAGCCGAATGCAGATCTAGGAGCCACCATGCGCGCCCTCGCCATTGCCGCCACCGGCATGACCGCCCAGCAGACCAATGTGGAGGTCATCGCCAACAATATCGCCAACATCAACACCACGGGCTTCAAGCGCTCGCGCGCCGAATTCACCGATCTGCTCTATCAGATGGAGCGTACGCATGGATCGCCTGACCGGACCGGGCAAGCCGAGGTGCCCGAAGGGGCGCAACTGGGCCTTGGAACAAGACTCACCGCCATCCGTACACTGAACATTCAGGGTGCTTTGGCCAATACCGGCAACAAGCTCGATCTTGCCATCAATGGCGGCGGCTGGTTTCAGGTGGCGGGGCCGGACGGCGAAACGCTTTATACCCGGGCCGGCGCTTTCAATACCAACGCCGCCGGGCAGATCGTCACGGCGGATGGCTATACGCTTGATCCCGCCATCACGGTTCCGGCCAACACCATCGATGTGCATATCAACCAGTCCGGTCTTGTGCAGGCGCATGTGGCGGGAACGGAGGAATATCAGGATATCGGCCAGCTCACGCTGGCGAACTTTGCCAATCCGGCTGGCCTCGACGCGCTGGGCGGCAATCTCTACCGCGCCAGCCCGGCCTCCGGTGAGGCGGCAACCGGACTGCCCGGCGATCCCGGCCTCGGCACGGTTGCGCAAGGCTATCTTGAGCAGTCGAATGTCGATCCGGTGAAGGAAATCACCGAACTCATTCAGGCCCAGCGCGCCTATGAGATGAACTCCAAGGTGATACAGGCCGCTGATGATATGGCGGGTGTCGTCAGCAAGGGTATCCGGTAACATGCTGCGCCGCTTGATGGCTGCCGTCTTGCTACTCTCCGGGCCGGCGCTGGCCGAGGTGCGGACCGTGCCGGTCGCTGCCACCACACTTTATCCCGGCGACCCGGTTGCCGCGGACGCTCTCATCGGCAAGGCTTTCGAAGCTGACGCCGCCGTTTTCGATAATTACGTTTCCTCTCCAGCGCAGGCGCGGAACAAAGTGGCGCGGCGCACCATTGCGGCGGGGCAGCCGATCCCGCTGGCTTCTCTCAAGCCTCCCGACATGATCCAGCGCGGAAAGCCGGCGATGGCGGTTTTTCAATCAGGCGGACTTGTGATCTCCACGCTCCTCATTCCGCTTGAAGCGGGAACGGCGGGAGATGTGGTGCAAGCGCGCAATCCCGAGTCCGGGCTGGTGGTGATGGCGACAGTGAAAGCCGATGGCACGCTGATGATTGCCGCACCATGAAATGGCTTTTCATATTTCTCGTCATGTTCGCGCTTCCGGCGCAGGCGGCGACCCGCGTCAAGGATATTACCGCCATTCAGGGCGTGCGCGACAATCAGCTCGTCGGCTATGGCCTGGTGATCGGGCTTTCCGCCACGGGCGACAGCTTGCGGAATTCTCCGTTTACGGAGCAATCGGTGCGCTCCATGCTGGAGAAGATGGGTGTCGGCGTGCCGCAAGGTGCGATCCGCTCCAAGAACATGGCGGCGGTGATTGTCACGGCGACACTGCCGCCCTTCATCGGCCAGGGGGCGCGGATCGACGTGACGGTGTCCTCGCTGGGCGATGCCTCATCGCTGGCGGGCGGAACGCTGGTGCTCACACCGCTGATCGCCGCTGATGGCAAGGCCTATGCGGTGGCGCAGGGGCCGATCGCGGTGGGCGGCTTCTCGGCAGAGGGTGCCGCGCAGACCATCACCCAGGGCACGCCCACCAATGGCCGCATCGCCAATGGCGCCACCATCGAGCGTGAACTGACGGCGGACTTCAATGGTGTGGCCAGCCTTGTCCTGCAGGTGCGCAATCCCGATTTTGCCACCGCCGTGGCGATTGCCGACGCCATCAACATCTACGCGGTCAAAACCTATGGCATGATGATTGCGACCGCGGAGGATTTTCGCAGCGTGACCATCAGGAGGCCGCCAAAAATCACCGCATCCCGCCTGATGGCTCAGCTCGGGCAGATCAATGTGGAGCCCGATACGCCCGCCCGCATCGTGATTGACGAAAAGACGGGCACGATCGTGATCGGCTCCCATGTGCAGGTGTCGCCGGTTGCCGTCACGCACGGCAATCTGACGGTGCGGGTGACGGAATCGCCATCCGTGTCGCAGCCCGCTCCATTGTCCGATGGCGTCACCAAGACCGTGCCCTCGACATCCATCGACTTCAAGCAGGAAGGCGGCGCCTTCGCGGTGCTTTCCGGCCCAAGCCTGGCGCAGCTTGTAGGAGGACTCAACCGCATCGGGCTCAAGCCGCAGGGCATTATCGCCATTCTGCAGGCGATCAAGACGGCGGGCGCGCTGCAGGCCGATCTGGTGGTCCAATGAGAGCCGCCGTTGCCTTTGTCATGGCTTTTTGTCTCATCCCGCTCCCGGTGGCTGCGCAGCCAGATGGCAGCCTGGCGCAGGATTACTGCGCCAATATTGCGCAAACAGCCACCGATGCCCGTGACGCGTGGCAGAAGGCGGAGCTTGAAAAATTGCAGGCAGATGTGACTGCAAAGCTTGAGGCTCTCGAGGCGCAGCAGAAGGTTCTCGAAGCGTGGATGGCCAAACGCGATGCGGCGCTGAAATCGGCCGGACAGGAACTGGTGGAGATTTACGCGAAGATGGATCCGGAAGCCGCGGCAGCACAGCTCGCGAAAGTGGACACGCCGACAACCACATCAATCCTACGGCAAATGGGGCCGCGTGGCGCGGGCGCTATCCTGGCTGTCATGGAGCCGGATCATGCGGCTCTTCTGGTGCGCAGCATCGCCGCCGCTTCCCGCATTCAGGGCGATGGGCGCGGCACATGACATCGCTGACGCGCATAGGTCTTCTTCTTTTGCTCACCGGTTGCGCCACAAATATGGATGATTTTGGCCAGACGCCGCAGCTTTCGTCGGTTGGTAGCGGGTTGGCGCAATCGGTTTCGGCGTCAACCGCCCTGGGCACGGAACCGGTTTTCACCAAACCGGTGGAAGGCTGGACAGGCGGGGCCGCCGATTATTTCCGCGACACGCGCGCCCGGATGCCGGGCGACATCATAACCGTGCGGATCGCCATCGACGACAAGGCAGCGCTTAACAACACATCGAACCGCAGCCGCAAATCGGCGGCCGATGCCTCGCTTGGCTTCAAGTATGATCTGATGGGGGTGACCGGCGCGGATGTGAATGGCGACGGCAATGTGAAGTCGAACAGCAGTTCGGCAGGGCAGGGCTCGACCGTACGGTCCGAGAAAATCAGCCTGGCGGTTGCGGCCATTGTGACCTCGGTCCTGCCCAACGGCTATCTGGTGATCGACGGCAACCAGGAGGTGATGGTCAATTTTGAACAGCGCACCTTGCATGTGGCGGGCATCGTCAACCCCACCGATGTGACGCCCGACAATTCGGTTTCCTATGAACGGATTGCCGAGGCCCGCATTTCCTATGGCGGGCGCGGACGGATTACCGAAGTGCAGCAACCCGGCTGGGCGCAGCAGGCGTGGGATCGCATTTCGCCATTTTGAGGATGAGCTGATTTGGCGCCGAAACCTGCACGAGAGGGCGGATCATCGCTCATGATGATGCTGGTGGCCGTGCTCCTGCTGACGCTGATTGGCGCTGGCTCAGGCGTTGCCGTCGGCATGCTGCTCCAGGATGCTCCGAATTCACAGGTAGCGGCTGGCGCGAGCGCTGCTCCCGTGACGCCTCCCGCCCCAGCACTCCATGCCACGGACGATGCCGTGCTGGTGGCGATGCCGGCCGTTCTCACCAATCTGGCGGAACCCAAAACCACGTGGGTGCGCCTGGAAGGCGTCCTGCTCACCGGCAAACAGACACAGGACCCCGCCGATGTGCTGGCCAATCAGGCGAGCGAAAATGTGATGACCTATCTGCACAGCGTGAAGCTGAACGAGATCGAGGGCGCGTCCGGGCTTCTGGCGCTGCGCGAGGATTTGAACGATCTGGTGCGGACGCTGTCGAAAGGCCAGGTTCGCGAGGTGATGATCCACACGCTGGTGCTGGAATGAGGCGTCATGCCGCCGTGCTGGCCGCGTTGATTCTGTTCGCAAGCGCGGTGCAGGCGCAAACCCTGTCGCTCGACGATCTCATTCCCGCCGGGCAGGCCTCCGTCAGCGGGCGTATCGTTCAATATATCCTGTTATTGACGGTGCTCTCCGTGGCGCCGGGCCTTCTCATCATGGTGACGAGCTTCACACGCTTCGTCATCGCGTTTTCCTTTTTACGCTCGAGCCTGGGGCTGCAGAACACGCCGGCCAATCTCATTCTGGTGTCGCTGTCGCTGTTCCTCACTTTCTTTGTCATGGCACCCACCTTCGACAAGGCCTGGCAGGAGGGCGTGCAGCCCCTGATCGACAATCGCATCAGCGATGCGGAGGCCTATGGGAAAATCACCTCGCCCTTCCGCGATTTCATGGCAAAGAACGTGCGGGAAAAAGATCTCGCGCTGTTTCAGGGCTTCGCGCGAAAACTGCCGCAAGCAACCGCGCCCACCGATGTAAATGATCTCCGCATTCTGATTCCCGCCTTCATGATCTCGGAACTCAGGCGCGGATTTGAAATCGGCTTTCTGATCGCATTGCCGTTTCTGGTGATCGATCTCATCGTGGCGGCACTCACCATGTCGATGGGCATGATGATGCTGCCGCCCACGGTGATCTCGCTGCCGTTCAAGGTTTTGTTCTTCGTGCTGATCGATGGATGGAACCTGCTGGTGGGAAGCCTTGTGCAATCCTTTACCGGCTCTTAACCCTGTTCCTTAGCACGGCGTTGAACTCTTTGCTGCTATGGATCGGCCATGGCAGCGAGACACTCCACTGCGAGGTCTCCGGCATGTAGCCCCGCTGCCATTCCGGCCCGATCCGGCATGATCTTTCCCAGTCAGTCAGTCTCAAAAGGGTCAAGACATCATGTCGAGCATCATGACGAACGTATCTGCTCTCACCGCATTGCAGAGCCTCAACAACACCAACTCCGCCTTGAACACCACGCAATCGCGCATTTCCACCGGCTACAAGGTGGCAACCGCATCAGACAATGCCGCATACTGGTCGATCGCGACCACCATGCGGTCGGATAACTCGGCCCTTTCCACCGTGAAGGACGCGTTGGGCCTTGGCTCTTCCACCATCGATGTCGCCTATACGGGCGTCAACGCGGCCATTGATGTCACCAAGGAGATCAAGAACAAGCTGGTGGCGGCGCTTCAGCCTGGTGTTGACCGCGAAAAGGTGCAGTCGGAAATCACCGAGTTGCAGAGCCAGCTCAAGAGCATTGGCGATTCATCGTCCTTCAGCGGACAGAACTGGATTTCCACGGATTCCAGCGCTACGGGCTATAACGCCACCAAATCCATCGTGGCCTCGTTCAACCGCAGCGGCGGCGCGGTCTCGGTTGCGACGATCACCTTTGATACGTCGGGCAGCACCCTGTTCGACGCCAGCGCCACGGCGGATGGCATTCTCGACGGCAAGCGCGACGCCACCGGCGCCCTCTCGGCAACTGGCACGGCCTCGGTCTCCACCCTCGATATCTCCGCCCTCAGCGACAGCACGGCAGATCTCGCCACCCTCAACGGCTATGTAAAGGCCACCGATGCGGCGATCTCCGAAATGACCACATCGGCCAGCAATCTCGGCGCGGTGAAAAGCCGCGTGACACTGCAGAAGGATTTCGTCACCAATCTCATGTCTGCCATCACGACCGGCGTCGGCACGCTGGTTGATGCCGACATGAATGAAGAATCGACGAGGCTCCAGGCCCTGCAGGTGCAGCAGCAGCTGGGTGTTCAGGCGCTGTCGATCGCCAATCAGAGCAGCCAGACCATCCTGTCGCTGTTCCGCTAAACTTCCGCATCAACCAATGGCCGTCTTCCCGTGCGGGAAGGCGGCCGCCTGCGCGTTAACCCGTTGGTAAGCATAACTCCAATATTCTAACGGCATGGCGGATGGCAGCGGTGCTGCCCAGGGCATGATGCCGGCCCGCCATGCCGGTTCCGATCCGGAATGTCCCCCTTCCCCATTTCCGATTCGCAGGGACATTTCCGTCATGGCCAGTATCAATACCAACGTGTCAGCAATGACGGCGTTGCAGAGCCTCAACGCCACCATCAAGATGCTGGACCAGACACAATCGCGCGTGTCCACCGGGTTTCGCGTTGCAAGCGCTGAAGACAATGCCGCCTACTGGTCCATCGCCACCACCATGCGCTCGGACAATGGCGCGCTGTCGACGGTGAAAGATGCGCTTGGACTGGGTGCTGCCACCATCGATGTCGCCTATACGGGCATGAACAGCGCCATTGAGGCGGTGAAAAGCATCAAGAACAAGCTGGTTGCGGCGCGGCAGCCGGGCGTTGACCGCGAGAAAATCCAGTCGGAAGTGACGGAACTGCAGAAACAGCTGAAAAGCATCGGTGACAGTTCGGTATTCAGCGGCGAAAACTGGCTTTCCGTCGATTCATCGTCCGCATCGTATAATCCCACGCAAAGCATCGTCTCGTCGTTTTCGCGCAGCGGGAATTCGATTTCGATCGGCACGATCGGCTTCGACGTGGGCAACTCCAAACTCTATGACGCCGCAGACCAGTCGGGCATCCTCGATTCGACCGATGTGACGACGAATGGCAGCGTGACCTATTCCGTCGACACGCTGGACATCTCCGCGCTCACCGATTCGAGCAACGACCTCGCCGATCTCGAACAGATGATTTCTTGGACAGACGGCGCGCTCAGCAAAATGACGACGGCGGCAGCCAGCCTCGGCGCCGTCAAGCAGCGCGTGAGCCTGCAACAGGATTTTGTTTCGACACTCATGGACACCATCAAGAAAGGCATTGGCACGCTGGTCGATGCCGACATGAATGAGGAGTCGACGAAGCTCCAGGCGCTCCAGGTGCAGCAGCAGCTTGGCGTGCAGTCGCTCTCCATCGCCAACCAAAACAGCCAGAACATCCTCTCGCTGTTCAAGTCGTAACGAGCGCCGCGCAAGTTTCCACAGCGAAGATTTTCTTCATTGATTGACAGGGGCGTTGCGTGGCTGCGATTGCGTTTTTCAAACGGCTTGCCCAAGGCCTTTCCGCATTGGGCGCCCGGCGGCTCGCCGCGCTCGGTCTCGCCGGTGTCACCGTGTTCGTGCTGGTCGGGGTTTGCGGCTATTATCTCAGCCGGCCGCCCCGCGATATTCTCTATACCGGCCTCGATCCCCAGGACGTGATGCTCAATCTCGAAAAATCATATCAGGCCTCGGCCAAGATTGTTTCGGCGGTGGACAGGCTGCTGCAATCCCTGATGGACGCGGTGAACTGAGATGCGGCTGGACGGGATATCGACGCTCACCATGTCAACGCTGCTCCGCAGTTCCATCGCGGCATCGCAACGGTCCCTTGCCAGCGCGCAAACCGAGGCGTCGACAAGCCGTTACGCCGACATCGGCCTCGCGCTCGGCTCCGATACCGGACGCGACGTCGCATGGCGGACCGAGATGGCAGAGTTTGGGCAGATCAAGGACGCCAACGGCCTTCTCTCCGTTCGCGCCGGCCTGACACAGGACGCGCTGAGCCAGATGCAGAAGATCGCCAGCAGTTTTGTTGAAACGCTCACGGGCGCCCAAAGCGCAACAAACGGGCAGGCTCTGGTGCAACAGGCGGCACAGGGTGCCCTGGCGCAGATCACAAGCCTGCTCAACACCACGCAGAATGGCCAATATATTTTCGGCGGCCTGAATAGCAGCGAGCCTCCGCTCGCGGCGTATGACGGAAGTTCCGCGCAGGCTGCTGTGAACAGCGCCTTCCAGTCGGCCTTCGGCATCACCCCGGACGATGCAAGCGTGTCCACGATCCCGGGCGCCAGCATGGAAGCATTCCTTGATGACAGCTTTGCCGGCCTGTTTGACTCATCTTCATGGGAAACATCGTGGACGGGCGCCAGCAGCGATCTTTCGCAGGCACGCATCAACAGCACACAGCATGTGAGCGTTGATTCCTCCGCCACGGCGCTGCCGTTCCGCCAATTGGTGAGCGCGCTCACAATGGTGGCGGGCCTGGGTGCGCCAAATCTGAACGCCGATGCCTTTGATGCCGTCACCAAGAAGGCCCTTGCCCTCTCCGCTGCGGCGATCGGCAGCCTGGGCGCGGAACAGTCCCGCGTCGGTATTGCACAGAACGCCGTGTCGAATGCGACGGATGCCATCACCGCGCGTATCGGCTCTCTCACCAAGGCGGTGCAGAAGATGGAGGGCGTCGACCCCTATGATGCCGCAACGCGCGTGAACACGCTGATGACCCAGCTTGAGGCGTCCTACTCCCTGACCGCGCGCATTTCCAATCTCAGCCTGCTCAATGAACTCTGACCGTCAACACTCCAAGGGCCATTCCTTCGCAATGTATCACGCGCTCTATGCCGATATCGCATCCGAAACCACGGCGGACATCCGCGACAATGAGCGGGCCGCCTTTGAAAAATCGATCTCGTTGCTTCGCGCGGCCGAAGAAAAAGGCCGGGGATCGCGCGAGTCGGTTGAAGCCCTGCTCTTTCTAAACCGCCTGTGGGGTGTCCTGCTGGAAGATCTGGCTCATCCTGAGAATGGCCTGCCGGATACATTGCGCGCCACGCTCATCTCCATCGGCATCTGGATGCTGAAGCGGGCCGACGATATCCGGCAAGGCCGCGAGCAGGCCTTTGCACCATTGATAGACGTTTCGGAATCGATCTGCCGCGGATTATGGAGGGCATAAAATGCTGATTCATTTGAAGCGCGGAGAGCGCGTCTATATCAACGGCGCCGTTCTGCGCGTCGACCGACGGGCCTCGCTCGAAGTGCTGAACAATGTGGATTTTCTGCTGGAGAACCATGTTATCCAGGCTGAGGACGCCACCACGCCATTCCGCCAGCTTTATTTTGTCGTGCAGACGATGCTGATCGACCCCGACACGGCCGGTGTGACGCAGGAGCTTTACAAGCACCTTTCGCACCGCATGGAGCAGAACCTGTCGTCAGACACGCTGCGTGACGCGTTGGCGTTGAGCGGCGAGAAGGTACTGAAGGGCCGCTATTTCGATGCGTTGAAGGCCCTCCGCACCGCCTTTCCGGGTGAAGATGCGCTGCTTGGCCGAAACGCATTTCATTCCGGGGAGGCCGCGTGATGCAGGTTACGTCCGCCACCTCATCCACGGCCACGCAGACCACGCCGAGCGATGCGGGCGATGCCACGCTCAACTACAATGCTTTCCTGCGCCTGCTGGTGGCGGAGATGAAAAACCAGGATCCGACGCAGCCCAATGATCCCACGGCACAGCTCTCGCAGCTCGCATCATTCTCGAACGTGGAACAGGGGATCAAGATGAACACCAAGCTCGACTCGCTCCTGTCCATGTCCTCCATCGGGCAATCGGCGGCGCTCATCGGCCGCACCGTGTCGACATCCGATGGCACTGTCAGCGGCGTCGTGAAGAGCATCGCGATCGACAGTGCTGGTTCCTCGGCAATTCTTCAGGATGGGCGCAGCATCGATCTCGCGTCTGGCATCAGGATCAGCTAGCGATGAATGAAGCCGACGCGATGGAGCTTGTGCAAGGCGCGATCTGGACCGTGATAGTTGGCTCCGGACCAGCTATCGGCGCAGCCATGGTTGTGGGGATCGTTATCGCGCTGTTTCAGGCGCTGACACAAATCCAGGAAGCGACCTTGACCTTTGTTCCCAAAATCCTGGTGATTTTCGGCGCGATGATCCTGCTGGCGCCACTCATTGCCTCGCAACTCTTTTCGTATACAGAAACGGTGTACACGCGCATCGCCACCGGCTTCTAAGGCCAAAGCATGAGCGCCGAGCATGCATCCGCAACGCCTGCCATCCCGCGCGGCAACCGGGACGTTGGTTTCGCGCTGGGCATCGCCTGCATTCTCGTCGTGCTGTTCCTGCCGATGCCGACGATCCTCATCGATCTCGGGCTTGCCTTCTCGATCTCGATGTCGGTCCTCATTCTCATGGTGGCGCTGTGGATTCAGCGGCCATTGGATTTTTCCGCTTTCCCAACCGTGCTGCTGATCGCCACGCTGCTGCGGCTGTCGCTGAACGTTGCGACCACACGGCTGATCCTGTCGCATGGAAACGAGGGGGTGAATGCCGCGGGCCATGTGGTCGGCGGGTTTTCCAGCTTCGTGATGAGCGGCGATTTCGTGATCGGCGTCATCGTCTTTTCCATCCTGGTGACGGTGAACTTTCTGGTCATCACCAAGGGTGCGACGCGCATTGCGGAAGTGGGCGCGCGCTTCACGCTCGACGCCATCCCCGGCAAGCAGATGGCGATCGACGCCGATCTTTCCGCCGGGCTGATCGACGACCAGGAAGCGCGGCGGCGCAGGCTCGAACTCGAGCAGGAGAGCGCCTTCTTCGGCTCGATGGATGGCGCGTCGAAATTCGTGCGCGGCGATGCCATTGCGGGTCTTATCATCACCGGCATCAACAGTTTTGGCGGCGTGCTCATCGGCGTGACCCGTCATGGCATGGCCTTCGGTGAGGCTGCCGACGTCTATACCAAACTTTCGGTGGGCGATGGGCTGGTGACGCAGATTCCGGCGCTCGTCGTATCGCTCGCCGCCGGGCTCCTTGTGTCGAAAGGCGGCAATCGCGGTTCGGCGCAGGAAGCTGTCCTCAATCAGCTGGCGGGATACCCCCGCGCACTTTCCGTTGCAGCCGCCCTGCTGGGCCTTATGGCGCTGATGCCGGGATTGCCGTTCTTTCCCTTTTTCGTGCTGGCCGGCTTTATGGCGGCGGGCGCGTTTCTCATTCCGCGCCGCCGGGCGGCCTTGCAGGAGGAGGCAGATCTTCAGAAGCAAGAGGCGCAGAAAAGCAAGGCGGAGGAAGACCGCAATTCCGTGAAGGAACTTCTGCGCACGGCGGAAGTCGAGCTTTGCCTGGGGCGTCAATTGTCGCAGGCGATGCTGGTGGCGCATGGCGAGCTGGCGCATCGCGTGGCCAAGATGCGCCGCAAATTCGCGCAACAATACGGCTTCGTCATTCCGGAGATCAAGCTTTCCGACGATCTCATCCTGCCGCCGCGCGGCTACAGCATCAAAATTCACGGCACAGTGGCCTCGACAGGCGAATTGCGGATCGGCGAGGTGATGGTGATTCCTGGGAACAGGCCCAGGCCCGCTGTGCCGGGTGATGACGCGAAGGAACCGGCCTTCGGCATGGATGCGATCTGGGTGCCCGATATCTTTGCGGGCGAACTGCGCTCCGGAGGCTATCAGCCCATTGATCCCATGTCGGTCATGCTGACACATCTCTCGGAAGTGATCCGCAACAATCTGGCGCAGCTTCTGTCATACCGCGATCTCCGCGCGCTCACCGACCGCCTTGAACCTGAATACCGGCGGCTGCTGGACGAGACCGTGCCATCCCTTCTCTCGTTCTCCAGCCTGCAGGCCATTCTGAAGCTTCTTCTGGCGGAGCGTGTCTCGATCCGCAATCTGCATCTGATCCTCGAAGCCATCGCCGAAATCGCCCCGCATGTGCGCAAGCCCGAGGCAATCGCCGAGCATGTGCGCATGCGGGTGGCGCAGCAGATCTGCGGCGATATCGGCCATGATGGCGTGATGCGGGTGGTGCGGCTTGGCAACCGCTGGGACATGACATTCCTGCAGAGCCTGAAGCGGGACGCCAAAGGCGACGTCATCGAATTCGACATCGATCCGCGCCTCATCGAGCAATTCGCCGCGGAAGCCGGAAAGGTGGTGAAAACGCATATGGACGAAGGCGAGGCCTTCGCCCTCGTCACCGCTCCGGAAGCGCGGCCCTATGTGCGGATGATCGTTGACCGGCTGTTTCCCAATCTTCCCGTTCTTTCGCATATTGAGATTTCACGCGGCATTCGTATCGATGCCATCGGCTCGATCTCATGACGGGCGAGTTGGCGGAGGCTGTGTTCGTGGCCTTCACGGTGTTCTGCCGCATCGGCGCCTGCCTGATGTTCGTGCCCGGCTATGCGAGCGCCAGAATTCCCATGCAGATCAGGCTGCTGATGGCCTTGGGCGTTTCCCTGGCGCTGTCACCACTGCTGTATGGCATGGTGAATGCCTCGGTCAGCGGCGTCGCGGACGCTTTGCGTCCCTTTCTGCTTATCAATGAAACGCTGGCGGGCGCCACCATTGGCCTGATGGCGCGATTTTACATGTTGGGGCTGCAATTCGCCGCCACAGCATCGGCCAACGCCATCGGCCTGACGGGCATTCCCGGCATTTCCCCGGACGATGGTGAAACGCTGCCGCCGCTTGCCACGCTGCTGTCTCTTAGCGCTGTCATGGCAATGTTTGCGGCGGGCCTTCATATCGAGATACTGAATGCGCTCACGGACAGCTATGACGTCATTCCTGTCGCACTGCCTTCCGATGCGGAATGGTATCTTGAACGTCTCACGGATGCCGCAGCCGACAGCACGGTGCTGGCGCTACGGCTGGCCGGCCCTTTCATCGTCTATGCCATCGTGATGAATGTGGCGATGGGACTTGCCAACAAGTTCACGCCGCAGGTGTCGCTCTATTTTGCCTCGCTCGGCCTGGTTACGGCGGCGGGCCTTTTCATCTTCTATTTTCTAGCGCCGCAATGGCTGACTGTCTTTCTCGACGGCTATCGCGGCTGGCTGGCCGGCGCCGCATGAGGGACCGGGCGCGTCGGCTGGAGACACTCGCTCTGCTGCTCGCGCAGTTGCGGAAGGCCGCCGAAGGTGAACTCATCCGCCTGCTGGCGAGGCGGGCTGATCTTGTTCAACAGCGGGAAGACCTGCTTGCGGCCATCGACAGGATTGTGGCACTCGATGGTTTGTTTCTGGCGTCCGCCATGCGGCGGATCGCGCGTATCGATGGAGATATTAGCCGCATTGACTCCGACATCGCCGCGCAGCGGCAGCGTATTCTGGGTATTCATATCAAGGCAAAGGGCGTCTCTCGCCTCAGCGGCAGAGCGCGCGTTTTGCAAGAAAGAGCGGTGGCCCGGCGCGATCTGTCCGAACTCGCTTGCGGCGCAAGCTTGCGGCAAGCACCTGAGGCTTAGTCTCTGGTCATGTCCGTCACCCTCTCCTCCGATCTTGTTGTTGGCGTTATGGACGCGGCGTCGCCGGCGCGCGCGCAGGCTGCGGCGCGGAAGCTGTCAGCCCATCAGGCCTCTTCGAGCTTCGCTTCAAGGCTGGATACGTTCCTGTCCCCACAGCCCCGCGCCCGCGATCTGCCGGGTGACCTGGTGATGGATGTGATGGCGAATGCCCAGCCGCAGAAGCTCGCCGTAGCCGAGGCCAAGCTTGGCGCATCAGAGCCGCGCCATGACACGGCTGATCCCTATCAGAAATTTGAATCCTTCATGTTGCGCAACGCAATTGAAGACATGCTGCCCGCCGCCGAGAGCGGGGCCTATGGCGAGGGATTCGCAGGTGGCATGTGGCGCTCCATGGCGGCCGATCAATTGGCCGATCTCTTTGCGGCGCGGGGCGGCCTCGGCATTGCGCAAACGCTGCGCCAGCGTGAACATCAAGATGCTGCCAAACCTTCGGGGCAGTGGCCCTATTTCCAGACGCAGGCGATCCATGACTTTACCACAGGCTGACCAGGCGTCTGTTTCCTCCTGCGTGGCACTCCTCACGCGACTGAAGCAAACTATCATGCAGGAGACTGCCGGGCTTTCCGCTGGTGACGCGCAAGCAGGCCTTGCCGAGGCGAAGACGCATCTTCTGCGTGACCTGCTGGCGCTGGAGCGCAACCCTCCTTCACCGGAGGCGCGCAAGACGCTTGCGCCCCTGCTCGGGGAGATACGTGACGCCCTGGTGCGCAATCAATCCGTGCTCAAGGCTCATATGGATGCGGTGGCCAGCGTTTCGGCGATCATCGTCGATTCCATCCGGAAGGCCGAGTCAGACGGCACCTATTCGCGGAAAGCGCGGTGCTGAAACTCGTCCTCATCGGCGTATGGGTGGCCATGGTCACCGCCGCTTCGGCCTATTTCGGCGCCAATCTGTTTGGCGGCAAAGAGAGAGACCCACAGCAGCGCGCCGATCTGGGTGTTGAGCAGCTCTCGTCAGACATGACAAGCGTGCCGATGGTACGGGGCGGCGAGATCATCGGCTATGTCATCATCCAGGTGACGTTTGCCGCCGACAAGGCCATGCTGGCGGAGCTTAAGCTCGATCCCAAGCCCTATCTGACCGATGCGGAATTCCGCGCCGTCTATGGCAACAGTGAAGCGGATTTCACCCGGCTGCGCCCGGCCGACATCGATGCGCTGACGAATGCCATCGCGGCTGAAGCAAATGCCAGGCTTGGCGGCAAGCTGGTGCGGCAAGTGTTGATCCAGCAATTGAACTATGTGCGGAAGGAAGACATCCGCACGCACTGGATCAAGAAGGACGGCTGACCTGTCTTCCGAGCATGCAAAGCTGATCGCCGATCTGGCACAGCCCGGCAATGTGAACGCAAATAATGAAGACGAAGCCGCCTTGCTGCGCCTGTTCTCTTCACCGCACGTTTTGTTCGCCCATCTCAATCTCAGGCCCAAGATCGCGCCACTCCGCGAAGAATGCCGGGATGCGCAAGCCGCTGTTACGATGGCGCTGAGCCCAGCAGCCCCGCCTCCAACCGCAGCACCGGCACGGGAGCAGACCAGAGGAGTCGTTGTCTCCGGGCCGGTTGCCGGCATGACGTCCTACAAGCCTTCGCCGCCCCGCCACGGCATTGCCGAGGCCTATGTTCCGAGCCCTGACGACATCGCGAATGCATTGCCGGGCTTGCCGCGAGCGAACTGGGTTGTCCGTCTGCTGCGGTTTTTCGGGCTCTGACCGTCTGGCATGGCGCTTGCTCTCCTGTTCCGGCAGGAGACAGACGCATGACCGTATCTTCAAATTGGAGCGTTCAAGACTTGCCACGCGCGCAGCTTGAGGAATTTGCCATCCGTGCTGCGATGGAAGCACGGGCGCTTCGCGCCTCGGAGCGGCCCAACCGGTTTTTCTATGTGCTGTTGACCGGGTTTCTCATCGGGGCCGCGCTTGCCGGAGCCGGATTCCTGACGGGTGCTGCGATCCGCTGATCACTTGCCGGCGTTCAGGACGTGACCGACGAAAGGCAATTCACGGAACTGGTGCGCCATGTCCATGCCGTAGCCCACGACGAATTTGTCCGGGCAGGTGAAACCTTCAAAATCGGCCTTGAGATTGGCGGCGAGATGGCCGGGCTTGTTCAGCAGCACGGCGGTCTGCACCTTGCGGGCGCCGCGCGCCGAGATCAGGTCCTTGGCAAAGGCAAGGGTGCGTCCCGATTCGAGAATGTCGTCGACCAGCAGCACGTCGCGGTCTTTCACATCGGCTTCGATATCGCGCAGAACATCCACCTGGCCTGAGGATTTGGTGGCGGCGCGATAGCTCGCCAGCATCATGAAATCGACTTCTGGAGAAAGCCCTGCCAGATGCATGGCGCGAATCAGGTCGGCGGCAAAAATGAAGCTGCCTTTGAGAACGGGCACGACAAGCAGCCGGTGCGGCCTGGTGGCAGCGATCTCGCGGGCGATCGCCTGCATGCGGGCGGCGATGTCGGCTTCGGAAAACAGGACACCGATGCGGTGGCCGTCGATGGAAATTTCACTCATGATCCGTATTTGAGCCGATTTCATCGGCGCGGGCAAAGCGAATTTCAACCGACTTGGCGCCATCGGGCGGCGAGGCAACGCGGGTGACGAAATTGGTCGATTCGCCGGGCCGGAGCGGTCTTGCGCCCGAATCCACCGTCCAGCGATAGACCTCGATCTGGCCATCATTGTGCAGTGCGAACCGGAGTGAGGGAATCTTTCGCTCACTTCCCGAGATATTGACGATATCGCCCTTCACGGCCAGCACACGCTGACCGTCGACCTGCAGATTCTGTATTTCGACGCGGCGAAGCTCAAGACCGTAAATATTCACGTCCTGTCCCAGCGCATGGTAGGCGCGGATGGAGGCAGGGGCCAGGCGGACCGCGGTTTCGGGAAAGGCGGCGGCGGCGATGACCGGCGAGCAGACGGCGGCCGCGAAGATTGCCCAGGCCGCCAGCCTGTTCCGTTTGGCGCGGCGTCTGGCCGCGAACTCATCCTGTGCCTCACGCGCCGCTTCCACAAGGCGGCGGACTTCGCTGTCGGGCTCGAAGCCATGTTCGATGACGGAGGGCGTCTGATGGGTGGCGGCGGGCTGGACGTCGATGACCCGCGCCTCCATCCATGCATGACCGCAATGGGCGCAGTTGATCACCGTGCCATCGGCGGAAAATCGCTGGGAAGGCAGATCATAGCGCGTTTCGCAATTGGGGCAGGAGACGATCATCGGGGCGCCGCATTCTGGGGAGAGACAGGCTGGAATTTATCGGCACATAGGGTTAATTCGCCGTTAATGATGCCCATGCTGAATGGGTTCAGCAGAAGGGAGAACGCGTCGGGTGGTGCGGCTGGAGAATGTGGGATTGCGCTATGGGCACGGACCTGAAATCCTGCGCGACGTGAGCTTTCATCTGGAAGCGGGCGGCTTCAGCTTTCTCACCGGGCCATCAGGGGCCGGCAAGACCTCCCTGCTCCGCATGCTGTTTCTGGCGCTGAAGCCGACGCGCGGGCTGATCCGGCTGTTCGGCGAGGATGTGACGATGATCGAGCGCGCGGCGCTCCCGTTCACGCGGCGGCGGATCGGCGTGGTGTTTCAGGAATTCCGCCTGCTCGATCATTTAACCACCTATGACAATGTGGCGCTTCCGCTCCGGGTGGCGGGCCAGCGCGAGTCTAGCTATCGCGCCGATGTCATGGATCTCCTGAGCTGGGTTGGCCTTGCCGATCAGGCGCAGGCCTATCCGCCGGTTCTGTCTGGCGGCGAAAAGCAGCGCGCGGCCATCGCGCGCGCGGTGATCGGCAAGCCCGAACTGCTTCTGGCCGACGAGCCCACCGGCAATGTCGATCCAGCCCTCGCCCGCCGGCTGCTACACCTCTTCGTGGAACTGAATCGCCTCGGCACCACGGTGCTGATCGCCACGCATGATCTGAAACTGGTGCAGCAGGCCAAGGCGCCGATCCTGCATCTTGAGCGCGGCGAGCTTCGCGCGGCATGAGCCAATCATCGCACAGGCCGGGGCCGATCATTCCCTCGGGCGCAGGCTCGCTTCGCTCGCTCACCGTCACCATGGCGGTGATGTGCTATTTGGCCTGCCTTGCCATTGGGGCACTTCTCCTCATCAACCGGGCCGTCGATGCCTGGACAAGCGGATTGCAGCGCGAGGTGACGGTGCAAATCCGGCAGTTGCAGAATGTCGATATCGAGGCCGAGCTGGCGAAGGCCGACGCATTGCTGCGGGAAACGCCGGGCGTGCTCAGCACTACGGTGCTTGACCGCGATACCGCGGCGAAACTGCTGGAACCGTGGCTCGGCACGCAGAACCTTGAAGATCTGCCCATTCCCCGTCTCATCCGCGTGGTTGTCGACGAGGACAACCCGCCTGACTTCGTGGCGCTCGAGGCGCTGCTGAAGGAGAAGGTGCAAGGTGTTGCCCTTGACACGCACCGGCGCTGGCAGGCGGAGCTGACGCGCATGGCGCGTGCGCTTTCTGTCCTGTCCTATGCGGTGCTGCTGCTCATCTGCGTATCGGCCATCGCCATCGTCATCTTTGCCACCCGCACGGTGCTGGAAGCGAATCGCCCGGTGGTGGATGTCCTGCATCTGGTGGGGGCGACGGATGCCTATGTTTCGCATCAGATCGACAGGCGCTTTCTGCGCACCGGGCTGTGGGCGGGGCTGATCGGCGTGGCGTTGGGGCTCGTCACCTTTCTCGCGCTGAGTTTCACCGGTACGGAAGGGGCAGGCGGCGTGGCCGATGCCAGCCGCAGCCTTCTGTTCGCGCCGCCGCGCATTGCGCTGTGGAGCTATGGGCTTCTGTTCGCCGTGCCGGTTGCCGCCACCATCATCTGCCTGATCACATCCCGGCTCACATTGATCCGTATGCTGAGGAATGTGCTGTGACCGCAGTTCGGTCGCTCATTTTCAATCTGATCTTCTATATCAATCTGGCGCTGTTCCTGGTGCTGGGGGCGGAATTCTTTGTCACCCCGCGCAAATGGTCGATCCGGGCGTTGCAGGCCTGGGGCAAGAGCGCGCTGTGGTGGATGAAGATCATTGCCGGCACCCACATCGAGGTGCGGGGCGTCGAGCATATTCCGCAAGGCCCGGCGCTGGTGGCGGGCAAGCATCAATCGTTCTGGGAGACCTTTGCGATCCTGCCCTGCCTCGATGACCCCGCCATGGTGCTGAAGAAGGAACTGACCTATGTGCCCTTCTTCGGCTGGTTCATCTACAAGTTCCGGATGATCGTGGTGGAGCGGAGTGCCGGTTCCGCGGCACTCAAGGATATGGTGAAGCGCGCCAAGGAGGAACTTGCGGCCGGGCGGCAGGTGGTGATCTTCCCCGAAGGGACACGGCGTGGCCCTGATGACCCGCCGGACTACAAGCCGGGCGCCGCGGCGCTCTATGCCGCCCTTAATGTGCCTTGCGTGCCTTTCGCGCTCAATTCCGGGGTGTTCTGGCCGCGGCGCAAGTTCCTGCGCCTGCCCGGCACCATCGTTCTGGAATTCCTGCCGCCGATTCCGGCGGGATTGCCGCGCAAGGAATTCCAGACCCGCCTGCAGGACGCGGTTGAGCCTGCCACGGCCAGGCTGGTGGCGGAAGCGAGAGCCTCGCTCGGGCACAAATAGGGAACATTTTCTCGACTCGTTTACTGTTCCGTCCTATCCTCCGCTTCCAATCCGGTGAGGCCTGATGGACCAGACTGCGCCTGTGCTTGATCCCATTGCCCATGAGATCTGGGACATGAAGTACCGCTTCAAGTCGCCGGACGGGACACCTGTGGACGAAACGCCCGATGCCTCATGGTGGCGGGTGGCGCGGGCCGTGGCTGAAGCTGAGAAACCCGAGGCGCGCGAGCATTGGGCCAGGGCCTTTCACGGCATTCTCTCGGGCTACCGCTATCTGCCTGCCGGACGTATCCTAGCTGGGGCCGGGACCGGGCGGCAGGTGACGCTGTTCAACTGTTTCGTCATGGGCACGATTCCTGACTCGCTGGAGGGGATTTTCGAGGGTCTCAAGGAAGCGGCTCTCACCATGCAGCAGGGCGGCGGCATCGGGAATGATTTCTCGACGCTCCGGCCCAAGGGTGCTCCGGTCAAGGGTGTGGGGGCAGATGCCTCGGGGCCTCTCTCCTTCATGGATGTGTGGGATTCGATGTGCCGCACCATCATGTCGGCGGGCGCGCGGCGGGGCGCCATGATGGGCACGCTCGCCTGCGACCATCCCGATATCGAGGCTTTCGTGGCGGCCAAGCGCGACCCCGGCCGCCTGCGCAACTTCAACCTCTCGGTGCTGGTGACGGATGCATTCATGGCCGCCGTCAAGGCCGGTGCGGACTGGCCACTGGTGTTTGGCGGCCAGGTGTTCCGGACGCTCAAGGCGCGGGCGCTGTGGGACCAGATCATGCGGGCGACCTATGATTATGCCGAGCCCGGCGTGATCTTCATCGACCGCATCAATGCGGACAATAATCTCGCCTATTGCGAGGCGATCCATGCCACCAATCCGTGCGGCGAGCAGCCCCTGCCGCCCTATGGCGCCTGCCTTCTGGGCTCGGTGAATCTCGCCCGCTTTGTGCGTGATCCGTTTGGCGAAGCGACGGGCCTCGATGAGGCGGAGCTGGCGCGCGTCACCGCCATCGCCATCCGCTTCATGGACAATGTGGTCGATGTCTCCAACTATCCGCTGCCCGCCCAGCGCGCCGAAGCACAGGCCAAACGGCGCATTGGGCTGGGTATCACAGGGCTAGCCGACGCGCTGGCGATGTGCGGCCTTGCCTATGGATCGCGCGAGGCGGCTGATGCGGCGGGACGCTGGATGGGCCTCATCGAGGAGGCTGCTTATCGCGCGAGCGTAGAGCTCGCGAAAGAGCGTGGAGCCTTCCCTCTGTTTGATGCGAAACGCTTTGGTTCAAGCGGCCATGCGTCAAAGCTTTCGCCAGCGCTTCGCAAGGACATCGCGCAGCATGGCATTCGCAATGGGCTTCTCACCTCGATTGCGCCGACCGGAACGATCTCGCTGTTCGCGGGGAACGTCTCAAGCGGCATCGAGCCGATTTTCTCGATCGGCTATGACCGCAAGATCCTTCTTCCCGACGGCACGCGCCGCACCGAGCGGGTGACGGATTATGCCGCCGCGCTGTGGTGGGAGATGAAGGGCAAGGATGCGCCGCTGCCGCCCGCCTTTCTCACCGCCGAGACGCTTTCGCCCGAGGCGCATCTCCTGATGCAGGTGGCGGTGCAACGCCATGTCGACAGTTCCATTTCCAAGACCATCAATGTACCGGTGTCGCTCCCCTTCGAGGCGTTCAAGGCGGTTTATGAACAGGCCTATGATCTCGGCCTCAAGGGCTGCACCACCTTCAGGCCCAATGACGTGACGGGGTCCGTGCTTTCCACCGATGTGCCGCCGCCCAAATCCGGCGAGATCGTTTACATGAAGCAGCCGCTGGCGCGGAACGATGTGCTGCCGGGCTTCACCTACAAGCTCAAATGGCCCGAGACCGATCATGCCATCTACATCACGGTGAATGACATTGTGGAAGGTGGCCGTCGGCGGCCCTTCGAGATTTTCATCAACTCCAAGAACATGGAGCACTATGCCTGGACGGTGGCGCTGACCCGCATGATCTCGGCGGTGTTCCGGCGCGGTGGTGACGTGTCCTTCGTGGTCGAGGAGTTGAAGGCGGTGTTCGATCCGCGTGGCGGGCATTGGATGGCGGGCCGCTATGTGCCAAGCCTTCTGGCCGCTATCGGCGGGGTGATCGAGCAGCACATGGTGGAGATCGGTTTCCTTAAGCGGGAGGACACTTCGGCCGCCACGCCCCTGAAACTGGCGGTGGGCGAGGCCAAGCGTTCTGCCTGTCCGCGCTGCGGCGAGCAGGCTCTGGTCTATCAGGAAGGCTGCGCCACCTGTCTCGCCTGCGGATTTTCCAAATGCAGTTAAGGGAGGCTTGACAGCGGGGAGCAAATCGTTCATGTTTTGTTCCATGCTGATCCAAGGTTTCCCCATCTCTGCAAAACTCCCCGGCGAATACGGTGAAGGCCAGCGTTTCTGGTATTGGCGCGGCGCCTCGGGGCGAAACTACATTCACTCGATCTACGCGGCGGACACTTGCCCGCCGCTTCCTGGCGCTGTTTATATCGCGGTTCAATGTGATGGCACGGAGAGACGCGCCGTCGCCGCCAGGCGGTTTCCGAGCTGCTGGGATGGCTCCATGAGCGGGCTTGCAGCCAGTGTTCTCTCAGGCCTTCGGGCGCAGGAGATTCACGTGCATCTTCTGGCGCGGGGCGAGGCCGATGCCGAAAAGGTGTTGGCCGATCTTGTGGCCGCGGAACGCGCGCCCAAGCCTGTTTATGCGGTTTCGGAAGCGGCAGCTCCCGCCTTCGCGTGAAGGCCCAGGGCTCTCCCAAGCGCTTCAAGCCGTGCATCGCGGATGCGCATGGCCGCCAGATGATCGAGCGTGGCCTTCACATAGTCGATGCAGGCGCCCGAGATGCCGGTGCCCTGATGGACGAGGCGAAGGAGTTCATCCGTTTCCATCGCGCCGCCATATTGCCGGTGGCGGCGGTCAACCAGATAGGTGATGGCCGAAACCCGGCGGCCATCGCGGCGCAGCTCCACCTGTTTCAGCGCCTCGATATAAACGGACGTCACCTGCTCGCGGGCGCGCAGATAGGCCAGCGTCTCGCCGCGCAAGTCAGCCCGCACACGAAACGCGATACCCTGACACGCTCCGCCCGCATCGAGACCCAGCACAAGACCTGGCTTCTCCGGCGTACCGCGATGAACATGCGAGATCACGCAAAGCCGCCGGTGATACCCGCGGATCAGTGCCGGTTCCGCGGCCTCAAAATCAAAACCCGGCCGCCACATCAGCGAGCCATAGCCAAACACCCAGAATTCCGGCATCTCATCCATCACCCTGTCCTAACCGATGATGCGAGCCGCCGGAATGAGCGAAAACCGCAAGGCCCCATGGCGCATGTTTCTGCCCTTCCTTCTGGTGGTGGCATTGCTTGGCGCGTGGTCAGTCTATTGGTTCTTTGCCATTTCAGCCGCCAAGTCCTTCGCCCAAACGCAGCGCGCGTCACTGGCCGAACAGGGCTTCACGCTTGCCTGCGCAAAAGAAACATGGGGCGGCTATCCCTTCCGCTTCGAATTCACCTGCCAGACACCGCTCATTTCTTTCCCCAAAGGCGCATCCGTGGCGCTGTCATCCTTTGCAGTGATCGCACAGGCCTATGATCCGATGCACGCCGTTATGCTGGCCGACGGCCCCACCACCGTGACGGAACCAAATGGGACTGCGCATCTCATCCGGCATGGGCAGGCCCTTGCCAGTATTGTGGCGTCCCTCAACGAGCTGCCCCGCATCACGGCGGAAATTCCCGATGTATCAACCGATGACGGCCTGGCCATCGCCATGCTCCACGCCGCATCCCGTCCCGCGGACGGCGGCAATATCGATATCGCCGTAATAGGTGAAAAACTTGTCTTCACGCAAGCCGGCAAGCCCACGCTCAAGGCAGATGAAAGCCAGCTTCTTGGCCTCTTCGAGCCGCAAGGCAATCGCCTCGCCATCTCCGATCTCCACGCCACGTCCGGGTCTCTCAAGGTGTGGGGAACCGGCAATGCCGGCATTGACGGAGCGCGCATGGCCGATGGCACGCTCAATCTCCAGACCAATGATCCGCAAGGCCTCCTTGCATTGGTGGAACCTTACGAAGCGCTGACGCCCAAGCAGAAGGATGGCATTCTCGCCTTCCTGATGGTGATGGGCAACAGGGTTCAGGTCACCGCCAAGGCCGGAAAGCTCTATGTCGGCCCGGTCGGTGTCGCCGATCTCAAACCGCTATTTTAGCTTTTGCGCGCGCCGCGCCCGAAGTCGGGCGAGGCGGTGTCCTGTCCGGCGGCGATAATGCCGCGGCGGATTTCGCGCGACCGGCTGAACAGCGAAAACAGCGCATCGCCATCGCCCCAGCGGATGGCGCGCTGCAATGCCGAGAGATCCTCCGAAAAGCGCCCCAGCATTTCCAGCACGGCATCCTTGTTGTTCAGGAACACGTCGCGCCACATGGTGGGATCGGAGGCCGCAATGCGCGTAAAGTCACGGAAGCCGCCGGCGGAATATTTGATGACCTCGGAATTCGTCACTTCTTCCAGATCCGCTGCCGTCGAGACGATATTGTAGGCGATCAGATGCGGCAGATGGCTGGTGATGGCGAGAACGAGATCATGGTGTTCAGGCGTCATCACGTCGACATGGGAGCCGCAGGCCTCCCAGAAGGCCTCGAGCTTTGCGACGGCTTGGGGATCGCTGCCGGGCGGTGGCGTCAGGATGCACCAGCGGTTGGCGAAGAGTTCGGCAAAGCCCGAGTCCGGGCCGGACTGTTCGGTGCCCGCAATGGGATGGCCGGGAATGAAATGAACGCCGTCCGGCATGAAGGGCCCGACGTCGCGCACCACAGCCCCCTTCACCGAGCCCACATCGGTGACGATGGCGCCCGGCTTGAGCGCGGGGCCGATCTCCTGCGCAATCGCCCCATAGCTTCCGACCGGAGAACAGAGGATCACGAGATCGGCATTCTTCACCGCGTCCGCCGCCGTTTCGTGGATTGAATCCACCAGTCCGATTTCAATGGCGCGGGCACGCGTTGCGGCACTGCGCGCATATCCCGAAATATGTTTCGCCAGTCCTTCGCGCTGCATGACGCGTGAGAGAGAGGAACCGATCAGCCCCAGGCCGATCAGCGCCACGCGCTCGAATTGCGCCGTCATGCGAGGAAGTCCTTGAGCGTTGCGATCACCGCGCGGTTGGCCTCTTCGCTCCCCACTGTGAGACGCAATGTGGCGGGAAGGCCATAGCCATCCATGCGGCGCAGCACGATGCCGTGGTCCATCAGCCAGGCATCCGCTGCTCCTGCATTGCGGGTGGGCTCATCAGGAAACCGCACCAGCAGAAAATTGCCGGTGCTCGGCGTCACTTTCAGGCCGAGCTTTTCCATCTCACGCGTCAGCCAGGGCAGCCACTGCTCATTGTGCGCGATGGCGCGCTCCACAAAGGCTTGATCGGCGATCGCGGCCGCACCGGCCGCAATCGCTGCCGAACTGATGTTGAAAGGCCCGCGGATGCGGTTCAACACGTCAGCCACATGCGCCGGGCAATAGGCCCAGCCGAGGCGCAATGCCGCCAGCCCGTAGATCTTCGAGAAGGTGCGCGTCATCACCACGTTCTCACTGGTCGAGACGAGTTCGATCCCTGACTCATAATCATTGCGGCGCACATATTCGGCATAGGCCGCATCGAGAATCAGCAGCACGGATTTGGGCAGGCCGGCATGCAGGCGTTTCACTTCGCTGAAGGGCAGATAGGTGCCGGTCGGATTGTTGGGATTGGCGAGGAACACCATGCGCGTGCGCGGCGTCACGCGCGCCAATATGGCGTCAATATCCGCCGTTTCGTTTTTTTCAGGCGCAACAACAGAGGTGGCGCCGTTGGAGCTGATGGCGATCGGATAGACCAGAAATCCGTACTGGCTGTAGATCGCTTCATCGCCCGGCCCCAGATAGGCACGGGCCAGAAGCTGCAGCAGCTCATCGGAACCCGCCCCGCAGACGATGTTTTCCGCCGCGAGGCCATAGCGCGCGGCGATGGCCTGCCGGAGCAGCGTGGCCGAGCCATCGGGATAAAGCTCAAGCTTCTCCGCCTGCGCCTTGTAGGCCGCAACGGCGGCGGGGCTTGCGCCAATGGGCGATTCGTTTGACGAGAGCTTGTAGACTTTCGCGCCCTTGGCGCTGCTCTTGCCCGGCACATAGGCGTGAATGTCGAGAATCCCGGCCTTGGGCTGGGGACGGATCGCGTCGGTCTTGGTCATGGCAGAACTTTCAGAGGAGCCGGGCAGCGCCCGGCGATGATGAGGCCTTGAAGATCGGCGGGTTGCAGAAATCCGGGGAGCGTCGCGACGTGCCAGTTCCCCGATTTGACCTGCCAGATGGCGCGGGGCACGGGAGACTTCGACAGGACCACGGTGATGTCATCGCCCGTGGCGAGGGTTTCGGCATGGCCGAATACAAGAAGTTCGGGCGCGCCCGAGGCCTGAACCGGCAGCATGGCGATGATGCGGGCGGCCCCTGCCGCGCTTGAGGCCATAGAGTTTGCCCAGTCTCCATTGGCGGAAACGGCTGCGACGTCACCCGGCCTCAGGCAGAGTGCCGCCAGCGGATCAAGCGCTTCGCTGACCGGGGTGGGACCAAAGTGATCGCGGAGCAGCAAGCGCTGCGTAAGTGTCAAATTGCGCGGCACATGCAGCGTCAGATCGGCTTGGGCCAGGGTGGAAGAGGCGAGGATGATACGCCAAAGACGCACCAAAAGATCGGGCGTCACATTAGGGTCACGGCGCGCCAGCAGGCGTTTTAGGATTGCGGCCTCGCGCATCGGGCGGATTGGCGAGGCGGCGAGTGTATTCGCGCCGGTCTTCACCTGCTTCACCTTCTGGCTGGCGCGGGCGCGGGCGGCGAGGAGATCGAGCATCGCGTCATCAATCGCGTCGATCTCACGCCGGATGTCTTCCAGCGCCATGGCATCGGGCCCTGCGGTCTGCATCGTCGTCGGCTTGTCCTGCGCAGGCCCCCTCTGGGCCTCCTTGCGGCAGCCTTCATAGGAGGAGGTCAAGGGAAATGCAAAGGCTCAAGGGTCGTGGCGATCCCGGCGGGCGGGAAGGGCGGCAAGCTGGGGTTTCAGCCGGGGACTCAGGCGGCGGACCCGCTTGCCGCCCGAGATGGCATAGACCTGCTTCACCGCCTCAACGATGATGACGCCGGAGACGGCCGGCATCAGGCGGGATCCCACGCCTTCAAAGGCGGAAGCTGAGGAAATGAACATTCCATTGTCGGATGGCGGCAGAAACAGCGCCTGCATCCATGAAACGGCGGAGAATTGGGCTTCGCGCAGGAAACCCGCCAATTGCGGGCGCGAGAAGGGCTGCCCATAGCCGAAGGGCGATGAGTCGAAGCGCGCCCACAACCCCCGCCGGTTCGGCACCACAAGCAGAAGCCTTCCCTGTGGCGCCAGCACGCGCCAGATTTCCTTGAGCATCTCGCCCGGCGCCTCGGTGAGTTCAAGCCCGTGCACCACAAGCGCCAGATCGACCGTGCTTTCGAGCAGCGGCAGATCGCATTCATCGACAAGGGCGGACTGTACCGGGCCGTCGGCGGGCCACTGGATCACGCCCTGCCTCGCCATCATCATCGCCATCACATGGCGGGCATTTCCCGCGCAATCCTCAAGATAGGGCACGGCGTAGCCCAGACCCATGATCGTCGCGCCGCCAAGCGCCCCCAGCTTCGGTTTCAGGCGGGCCGAGATCAGCCCGCGGCTGGTATGGCCGAGGCGGCTGGCATAGAACTCGCGGAGGTCAACGATATCCATTAAAAACGAGAATACCGGCAAGTGCGCTGCCGGTCATCTGCCAAACTGTTTCGAGGTTTCCATCTCATGACGGCGCTTCAGTTTCACCAGTTCATTTGCCGGTCCGACAATTATGCCCTGCTCGTGCATGATCCCCGGGGCGGCGCCACTGTCTCGATCGATGCGCCCGATGCCGATGCCATCACAGGGGCGCTTGAGGCGAAAGGCTGGACACTCACCGACATTTTCACCACCCACCATCATGGTGACCATGTGGAGGGGAACCTGGCGCTGAAGCAGCGTTTTCAGTGCATGATCACAGGCCCTGAGGCCGAAGCCGCGAAAATTCCCGGCATCGACAGGCGCGTGGCGGGAGGCGGCAGTTTCACATGGGCGGGGCAGGAGGTCAGGGTTTTCGATTGCCCCGGCCACACGCTGGGGCACATCACCTATTACATGCCGGGCGCGAAGGCGCTGTTTGCGGCCGACACGCTGTTTTCACTGGGCTGCGGACGGGTGTTCGAGGGCAGCATGGCAGAGATGCATCATTCGGTGAACCAGTTCCGCCATCTGCCGCCGGGGACACTCGTTTACTGCGGGCATGAATATACCCAGTCCAATGCGCGCTTCGCGCTCTCGGTAGAGCCCGGCAATGCCGCTCTTCAAGCGCGCGCGAGGGAAGTTGACCGCTTGCGGGCGGAAGGGAAAATGACCTGCCCCACCCGCATTGGCGACGAGCTTGAAACCAATCCGTTTCTCCGCTGCGGCAGCGCGGAGATTCGCCGCAGCCTCAACCTCGCTCATGCCAGCGACGAAGAGGTGTTCGCCACGCTCAGGCGCACCAAGGACAATTTCCGGTGACAGCGGCGGCGGACATCATCCGTATACTGAACATGAAGCCGCATCCGGAAGGCGGGCACTATGCGGAGACATGGCGGGCCGATGCGCCGCCGGGTGAGCGCTCTCCCGGCACAGCGATCTATTATCTTCTTCAGGCTGGCGAAGTGAGCCACTGGCACCGCGTCGATGCGGGCGAGATGTGGCACTTCTATGATGGCGCACCGCTGCAACTCTCCCTGTCCAGCGATAGAATGGACACTTCCGCCCATGTTCTGGGCAGAAACCTCAGTGCCGGTGAAAGGCCGCAACTTCTCGTGCGGCCCCGGGTGTGGCAATCGGCGCGGAGTCTTGGGGCTTGGACATTGGTGGGCTGCACGGTATCACCGGGCTTCACCTTCGACGGATTTGACATGGCGCCGCCCGGTTGGCGCCCCAGGAATATGGAGTGACGGCGTGAAACTTTCGGACTTCAAGGCGCTCACCTTCGACTGCTACGGCACCTTGATCGATTGGGAGAGCGGCATGATCGCCGGTCTCACGCCGTTGACTGGCAAGGTGAAGACCGCTCTTACACGCGACCAGATTCTGGAAGCCCATGCGCGGGCGGAATCCTCGCAGCAGCATTTCACGCCCGCGATGAAATACAGCGAGCTTCTCGCCATCGTTTACAAGCGGCTGGCTGAGGAATGGGGTGTGCAGGTTTCCCTGGAAGAGTGCCTGGCCTATGGCGCATCGGTGAAGGACTGGCCGGCCTTTCCGGATTCCGCCGAGGCGCTGGCCTATCTCAAGAAGCACTACAAGCTCGTCATCCTGTCGAACGTCGACAACGCCAGCTTTACCCACAGCAATGCCAAGCTGAAGGTGGCGTTCGATGCCGTCTATACCGCGCAGGACATCGGTTCCTACAAGCCCGCCGACCGTAATTTCGATTACATGCTCGACAAGCTGAAGACACTGGGCGTGGAGAAATCACAGATCCTGCACACCGCCGAAAGCCTGTTCCACGATCATGTGCCGGCCAACCGGCAGGGGCTGGCCTCGTGCTGGATTTACCGCCGCGCCGGCAAGGAAGGTTTCGGCGCCACGATGAATCCCGGCATCATGCCCGACATCAATTTCCGCTTCACCAGCATGGCGGAACTGGCCGCGGCGCATGCGAAGGAAACGGGTGCCTAAACGGTTCTGGGGCCCCGGTTCAACAGGCGGCCGCCGAAGATCGAGATCAGCACCGCGCCCACGATGATGGCGCCGCCGATAAAGGCGGCACGGCCCGGCGTTTCCCCGAATGCGAGCCAGGGCCACAAGGGATTGAGCACCGCATCAAGCATCACGATCAGCGCCAGCGTGACGGCGGAGACGGATTTCGCGCCCTTGGCATAGTAGATGCCGGGAATGGCCAGTTGCAGCGTGCCCATGGCCGCCAGAAGCGCCACATTGCGCGACGGCACATCGAAGCCGCCGCCCGCATGGCCTGCGAAAAACCCGAATGCACCCGCCACCACAAAGCAGGCAAAGCCGCCCACGCAAATGGCAGGCACCATGTCATAGCCCCGGTAACGCCTGAGGGTGAGCGTCTGCCCGGCAAAGGAAATCGGCACGCAGCAGGAAACGATGATGCCGATCAGGTGGCCGCCGGAAAGCCCGTCCCAGGCGATGATGCCGACACCGATCATCGCCAGCGCGGCAGCAGCCCATGCTTCAAGCCCCGGCTTTTCGCCGGTGATCCACGGGCTGAGCAAGCCGGTAAAAATGGGGGAGGAGGCACCGATCACGGAAATCGTCGCCGTACTCACCAGCGTGAGCGAGGTGACATAGAGCGTTGAACCAAGCGTGAAGAAACCGGCTGAGGCGACCATGGCGATCAGCGGCAGATCGCCGAATTTGCGAAAGACGTCCCGCCCATAGACGGCGATGAGGTAGCAGAGCAAGGCGACGCCCATCCAGTAGCCGCGCCAGGTGTTGAGTTGCCAGCCATCCATGCCGGGCATGAGGCGCACAAAGAATCCGGACAGACTCCAGCCGAGTTCGGCGATCAGGACGTAGATCACGCCCTGCGCATAGGTCTGTTCCTTCGCCGTCATGGATTGCCGAATCTCCCGCGCGGCACACTACACGGGTTCAACCCGCAAAGCTTCAAGTGCGGCTATGCGTTTCCTGCCGCATGCCCTCCACCAGCTGCCGCAGCAGGGCCGACAGCTCGCCATCCAGATTTTCACCCGTGACGCCGGTGAACCAGCGGTCGAGGCTCATGGAAATCACACCGTGGAACGCGGAGAACAGAGTGCGGGCCCGGATGAACAGCGCGTCTTCGGGCGCCAAGGGCTGCAGGGCCTTCAAGGGCCCGACGATATGCGCCATCAGGCGGTTCAACGACTGATAGTGCTCGGGGGGAAAGGTTTTTCCTTCCGGCAACCGGTGTTCGAACATGGCGCGCCACAGCATCGGTTCGGCGCGGGCGAAGGCAAGATAGGCCGCGGTCAGGCGTTGCAGGCACATTTCGGGCGAGGATACGCCTTCGCTGGCCTGTTCCATCCGGGCGTTGAGGTCTTCGAAGGTTCCGTGATTGACGGCCATCACCAACCCGTCCAGATCCGGAAATACCGTGTAAAGCCCGCCCAGCGCTGATCCGGCTGCCTCCGCCACATCGCGGGCTTTCAGGCCCGAAAGTCCTCTCTGCGAAATGATCTGCCGCGCCGCTTTGAGGAGTCTCTCCTGCAAATCGCGCTTTTTATCAGTCTGTTTGGCCATATTAACCTTGTCCGAGCGATTTTTTGAACGACGTTCATTTTATTGTTGAACGATGTTCATTTTCTGCTACATTGCAATTGTGAACGATGTTCATAAATGGAGACAGCAGAATGTTCAAACAGATTGTGACATTGATCAGAGGCACCTCCTACGAAGCCAGCGAGGCAGCACTTCTTCCCCACACGCAGACGATCCTCCGCCAGCAAATCCGTGACTGTGCCCAGGCTTTGGCCGCGGCGCGCTATGCGGTGGCGGTGGCGCAGGCCCAGCACGCGCATGAGGAGAACTCCCACAAGCGCATTCTGGAACGCATTGCCGATCTTGAGGCGCGCACCATCGCCGCCATGGAACAAGGCAAGGATGCGCTGGCCCATGAGGCGGCGGAAAGCATTGCCGTCCTTGAGCAGGAACGGGATTCGAGCGTTCAGGTGCAGCAGGCCTATCGCACCGAAATCGCGCGGCTCAAGGGCATCATCCGCAAGTCGGAATTCCGCCTCAGGGATCTCGAGCGTGGCCAGAAGCTCTCCGCCGCCACCGCCAAGGCGCAGAAGCTGCGCGAGCATGGGTCTCAATCCTCGCTCAGCACCTTTGCCGAAGCCGAAGCGACATTGAACCGGCTGCGCGAACGGCAGACGCATTTCGATATGACGATGGATGCGCTCGACGACATGGACCGCACGCGCGATCCCTCGACCATCACCGAAAAACTGGCGGACGCCGGCTGCGGCCCCGCTCTCAAGACCCGCGCCGAGGACGTGCTCAAGCGTCTCCGCGAGCGGCACCAGCCTGCCAGCGCTTGAGTAAGTAACGGCTCTCACGTCAAACCAAAGAAAGGAACCACGTCATGAACAATACCGATCTCCCGCTCAAGTCATCCTCCGCCTGGAGCATGTTCACCTATGTGAGCTTCGCCATCGCTGCGGCGATGATGGCCGGCGGTATCTATTTTCTTGAAGCGAGCTTCTCGGCCAAGGGCTTCTACGCCATGTCGGCGCTGATGCTGGTGCACACCACGGTGTCGATCACCAAGACGATGCGTGATGACCAGGAAGCCGGCCGCATGATCAACAAGCTCGAGGAAGCGCGCACCGAAAAGCTGATCATGGAAATGAACCGCAACGGCTAAGTCCGGTTAACATGAAGGCCTCTCCCGCGCAAAACGCGGGAGAGTTTTTTCTTGTCAGGCGCGCAGCGCGGCGTTGTCGGGATCGTAGGGGCTCTCAGGAACGACCGTCGCCTTGAACAGCTTGCCGAGAATCTTGATCTCAAGCTCGGTGCCAACCTTCGAGAATTCCGGCCGCACCATGCCCAGCGCCAGAGACTTGTTCACCCGGAAGCCGAAGCCGCCGTTGGTGGCGCGGCCGATCAGCTTGCCATTGGCATGGAGCGGTTCGGAGCCGCGGGCGTCCGAATCGCCATCGCCTACGCCATGCACTTCCATGGTGACGAAGTTCCAGTTAAGGCCCTTCTCGCGGCCCGCCACCAGCGCATCGCGGCCGATGAACTGGCCCTTGTTGGGATGGACGAAACGGTCGAGGCCGGATTCATAGGCCGAATATTCAATCGACAGTTCGCGCGGCACGAGGCGATAACTCTTCTCGATCGAGAGCGCCGACATGGCCTTGATGCCATAAGGCTTGATGCCGAATTCCTTGCCCGCTTCCATGAGCTGGTCGAAAAGCTCGACCTGCTGTTCGATCGGGTGATGGAACTCCCAGCCCAATTCGCCGACGAAGTTCACGCGCATCGCATAGGACGTACAGGTGCCGACGCTGATCTGCTTGCCTGACAGCCAGGGGAAGGCGGCGTTGGAGAGGTCCGCATCGGTGAGCTTCTGCAGCACTTTGCGGCTGTTCGGCCCGGCGAGCACCAGCACGCCCCATTGCGTCGTGACGGGGGTGAATTGCACGCTGCCGTCCGCGGGCAGCATTTTCCGCAGATAGTCATGGTCGTGGCGCTCGAAGGCGCCGGCAGAGACCAGATAATAGCCGTTCTCGCGCGCTTTGAAGACGGTGAATTCGGCCCTGACGCCACCGCGCGGGGTGAGCATGTGGCAGAGCGCCAGGCGGCCGATCTTCTTCGGGATCTTGTTGGCAAGGATCGAGTCGAGCCAGGCTTCGGCGCCCGGTCCGGTGATGAAGCATTTGGCGAAGGCCGACATGTCCTGCAGGCCGACATTGTTCATCACATTGCGGCATTCCTCGCCGACAAAATTGAAATAGTTGGAGCGGCGGAACGACCATTTCTCAACGATGCGGCCATCCTCGGTGGCAGGCGCATGGTTGTGATTGGTCAGAACATCGGGGCTCGCCAGCTCTTCCTTGGTGAGCGCATAGCCTTTGGGCGCGAACCAGCCCGGCCGCTCCCAGCCATAGACGGAGCCGAAGACAGCGCCCAGATCCTTCATGCGATCATAGCAGGGGGTGCGCTTCAGGGGGCGGGCAGCGGCGCGTTCCTCATCGGGGTAATGTGGCGTGAAGACATTGGCATAGGCTTCCTCGTTCTTCTCCTTGAGATAGCCGCGCGTCGCGTAAGGCCCGAAGCGGCGGGGGTCAACGCCCATCATGTCGATCGAGGGAGCCTATG
>Ga0209023_10000057_pt1 | contig 183997 bp, 160 predicted proteins | sample LakOneMetagenome_FD_187468 | JGI IMG/M metagenome (GOLD analysis project Ga0209023, IMG submission 187468) | Freshwater and sediment microbial communities from Lake Erie, Canada (SPAdes) (version 2) | ecosystem: Environmental > Aquatic > Freshwater > Lentic | place: Lake Erie, Canada... | reverse complement strand
TCCGGCCGATGACGGTAGTGAAATTCTCCGCGGCTCTGCACGCTCGATCCCGGGTTTTCATGTTCGCGATGCACTGGCATTGGTGGATGCGAAATATCCCGGCTTGATTGAACGTTTCGGTGGTCACTTTGGATTATGTTGTAATGCTGAAAATGTCTTGATAACCTATTTTCAGTCATGGGTCGCCAAATTCAATGAATTTAAATGGATCGAAGCCAGTAGATGTTACTAAGCCATGTCTTATAAGCTGGGTTGGTAATACAGTTTTCGTTCCGTGTGAGGTCAAGCGATACAGCAAAAGAATTCCAAAGGAGTCGTTGATTGACTTTGATGCGTACGAAATAAAGAGGAAAGGCTTACTGGAAATTACGCTCAATTCCGTAGAGCTGCCTTGTCACTATAAGAGATTTGTTAACTTTGTAACGGCCATTAAATATTTGAGTTTAACTCCCGGCTGTAGAGAGGTTTTGAGTGCTCCGCCAAAATCCTTGTCTGTTGCTAGGATTGTTTGGTTTTTTAATCAGCATGAGCAATTTGTAACTTCACAGATTAATAGAAAAAATCTGAAGATATTGGGTGCCCATTTCCGCGCCTATTTTAAACGGATATCTGAACCTATGATGGGAGGAACGCAATTGAGCGATATTCAATTCCGTTCCACACTCGAAGACAAAAGCAAGCAAACACCGAAGCGGCTATTAATAAGTGAAGTACCAGATAAAAATGCTTCAATTGGCTTTCGAGGGCCCATAAGCGATCTTCCACATAAAGATCTGTTGGATTTGGAAGCCAAAGCACTCGTGCATCTTAAAGACAGGCTTGGACGCATCGAATCAGCTTGTTGGCAAGTCATTGAAGAACACATAGCGCTAGCGGCATTGATTAAAGAACTAAAATCATCAGAACTTCAGGAATCAATCGTGGCAATCTCGACTAGAAATAAAATTTCTCTCGAGAATTCCAGCTGGCAAAATATAAGATGGAGAGTCGCCAATGTAGCTGAGCTTCGCTTGGATCCGGAGCTGGCAGGTAAGTATGTGCTTCACTGGCTCGATGCAATTAAAATTCATAGCAATCTTCATTTGACTGCTGATGCAATTGGAATGGTCTTGAATGAAACGGTTTTCAAAGATTCTGTGAAACTAAGTTATGACACGAATCATATTTACTTGTCTGATTACTATTTATCCCACCTGACTCTTTTGTCGTGTCAGTATTTGATGCAAATCTACACTGGCTGGAATCCTGATACAGTCCGTGAGCTGACTGTTTCCAGTATTGAATTGGAGTCAAACAATTGTTATGTAATTCGGCCTTATAAGCCGAAAACAGATCAATATAATCCTCCGAAACATTTCGGGCCCACAGAAGAACGGCCAAGAAAGATAATTGAGTTGTTGCTCGCGCATAACGAAAATGTAAACACATACGCTACACGATTGAATAATAGTTTGTTCGTTGGATTGCAGCGCAACTTCAAAGCATTCGGGTTGTTTAACCCTAAGATCGCACATGCGACATTAGTTGATTGTTTCAACTTGCCGCATTTCGCGCCCTCACAATTGAGAGATCAGGCGGCCAACACGAAATACCTTGAATCTGGCCGAGATGTTTTGTTGCTGAAGGAGTTTCTCGGTCATGCAGACTTGCTCACGGTAGATACGTATTTGAATCATTCGATACAACGCGTTTTGAATGTGGCAAACATGTCTGAATTTACGAGGCGCCTGGATGAGTCGATCACCTTGTGTGTTTCTAACACCCCCGCTAAGCCGACAGCTCATGGGTTGCTGTTCCCAATTGGCAATGTTGCGGAGCACTGTCTTAGTGACGAATGGTTAAATAGCGAATGTAATATCGAGATTGATGCCAATCAAATTGCGCACTGTATTTGGCAGCGTCAATATTATATCGAAAATTTCCAGCGGCTTCGTTCGGAAAACGCTAGGCAATTTGCAGTTGTTCATTTGCCAAGAATTATTTTCTGTACTGCGTTATATCACGTGATTATGCAGTCAAAGAACCGTTTTATAGTTGATAAAATTAATTCCTTTGCAAATTTGCAAAAGAATGGGGATGGCTTATGAGCGGTCAATTCCGTCGAGATAAGCCAGAGAAGATAGCAATTGAATTCTTATCTGATGATGAATTAAAGCTTCCAAGAAATAAGCGTTTGCTGATATCGGAATCCATTTCGATTCTGCGAGTTGACGTTTCAGAGAAATGTGACGGCACGCTAATATGGGAGCGTGATCTTGACAATGTCCGTTTGTCGCTCATTGGGTCCCCTGCATATCAGCAGTCGACTATTCCAATGTCGTCCATCATGTATGCCTATGACTGGGCCGCCTTGGCGATAAATGGCCAGCTTGAGCGTGCCAGGCCGTCAATTAAGTTGAAGCATGTGATTAGCAGCGCCTTTTCCGTATTCCATTATTTCGTAGTATGGTGCGCTCGAAATGGCATCACAGATCTTTCGAAAATCGAAAAAGCTGATACCGAGAAATTTCTTGCTGAGCTGGTAAAGTGCCGGTCGTGGGATACTTTGCTTGAGACCGCAACTGCCTACAAGGATCTGCTGGATCAGGTCAAAGCATCTAAAGATCCATGCAAGGAAATAGAAAAGTTCACATCTAAAAGACTCAGGGCTACTGCAAATTTCTCTTTTGTCGAACATAAATTGTCAGCGATACTTGGCTTTCCTGTGCATTCCTCCAAGATACCTGCTTTTTTTGTGTCTGGATGCAGTGAAATACTAGGCGGCTCTCGAGTCAGAAAACATAAAGAGCGTGTACTTCCTGTCACGGATGGTTTGCTATCGCGGCGTACATTTCGAGGTGTTCTCGAAAAGATAAATGATTTAGGACGGATATCGGATGGCCACACGGGATCTTTGGGAATGAAGTTTATTCCCTACACAAATCCAGTGCGATTAGCAAAGAAAATGATTGTTGACTCGGGCACCTCTTTTCAGAATATTCGTCTGGAAGACACTATCGCGTTGCTGACGGAGGCGCGTCGTTGGGTTGACAATTATGCAGCCCCTGTTACAACGCTATATAGAGATTTGGGGCAAAAGCTAGTCACGCTTAATAAAACTGAAGGCAAAAATAAACGCCAGATTTTATTTAGAGAATACTTTAACGAAGTGTTTCCAGCGATCGAACAGGAATTTGGTCTGCCCCACGCAGTGTACCCATGGGGAGGGGTGGGGCAGGAGATTGGGTTTGTGCAATTGGTAGTGACTTTGCAAACAGCTTGTGCCTTTCTTGTAGGTGTCAATCATGGTCGACGCCATAATGAAGTCATGGGAGAAGAAGGCCATGCATATGGGCTTTACAGGAATTGCTTGACAGAATTCGAGGAAGATATCAAAAGATTTGAAGTGAGAATCTACATTGAAAAGACCATTCGTGATTGGGTGGTGTTTCCAGCTAACCGAGGCGTTGCCCAAGTAGTCAATGTTCTTGAATCGCTTCTTGAAGTAAGTGAGTCGATACAGACGGGACTGACTGGGAACGCTCCTCAAATGAGATTGACACACGAAGGGAATGAAAAGTTGTTTCAGTATGTCTCCCTCACAAAACGTGACGCAAAGCTTCCATCCAGCTATCTCTGGCATGAACACTCCCTTTTGTTCTTTCGTTTGGCGAAAGTTGACCCTGAAAACTGCAAGGGAAACTTCCATCCGTTCAGACGCGTTTTTGCACAGATTTATTATTATCGCTATGAGAATGCAGATATTCGTGCACTATCACAATGGTTGGGACACACTTCCATTTCTAGTGCTTTAGTTTACGTCACGGATCCGTCATCGCGTGCCGATGCAGAACGTATAGAAAAAAAGTATCGTGAAGTAAACGCAGGGATGTCAGCAAATTTACGTGAATTCGGTCGTGAGTATCTTAACGATTGTCTATTGCGATTACTGGATGGCATGCCAAGTGGCGGTGGATTCTCGAAGTATGCGATACAGGTATTTCGGGCGCTCGCATTGAAAGCCACTTTTCCCACAGACAATGCGAGTCGTGCCAAAGAATTGGTGAAATGGTTTTCCGAACGGGGATATGAGCCCGAACCCATGCCGCATGCGGTGTGTCTGGCGGGCGATAACAACACATCGCGAGGAAGAGGTAAGTGCTACAACAAGAAGACCCGAAACCTGGATAAGTACAAGGCTACGCCTGACCTTTGTAGTGGTTGTCCGCATGCTTATACAAACGAAGGGTACTTGGATTCGGATCAGGAGGAGATCACTCGACTCAGGGCGCAGGCGGGGGATGAATCATTGCCTACGTTAGTGAGGGCTCAAGCGGAAAAAGCTGGCAATGTATTGGGTCGTGTGATTGCCATGGAACATCTACTGCAGAATAGCAATAAGAAGAAAATAGCAGCGGTATACGAAAATTTGGCTGTCATCCTAGGAGGTGGCGTGAAATGAAGACGCTGAGTAAATTGCATGTTTCCCAGATCGCGCGGCTGAAAGCGCTTGATAACATTGATCGGAAAATGAAGGTTATCGAGACCTGGATAGAAGCTGGCGAGATACCTTGGAGTATCGATAAAAAAGGGAAATACTTACGCGATGAGCAGGGGGAGCTAATTCTCGACTGGCATCCGACCAATATTGTCGAATTTGCCAAGTGGTCAACACAAAATCCAAGTCACGCATTGAAACAATTTGTAGGCAAGAACAAAGGATTTGAATCATTTGGTCGGACGACACTGGATAAAGCACCGGCGGTCAAGCGTTCTGTATTGTCAGCCATCGTTCAATTAAAGAAAATTGCGTCTGATCAGCGCTTGAGTGGAAATAAACTTTCTCGGATTAACCATCTCGAAGTGTTGCTGAAATGGGAGGTTGAGCGAAAGCAAGAAGCCCAGCGCCAATATGTTTCCGTGCTGATGAGGGCGCAAAATGCAGAGACCAAGATACGAGAAAACGAGCGCTTGCATCGTGCGGATATCGAACGTCTTGATAATGAGCTTGTGCTGCTCAGATCACAAAATGCAGAGCTTATTGCACAAGTGCGGAAGATAAAGTCAATTCGCAGCGTTGAGTGAAGTGAAATTCTTTCATCTAGTGGTTTTTGTCATGTGTGAGAAAGTATGCAATGCATAGCGTGGACAATAAAATGGTAGAGTCAAAAGCCACCGTGGATTGGATCAGTCTAGGGAATGAACGGCGGATACCGATTTTCTATAACGCTCAATGCCAGATTATTTCGGAATTGGTGGAATATGCATTGGCTGTCCATCAGAGTAAAACCGATGCCTCGAACCAAGGGCATCGTTCGGCTATGGATGATGCCGGGTATCACTTGAATGCCTTTGAAGAATTCCTGGAAGAAAAGCGATTGAACTGGAAGAGGATAGAGGATGCCGATCTTTTAGTGTTTAGAGCTTGGCTGTTATCTAGAACGATGAGTCGTCGACTATGCCGATCAGAGCTATCGAGCAAGCGGACGGTAAATCGCTATTTGCGCTCGGTATATCATTTTTATCTTTGGGCTCAGGAAGTGGGGGGGTTAATCACTGGCCGACTAGGTTGGCCTGAGGCGCCAATTAAGTCACTATTGCCAACCAAGCGCTCCCATCCCGAGCTGAAGCTTTTGTCGACCAATCTTTTCCCCGCGTGCTTTAAAAAATGCGGTGAAAAGTCGCGTCACACTTTTCAGTATGTGGCTAGTTCAAAGGACATTGATTTGCTGTTAGAGCACTTCTTTGAAAGACGTTCAGTTGATGCTGCGGAGCGAAATGCTCTAATCCTGCTAGTAGTAGATTGTGTTGGTTGGCGACAAGGCAGCATGGCCTCGCTTTCTATCCAGCAATTTGATGAGAGTGCGCTGAAATATGCGTTTGAAAAGGATTATGCGTGGGTAACCCCCAAGATTCAAAAATTTGGCTATGAAAATAGCTTCGAAGTCCCATATACGACGGTGCTGCAGATACATAAATACATTCAGGGGCCACGCGCAGAGTTGTTAGCACGAAAAGGTTGGACGGAAAGCCACTGCCAAGGATCACTATTTATTAATACCGTGCGGGGTAAGCCATTGTCGTATAAGGCCATTACTGAGATATTTTCTAGGGCGTTCAAAGCGATCGGAGCCCCTAGGGGTTCTGGTATTCATTCGCTTCGGCGGAAGTTTGCGGATGACAAAACGGATATCGAGATCGCGGTGCGCAAACGAGAAAATCGGACTACCGATCCTGTTAATATCGGCGTGGTGCTTAAGAAAGCATTGGGACATAACTCAACCCAAGCACAGGAATCTTATGCAAGATCAATCACGCGGGGAACTTGGGACTCGCTTGAACGTGTGCAGCAGCAAAGAATTCAGCAACTCGAACGCGAGGTGGTTTTCTTGAAGTCAAAGAAGAAAAATCAGGGAGATTCGGTATAAACGATATATCGCATTGTGAAGTAGGAGAATCAACAAATATGTCGAACCTAATAGAGTCAGGGCCGAGTGGGTTGCTCTATTTCGAAAACATGGAATTAAGTAGTTTCATTCACGGCGAATCCTGGCTAATAGTTTTCCTGCGGTTACATTATTTACGAAAATTGCTGCCAAGAGAACATGTCAATGGTAAGCGACTCTTTTCTTTGGGGATGCAAAGACCATGCTAGAAACAGTTCGTATCCTGGATCGTCCTGTCTCTAAGGTGATATTGAAAGAAGCGGTTGCTGCGGGGTTTTCCGATCTTCAATCACGCGTGATTGCCGGAAGACTGACCGATGCAGATTCGGGTAATCTTCGTGCCTTGTTACGCCCACAATTAGGCGAACTGACATCGCCCTATCGATTGCCAGATATCGACGCGGCTGCGGAGGCGGTGGCCGAGGCAATTGTTGAAGGTCGACCTATCATTCCGCTGTCTGATTATGACTGCGACGGCGCATCTGCACATGCCGTGTTGAAGATTGCACTCACTCACTATTTTGGGGTGCCAGATAACCAGATACATAGTTTTATCGGACATCGTGTGCGTGATGGATATGGTGTCAGCGATAATTTAACAGATCGCATCATCGAGCAGGCCCCTCGTTCTTCGTTAATCATCACGGCGGACCAGGGAAGTAGTGATCATGCACGCATCGAAAGACTACTAGATTATGGGATTCAAACGATCGTGACAGATCACCATACGGTACCTGCCGGCGGCCCGCCACCTGCTGCCATTGCCTGTGTCAATCCTGTGCGTCAAGATTCGTTATTCCCAGATCCTTACATCGCTGGTGTTCATGTCGCTTGGTTGCTGTGCTGCGCGGTTCGTCAAAGTCTTATCAAGCTAAATCATATCAGTGAAGATACTCCACGATTGGGTGGTCTCTTGGACTTTGTAGCACTGGGGACCATGGCCGATTGCGTTGACTTGGGAAGATCGCCTAATAATCGCGCCGTCCTCCAAGCGGGGCTGGCTTTAATGAATTCTCCAAACCCGAGACCGGTTTGGAAAGCGCTGTATGCCGCCACTAAGTGCAGTGGTCCGATCACCGCCGCAACTATCGGATATAGTTTTGGGCCCGTGATTAATGCGCGTGGCAGACTGGATTGTGCTTTGGGCAGTATTGATTTATTGCTGTCTACGGAAGGTGTCGAGGCTGATCGGATGGCGGCACAGTTGGTTGAACACAATACGGAGCGAAAAAAGATTCAAACAGACATGCTTAACAGGTCCATTCCGCAAGCTGAGCAACAAGTAAGATCGGGTTCCGCTGCCATCACAGTTTTTGATCCAGATGGACACTCGGGTGTTCACGGCATATGTGCCGCACGACTGGTGGAGTTATTTGGAAGACCGGTAGCTTATTTTTCTCCCAAATATGGCGCTGAGTCAGTAACAGGTTCTATTCGTTCTGTTCCTGGCTTTCATGTGCAAAAGGCATTAGAAGAGTTTGCATCGAATTTTCCTGGGGAGGCCTTAGCCTATGGCGGGCATTCTGGTGCTGGTGGTATCCATCTGCGATATACGGCACTTCTACGGTTTGGTGACACATTTTCATCGATCGCAGCAAGAGACTTGAGTGCGGATTCTCGAGGGCCTCATGTATTCACGGATGGCGAATTATCAATGTCCCCGAGTCTTGATGTTTTTAGAGAGCTCTCGCAGCTCGAACCGTTTGGCAGACAGTGGGAAGCACCACTTTTTAGAGGGAAAGCCAGAATTCTGCAGGTTCGTCCAGTAGGTGACGGGAGCCATCTAAAGTTGTCTGTGGAAATGTCTACGGGGTGCTTTGAGGCAATCTGGTTTGGTGTGGTGAAGAATGGTAAATCACCGGTTGAAGAAGGACAAACCGTAATTATGGCCTATGAACTCGATTCAAATACTTTTCGCAACGCCACACGGCTCCAACTGAGAATTCGTCAAGCATTGCCAATGACGCTGGGCGGGTCTTAGAACAGATGTGTGTCTTGACCGGATCATGCATCGCGATGACGTACATTTACAATTGACTGAAGGGGCTGGTAGGGTTGCAAAATCTAGGCTAAAGCCGGTTTTGACAAGTCTGAAGGCTCAATTTGAGACCTCGCGGTTATAGACTCGGAAATTGATTCAAAAGTCGAGCAGTCTATTCCACGGTAATGGAACTAGACTCCTGCCGCCTTAAGGAGTTCCGACGCCTTGGTCTTAAGCCCTTTAGCCACTCGTATGAGTGTCTGTAAGGTCAGGTTTCTCTCTCCCCTTTCTAGGCTGGAATAATAGGCTCGGTGCATGGAGATCTCATCGGCAAAGGTGTCTTGGCTGAACCCAAGCTCCATTCGTCGGGTCCGCATGACGGCGCCAACCTTTAATTTCACTGTATTTTCGTCCATTTGAGGACGGTAACGGGCCGCTACTTTTAAGACTATGCCCATAGGTGTAGTCTATATATATGTATCATTGCCTGGAGAGGCCGTCATGGCTCTATTTTTAGTGGATCCAGTACTGGAAATGTCCATCCAACTGACGATTTCCGAGCCGATAGAGCAGGCGTTAGCTATCCAATGGCAGCGCATGGAGCAAGGTAACAACCGTGACAATTTTTGCCGGCGTATTGCCCTACATTTGGACGCCATTATTCCTGAAGCTATCGACTGGGACATCAAGTCACCAACACCAGCCCAAATGTCGTTCGCCTTGGTTATCTCGAAGCACCTTGGCATCCCGTTACCGGCAGATGCCGTTAGATATCGTGGCCAGATGCACGCGTTCATCGAGCAGCACGCCCCGGTGATGAAGGAGCGTCAAACAAAGGCATATATCCAACACGGGCAAAAAACGTGACAAGGCGTCGGGGCCGAAAAGGAACCCGCGAACTGCCGGGAGTAGAAAGTGAACCCGGCATTTCTCTGACCAACTGGTCGATCATTCGCATTTCGGCTGCAGGTCAGCACTGGGACGTAATGCTGGGGTGGTGTGTGCGAAACAACTGCGGACGTGTGAGTACGCCGATCGAGCAATACTTCGCCGCCAACAGAGTCGCAGTGACCCGCAGTGGGCGCTCTTACTCGCTGGTGGGGCCGCCTGGCCGCAATCCAGAAGCTATACACATTTATGCAAAAATGTTTGGACACATCCCCCACGAACGAGCAGACGTGACACAAGAATATTTAGATAAAACTTAGACAAAGCAGAATTGCAGATGGTGTGCAAAAAGTGAACCGCCTAAGTTTATTTAGAGATTGCCGTGACAATCAGAAGTACTCCGTAGAAAGCAAAGACCTTCCACGGTGTATTACACGCCGCTTGAAGTTTCGGATGCGACGAAATGAAGGAAACTTTCTTTCTGACCCAAACATTTGCATAGGAAAAGATACTGATCGAAATGATCATTATCATTCCCACTGTAATTGAAAACCGGCTGACATCTGGCGTCCATTGGTTGCTGGAGTAGGCATACAGCGCAAAATAGATCAGCGAGGCGAACAAGGTCACCATGGCGCCAATGATCCACAGGCTCAAATCACCCGCTAACCGTCGAAAAACGCCGCCTATTTTTCCTACGACGGTTTCCTGTCCCCAACTAGCCGGAGCAACATGTTCAAGATCCTTCAACAACAACGACAGAAAACACAAGATCAGTGCCACACGTGCGACATTGGCCGCGACCGGTAGTAAACTGTTAAATCCACGTTGCATCGGCGCCAGCGGCGAAAAACCGATTTCTACACTGGCATAAGTGATCGTGAGAATGGCGATCACGAGCCAAATAGCGATGCGCAATGTAATATCGAGATAGAGATTTCCTTTTAGTTTTTCATCAAACCAGGTTTTGTCCGTTGTCATGCAAAATTCCTGTGGCGCGTATGCTTATTAATTGCGAGGTTAGGGGATGACATGCTTTGTTCTTTTGGTAATTCAACTAAATTTGACCCTGGTTTAGACGTCAGATACTAACAGTGCGCCAATGCCTAAAATCAACGAAGAAGCCTTTCGTAACATTACGTCCACTGTATTTCAACAGATACTCGGCAACTTCGAATTTCAGCAGGCGCTGCTCTATTTTGAACTTCAAACCGGTTAACTCTGACTGGCTTGCCAATGCTAACCGACCGACTAAGCTATCTGCGTAGGTCTGTTTTTAAGCCCGAACTGCGACAATACTGCGACTTGAGCAGTCCGGGCTTACAGAAACGTCCCTGGCGGGTCAGCTTAAGCGACGGCTTAGGAGTCTTGCGTTCCGAGGTGAGACTCAGCCCACAGGGATTGCACCTGTTCGGCCGATAGCAAGATCGCTCCGTCTACATGATTTACCTCTTGGAGCCGTTCAAGGGCTCTTCTTGCAATCAGCTCGATTGCATTTCGGTGGCGAGCAATTAGCTCAGCAGTTCCTGAATAGTTTGATGAAATTTCCCAATCTACTGCTGCGAGCGTAATCCTAGCGTCTGGAACTTTAGCAAGAACTTCCAACAGCCTTTCACTCGTAAGTCCGAGGGACTTCAAATGATCTACATCAGCGTCTCTATTCAACTTGTCGCGGACGGCCTCGATCCTTCTCCTGTCAGAATTGAATCCCTCAGACTGAGTAATTCCAAGCAGTACTTCCTCTGCCTTCGCTCCGGCCGCGTAGACCATGATTATTTCCAGTGGAGGTCGGGGGTCTGGAACGAATCCATCCTCAACATTTCGAAGGCTGTATGAGGCACGATTCGCAGAGCCTCCTGGAGTTGAACCTCTCAATCGTATATTGGCGACCTCGTTGTGCAGAACCAAAGCGGCAACAGCATGACCTGATTCATGAGTCAGGATGGCCTTCCATTTGGGATCAATGTATTTAGGATTCAAGTAATCCTCGGCGCTGTTCGCAGCGGTTGGGTGTCGTGAAGGGTGGCTAATTCCAACGAATAACCAAAATAAGGCACCGACGCATCGGCGGATGCTGATGACTTGAATGCCAGATTCATGCGGAGGTCCCCTTGATTGGGCAGTTAGGCCAAACGTCTGACAAACCCATTCGCCAGCAATGCGGACTGAACTAGCTCCCATGGAATAATAAGTCGTATGGCGCCGGAGCGCTCCATTTCCGTTCCTTCAGACGCAGTAATCCGTTTTGCTTGACGAACCAAGCTGCGTGAAACCCCCGAAGCATCGACAAGATAGGACAACAAACCAGGGCAAACAATATGGTTGTAAACAAATTTTGAGTCCCGACCACTTATTACCTTTCGACCGTAAGCGCCAGCGCTGTTGTAGTGAAATAGCCAGCCAACCCAATGCTCTTTTTGACTTTCATACCAGGTTGTCTTTTTTATCCGTCGATCTTCCGGCAATCGACTAATTGCAATGAGCAATTCTACAATTTCTAGTGGTTTTTCCATTTGACCTAGCAATCAAAACAAGATGCCATAGCATTGCCGGATAATGATTTGAATGCAATGCACATTCGAAGGTCAGCTTGATTGCGTAATTAGGCCATTTTGCCAACGACAGGCGCGTAGCCGGTGAAGTAAAACTGATGCTCGGCGCAAGCTCTGGCAAGCATGGTTGGATTCCAGTTGCGAAGTCGTCGTATAGTAATTAACCGTTCTAAGGGTCCTCTTAGTTTTTATTGGAAAACGTCAGCTCTGGAGTATTTGATGTCCCAATTACCAAGCAACCTAGCGTTACGTTTCTGGGTTGATGACGTGCCGAATGCAGCAACTGCAGGAACTCGTCTAAATAAAATTTTAGTCATGCTTGAGAAGGGGCAGCCGATAACTGCTCTTGGCAAACAATATCTTGCCGATCGTGGATTACTGGTTCTGACCAGTTTGGCTAATGGTCAGATAACTGAAGATGAGTTTGAAAAGCTTGCTCGCTCTGAACGTGATGTTCGAATTTCATCTGCCTCAGCGCAACAGCAGATAGAGAATGACCGAATTAAAGCCGAAGCGAATGCGGCTAAAGAGCGTGAAGCTGCGATGTGGTTGCGTCTTGATGAAGAGAAGGCGAAGCGTGAGAGTGATCCCAGATTTATCGCCAAACAGAAAAATCGCGAGTTACGTCGAAAATTTGGTATTGAGACATTCGTTGAAGATGATGATTTCCACAAATTAATGACGATTCTCCGCAAATTAAATTCCCGAACACGGTTATTGGAAGAGGAAGCTATTTGGCTGAGAACGGAAGGCAGTGAATATGATTCTCAGGAAATTCAGCAGGTGTATCACCGCATTGAATCGGACTTTTTCATAGGCGAATACAAACGTTCGGGTGATGTGTGGATGGCGGTCAGTGCCAGTAGCCATCTGCGAAAGTGTGATGCATCGAAAGAAGCGCATGAGTTCTTGAAGGCAATCTCAGATAGTCGACTCAAGCAACCCAAGCTGAAATCAGCAGTTCGTACTACCCATGGTGGCGTACTGCGGGACTTAGGTCAGCACACCGAAGCCTTAAGACTTGGCGAAGAAGCGCATGCGCTGCTTCGGGACAACTTCAGGCCGTGTACTTTACTGGGTGCTCTGAATATTGAGCTGGGGAACATTGATCTAGGCCACGATTGGTACAGGAAGGCTGAGGAGCGGGGTGCGTCTGCAGATAACATTGACTCAGAACTTCGGTCTCTGATCGCTCGCATGACGCCAGAGAAGCGCGAAGAGGTCATTGTCCAGCTACTCAGGATTGATTCCGCCCGTTACGGTTGGCTTCGCAGGAAAACGGCCGATAAGTAGAAACCCCGCGTTTAAACAGGGCGTGCCGGGCCTTAGCAAGGCTGAACGAAATTCTATTAGTATTGCTACTAAACCAGCGCTAGACTGTCTCCCCGTTGGGCGGGGTTACCGGTAGGGTAATTCAGCGTCTCACCGGGTGATTCAGACCTATGGGACAACGTGTCATGTCTAAGCCCTTCACTATTGCTCCAATATTGCCTAACCCGCCGGGTTTCCTCGGTACCTGTGCAGCAGAACCCATTTCGATGCTCCGACCGTTGCTGGGGATGCGGGCCACCTGCGGCTTCCCGTCGCCGGCCGAGGACCATATGGTCGACGAGCTGGATTTGTCAAAGCTCTGCATCACCAATCCCAACGCCACCATCTTTGTCGAAGCCGACAGCGGCGCGTCAATGATCGACTTCGGCATTTTCCCTGGTGACAAACTCATCATTGATCGTTCCATCAATGCCAAGCATGGCGATATCGCCATGGTGCTCTGGGACGGCGGCTACATGATCAAGAAACTCTCGATTCGGGCGAGCCGCGTGCAGTTGATCTCGGGCAGTCCCGATAATCCGCCGATCTTGGTGCATCCCGAAGCCGAATTCTCGGTGATCGGGGTCGTGACTTGGTCGTTTAAAAAGCAGTTCAGGCGGTAATTGACATGATTGGCTTGGTCGACGGCAATAATTTTTATGCCAGTTGTGAGCGGGTGTTTCAACCCCAGCTTATCGGCAAGCCCGTGGTGGTCCTATCAAATAATGATGGCTGTGCCATTGCCCGTAGCAATGAAGCCAAGGCACTCGGCATCAAGATGGCGCAGCCTATTCACGAAGTGCCGGACCATATTCGCAAGCAACTGATTATTCGCTCGGCCAACTTCGGTCTGTATGGCGATTTGTCCGGGCGGGTAGTCTCTATTCTGCGTGATCTATTTCCACGGGTGGAGGTGTACTCGATTGACGAAAGCTTCGTAACCTTTGAAGGCATCAAAGATCGCGAGGCTGCAGCCAAGGAAGCCAGAGCCCGCATTCTGCAATGGACGGGCATTCCCTGTTGTGTCGGCATCGGCAGTACGAAAACCCTTTCCAAGGCTGCCAATAAACTCGCCAAGAAAACCCAGCATGGCGTGGTGGAAATCAGCGATGCGATGACCCAGTTGGCCAATTACCCGGTGAATGACCTATGGGGCGTTGGACATAAGTGGTCTGCCAAGCTGGGCGCCGAAGGCATCCTAACGGCAGTCGATCTTATGCGTGCCGATAAAGACACCCTGCGTTCCCGCTATGGCGTGGTTATGGCAAGAACCCAGCAAGAATTATTGGGTGTGACTTGTACGGAGCTGCAAGAGATAGAGCCCGACCGCAAACAAATCGTCGTCTCTCGTTCTTTTGGCAGTGAAGTGACAGAACTCGATGATCTCTCGGAAGCCCTATCTACTTTCGCTATCCGAGCCGGAGAGAAATTGCGAGCCCGCGCCTTGCAAGCCAATGGAGTCTGGGTGTGGCTCCACACCAATCCGTTCAAACCGGACGCGCCGCAGTACCATCCCAGCAGGGCAATGCAGCTAATTACGGCAACTTCCGATACCCGTGAAATTCTGTTGATGGCACAAGCTTTGATGCGGTCGATGTACCGCAAGGGTTATTGCTATAAGAAAGCCGGTGTCGGACTGCTCGATCTCACGCCTGGCGATGTGCATCAAGGAGACTTGTTTGCAGGTGTCGACCCACGCTCGGCCAAGCTGATGTCGGTACTGGACGCCGCCAATAACAAGTTCGGCAAAGGTGCTATGGGTTTTGCGTCGAGTGGATGGAAAGAGAAGCCAAAGTGGGGCATGAGGCAGGAAAACTTGTCACCGGCCTATACGACACGGTGGGATCAGTTACTGAGAGTTAGATACTGATGTCGCTGAAGACGACTGCCTGATAACAATGTTTATTGTCAACATAAGTGAAATTTTGATAGATACCGCGAACTGCATAACGCATCTTACTGGCTACCCAACCCGTTCAAGTCTATATTTGAAAGCATTACAGCGAAATAGCTTCAATATCAATCCCTAGGCGTTCTTACCTGACCCCTTTTATTCCAGGAACAATAACAAATGGATGCACCGACACTTCGTGGATTAGCTGTAAAAGTCTCGCAATATTTCAGAGACTTCCTCGATTCCGATTTCAAACGGCAACAAGCTCCGCGTCGGAGGATTATTTTGCAATCGGAATCGGGCTTCCGTTCAGGAATGCGAATAGCGCCCTATCCAAGCTTGTTGGCCGACATCTGGAAGCTCATCAGCCAGCCCAGTGGGTCTGAAGCAGTACTCGATATCGCTCCTCATAAGTACAGCCGACCGATTAGTCCGGTGCTGAAAAAAATCATTGAAGAGCAAATTGCAGTTATCTCGGACACGGCCTTCGCCTCGGTCCGATTGGCAGTCGTGGAAAAAGCACAGACCACCTTGAGTGGCGCCATAAGCGATCCGGAAGAGTGGGTAGACAAAATCCGGACAACTTTGGCGGCCGAAGTGGGCAGTCAAGTCATCCGGCCATTAATTGCATTGCTAGACGGACCGCTTCGTGGCCAGGCGTACTCGGTGATTGATTCCATTTATGCCGCGGAGGGCGAACTCATCGCCAGGGTCGGTGCCGAGATCGATGGCAAGCTTCCTGATGTGCTCGCCAAGTATCTTGCTGATCAGAACCATATGCACGTGGTCGATGCGGTGGAAGCGTATCTCACCAAGGAAGCTGGGCAGGCTGCTCTCATGGCCTATTTCGAGACCTTTATTGCCGCTGACGCGTTCCTGGAATTCAGGGATCTCGATACTTATTGCACGACCGGCGACGGTTTACAGATGTATCTGTATATCGGGCGATTAAAGTATCGGAACAATGAATATCCACTGTTCTTCCTTCCTATTGAGGTCGAGCGCAAAAAAAATTCTGCTACCTACCAGGTAAAAATCATCAATCATCTTTTTGCCAATCGTAAAGCGATGGATTTTGCATTGCAGGAAATCTCCGCCGGTTTAAGTCGGGAGTGGGTGAGTCCGATAAAAGAACGCATCACCTATATCACTCCTGAGCAAAGTATTTACGAAGTTGCCAAGGGCCTGTTTCGCAACGTCGCCATTGCATTCGATCTAGGCGGCAAGGTGGAGCTCTCGTCACAGTCGACCGAACAGTCCACCGCCAGCGTATCTCTGTCGAGTGCAATGTATTTCGCTGCCTATGAGCGTGCCGATGAGGCGTTGTTGAACGATTACGAGGAAATCATCGACCAGGCCAATAGGGGCGAAGCAGGCGTGGTGAGTTTATTTGAATCTCTGATCAAAGGGACCATCATGGAAAACCCGGTCAGTATTAGCGCGGCAGTGGAAGCGGAGTGGGATGGCTTACCGCTGGTGGATCGCGTTGTCCACGACGGCGCGATTCCGTTGAACGAAGAACAACTCAAAGTATTGGCCGCCACAAGGCATCCTGAAGGACGAATTATCGTCGTGGAAGGTCCGCCAGGAACCGGCAAATCGCATACCCTTGCCGCCATTGCGGCCGATTGCATCCAGCGTGGAAAAAGTTGCCTTATTTTGTCAGATAAGAAAGAAGCGCTTGATGTAGTTCAGAACAAGTTGGGCGATGCGATGAGCAGAGTACGACACGAGAAAGATTTCCCCAACCCGATCCTACGGCTGGGCCAACAGAACGCCAACTTCAAGCAACTGACTTCGAATAGCACGGTCAGCCAAGTGACCAACTACGCGAAGGCGATGAAATCCAACCAACCTCGTATGCAAGCTGAGCAAACTCAAGTAAAAGCTGACCTTCAGCAATGTATCGCAATGTCGCTCGAAACCCTTGGCAGCATTACCATGGGCGAGCTGCAGGCCATGCATGAAGATGAGGCAAAGCTAAAGCTACTCGCCCCAAATCTGTTGGCGTTGCTTGAAGAATGCACAGATCCATCTTTGTTGCCCGAACTAAAAGCGATTGATGCAGGTCTCGAAACAACGCAGCAGTATTTGACGGAACAATTTAATGAAGGGGATTTCACTCCAGACACCTTGTGGATGCGTGTCAGGCGTGACAAAGCAATACATCAATTTGCTCTCAATCGTGATACGCAATGCTTCCGTCATTTTGAAACGCTGAATGCTAATCAACTGCGCGAGCTATCGGCCATCATTGTCAATTACCGACAATTGAAAATGCCCCTGTTTGGCTATTTATTCCGTGGATCACAAGTGGCCAGCCTGGACCGCTCCATTAACGCATTGCCAGCAACGATGCCTTTGTTTCTCAAAACGCACGCAGATGCTTTACAAAACCTGATCGGTCAAGCCAACACCCTGCGCATGACCCTTGAGGCTGAGGGGTTGATTGAATTATTTCCGGAAGTATTCGGGATGTTTTCGCGAGGTAAGATGCCCAGTGAGGGTGCATGGGCCGCCTATCAGTCCGTGGCTTTAATGCGTAAAGCCAGCCCCAGAGCTCTTGCCGGCATGCTTGTCACCGATAAAGACGACTCCCGTCTTTGGCCTTTGGCATTGCGATTCTTGCGTCGCTGGATTGCGATTCGTTCCAGTTTTAGTCAGGCACCGGAATATGATTACGTCGGCACCAAGTCCAAGCTGGAGCGCCTGAACACCTCGTCGCTCAATGCCAGTGCTGATGCGCGCTTGGTGTCCTTTATGGAAAACCATCGTGCTGATGCCAAAGCCCTTTCAGCGGTGATCGCCAATCGTCAAAAGTTTCCCGAAGACAAGTTCGACAGTGTCAAGGAGTCGTTCCCCGTCATCATTGCCGGCATCCGCGAGTTTGGCGAGTTCATGCCGCTGGCACCGGATCTATTTGATGTGGTCATTATCGACGAAGGCTCCCAAGTCTCCGTCGCTCAAGCTTTGCCCGCGCTTCTGCGTGCCAAGAAGGTGGTCATCTTCGGTGACAGCAAGCAGTTTTCAAACGTCAAATCCGCCAATGCGAGCATTGCCACAAATGACAAATACCGCGCGGACTTGGTGGCTCATTTCGAAAGAAATGTAAGTCGTGAGGCTTCAGTGCTTCAGCGCCTTTCTATGTTCGATGTGAAGCGCTCCATTCTGGAATTTTGCTCACTGGGCGCCAACTACTCAATCATGTTGCGAAAGCACTTCCGTAGTTATGGCGAGCTCATTGGATACTCATCGAGCAATTTCTACAATCACCAGTTACAGGCGATCAAAATCCGAAGTGTCGCCTTGGAAGACGTCGTCCGATTTGACCAAGTGGACGTGGCTGAAGGGATGGCAACCCGCGCCACGAACAAGATTGAATGTGAATTCATCCTGGAAAAGCTGCTCGAATTGCTCGAAGAAGAAAATCCGCCTACCGTCGGCATCATTACGCCTTTTCGTGAACAGCAGACTCTATTGACCAAGCGGTTGTTTGGCCATGCTAGTGGACAGGATTTCGAAGAACGGCTTCGTCTGAAGATAATGACCTTCGATTCCTGTCAGGGCGAGGAACGAAACATCATTTTCTATTCGATGGTAGCCACAGCCGAGCATGATGCCCTGCAGTATATTTTTCCGGTTGACATGCTCAATGCTGCGGAAAGCGTCGAAGATAAATTGAAGATTCAGCGATTAAATGTCGGTTTCAGCCGTGCACAGGAGATGGTGTGGTTCGTCCACTCCAAGCCAGTGGATCAGTTTCGAGGGTCCATCGCTAAGGCGCTGAATTACTATCAGTCGGTTACCCAGCGCCAAGAGCTTAGCGCAGATATGACTGATCAGAATAGCCCCATGGAAGCCAAGGTGCTCGATTGGCTGCAGAAAACGGCCTTCTATCAGGAGCACGAAAGCCAGATTGAAATACTCCCGCAGTTTCCCATTGGTGATTACCTTCGCCAGCTCGACCCTACCTACCAGCATCCCGCTTGGCGAGTGGATTTCTTATTGACCTACCAAGGGATGAATGGCTCGGTCAAAATCGTGGTCGAATATGATGGGCTAGAACATCACTTTGAACGCGGTCGTGAGATTAATGTCGGCAATCACCAGCGCTACATGGTGGAAGCCGACATCGAACGCCAACTCACCTTGGAAAGTTATGGGTATCGCTTCTTGCGTGTCAATCGCTTCAATCTCGGGGTTGACCCGGTGCAAACCCTTTCGATGCGATTGGCACGACTAGTGCAAGTGGCAGGTGAGGAGCCCGTATCGGCATCGGTGCAAAAAATTCAGGACGAAGCGGCGGGGCTGGCCAGTAAGGAGTTGAAGACTTGCCCAACCTGTGGCGAACATAAAAAGGCTGATGCTTTTTTCGATCCGGCATTGAAAGGCGGGACCGGCGGAGTGGGGCGGATTTGCCTTGTATGTAAAACTCCGGAGAAGGTTACGCAGCCAAAGCGTGCGAGACCGAAGCGACGCTGGAGTCGCTACTAGTAGACTTTGTCTCAATATTTGAGAAAGTATCGGTTTATATAAATCTCTAGTGCGAAGTGAGGTTTCCAATCTTGCAAAATTAAGAGGGTGACCCGAAAAAACCTTAATGTGATTCACTTTTCAGAAGGGGAAATGTTTCAAAATCATCGTATTAGATTTGGCCACATTTATTGCAAAATTACGTTTCGCAGCCAAAGCACTGAAATATTGACAATTTTTGTCATGTGAATTCTTGCAATCTCACGATGTATATTGGATAAGGCTATATCTGTCTAAAGGGGAAAACCATGTCTGAAACCGCCGAGGGGGCGCCGGTAGACTCATCGGCACTTATCGAGCTTGCAATTGATGCTTGGAAGTTTGCCAGATTGTTTAATCGAGTGGTTTCAAAATTGGACTCGAATGAGCAAGCTAGATATTTGAATCAGGTCAGATTTTTTGAGCGTCGCGTAGAGCAGGCGGCAGAATCGGTCGGAGCGAAATTAGTTTCGATAGAAGGCCTGCCATTTGAGCCTGGTCTGGCGGCAACGCCACTAAATCTTGATGAGTTTTCTGAAAGCGACACCCTATTTGTTGACCAAATGCTCGAACCCATTGTTATGGGTTCCACGGGCGTACTTCGTTTTGGCACCTTAATGTTGAGGAAACTCTAATGCCATTTTATGTTGGTATCGATCTCGGGACTACGAATAGTGCGATTTGCACCTACGATGGCGAAACTCTGAAACTTTGGAAAAGTCCCGAGCAAAATGATGTCACGCCATCAGCCATCTATTTCGATAAGCGAGGTAAATACATTGGTAAGCGTGCATATGATTTAGCGCCTCAAGACAAGGATAGGGCCGCCATCCTTTTTAAAAGAATTATGGGCACGAGCACACCAATTAAGATTAGCGGACTTGACGAACCTCTTACACCGGAACAGTGCTCCTCTGAAATATTGAAAACCCTCTTTGCCTATCTCCCTGATGAGATTCGTACCCAAGTAGTAGGCACCGTCATTACTGTCCCTGCGGCCTTTAATCAAATGCAAAAAGATGCGACCTTGCAAGCTGCCGAGCAGGCGGGCATTGGATCCGTGGCATTGATGCAAGAACCTGTTGCGGCTGTTATGAGCGTGATGCGGGCTCGCCCATCGAACGGCACATTCATAATCTACGATCTGGGTGGTGGCACTTTAGATGTCGCAATCGCAGAAGGAATCGATAGCCGGGTTAGCCTTCAAGCTCACGGCGGTATTGAAATGTGTGGTGGGCGCGATTGGGACCGTTTAATTGTTTCGAACGTAGTTCGCCCATGGTTGGAAAAAAACTTTAAGTTGCCGGAAGACGTTGCTGTGAATCCTCAATTCCGGCGTCTTATCGCTTTGTTGGAATGGTCTGCTGAGAAAGCAAAAATTGAGCTTTCATCTCGTGGCGAAGCTATGGTCAGCTTGTCCGAGGCAGAGGTTAGACTTCAGGATTTAGATGGGGTGGAAATTTATGTTGAGGTTCCACTGACCAAAGAAACACTGGATGGCCTCATCAATGAAAAGATGAAAGATTCGATTGAGGCCGTGCGTGAAACAATGTCGAAAGCCGGTCTGAGTTCGCATGATATTGACAGAGTCGTTTTCGTTGGCGGCCCCACGCAATACAAAACGGTCCGGGACTTTGTCGCCTTTGAATTGGGCATCTCAGGATCAATGGATGTAAATCCCATGACTGCTGTGGCCGAGGGTGCCGCGGTCTTTGCAGAATCGGTAGATTGGGCATCCGCACAGCGTGGTCGCAAATCCTCCCGTGGACTAATTCCTGCCGGCAAGGGTCTTGCAGTTAGCTTTACCTACATCGCCAGAACCCCTGATGTTCGTTCCAAACTAATGGTCAAGGTAGAAGGCCAAGCAATGGATGGTGCAGAGTTTCAGGTGGACAGTCTGGAAACGGGATGGAGCTCAGGTCGCCAGCGCCTCATTAATGGTGCAGTGGTCGAGTTGACACTAGCGAAACCAGGCGAAAATCACTTTAAGGTATTTGTATTTGATGGCGCAGGCGCTCCGATTGATTTCGGAAACGATCGCATCACCATTTCCAGGACAGCGGCTGCAATCGATTCCATTCCAGCCTCGCATTCGTTGGGCCTCGAGGCTTTGGATAAAGCCGGTGGCAAAGCAGTCATGACCTGGCTCATTAAAGCAGGTGATCCGCTACCGAAAAAAGGACAGCTAAAATTTCAAGCAGCGGAATCGTTACGCGCAGGTGCAGTATCTTCATTAAGGTTCAACATACGTGAAGGCGATATTGAATCACCTGTAGATGGTAATAGGCTCATTGGAACGTTAAAAATCAAAGGAACCGATTTGGAGCAGGGTGTAATACCTCAAGGTGCTGAGCTAATCTGTGATTACTCAGTGAGTGATTCTGGAAATATTACGCTTGAGGTATCAGTCCCATCAGTCGGGAGTTCATTCCATTCCGGACATAATTTTTATTCCAGGATTGAAGGCCAAATCGATTACACCTCAGCAGGAAAGCTCGTAATTGCAGAGGGCGAGCGCCAGTTGGAGCGCTTAGATGACATTGCTGAAAAGATTGACGACCCAAAAATAGAACGAGCCAGGGAAAAACTAAGCGAAGCGTTGGAGCTCAAGGAGTCCGAAAACGACCATGAAAAATCCAAGCAAGCCATGGATCGCGTCCACGAAGCCAAGAAACTCATCGCCAAAGTTAGAGAAGAGAACTTAAAAGTCATACGGAAGATGGAGCTGGACGTCGTTGTTGAGTTTTTTAATGACTATGTTCGCGAGGATGCAAAGCCATCGGAAATTACGCAGTTCGATAATGCTGCCCGAAATGCAAGCAGGGCAATCGATCATAATGATCCCTCGTTTGAGATTCTGATTGCCGAGCTGCGAGGGAAGAATTTTGATGTTCTATGGCGTCAAGACTCATTCGTTGTAAGTCGTTTTAACTCAATGTATAAATCACCCTACTTATTCGTCGATCAAGCAGAATTTTCTCAATTGGTAGCTGTTGGAACTCAGGCGGCAAACGCTGATGATATGCGCAAGCTACGAGAAGTCGTCTCTATCATGGAAAGTCGACGTATTCGAGCTGGTGGCGACGATGATATGCACGATCCTGCAAACATCGTAAGGGCTTAAGTATGTTTATCGATGCATGGCTTCCCCTTGGATTTAGCCCGAAGAAGGAGCTGCTGGTACAGCGTTGTGTTGCCGGTGAAGATTCCTGGCAAATTTATGAGACGACCTCGAAAGGAAAAGTATTAGTTGCCAATTCAGTTCTAGGAGATAAATGGCTCGCAGATGGCTTGATTCAGCCTGGAATCATGCATGAATTTAGGTTCGGGAAGACAGCATACTGCCTTTTGGAAGGTGGGCGTGGTTATCGCCTAGAACCTGTTGACGAAGCTTCTCCGCCCGATGAATACAGCGAATGCCAAGCCTTTGTAACATCGATTGTTGCAAGTAGAAAAATCGAACCAGCTGTTTCCTTTCACGATGGCATCTATATTGAAAGGCTATCTCGTGTGCTGCCTTGCTACACACCTGCGCCGGCTACCGATGATGAAGTGATAGCTGGTTTTTGGATGACTGCAGGAGTCAGCGTTCCTCTCTCTGCACATCGAAGAATTCGTTCTTTGGTACCTTGGCTTGAGAAAGATGAAATTCTTTCTCTAGCGGCCATTTTGGATACTCATATTGATTCTGAGGTGGTTTTGGATGGTCCTACGAGACCGCGCACTCCTAAGCCCAAAAAGAAAACGGTTGAATCAGATGATTCAACTATGCCGTCACAAGGATTTCAGTTGCCTGGGCGTCCAGCTCTCGAACTTTTTTTTAATGAGCATGTTGTTGAAATTATTCGGCATAAAGATCGTTATGAGGCTCTCGGCATTCACTTTCCTGGTGCAATTTTGCTGCATGGACCGCCTGGGTGTGGAAAGACGTTTGCTATTGAGAGGCTTGTTGAATACTTGGATTGGCCGAGCTTTTCTGTAGATTCGGGCAGTATTGGCAGCCCCTATATTCATGAAACTGGCCGCAAAATCGCTGAGACATTTGAACAAGCATCAAAATCATCGCCCTCCGTCGTCATCATTGACGAGATTGATGCATTTCTTGCGGCTAGAGATTCAAATGCATCAGGCCAGCATCGTGTTGAAGAAGTCGCAGAATTCCTGAGAGCTATTCCTAAAGCTGCCGAGAATAAGGTTCTCGTTATTGGTATGACGAATCGGCTGGATAGCCTTGATCCTGCAATTGTCAGGCGTGGGAGATTCGACCATATTATTGAAGTCGGCATGCCGACCGAACAGGAAGTTCTCTCGCTACTGGTAGCCAAATTCGAGACGATACCAAAAGATGCGGATTTAGATCTCAGGACTGTGGCTAAAACTCTGATTGGACGGCCTCTCTCGGACTTAGGGTTTATAGTACGGGAAGCCTGCCGACTAGCTGCGAAGGCTGGATTGAGCCAAGTCGGTGATCAGCATCTTCAGAATGCAATCGCGTCATCGCCAGCTAGAAACAATGAAGAGCAACCAAAAAGAAAGATAGGATTCGTTTAATGGATGTCTTTGAAAACCCATTCTATGTTCTTAAAGCAACCCCACGCGATCGTAAAGCACGAATCATCGAGCTTTCAGAAGACTTATCTCTTAGCGGGGATCAAGAAGTTGCAGCTGCAATACGAAATACGTTAACAAACCCACGCAATAGACTGGCGGCTGAAATAGCATGGTTTCCCGGCATAAGTCCAAAGCGCGTTGAGGCATATATAAACCAGATAGAAAATGGGGATGATCTGTCAGAAGATACCCAATTAACGGGTTTATGTCGCGCCAATTTATTAGCCGCCGGACTCAAGTATTTCGATAATGAAAATTCGTATGAATTTTGCTCATATGTCCTGAAAATAGCAGACACCATTGATGAAATAGATCCTGAGGAAGTACTGCTTGCAATTAACGAAGATAGGCAAGCGTCAGGGCTGCCGTCAATTGCGGATTTGTCCGCAATTGAACTTGAATTGGCTTCACGCATTCGCCATTTCCAACGAACTATTACTGCGTTACTAGATACGATGCCGACACAAGAGATGGTCGAAAGTTACGAAACGTTGATTTCCATTGCCTCAATCGATGGTGATTACGAAGCGCCAAGACTAATCAACGACCTAATTGACGCTTATGAGCTTAATGTTGGAGGTACTCTCGATGAACAAGCAGAGCAAATTATCGTTTTAATTGACACGACGGAAACTGCGGCCGATCAACATGCTTCCGAAAATGAAATTAGAAAGCGGGTTTTGGATATCATCTCGGCAATTGAACGGTGGGACTTTGTTGCTCAGCCCATTCAGCTCAGCAGAAAGAGCAAAGGCTTAGATCATGACGTTAGCAACAGAGTTGCATTTTCGGCCAGATCCTTGGCAATCCATCTGTTTAATGAGCATGATTATCTAGAGGATGCAAAGTTATTGAGTGGTGCATTGCAAAAGCATTTTGCGGAAGTGCTTGTTTTTAGCGAAAAGATTGAAGAGGACATTAGCGCCCTTGATGAAATTGATACGAATAGAACTCAACGCGCAGAAAAAACAGCAAAAGAAGAAGCCGAATTCGCAGCAGAAATCACTTATGAAACTACCTTTGGACTAATCTTCAAGAACAAATTTAAAATTTCACCTGCTGGTATTGAATACGATGGTTCACGTATTGCACTGGAAGATGTTGTATGGGTCAGATGGGGAGCCATCAAGAACTACGTAAATGGAATCCCCACTGGTACAACTTATCAGATTGGTTACTCGTCCTCTTCGAGTTCAAAAGAAATCGCTCCCGATAGCGAGGCCAAATATAACGCGATAATTGACAAACTTTGGCGAAGTGTTTGCGTTAGGCTGCTATTCAAAATGATGGAAACTTGGGGTAAGGGTGGGGAGATCAAATTTGGTGGCGTTGAAGTAAGGGACAACGGGATCGTGTTGACAAAGTCTCGTTTATTTAAGGGCGACGAGCAAAAATTTCACACTTGGTACGAACTTAGTAAAGGGTCGTATAACGGCAGTCTCACCTTCACAGGTAAACCTGATGCCAAATTTACGGCTTCATTAAGTTACAAGGACACCCCAAATGTCCATATTTTGGATTTTGCCCTAAACAAGATATGGAAAGGCGAAGCAACTAAATTGAGTGAAATATTCAAGAAGTGAATTCAAATTATGTCGAACGAAGATGAAAATAATAAAGGTTTTAAGGGCGTTGGTGATCTGTTTAAGAAGCCTGCCGCAGGAAAGCCAAATGATGAGTTTGACTATCTAGACCAGCCTGTATTAAATCGTCGCCAGTCAGGCACGCAGTCTACGGCTGAAACCAAATCAACAAATAGCGCGAGCTCGGCGACTTCGGGCAATACAGACAATAATGTCAATGTTTCTCAAAACAAACCTAACGAGCCAAAGGGCATACTTTTTCCGCTATTAATTGTGGTTGGGATTATTGTTTTTATCAGTGTCGTCATTTCTTCGATGGACTCATCTAGGCCCACCCAAGACTATGCTCAAGAAAATACACCTCTTGAATCTTCATCACCAGTTCCGCCACCCGAACCCAAACCGGCTTATGTGGTAACCGAACTCGCTAACGTCCGGGTTGCTGGTAGTCCGCAAGCAGAAGTAGTAGCTCAACTTCCACAATGGTCAGTAATTAGTGTCATAGGTGGTGATGATAAATGGAGCCAAATTAGTTACACCACTGAATCAGGCACGGGCAATGGGTACATGCTGAATCAGCTATTCACTTTTGGCACCCAGCAAGACGCAAGGAATGCATATTGTGATCTGGCTGGAAGCGTTCGGCCTTATAGCGGCGAAGTTCTTTCACAGGTTTCGACGGGCTCGCATTCTATTACTGTCAATGGGGGCGACCGTGACGCACTTATTAAACTGCGTCGTAATGGCACTACTGCTCTATCTTTTTATGTGCGTGCTAATGAAACAGGAAAGGTAGCCAATGTGGCCGATGGGCAATATCAAGTCATGTTTGCCACGGGCAACGATTTTAGCCGCAAGTGTCTTGAGTTCATGACGGACATGAGTGTCATCGCCGACCCCAATACTTTGGCATTGCAAACGACAACAGAAAGCACCTACGAAGGCGTGGCGACCTATTATGCAACGATGGAGTACACACTAACACGTCAGGCGAATGGCAACTTTAGGCCACAAACCCTCGATCCAAGTGCGTTTAAAGAATAACAGCACCTAAAGCCCCCTATAAATCTTTTGGTTAATTTCGTGATTAAACTTTTTTTCCAAGCGTTAGCGGTGTTTGTAATATTTCATTCGCAATGCGGCGAAGCTGCCGAAGTGCCCCCCAATGCACACATATTGGGAAATTCTTGGTATTGCAATGATGGGTACTCAAGAGTTGGCAATGTGTGTCAAAAATTAATTGTACCCATCAATGCCCATGTTCTTGGCAATAGTTGGTACTGCAATGATGGATACTCAAGAGACGGCGATTCATGTCAAAAGCTAATGGTTCCTGCCAATGCTCACATTCTCGGCAATAGTTGGTATTGCAATGATGGCTATTCGAAATCAGGGAACGATTGCCAAAGACTAGTCGTACCTACAAACGCGCATGTACTCGGCAACAGCTGGTATTGCAATGATGGTTTCTCAAAGGTGGGTAATATTTGTCAAGGGCTTGTCGTGCCCGAGAATGCTCATGTACTCGGTAATAGCTGGTACTGCAACGATGGATTTAAGCAAGCAGGAAATTCATGCTTAATGATGACCACCAATGAGAAGCGCGAGCTAGAAAGGTTTATTCAAGAACGTCGAGCGGAATCTACAGACGGAACAACCGTTTTCGTAACAAAAATTGATTCAGACGATGATGATATTCTTAAACTCGAAAATGGTGGAATCATTGAAATAACTCGCGGCAATCTTGGTTATGTCGGCTACCGTAAGAATGCTTATCTTTATTTAAAGCGAGGTAATTGCCAAATTGCAATAGAAGGGAAAAGAACTTTCCAATGTGAAGTGATTAAAGAACCAAATGATCGGGGAAAGCCAGCTAAACAGTTGCAAGTCACCGACGTAAAGGGAAACGGCAGTATCCTGAAAATGATGAATGGTGAGATTTATGAGGTCAGCTCGATGGACCAAATGACAAGTTCGATGTGGCTTGGCTTTTTTGATGCGTTACTAGTTGATGGTGATCAATTGATAAATCTGAATTCAGGTGAGTCGGTATACGTTGAAAAAGTTCGCTAACCACCTTTCTAGTTCTGAAATATGTCAGAAGGAAATCTTAATATGAGCTTTGAGCCATCGGAACAGGCGGGCAAACAGAAAGCGGGTTCCGTTGCTATTTGGGTTGGACTGATACTCATCTGTGTGGCTATAGCCAGAATGCTCATACTTCCAGCATTAATTGACGACAAATCTTCAGAGCCTTTGAAAGAGGAGGTAACGGAAGTTCCGGCGGTGATCGAAGCACCTATCGTAGATACCGAAGTCTCGCAGCCGCAACAAAGCGCGTTGCTTGAGACGACTGTTGAAGATACTAGCCTAAGTAATGCCAATGAAGCCGCCCCCGACGAGCCAATGCTAACAAGATCAGAATCTGTTGCGATAAGCGCTGAGCCGTTGCAAGCACCTGTGCTCCAAACTTACTATGCGGAAGTAAGAGGAACGGATGGCAAAACACAGACACTTACCATTAGCGCCAACAATGAAGAAAAAGCACGCACTATCATCCGTGATTTTCGAGGTGACCCGAAAATTCTGAATGGGCCCTCATTGGAAATAACCTGGTAACCATATTCTCGGGAAGTGCAGATTGGCAAAAAATTCAAAAATACGATGGGATGCAGCAACAGCGGCTATTTTGGCCTCTTTATATTTTCTGTATGAATTTTTCCACGGCAGAGCACTGGGCGGTGTAGTCATAGCGATAATACCTGCAATGATTATTGGCTTCATTTTAGGTTGGTTACTTTTTCCATTGTTTATTTCCAGATCTGGAAACTACCATTACTCAGCCTTTGAAAAGCTGGTAAAGAGACTACTTTTTGGGTTTGCTTGGTCAGGATGCATTACGCTGGCCACTGTAGTGCTGTTGCATTACTTGGTTTCATAACCTCTATTGTTCGGAGTTTCCACAACATTATGGTCACCTTCCTAATTTTCATCGTCGGAATCGCACTAGTTATTTTTGGAGCTAGTGAGCTGATTACCTCTAAATCGGAAGTAAGTCGATACCAAGACTTGATTGCCCGATACGGCGATCAAGAAATAGCCTATGGGATTATGAATAATATGTATTGGCAGGGCCAAACAGCGGCCCAGCTCGAGGAATCCCTCGGTAGACCGGTAGCTATCGATAAAAGCGTTAAACGGAATTCAACGAAAGATGTCTGGAAATACTTCCAGACCAGTAAACGGCGCTTTGCCCTAAGGATTACCCTCGAGAACGATAAAGTGACGGGCTGGGACGATAAGGCGGTCTAGGGGCAGGGTGTAGGTCTTGTCACCCACAAATAGAAAGCCCATAGCCCCTCAGGTAATATGACGACTCAAACAATATCGATTCAGGCAGGTTGGCCCGGTAGAAAGGGTAACTCGGAATTGAATCAACCAGGCTCACTTTAACTATGTCTCAAAAACTCACGTTACAACAGCTCGAATCCTATCTGTGGACAGCCGCAGATATTCTGCGGGGCAATATGGATGCTTCGGAATACAAGGATTACATTTTCGGGATGATGTTCTTGAAGCGTCTCTCCGACAGCTTCGATGAAGAACAGGAAAAGGTCGTCAAGCATTACCTGAGTATCGGAAAGACGAAGGCCCAGGCTGAAAAACTAGCTGAGGACGAAGACGAGTACGACCAAACGTTTTTTGTGCCAGAACGAGCACGTTGGAATACGCTAAAAGACTTAAAGCATGACATTGGTGCCGAGCTCAATAAGGCGACCGAGGCCATTGAAGAACATAACAGCAGCTTGGAAGGTGTGCTGGTTTCGATCGACTTCAATATCAAGAACAAGCTGTCTGATAGAAAACTGGGGGATTTGCTTTCCCATTTCAGCCAACGGCGTTTGCGTAACAGCGACTTTGAATCAACCGACCTGCTCGGAACTGCTTATGAATACCTGATCAAAATGTTTGCTGACTCCGCCGGCAAGAAAGGCGGCGAGTTCTATACGCCGAGTGAAGTTGTGCAATTGCTGGTGGCGCTTATCAAACCCCATGCCGGTATGCGGATATATGACCCGACAGTTGGTTCAGGCGGTATGTTGGTGCAAACCCGAAACTATTTGGTTAACCATGGTGAGAATGCTGCAAACCTGTCCTTATACGGTCAGGAGATGAACCTCAACACCTGGGCGATCTGCAAGATGAATATGTTCTTGCACGGCGTGTTCAATGCCGATATTCGCAAGGGTGACACCTTGCGTGAGCCGCAGCATATTCAAAACGGCGAGTTGATGACATTCGATCGTGTCATTGCCAACCCGCCGTTTAGTCTTGCGGCTTGGGGGAAAGGTGAAGCTGACAATGATGGCTTTGGCCGCTTTCCATATGGCACACCACCAAAAGACTCTGGTGATCTCGCTTTCGTGCAGCACATGATTGCTTCACTCAATGATGTAGGCGTAGCCGGCGTGGTGATGCCACATGGAGTGCTATTTCGCGGTTCAAGTGAAAAGGAAATTCGAAAAGGAATTTTGAATGACGATTTGCTCGAAGCTGTTATCGGGTTACCTGCAGGCTTGTTCTACGGTACTGGCATTCCAGCCAGTTTGCTGATTATCAACAAAAAGAAACCTAAAGACCGAAAAGGAAAGGTTATCTTTATTAATGGTGAGTTGGACTATGCCGAAGGCAAAAACCAAAACACGCTTCGCCCGCAAGACATCGAAAAGATTGTCAATGCCTTTGATCAATACCTTGAAATAAAACGCTATTCAAAAATAGTAAAACTTGCTGAAATTGCCGAAAACGATTTCAACCTCAATATTCGTCGCTATGCCGACACCTCTCCACCACCAGAAATATTCGACGTTCGTGCCTTGTTGCATGGTGGTGTGCCAGTGCGTGAAGTACAAAGTGAATATATCCAGGAGGATATTCTAAAAGGCTTTGATGTCAGCGCCATTTTTTTGAAGCGCGATGAACACTATTACGACTTCAAGCCTGAAATCACTAGCAAGGAAGAAATACGCAATCTATTGCCCTCCGATAACCACGTTTTAGTTTGCCAGTTCGAACGTTGGTGGGATAAATACAAGGTGTCTTTTCATGCGTTGGAAGCCCAGCTTGCAGGAACAGAAAGCACAATGAAAGCGTTTCTTGTGGAGCTGGGGTATGAATAAAAATGCACCACAAGGTTGGACAATATCTAATATTGATAAGACCTGCCTAGTACTCGACTCGAAAAGAATTCCAATAAACTCTGAAGAAAGATCAGCTCGAAAGGGTCAATATCCATACTACGGTGCCAACGGAATTCAGGGGTATATTGACGACTATATATTCGAAGGCGAACATTTCTTGTTGGCAGAAGACGGTGGCAATTTTGACCAATGGGAGTCTCGGCCAATTTCATATTTAGTGTCAGGGAAGTTTTGGGTAAATAATCATGCCCATATCCTGAAAGGTAAAGCTGGCAATGAAACCAAGTTCTTGCACTACAGCCTCGTACACAAAAACATTACCAAGCATATAAACGGCGGAACGCGGGCAAAGCTTAATCAGTCCGATATGCGTGACATCGAACTTGCGCTTCCGCCACTGGCAGAACAAAAGAAAATCGCAGCAATTCTAAGTTCTGTTGATGATGTAATTGAATCCACTCAAGCGAAAATCCACAAACTCAAAGACCTGAAAACAGGAATGATGCAGGAACTATTGACAACTGGCATTGACCATACTGAATTCAAAGATTGCTCTGTTGGGAAAATCCCGAAGTCGTGGAAGACTGCCAAAATTCAAGATGTTGCAAGTTTCATTACGAGTGGCTCGAGAGGATGGGCAGAATTTTATGCTAAGAAAGGTGCAATATTTATACGAATTGGCAATTTAACAAGAGAACATATTAATTTTCGACTTAATGATATTGTTTATGTCAATCCGCCAGAAAGCGGCGAAGGTAAGCGAACTCTTGTTCAAACTGGTGATGTCCTGATTTCCATTACCGCCGATTTAGGCATCATTGGCGTTGTGTACGATGGCTTTGGTGAGGCATATGTAAACCAACACGTTTCATTGGTACGACTCAAAGACACTAAGCTTTCAAGATGGGTAGGACATTTTTTGGCTCATGAAAACTCACAAAGGCAATTTTCGGCAAATAACGATGCTGGAGCAAAAGCAGGACTTAATCTTTCTGCAATAAGGAACTTGGAAATTGCTTTACCGCCTGAAATTGAAAGAGAAAGAATCGTGAAAGCGTTGGATTCGGTTGATTCCACCATTGCGGATTTAAAGATTAAGCTAATAAAGCAAATGGACATTAAAAAGGCTCTTATGCAAGATATCCTTACTGGCATAGTCCGGGTCAAAGTGAACTAAATGACAAATGACGAATACGAAAAAGTCGAGCTACCTGCACTGCAACAACTGCAGAAACTCGGCTGGAAGTATTTGCACGGTTCGCAATTTGCGCCAGCTGCCAATGGCGAACGAAAATATTTTCGTGAAGTGGTTTTAGAATTGCGTTTAAGGGCGGCTATCCTGCGCATTAACCCCTGGATTAGCGATGAGAATCTGCGAAAGGTGTTGCGCGAGATAACCCACCCAATTACTGCCACCTTGATGGAAGCCAATCAGACGCTTTGGGAAAGTCTCGTGACTTATACATCGGTCGAGCAAGACTTGGGCAAGGGCCGAAAGGGCCAAACCGTAAAAATCATCGACTTTGATAATCTTAGCAATAACGAATTTCTGTGCGTCAACCAGTTCAAGATTGAAGGCATCAACGAGCCGGTAATTCCCGACATTATTTTGTTTGTTAATGGCCTGCCGTTGGCTGTTATTGAAGCAAAATCGCCCTACGTCACCAATCCGATGGAGAACGGCATTAACCAACTACGCCGCTATGCCAATCGTCGTGCGCCTCATGAGGATGAAGGTGTAGAGCGCCTATTCTGGTACAACCAGCTGATGGTTTGCACTCATCGTGACAAAGCGACTGTAGGCACCATTAGTTCTAAGGTAGAGCACTATCTGGAATGGAAAGATGCCTTTCCATTTAGTGAGGCAGAGATAATTGCGAGTACTAACGGCGCACCCGCAGCGCGTGTATACGCAGGTAAGAATGATGGCAGTCCCGCAGATCAAAACGCGAGTTATGACGTATTGGTCCAAGCATCAGTACAGCCAAACTCCCAACAGACTTTGCTTAGCGGATTGTTTAGCCATGCCAACTTCCTCGACATGATTCAAAACTTCACCGTATTTGAACCGGTGGACGGGCGGGTGATCAAGAAGATTGCTCGTTACCAGCAATTCCGTGCAGTGCATAAAACAATAGCCCGCTTAAAAGCCGGTGAAAATAGAAAAGATAAAGGCGGCATTATTTGGCACACCCAGGGCTCGGGTAAATCGCTGACTATGGTAATGCTGGCGATCAAGATGCGCCGTGATCCTGTACTGCGGGATTACAAGCTAGTATTTATTACTGACCGTACCCAGCTTGATGGCCAGTTAACGTCGCAATTCGAACGGGCTCAGGGCGAGACGGTATATCACGCCAAATCGGTTTCCCACCTGAAGGAATTGCTGGCCAAGGACAGTGCCGACTTAGTCACGGCCATGGTGCAGAAGTTCCAGGAAGGAGAGGGAGATTTCGAATTTCCGGTCCTGAATACTTCGGACAAGATTATTGTGTTGGCTGATGAGGCTCACCGAACTCAATACGGCGCTTTAGGTGTTGCGATTAACAGCAGCCTGCCTAATGCACCGAAAATTGCATTTACTGGTACGCCACTGATTAGCTCACAAAAGACCAGCCACGAGTTTGGCAGCTATATCGATACCTACACTATTGAAGAAGCCGTCGCTGATGGCGCTACCTGCCAGATATTGTATGAAGGCCGTGAAGCTAAAACCAAGGTGACTGGGGATTCACTGGACAAATTATTTGACGAATACTTTGCCGACCGTAGTGCCGAAGATAAAGCTGCTATCAAAAAGAAGTACGGCACCGAGCAGGCTGTTCTAGAGGCGCCGCAACGTATTCGCTGGGTGTGCATCGACTTGTTGAAGCATTACCGCGAGCATATCCAGCCCAATGGCTTCAAGGCGATGATAGTGACCTCGTCGCGACGCGCCGCCATTTTGTACCAGCATGCCATCAAGGAATTGGAGGGGCCGGAATGCGCGGTCATCATTTCCGGCAAGCACAATGACGAAGCCTTTTATGCTGCCCACACTGACGGTTTGACACAGAAACTGCAGATTGAGAACTTCAAGAAGCCACTCGCGGAAAGCGGCCTGTCGATCATTGTCGTGAAGGACATGCTTTTGACTGGTTTTGATGCCCCCATTTGCCAAGTGATGTACTTAGACCGCAAATTGAAAGAGCACTCACTTTTGCAAGCCATTGCACGGGTTAACCGTACCGCCAGCGGCAAGGCGCGAGGTTTCATCGTCGATTACTTCGGCCTGAGTGATTACCTGACTGAGGCGCTGGACATGTTCTCGACGGAGGATGTTGCCGGCGCTTTGAAAGATCTGAAAGATGAAATTCCCCGACTTAAAGCCATGCATACCCGTGTGATGGGGCACTTCAAGGGCGTAGATATCAACAACCTGGATGCCTGCATTCTGGTTTTGAAGGACGAAGAGAAGCGACAACACTTCGAGATTGATTTCAAAAAGTTCGCCAAGCAGATGGACATCATCATGCCGGACGAGAGTGCGAAGCCATTTCTGTCGGACCTGAAGGCGCTCGGAAAGATAAATCATGGCGCCCGTAATTTGTATCGTGATACCCAATTGGATTTGGCGGGCGTCGGTGAAAAGGTTCGCGCTTTGATTGAAGAGCATATTCGGGCCACCGGCGTTGACCCGAAAATTCCGCCGATTGATCTGCTGGCGGTTGATTACAAGCAAAAGCTGCATGCTCACAAGTCTGAAGAATCGAAAGCTTCCGAGATCGAATACGCTATCCGGAACTACATCAACATTAATCTGGCCCAGGATGAGGAGTATTACAAATCCTTGAGCGCCAAGTTAAATGAAATACTTCAGAAGAAAGCCGAGCACTGGGATGAGCTGGTACAACTGCTACTAGATTTTAGAGACACCATCGAGATTGACCGGAAACAGGCAGCGGACAAGCTGGGGTTGGACGATACCGAGTTCGCGTTCCACAATATCCTAGCCGCTGAAGTCGCCCGCATTACGGGGAACGAATCCCTGGAGGAGGCGGTGCACGATGAAATTATCACCGTGACCAAGGCATTGGTTGAAATGATGGATGAAGCAACAGCTATCGTGGATTTCTTCAAGAAGCCGGACGAAGTTAAGCGCGTCAAGAAAAATATCAAGCGCGCTATTGTTGCTTCGAGCTTCAACGATGAAAAACTTTACGGAGTTCTGTCAGAGCGATTCATGGATCTGGCCAAGGTGAAGTTCAAATGATAGCCGCGCCAATCTACCTTCAGCAGCGTGGCTTTGTGGCCGAAGTAATTCGCACCCAGCGACTGAAAACGGCGCGACTCCAAGTGGAAGAGGGCTCTGTTTCGATCATTGTCCCGTTTTCTCTGCCTGAGGGCCGCATTGAGAAATTGCTGAAAGAAAAACAGCATTGGATTAAGGAAAAGCTTTATCTTCAAAAACAGGCGATGCCCGTCAGCACTAAGGAATTCGTTAACGGTGAGGCTTTCCTCTATCTAGGACGTAACTACCGCTTAAAGATAGAAGCAGGGCAGTTCCAGCCGGCGAAACTCAAACATGGACGATTGGTTGTTACATTACCTAAAGACATCGTTTCAACAGAGTCCATCCGACACGCGTTACTGAGTTGGTACCGGCATCAAGCATTGCTCAGGTTCAAGGAAAAAGTTGATCGGTACGCAAAAGTGATTGGTGTAACGCCCAATAGCGTGGGTGTTAAATCATTCAAATCCCGCTGGGGCAGTTGCAATGTGAGAGGGGACATCCTTTTTCACTGGAAAGTTATCCTCGCACCACACCGCATAGTCGATTACGTCGTCGCACATGAGCTTTGCCATCTTAAACACCACGACCATTCACCTGCCTACTGGCGCTCTTTAGAGCGTGTAATTCCAGACTACGCGGAATGTAAGGAATGGTTGAAGATGGTTGGGGCGAGGTTTGATATTTAACAATTGAATTAATAAATTTGGAACTGGGGAAAAGCATGGCTGCTGATTTAAAGACAGATAATGCATTAAAAGAGGCTTGTGATGCCGCGATGGCAAAGCAAAAATCGCAACCTAATCCAGATGAATGGTATTCACGGCTTTCTAAGTTCCTCACTAAAGTTAAAGACTCTGATCGGGCCGAATTTGCTGATCTAGCATTTCAGAAGATGCTGTGGGACAACGAGGCTATCTCGGCCACCGGGCTTGGCCAAGTGAATGTATCCAACGTGATCAAGAATAAGGATGTCATTGAACATTTATGGCACCTCAAGAAGGCTAATTTACCCAGTGAGCCCACACAACGCACCCAATTTTTAATTGATGCCTGGGAAAAGCTAGAATTGCTTGTCAAACCCTTGGTGAACGGATCTCTACCAAGACTCAAGATGTATCGCGTTTTTGCATCCCTCCATCCAGGCGAGTTTACAACGCTTGCTCATGTGGCAAAGCTCATTCAGCTTGCAAAATCCTTAGGGATAAACAAGGCATTTGGCCATCCAATAGTCTTGCATCGTCGTATTTTAGATCGACTCAATGCGGTGTTGGGACCTGCAACACCAACTATTTCAAAGCAAGGCTTGGATAGGATGATGCTGCCATGGTTACTTTATGATTTTTTTGTATTGGAAAAAGGAGATGACGCCACAGTTGTTAGTGGAGTTGCTCCAGGCGAAGAACAGCTAAAACCTCTTTCAGCTGATCGACGAAGACGAGGCCTGCTTTCAATCGCCGGTTCCTTACCTTCCATCATCGGAATGATTGAGTTTGCCAAAGAGGGCTGCAAAAGGGTTGACCTTATTGAGCACATTCGATCAATCAACCCAAAACTAGCTACCTCATCAGTACGTCTTAATATAAATGCGCTAATTGCTGAGTGGGGCGTTCTTCGCGTAGTGGGGGATGAACTTTTTCTCACTCCTCGCGGCGAAGCTTTGCTGGAGACCGAAGAGCCCGAAGAAGTTGCGGATTGGCTGCTAACTCGCATTCTTGGTTTTGATAATCTTCTTTACCAATTAAGGCAGGAACCAACAGGTTCAAAAAATCTTGTGTCATTACTTCAACGAGTGAACCCCGGCTGGACGACGGGGTTTGCCCCCAAATCATTAGTTAGTTGGATTCGTGGCCTTGATCTCGCTGAATTGGGGCCCGATAAGCTATTGCGATTAACTGAGAAAGGTGAAAACTGGGCCTCAAAAATCCATTGGGTACCTGGAAAGCTTGCTGTGATTCCCAATTTATCATCAGAAAAAGATGAATCGGATTCGGAATCAGGGAGTGATGATGAAATAGTTCGCCCAAATCTTGACTTTATATTTCAGAGTTTCCCAAGCCATTTAAGGTTTAGCAAAGAGCTTATCGGTCGGCTTGATGCGGGCTTATGGAGCAACAAAAGAAGACATTTTGCTGTATTGACGGGGCTAAGTGGATCGGGGAAAACAGTATTAGCGCTTCATTATGGAAAAGGTCTCTGGGACGATCCAAAGAAAAGAGAAGCAGGAGTTTTTACAGTCACTGTTCAACCAGGCTGGCATGACCCATCCGCTTTGTTGGGCTATGTAAACCCCTTGAATGACGAAACTTATATCCGTACTGGGTTTCTTGATTTTCTCTTACGAGCAAATTCCGACCCGGATCATCCATATACAGTTATCTTGGATGAGATGAATTTGTCCCATCCGGAGCAATATCTGGCACCACTACTGTCGTCCATGGAAACCGGTGGCGATATTGAATTACATGCGCAAGATGATGAAATTTTGGGAGTTCCAGCACGGGTTCCATATCCCAATAATTTAGTAATCATTGGTACGGTGAATATGGATGAAACAACTCATGGTCTTAGCGACAAGTTATTGGACAGGGCGTCCGTGATCGAGTTTTGGGACATTGATGTCAACGCATACCCTGGCTGGGTTGATTCAGGTCTTTCCGAATTGGATGCCATTAAAGTCAAATCAGTACTGAGTGAACTGGTTGCGACCTTACGGCCTGTAAGGATGCATTTTGGTTGGCGCACAATTGGAGACGTTATTGGCTATGTTAAAGCCGCCTCAGATGGTGGCGCGATCGACTTCAACAATGCATTAGATCATGCCATTTATTCCAAAGTGCTTCCTAAATTGAGAGGGGAGGATACGCCACGTCTTCAAAAGGTCTTTACCGATGTGCGCGGGATACTTTCAAATCATAAATTCGAAAACTCCTTAGCCAAAATCGAAGAACTTATTGAAGACTTGAAATATCTCGGCAGCGCTCGTTTCTGGCGTTGACTTTGTGACTGTACTTCGATGCAAACTGGAGAGCGGCCAGACCCTGGAGGTTTGGCCAGAAACCCTTTGTTCCGGTTTTAATGAGCAAGGTACGTACCATTTCGAAATCGGAAATAACGAAACCTGTCGATTTTATATTGACGAGGTTCTCTCGGATATTGTCGTTTTAGATGGTTCGCAAACGTGGGTGTGGAGGCCAGGCTTTTATGCCGGTGAAGTTGCGGCTGAATTAGTTGATTCGGACGGAATTAGAATTGCGTACTATCGTCTGGATGTATCTCCTCATAGTCAAAAGCTAGGTCAAGATACCTTCAATCGTATGATCGATGAAATTTTCGCTTTTGATGCCAATCTATTGATTGGCACTGAGGCTGCACAAGCTAGTATCGGTGTTCAAGGCGACTCTATTAATGCGCATCTTGCATACGCTCGCCTAAGGCGCTATGGCGCCAAGCTGATCACTTCTTTGAAAGCACTTTCCGTACAGCCTTTAACACGGTTGCACCATATTCGTGAAATGCGTCCCCCGAATGAAATTAGGCGATTTGATCAAACGTCAGTCAAAAAGCTGCTACGCAATCCTAACGCTTTGTCCATTGTTAAAAATGGATCTAACGGACCGACAAATTTGGGAAGTACTTTATTCGATATCAAGAAATCCTTTGATGACCTGAATAATCCTGCCAATCAAACAATTGCTGCAACGCTTAAAGCTGTTAGTCGAAGGGTAAGGGTGGTAACAGATGAATTAAATGCATTGGCTGCAAACGAAAGTTTATCTACGACTCGCACTGCTCTAACACCCCGCATCGCTCGTCGAATTTCATTTTTAGACGAGCTCTCCAGCTCCCTAAAGCGTATCTCTCGATCGCGTCCTTTCGCTTCAATTTCAAAGCCCGAAGTGTCGTCTTCTGGACTTACATCTATATCGGCACATCCAATCTATGCTCGTGCTTTTCGCTATGGCTGGAATATCCTTCGCTCAGGTGTTGCAGGCGAGGTTAAAGATGAGAGTTTTTGGATCAGTCCAACATTTGAAATCTACGAACGCTGGAGCTATTTAAAGATTGTTCAAATTTTGAAATTCGAATATCCCGAGTTAAATTGGAAATGCACATATCCAAACAAAAACAAGGACGACTACATTCGGTTTACCGGCATAAAAGGTGCCACAGTTATGGAAATATGGCTTCAACTAAAATTTCCTGCATATGATCTGAGTGAGCAGAAGGAATTTAGGAGTATTTCAGCTGAGCGACGCCCCGATATCGTCATCACGCTGGATTCACCTGAAAAGAAATGCTTTATAGTTCTTGATGCAAAATATAGAACGAAACGCTCTAGTGTCCTTGAAGGAATGCAGTCGGCGCATATTTACCGTGACAGCTTAAGATGGAATAACACTGCCCCTGCAGCGGTTTATCTTTTGATACCCAGAGGAGGCGAAGCCCAGTGGCTTGAAGAAGACGTTTTTAGGAACGAGCACAATGTGGGGGTTTTGCAATTAGGTAATGAATTGGATTTGGCAAATATCGGCCGGGTTCTGTCCGGACTCTTAAACAAGTCTTAAAGTTTATCGATTAGCAAATGCACGTCGTCCACAACTTTGGATCGTTCCCCAATCGCCTGTAGAAGGTTTGATACTGGACGAATCTATTATGCGACGAGTGGCTTGATAGCCAGTGGCGCCGACGGGCTTCAGTGAGTACTCTTATACTTTGGCAGGATTTTTCGGGGAGAGGCGTAGATGGTTCGCATTGTTGTCTTGTTGCTCGCTGGAACTTTTATTGCTGCCCCTACCTTTTCAATGGCGCAAGACAAGGACCAGATCCGAAACCAAGGGAAGGAATACGGGGCAAAGTTGCGAGCATTGGGCGAGCCGCGTGATCGATGCTCCTTGGGAGGGACTCTTGGCGCGGGACCGGTGGTAATGCGTACCAACGGGACTTCGACACTTAAGCCAGGCGATAAGTTGATTTCGCTGAACAGTACATCGACTGTCGGCAAGTCGCCGGATGATGTCGTCGCCATCCTTCGTCAAATACCGCCGACGGCGTTAGTGCCGATAACGGTTGAGCGCGACGGGCGCTCGATGGATCTTTCGGTGGCCTGCAGCAACGCAAGGCAGACGATGGAACCGACATTGACTGCACTGGATTTTGCGGCTCGAGGCAAGTTCGATGATTGCATCAGCACCATTTCGCAGATGACCTACATCGATACCGGTGTTGCCACGCTCAGGGCCCAATGTGCGTCGGTGTCTCGAAACGTAGCTAAGAACAATTTATCGGCTCTGGCCGCTCAGGTCATGGACATGGCGATTGAGGATGCTCGGTATGATCCTAGTCTACGACCCAACGTCGCCAAAGAACTTCGCAACGCCGAAGGCATTATCACGCAGGGCGAGGGGGCTGCCCGATTCCGGGCGCTAGTGGAAGCTACGAAGCGCTGGCCGGGCGGCGAAACGCTCTATAAAAGCTCGACTCCCGACTGGACATTATTTCGGCGCAATGCTGAGAGCACTCTTAGTAATCGGCTGATCGACCCGGACTCCGCTCGAATCCAGTGGCCACATGGCTTCCTAATGGGCACATGGAAACCCTTTCTTTCCAAGGCGATCCAAGGGTACTGGACGTGTGGCCTGATTAACGCCCGCAATCGAATGGGTGGTTACACGGGCACTACCGCGTTTGTCGTGGTTCTCGACGCAAGCGGCTACGTCAAGTATTCCGAGATCGGTGAGTCGAGTGACTACGACTTGCTTACTGCGAGCTGCAACAAGTCGGCGAAATTACTACCGCCACCTCCTGCTGAGCTCACCATTGTTGCCTCAACGAGCAAAAATAGCAGCAGCGGCTCTCTTGCCGATGAGCTTAAGAAATTAGTGGATCTGCGAAACTCGGGCGCTCTCACCGAAGCAGAGTTCCAAACCGCGAAGGCGAAGTTGCTTGGAGGTTCTGCGAACTAGTGCGGGTGCCGGCTCCGTTGATCTTCGGTGCCGGTCCCCGTCAGCGAGAAGGTAGGGTGATCACTGGGTCTACACTGCCCCTCCCGCACTAGTCACGTGAGAGCACGAACGTCGGAAAACAACTTCCGCAAGTGACTGTCCAACATATCGGGGGTCGGTTCGTTCATGAATAAGTTCAGTTAATATTCTCTGGTGACATTGTGCAACGCGATGCTGGACTCCGTGAGTAATGAGTTCAGCAGGAAACAGCTCATGAAACTTACGCACCAAGACACCGGTTTGGTTCGGTATTCAATGCCCATACTGTCATCTGGCTGACTTGATCATTGACGACGGTTGACCGCGCAAGAATCGGCAGTGTTGAGCGACCGTTTCCGGTAGGGGGGGGGCAAATGAAATATGGCAAATTATGGTGCTTTATGGCCCTAACCATAATTATGGTTTTTATCATAAAACACCATAATTTTAAGTTTCTGTTGCGATCTTGCACCGCATGTTAAATTGAAAATGACCGATTCTGACCGGAAGTCGCCGGTCACGACCAGCATCTCAGGCAGACCCAGCCGGACTCGCCATCAAAGTCACCTACGCCCGCAGCCGATCGTGAAGATGCCCAAAAAACCGTTAAACTGGCCTAATTGGAGGGTGAAATAATTCGTTTGTATGCCCAATTAAAGCTGCGGCTTCAACTGAAGACGCCAACTGATACACCTTCAAAGAAGAAGGTTAGTGCGCAAAAAGTGCCCGATGAGGAAACTGGATGAATTGTGTCGTTTGTGGCAGTAGGAAGGTCTATGACGAGGTTATTGACCAGCCTTATCAATATAACGGCGTCCCGTTGATGATTGCGGGAGTGTGCCAGCGCCGTTGTGATGATTGCAAGGAATCAATGCTAAGCTTTGAAGAGGCTGTGCGCGTCTCGAGATTGCACCTCGCACACAACCGTAAAGTGATTGACCTGCTGACTCAAAAACAAGGAAGGCAGCAGTAGCGCCTATGTCCAGATCTTTTAGCCCTATAGATCAGCTTATAGAACAAGCTCAGACGGACAAGCACTATGAGCCGGATGTTGTAAGGGCACTTCTGCAGATCGAGGTGTATGCCCATGTGCCAAAACACGACGATACTGGTCGCCTGAGATTTATTCAATTTGTGACACCCGAAGGCAGAACCGTACTGCCGTTTTTTACGGACGAAAGCCAAGCCCAAGCAGCCACCGGGGATTCGGTTCGAATTGTGAGGCTCAACGGTCGCCAATTACTAGAAGCTACGCGGGGTGCAACTTTAATGCTCAACCCGAATAAGACACCGTGTACGCTGTATCCGGAGGAAATCGCCGCCTTGCTCGACCACGACGAAGTCGCGAACATGGAAAGCGAGGTGATGCCAGAGCGTCAAATGCTCGTCGCAGCACCGGATCCCGTGCCGACTTGGCTAATCGAGCCCTTGATTTCGCTTTATAAAACCCTTGATTGCGTAGTCTCTGCCTATGTCGCCGAGATACGGTTTAAAGAAAGCCCCGAAACGAAGACATTACTCATAGTCGTGTCTGCAGCGACGATAGACGCAGAACGCGCAGCGCGAGCGAGCATTACAACGCTGCAGTCTCTGTGTGAAGGTCGAGATATCGGCGTAGATTTAACTGTCTTTGAGCCCGGTAGTCCGCCGGCCTGGTTGGCAGACTCAAGTATCAAATCGTTCTATTCGAAAGTAACGGAGGGCAGCGCAATTCACTGAGCGTCTTTGTACTGCTTTATAAGCACTACGGTGAACCGGTGGTACATAGTTTTCAGCGGACGTCGGGCTTGGTACATAGTTGTCTGCGCAAATGGTACGTAGTGTCTACGCACGTGGCACATAGTTATCTGCGGCAGACAATTAGTTGTGTGTGAAGGTGAACTGCCTGAACTAATAGTCGTTATTAAGACAAAAAAACCTCATTTAGGGGTTGCAACACTTGCCATGGCCGCAGGTTTGAGTTTGCAGAAAAAAGCATTGGAACAGTTTCGCGTGGCATTCAGCGAAGCTGCGGAATTGCTTTTATCCGACGAAATTTTGCAGGCCGAATGCCTCAGTGATGGCGAGCTGCAATTGCATGAATTCAGTCGCGAGCTGGCCGAAGAACTTCGCTTGGCCGGGCCGTGGGGGCAGGGCTTTCCAGAGCCGGTATTCGACAATGTTTTTGAAGTGCTGCAATGGAAGGTCCTGTCCGAGCGCCATCTCAAATACGCCCTGCGACTTCAGGATAGTGATTTCACACTATCGGCTATCCATTTCGGCGGCTATGTGGGCGAAGAGCCGCCAGCGCGCCTGCATGCGGCTTACCAGTTGGAACTCGACGATTTTCGTGGCCGGCGTGATATTCAATTATTGATTCGGCATAGCATCCCGCTGTAGCGAATGCACAAGCATTAGTGGGTTTTTTCGGCTCCATGGCCTGACTTGACCATGCCAGCGCTGGTACAATACCGCCTTGCTTATTTGATAATGAAAGAACCATGGAACTGAATCTTGTCCGCCAGCGAATCAATGACCTGAAGTCACGCCTCGATTCGCTCCGGGGGTATCTTTGACTTCGACCAAAAAGTCGAACGTCTTGAGGAAGTAAGCCGCGAGCTTGAAAATCCGGCCATCTGGAATGAACCAGAGCGCGCACAGGCGCTCGGCAAAGAACGTTCAAGTCTGGAAAAAACCGTCAACACCATTACCGAGAATACCGATGGCCTGGTCGATGCCGGCGATTTGCTCGACCTGGCCGAAATGGATGACGATGAGGAAACCGCCAATTCGGTGATTGCCGATATTGAGAAGATTGCGGCACGCGTGGACAAACTCGAATTCCGCCGCATGTTTGGTGGCGAATGGGATTCGGCCAATTGCTTTGTCGATATTCAATCCGGCGCCGGTGGTACCGAAGCACAGGACTGGTCGGAAATTCTTTTGCGCATGTACCTGCGTTTTTGCGAAGCCCGCGGCTGGAAAACCGAAATACTGGAAGCCAGTGACGGCGACGTCGCCGGTATCAAAGGCGCAACTTTCAAAGTCGAAGGCGAATATGCCTTCGGCTGGTTGAAAACCGAAATCGGCGTGCATCGCCTGGTGCGCAAATCGCCGTTCGACTCGGACAATCGTCGTCATACCTCTTTCGCTTCGGTGTTCGTAAGCCCGGAAGTGGATGACAGTATCGAAATCGACATCAACCCTGCCGACCTGCGGACGGATGTGTATCGCTCATCCGGTGCCGGTGGTCAGCACGTCAACAAAACGGAATCCGCCGTTCGTATTACCCACATACCGACCAATACGGTAGTGGCATGCCAGATCGGTCGCAGCCAGCATCAGAACCGCGACACCGCGATGAAAATGCTGAAAGCCAAACTTTATGAACTGGAAATGCAAAAGCGAAATGCGGAAAAGAATGCGCTTGAAGCCACCAAGTCCGATATCGGCTGGGGTAGCCAGATCCGCAGCTATGTACTTGACCAAAGCCGCATCAAGGATTTGCGTACAGGCGTTGAACGTACCGATACGCAAAAAGTGCTCGATGGCGACCTCGATGAATTTGTCGAAGCCAGTTTGAAAGCCGGGCTTTCTGCAGGCGCGGCACGCATCAGTTGATATTTTCATTCACGCAAAGCATTTCAGGAAGTCACCATGACGGACGAAACAACCCCCATTGATGAAAACCAACTCATTGCCGAGCGTCGCGGCAAATTAAAAAACCTGCGCGAGCAGGGCGTTGCTTTCCCCAATGATTTCCGTCGTGCGCATTATGCAGGCGACTTGCAAGATGAATTTGCCGACAAGGATCAATGGACTTCAGAAGCACTGGATGCTACCGGCCGCGTTATCCAGATGGCAGGCCGCATGGTGCTCAAGCGCGTCATGGGCAAGGCGAGCTTTGCCCAGATACAGGACATGACTGGCCGCATCCAGCTTTATTTGCAAGCCAGCACGCTGGAAGAAAGCTACGAGGCATTCAAGGGCTGGGACATCGGCGACATTATTGCCGTTGAGGGAACTTTGACGCGTACAAAAACCGGCGAATTATCGATCAAGGCGACGAAAATCAAATTGCTCACAAAATCCCTGCGCCCGTTACCGGACAAATTTCACGGCTTGTCGGATGTCGAGCAACGATATCGCCAGCGTTATGTCGATTTGATCGTGAATCCCGAAGCACGCGATGTCTTCGTCAAACGCTCCAAAATAATTTCGGCGATGCGTGGCTGGCTCGATTCCAGGCGTTTTCTGGAAGTCGAAACGCCGATGATGCATTACATTCCTGGCGGCGCGACGGCAAAGCCATTCATGACGCATCATAATGCGCTGGGTCTGGATTTGTATTTGCGCGTTGCGCCGGAATTGTACTTGAAGCGTCTAACCGTCGGCGGCATGGAACGCATTTACGAAATCAACCGGAACTTCCGAAACGAAGGTGTCAGCACGCGGCACAATCCGGAATTCACCATGCTGGAATTGTATGAAGCCTATGCGACATATACGGAAATCATGGACCTGACCGAAGGCGTGATCCGCGACGTCGCCAGACAAGTGTTGGGTACGACGGAACTTCAGTGGGAAGGGAATGCGATTGATGTTGGCCCGGCATTCCGTCGCTGGTCAATGATTGATGCCGTGCTTGAGCATAATCCGGAAATCAAACGCGAAGATCTTCGCAATATCGATGTAATGACACAGCATTGCCAGCGTCTGGGCATCAAGCTCAAGAAAGGCTATGGCTGGGGCAGGATATTGCTGGAAGTGTTTGAAAAAACCGTAGAGCACACCCTGATTCAACCGACTTTCATTACCGACCATCCGGTCGAAGTAAGCCCGTTGGCGCGCGCCAACGACCATGACACCGAACTGACGGATCGCTTCGAGTTATTCATCAATGGCAAGGAAATTGCCAATGGTTTCTCCGAGCTTAATGATGCCGAAGACCAGGCCGCGCGCTTTCAGGCCCAGGTTGAAGCGAAGGATGGAGGCGACGATGAAGCCATGCATTTCGATGCCGACTATATTCGCGCCCTCGAAGTCGGTTTGCCGCCTACCGGTGGTCTGGGAATCGGCATTGATCGGCTTGTGATGCTGCTCACAGATTCCGCTTCCATCCGGGATGTGCTGTTATTCCCTTATATGAGACCACAATCACACTAAAATTCTTTGTAGATCAATTATTTACAAGGGGCTTTTCATGTGTGCAGTGACAAGCGTATGCTGGACGAGACAAAAGACTAGTAAGTAAACACGGATGGAGTTGTCATGCATGTCATGGTAGTGGATGACCAGGCTTCACAGCGCACACTGATACGAAGCATCGTCAAGGACATCAGCGAGACAATCAAGGTCTCCGATGTCGCCGATCCGGTGCAGGCTTTGCTGTTGTCCCAGAAAGATCCGCCCGACATGCTGATTATCGATTTTCGCATGCCGAAAATGGATGGCCTCGAATTTGTGCGACGTTTTCGCCGCCCTTTGTCGCAGCGCGATATTCCCGTTATTTTCATTTCGGTAGTCAACGATGCCAACGTGCGTGAAGCGGCCCTGGGCGCCGGTGTTATCGACTACATCGTCAAACCGATTCAGCCTCTGGATTTCAAGGCAAAACTGAAAAGTCTGATTGAAATGCGGCAGCATCAGGTTTCGCAGAAAAATCGGAGTTATTTGCTGGAACACCAGCTCAACACGGCATTGCGGGATATTGAATACCGCGAACGCGAATTGTTTTTACGCATGGTCAAGCTGATTGAAATGCGCGAAGCCAATCCGCAGGCACACTCCGAAGTTCTGTCTTCTTACGCAGTATTGCTTGCCGAGGCGCTGGGAATGGCCGAGGACGAAGTAAGAAATATCGCAAATGCCATTTTGCTTCACGACATCGGCAACATAGCCATTCCTGATGCCATCCTCAACAAACCCGAACCCTTGAGCAAGCAAGAACGCAGCGTGATGCAATCACATGCCGTGCATGGTCACAGCGTGCTGCATGGTAGCCGCACGCAACTATTTCAAATGGCTGCCGATATTGCACTTAGCCATCATGAACACTGGGACGGCAGCGGCTATCCGCAAGGTTTGCAGGGCACCGAAATTCCCGTGGCAGCTCGCGTGGCTTCGGTCGCCGATATGCTGGATGCATTGACCAGTCCGCGCTCGTATCGTCCCGCTTTTAACTTTGAAGAGGCACTGGAGATTGTCCAAAAATCTTCGGGAGTAAAACTGGACCCGACCATCGTCAATTTGTTGGTAGCTCGCAAAATGGATCTTCTGGCTATCTACAACGCTGTACAAGATTTGAAGCCCAAGGCCCATTAAGACTGAGATTTCGGCATGCCAGCCCTATTTCAATATCTGAAAAAACAGTTCGCCAATAGACCCGACAGCGAACACGAGCAGGCGATTGTTCGGTTGAGTATTGCGGCTTTGATTTTGCTTTATCTGTTCAGCCTGCAATGGCTGAGCACGAGCAAAAGTGGTGATGGTGACTTTGCCATCTCGGTCATTCTGGTAGAAAGCCTGATAGGTTTGCTGCTGCTGTTTGCCATTGCGATAAAACCCGATGTCTCGCACACGAGACGCTGGATCGGGATGTTCGCCGACTATACGACTTTGGCCATATTTTTAAGTCTTAAAGGCGAGATGTTGTCGCCTTTGTACGTCGTGCTGTTGTGGACAACGATCGGTAATGGCCTTCGCTATGGTACGGGTTATCTGCTGGCAGCGATTTTTTTGTCGCTCATGTCTTTCAGTTGTGCCATTGCAATCCAGCCATTCTGGCGGCAAGTGCCGCATCTGAGCATTGGTTTGTGGATAGCGCTGGTGGCCATTCCGGTTTACCTGATTCCCTTGTTGAAAAATTTGCGTTCCGCCATTGATGAGGCGGTGCGTGCGAATGAAGCGAAGACGCGTTTTCTGGCGACCATGAGCCATGAATTCAGATCGCCGCTTAACGGCATTATCGGCATGGCTGATTTGATGAATCGCAGCAAGTTAAGCGATGAACAAAAAGAATCTGCGGAAATCATCCTGATTTCGGCGCAAAGCCTTTTGCTGCTGGTCGATGATGTGCTGGATATATCCGCGATTGAAGCGGGCAAGCTCAATCGCAATGATGTGGATTTCAGTCTGAAAGAATTGTTGTCCAGGATTCGTTCGCTGGTGCAGCCGCATGTCGCTGACAAGAAACTCGATTTGGTCATTCAATCGGCCGCCGACGTTCCCGATAACTTGCATGGCGATTTGAATCATCTCACCCAGATATTGCTGAACTTGATGCACAACGCCGTTAAATTCACTGCCCAGGGTGAAGTGCGTTTGCAGGTAATCCGTACAGCCAAAGGCATTGGTCCGATTCCACTGCGTTTTTCGGTTCGTGACACCGGTATTGGAATTGCCGCTGCCGACAGGGATCGTATTTTCAATGCCTTTGAACAAGTAGAGTCCGGCCCGGCGCGCCGTTATAACGGCACCGGGCTAGGTACTACCATTGCCAAAACACTCACCGAATTATTGGGCGGAAAAATCGGGCTCGAAGAAAACCTTGGAGGTGGTAGCCATTTCTGGGTTGATCTGGAACTAAACGAAGCCAGCAATTCAGCCGAGGCTCCGGTTTCGGAAAGAGCCGATAATATTATTTCCCTGGAAGACCCCTTTGTCCGGCACAAAGCGCGTGTACGGCCGCTGCATGTTCTTTTGGCGGATGATCAGGCGACAAACCGGATTGTGTTGTCCCGCATGATGGAGCGAGGTGGCCACTCGGTAATTTCCGTTGCCAGTGGCGAAGAAGCACTGGATGCATTGGTGGTGGGCGATATTGATTTGGTTATCCTGGACATGCACATGCCGGAAATAAGCGGCATGGATGTTTTAAGGCAGGCCCGCGTCATGCAGGCCGGGCGTTCGCTGATTCCTTTTATCGTGATCAGTGCCGACGCGACGCCATCGGCCATGCAACAGGCAATGGAAGCCGGTGCTCGCGCTTATTTGACCAAGCCTATCGTTGCGCATCGTTTATTGGACGCCATCGCGGATTCGCAAAAAACCGAAATGCGAAACGAAGCGGTTCGCCTGCCGGCGCCGATTCTTCCGAAGCATCGTGCATCGGTGTTGAATGATTTGGCATCGATGCAGCTGGGAGCTGAATTCCTGCAGGATTTCGTTGAACAGTGCTTAAGGGATATCGGTCAATGTCTAACCGATTTCCAAGAAAAATGTCGGGAATCCGATTGGGACGGAAGTCGTGATGCCGCCCATGCATTGAAAGGTATTGCCGATAATCTGGGTGCAGAATCGCTGTCGGAACAATGCAAGAACATCATGCGCGCCAGTAACGAAATGTGTAAACGAGACTGGCGTAAACAATGTGCAAACCTGGAAACACTGATCATTCCGGCAGCAAGCTTTGCCCGCGCCGAGGTTAAACGGCTCGCTACATCAGCGACCAAAACCGGACAACCCAGCGACGAGTAAAAACGGGCTCGTTAATGCGAGGCCCGTCTTGTTTGTGCATTGATCAAGCGTTCCATCGTCTTGAGCCCGCGTTCATCCAGGCGCATTGCTGCATCAACCCATTCCGTCGTCACTGCAAGTAGTTGTTCAAGACTGACCGGCGCACAGGCATTGCGAACGGAATTCAGGGAACGCATCGCATTACCCATGCGATTATGTTTCTTGATCTGGTCATTGGCGGCTTGTATGCCGTCGCCTTTCTCGACCAGAATATCCACGATTCCCATTTGGTATAACTCTTCGGTATCGTAAATTTTCGCGTCCAGCATCATGCGTTCGGCCCTTGCTGGCGGTACGCGCCTGGTCAGGAAGGTGTAAGCCCCCATTCCCGGAAATAAATCGAACAAGACTTCGGGAAAACCCATGCCGCAGCCTTTTTCGGCAATGATGGTGTGGCAGCAAAGCGCTGCTTCGAAACCACCGCCGAGTGCATCGCCTTGAATGACGGCAATGCTGTGGACGCGATCTTCATACAGGCGTGAAAAGTTGTAAGCCACTTCCACACATAATTTTGCATAGCTCAGTAATTGACCGCGATTACCTTGCCTGATCAATTTGTGGAAAAGACTTAAATCGCCGCCAAGATTGAACACATTGGTGTCCGATGCCAGTACCAAGTGATGAATGCGTGCTTTTGGGTCGTTTTCGGAAGCCAGTTTTTGCCGGATATGCTCCTGACTTTGTTTCAAACCATTGAGCAAGTCGATGGAGAAGCAAGGGTGATAATGCTGCGGTGGTGCCGCATGCATAAAGCACCAGTCGGCGCTTTGGGATTGATGGCTTTCGTGACGTACGAAGGATGGGCGATCGCTGATTTGTAAGCGTTCGAGGAGAGACATAAGGCGGCTCCAATCGAGAGAAGTAGGGGGTTTTTGACCCTAATGCAAGGGTAAATTGACTATACACCCGCTCATCAATCGGCACGAGTGACCACAAAAAAGCCCGAAAAACAAGGCTTTTTGTGACACGGTCCTCATTTAATTCGCTTTCGGAGCATCCCTGAGTTCGCGTCGCAGTATTTTACCTACATTGGTTTTAGGCAATTCGGTACGAAACTCGACAAAGCGTGGCAATTTATAGCCGGTGAGGTTTTCCTTGCAGAAGGCTTTGACTTGTTCGACCGTCAATGACGGATCTTTCTTCACGATAACCACTTTGACGGCCTCGCCTGATTTTTCATCAGGAACACCCACCGCGGCCACTTCAAGAACTTGCGGCATGGTCGCAATAACGTCTTCAATTTCGTTGGGGTACACGTTGAAACCGGAGACAAGAATCATGTCTTTCTTTCGATCGACGATGTAGAAATAACCTTGTGCATCCATTTTTGCGATATCGCCGGTATGCAACCAGCCTTCGCTATCAATGACCTTCGCTGTTTCTTCGGGGCGTTGCCAATAACCATCCATCACTTGTGGTCCCCGGATGCATAACTCGCCGGCTTCACCGAGGGCGACAAGCTTGCCATCGTCATCCATCAAACAAGCATCGGTGGAAGGAATCGGCAGGCCGATGGCACCGTTGTATTCCGAAAGATCGAGCGGGTTCATGCAGGCGGCAGGCGAGGTTTCGGTCAAGCCGTAAGCTTCCACCAAGGTTACGCCGGTAACTTTTTTCCAGCGTTCGGCAACCGAACGTTGTACCGCCATGCCTCCGCCAAGCGAAAGGTTTACGGTGGAGAAATCGATTTCATCGAAACCTTTCGTATTCAGCAATCCGTTGAAAAGGGTATTCACGCCGGTGATGGCGGTGAAAGGAACTTTTTTGAGCTCGGCGACGAAAGCCGGCATATCGCGTGGATTGGTGATCAGATAATTCAGACCGCCGAATTTCATGAAAACCAGGCAGTTCGAGGTCAGCGCAAAAATATGATACAGCGGCAAAGCGGTAATGATGATTTCCTTGCCGGGTTTTACATTGGTACCAATCCAGGCAGAAGCCTGTTGCATGTTCGCTACCAGATTCCGGTGCGTGAGCATGGCACCTTTTGCCACACCGGTTGTGCCGCCGGTGTATTGCAAAAATGCGATATCCGTCGAGCGAATATCAATCGTGGGTAGCTGCTGTTTGGCTCCCGATGTCAGGGCGTCGTTGAATGTGATGGCGCCGGGCAAGCTGTAATCGGGGATCGCCTTTTTGATGTGTTTGAAAACAAAATTAATGAAAGGGCCTTTCGGGAAACCGAGCATATCGCCAACACAAGTGGTAACGACTTGTTGAATGCTGGTCTCGCTCACGACATCGGCAACGGTGTGGGCGAACATTTCCATGACGACGATGACTTTCGCGCCGGAATCGACCAACTGGTGTTTCAATTCGCGTGCCGTGTACATCGGGTTGGTATTGACCACGACGAGGCCGGCACGCAAGACGCCGAATATGGCAATCGGATATTGCAGGATATTGGGCATCATCAAGGCAACCCGGTCACCTTTTTTCAGCTTCAAGTCATGCAGCAGATAATTGGCAAACTGGGTGCTTAAACGGTCGACATCGGCATAGCTGATGGTCTTGCCGAAATTCGAAAAAGCCGGGTTGTCGCTGTACTTATCGCAAGCATTCTTTAATACTGAGACGATGGATGGAAATTCATCAACATTGATGGTGGCTGGAATGTTTTGCGGATAACTCGACAACCACGGACGATCTTGACTCATGCGACATCACTCCCAGAATTACTTTCAGACTCGTAAATGCCCGCCATACTCTGCGGTAGGCTTGCTTGTTACCTCGATTGGAGCACACCCCCGAGGCACTGGCAAGCGAGCGGGCAACTGGCTCGGGCTGCTGCTGGCGCTGTTGTGTTTAAGTTTGACGGGCTGCTCAAAACCGGCGCCGGAACAGGCTTTGCGCGACACCATCGGGCAAATGCAGCAAGCGGCCATCGACAAAGATGCCGGTGCATTATTCCAACATTTCGCGGACGATTTTTCCGGTTCCGATGCTTTGGATCGTGAAAACTTTCGGCGTTATGTCCAGCTTGTTTGGCTGCAGCACAAAGACATCGGCGTGAATATGGGGCCGCTGGATGTGAAGATGATGGAGGATCGTGCGACTGTCAATTTTACGGTCGCCTTGAGTGGTGGCCAGGGTTTGATTCCGGATGAAGGGCAGATTTATCAGGTGCAAACCGGTTGGCGTCTTCAAGGTAATGATTGGAAGTTGATTTCGGCAACCTGGAAGCCGGCTTTGTAAGACAAATAAAAAAAGCGGCCTAAGCCGCTTTTTTTATTTGTGCAGGCGCCCCTACGATAATTACGCTGCTTTCTTGCCAGCCAGCTGACGCAATACGTAATGCAAAATGCCGCCATGACGGAAGTATTCGATTTCTTTCGGCGTCAGCAACAACACCTGAGCCGTGAAATCGACACTGCTGCCATCGGCGCGTTTCGCCGAGACATTCGCCACTTTACCGGCACCGTCGTGCAGGCCGGTAATCGAGATGACTTCGTCACCTTTCAAGCCCAGCGACTGTGCATTTTGGCCGTCGATAAATTGCAATGGTAAAACACCCATGCCGACCAGATTCGAACGATGAATGCGTTCGAAGCTTTCGGCAATCACGGCTTTAACGCCAAGCAACATGGTGCCTTTCGCAGCCCAGTCACGCGACGAACCGGTGCCGTATTCCTTGCCGGCCATGACAACCAGTGGAACTTTGTCGGCATGATACTTCACGGCGGCATCATAGATCGCCAGTTTTTCGGAACTAGGGTAATGAATGGTATTGCCGCCTTCTTCGCCGCCCAGCATCAGGTTCTTGATACGGATGTTGGCAAAGGTGCCGCGTACCATCACGTCATCGTTGCCGCGACGTGAACCGTAGGAGTTGAAGTCGGTCGGAGCAACGCCACGGCCTTGCAGGTAACGGCCGGCAGGCGAGTTCGCCTTGATGTTGCCGGCAGGCGAAATGTGATCGGTAGTGATGGAATCCCCAAACAGGCCAAGAACACGGGCGCCGTGGATATCGTCAATCGTACCGACCGACATGCTCATGCCGTCGAAGTAAGGCGGGTTTTTGATGTAGGTCGAATCGGCACCCCAGGCATAGCTTTCGCCATCCGGTGATGCGATCTGGTTCCAGCGGGAGTCACCTTTGAAAACGTCTGCATAGTTTTTCTTGAACATGTCCGGACCGACCGTCGCAATGATCGTATCGCTGATTTCTTTCGTGCTCGGCCAGATGTCTTTCAGGTAAACCGGGTTGCCGTTTTGATCGGTACCCAGGGCTTCGGTCGACAAATCGATATCGACTGTGCCGGCAAGTGCATAGGCAACCACCAGCGGCGGCGATGCGAGGTAGTTCATTTTCACTTCCGGATGCACGCGACCTTCGAAGTTGCGATTGCCCGACAACACCGAAGCGACGGCGAGATCGTTATCGGCAATACCTTTGGAAACTTCGTCCGGCAACGGACCGGAGTTGCCAATGCAAGTGGTGCAGCCGTAACCCACGGTATAAAAACCAAGAGCTTCGAGATCCGCCATTACACCGGCTTTTTTCAGGTAATCGGTAACGACCAGCGAGCCAGGGCCGAGCGAAGTCTTCACCCATGGTGCGGCTTTCAGGCCTTTCTTGACTGCGTTCCGCGCCAGCAAACCGGCGCCGAGCATCACGGCAGGGTTGGAAGTATTGGTGCAGGAAGTGATGGCGGCAATAACGACCGAGCCATCGCCCAGTTCCGCATCCTGATCCTTGATCCGGATTTTCGATTTTGGTTTTGCAGCCAGATGCTCGGCTTGCGGTTGATCCCCACCTTCGGAATCGAAACGTTCAACGGTTTCCGCGCGTGGCTTACGGTTGCTGATCAGGCCGGCAAGATTGGCATTGAAGTTGGCTTTCATGTCGCTCAACAGCACACGGTCTTGCGGACGTTTCGGGCCGGCCAGCGATGGTAGTACCTTGCCCATGTCGAGATGCAGCGTGGCGCTGTATTCGGCTTCGGCATCGGTGCGCCACAAGCCCTGGGCTTTTGCGTAGGCTTCGACCAGATGGATCAAGGTTTCTTCACGACCAGACAAACGCAAATAATTCAGTGCTTCTTCGTCAACCGGAAAAATACCGCAGGTTGCACCGTACTCGGGCGCCATGTTGGCAATGGTTGCACGGTCGGCGAGTGGCAGATGGTTCAGTCCGTCGCCATAGAATTCGACGAATTTACCGACGACGCCCAGACTGCGGAGCATTTGGGTAACGGTCAACACCAAATCGGTAGCGGTCGCGCCTTCAGGCAATTTACCGGTGAGCTTGAAACCGACTACTTGGGGAATCAGCATCGAGCTTGGTTGGCCGAGCATCGCCGCTTCTGCTTCGATGCCGCCGACGCCCCAACCAAGTACGCCAAGACCATTGATCATCGTGGTGTGCGAGTCGGTACCGAAAACGGTATCCGGGAAAGCATGCAATACGCCATCGATATTGCGCTCCATCACGACACGGGCGAGGTTTTCAAGATTGACCTGATGCACGATGCCGGTGTTCGGCGGAACGACTTTGAAATTATTGAAGGCTTTTTGGCCCCAGCGCAGGAAGCTGTAACGTTCGCCGTTACGGGCAAATTCGATTTCGCCGTTTTCATCCAGCGAGCTTGGTTTGCCGAAAGAGTCCACTTGCACGGAATGGTCGATGACCAGTTCCGAAGGAATCAGCGGGTTGATGTTGGAAGCCGACCCGCCGAGTTTGACCACAGCATCGCGCATAGCGGCCAGATCGACGACGCAAGGTACGCCGGTGAAATCCTGCAACACGACGCGTGCAGGCATGAAGGCAATTTCGGTATCCGGCTCTTTCTTGGCGTCCCACTGGGCGATGGCTTCAATCAATTCTTTGGTAACCGAAACGCCGTCTTCGCAGCGAAGCAGGTTTTCAACCAGAATCTTGATGGAATAGGGCAGGCGGGCCAGATTGTATTTTTGGCCTAATTTCGCAAGCGAATAGATGGTGTAGGACTTGCCATTGACGCTGAGTTGATCGCGTGTGGCGAAGGAGTCGGACATGAAAGGCTCCTGAAAAAGATTGGCTGAAGTTGTTGGCTATCGATTCAAACGGATGATCGCGTTTGAAGACGCATATTATGCCCGAAATTGCGTTCTTTTGCCTCGCCAGTGGCTTACTTTTTTCGAGTTTTTACTGCAAATCCTGCGTGCTTCAACGCTGTTAGACGATTTTCGGGATGTTATCCTTTGAATATTCTTTCCCCCATAATTGTCCGATGTCCTTGAAATTCCCTATCAGCGGTGTGGTCATCACGAAAAATGAAGCCGATCGCATTGTGCGATGCGTGCAGTCATTACTAAAAGTATGCCGGGAAGTCATAGTGCTCGATTCCGGCTCCACCGATGAGACTGTTCAATTGGCCACGGAAGCCGGTGCGCGGGTTGTGCATCAGGATTGGCTGGGGTTTTCAGCACAAAAAAATGCGGTGATCGAACTGGCCAAGTATTCCTGGGTATTCCTGCTCGATGCCGACGAGTGGTGCGAAGACAAGGACAACGTCTTGCTTCAAGACTTGATTACATCCAGTCAGCTCGAACAGGCCGATGTCTGGAATTGCCAGCGACAAACCTATTTCCTCGGAAAATCCCTGTCCTTCGGCGGTCGCGAAAAAGAACCGGTAGAGCGGCTTTTTCGTAATGACCTGAGATATTTGCCGGCGCAGGTACATGAAAAACTGGATTTGAAAAATCGCGTCGTGAAATCGACCAATATCCGGATACAGCACGATACTGCCCGCAGTTACGAAGAGTATTCGCTGAAGCTGGATCGCTATGCCGCTTTATTTGCAGAACAAAATACCCATAAAGCGAAAAAAGCCTATGCTGGTCAGGCGGTCATCCACGCATTTTTCTATCTGCTGAAAAACTACATGTTTCGCGGTGGTTTTCTGGACGGTAAGCAGGGCTTTTACTATCACTGGCTGCATGCACGTTATGTCTGGATGAAATACAAACTCCTGGCTCAAAAAGCCCGTGCACCAACTATTTAGGAATTTTTATGTGGTATCTGATCATCGGCACCGACGTTGCAAATTCGCTGGAAAACCGTATTGCGGCACGGCCAGCCCACCTCACACGGTTGCAGGCACTGGCGAATGCCGGGCGCCTGAAGTTGGCGGGCCCATTGCCTGCAATTGATTCCGAAAACCCGGGAGCCGCCGGCTTTACTGGCAGCGCGATTGTTGCCTCGTTCGAGAACTTGCAGCAGGCCCAGGCATGGGCACTCGATGACCCGTATCTGGAAGCGGGCGTTTACGCCAAAGTAGAAGTGCGGCCATTCAAGCTGGTGCTGCCGTGACCGAAGCCAGTATCCGCATTGAGAAAATCCGGTTTGCGATTGCGTCGGCCTTGAAGCCAGCCAGTCTGGAAATCATCGACCAGAGTCATCGTCACGCCGGACATGCCGGTGCGCGTGATGGGCGTGGGCATTTCGATGTGCATATCGTCAGCGAAGCATTCAACGGGAAGCTGCCTTTGGCGCGGCATCGCATGGTGTTTGCAGCCGTTGGAAACCTGATGGAAACCGACATTCACGCCTTATCAATCAAGGCCTTAAGCACGGACGAAATTTAGCCTTCACGCAGCCCTGATATCGGGCTTTGACGCTGCTATACTCACCTCCGGTCGCCGCAACTTAGCTCCCAGTTCGCATGAACTAAGCTCCATAAGCTATTGAAATTGCGGTTCTTTATTTATTCGCTGGGGCTTGCTCCAGTACCGGCTTTGTGCCGGACAACTTGAAAACAGTATTCAAAAAATGCGCCTTTCCACGATCAAGCTCGCCGGCTTCAAATCCTTCGTTGACCCCACCGTTATGCACCTCCCCACCAATATGACCGGGGTGGTGGGTCCCAATGGCTGCGGCAAGTCCAATATTATCGATGCCATCCGCTGGGTAATGGGCGAAAGCTCGGCCAGCCGCTTGCGTGGTGACTCGCTGACTGACGTTATTTTCTCCGGTTCATCGACTCGCAAGCCCGTTAGCCAGGCCGTTGTGGAACTGATTTTCGATAACTCCGAAGGTACCGTTGGTGGTGAATACGCCCGTTATGCCGAAATTTCGGTCAAGCGCAGCGTCAGCCGCGATGGTCAATCCAATTATTATCTGAATGGTGCCCGCTGCCGTCGACGCGACATTACCGATCTGTTTTTGGGTACCGGCCTGGGGGCACGTAGTTATTCGATTATCGAGCAGGGCATGATCAGCCAGATCATCGAAGCCAAACCGGAAGATCTGCGTGTCTATCTGGAAGAAGCCGCCGGTATCTCAAAGTACAAGGAACGCCGCAAGGAAACCGAATCGCGCATCAAATCAACGCGTGAAAATCTTGACCGTTTGAACGATTTGCGCGAAGAAATCGACAAGCAATTGGAGCACCTGAAACGCCAGTCGCGCGCCGCCGAGCAATATCAAACCCTGCAGACGGATCGTCGTGAAAAAGATGCGCAGGTCAAAGCCCTGGAATATCGTCGCCTTGACAGCGAATCGAGCGCATTGCGTGAATCGCTGACAAGCGATGAAGTGAAGCTTCAGGAAATCCTCGCCGCCCAGCGCAGTGCCGAAGCACAAATCGAAACTTGCCGCGCACAACACACCGAGGCAAGTGAAAAACTCGGGAAAGTGCAGGCCGAAGGTTATCGCGTCAGTGGCGAATTGGCGCGTATCGAACAACAAATACAGCATCAACGCGAACTTACCCAGCGTCTGGAAACCGCGAAGATCGAAGCGCAAACCGCCTATGCACAAATTGGCGAACACATCACCGGCGATGAAACGCAAATGAGCGAACTGCATATTGCCAATGCCGAAGCCGAACCAAAGCTCGCTGCTTTGCAGGAAGAAGACGCTGGCCGCCAGGAAGCACTCCGTAATGCCGAACAGGCTTTGCAGGATTGGCAAACCCGCTGGGATGCCTATGCCCGCAACCATTCCGAAGCTGCCCGATGGGCCGATGTAGAACGAACGAAGATCGAGTATCTGGAAAAACAAACGCTCGATGCCGCAAGGCGCAGCGAAATTTTATCGAACGAACGTGTTGGTCTCGATACCGATGCCATCGTGTCTGCCCTGGCAAACATGACCGAAGAACATGACATCAAAAAATCCAGTCTGGATGAATTGTCGGCCCAACTCGAAACCCGCAAAGCCAATTTGCTGACTCTGCAGGAACAGCAACGTGCAGGGCAAAACGAATTGTCCGAAACCCGCAAGCAAATTCAAACTGCCCGTGGACGTCTGGCCTCGCTTGAAGCGCTGCAACATGCGGCTTTGGGTCAGGAAAAAAATATCGCTCTCGACTGGTTGAAAGCGCAGGACATTCAAGGCAACAAGCGTCTGGGCGAAGCGCTCACAGTGGAAGCCGGCTGGGAAACTGCCGTGGAAACGGTGCTGGGCAGCCTGCTTGAAGCGGTGACAGTGGATTCACCCGATCAATGGCTGGAATCCTTGTCGAGTTTATCGCAAGGCCGCGTAGCGTTGATTTCCAGCGAACAAAACGATGCAGCCTTCGCTGCAAACGCGCTTGCTGCAAAAGTGCAGGGCCCTGCTGCGGTAAAACGCTTGCTGGCCAATATTCTTGTCGCCGAAAGTTCCGAAGCTGCCAAACGCATGCTCTCTTCCTTGCAAGATGGTCAGGCCGTCATCACGCAAACCGGTGAATGGTTGGGCCAAGGCTGGTTACGCGTTACGCGCAGCGGTGAAGCGCAGCAAGGTTCGCTGACGCGTGAAAGCGAAATCAAGCAACTGCGTACCGATATCGAAAATCTGGCAAAGAAAGAACAAGCTACCAATGAAGCGCTCGCTTCAATGCGCGACAAATTACTGGAAGCAGAACAATTACGCGAAGATGCCCAACGCAGTTTGTACTTGAACCACCGCAGCGTTTCGGAATTGGCCGGTTCATTGCAAGGTCAAAAAAGCCGTCTTGATTCCGCGCAGGCGCGTGTTGCCCGTATCGATGCCGATATCACGCAACTAACGCAAACTCTTGAAGAATCGCAGTTGCAGGTGCGTGAAGCGCGTGCCCGCCTGGAAACGGCGATGGCTTCGATGGGCGATCTGGAAAACGAACGTTTGCGTCTTGATACCGAACGCAAGGATTTCACACAGGCACGCGATGAAGCCCGCAATGTTGCACGTGAATCACGCGAGCAGGCACACCAACTGGCACTGAGTCTGGAATCACAACGCGCAAAAGTGAATGCACTCACACAATCGTTGGCTCGCATGGGTAGCCAGCGTGCACAACTTGAAATCCGTTTGTCGGAATTGGTCGCGCAATTGGCAGAAGGCGATGCACCGGTGCTGAAATTGCAAGCCGAACGTCAGGCCATTCTGGATCAGCGTGTCATTGTCGAAAAAGATCTTGCCACAGCCCGTTCGGCGCTTGATGGCGTAGAAAACGAAATGCGCAAATATGAGCAGACGCGTCAGCAATCCGACCAGCTGGCACTTGCCCAGCGCGAGGCGATCAACAAGCGCCGTTTGGCCGAGCAGGCTTTCGTATTGAAATCCGAGCAACTCTCCGAAGCCATTGTGGCGGCCGGTCTGGAACTGGAATCGGTATTGCAAACGCTGACCGAAAATCTTGATCTGGAAGCACTGCAGAAAAATCTTCAGGACATCGACAACAAAATGCGTCGCCTGGAACCAGTCAACCTTGCCGCCATTTCCGAATATCAGGAACAAAGCACGCGCAAAAACTATCTCGACAGCCAAAATCAGGATCTGGTCAGCGCATTGACGACACTGGAAGACGCCATCAAGAAAATCGATCGCGAAACCCGTGGTCGTTTCAAGGAAACTTTTGATCGCGTCAATGCCGGCGTACAGGAATTGTATCCACGCCTCTTTGGCGGTGGCCACGCCTATCTCGAATTGACTGGTGAAGACTTGCTTGATACCGGCGTTTCGATCATGGCCCGTCCGCCTGGCAAACGCGTATCGAATATTTCGCTGTTGTCCGGTGGTGAAAAAGCGCTGACCGCGGTAGCGCTGGTGTTCGCGATTTTCCGATTGAATCCGGCACCTTTCTGTTTGCTGGACGAAGTCGATGCGCCACTGGACGAAGCCAACGTTGGGCGTTTCTCGGCGATGGTGCGCGAGATGAGCGAGAAAGTGCAGTTCCTGTTCGTAACCCACAATAAAGCTACGATGGAAGCCGCCAGCCAGCTCAGTGGTGTCACCATGCGTGAGCCGGGTGTCAGTCGTTTGGTTTCGGTCGATCTGGATGAAGCATCACGCCTGGTTGGCGCGGCCTGAGGAGAGTTGAATGGATGCATTTAGCGATACAACCTGGCTTCGCATCGGCATTGCAGTCGCCTTCATCATTCTTGTCGCAGTCATTTTATTCAGCAGCCGAAAGAAACCCGAGCAGGGTATACGCACCAGTTTGCAGGATGATGGTGCTTCCAAGCGCACCGAACCGACACTCAAGGATTTGCTTGAAGCGGAAGAAAGCGGCGAAACCATCTCGGGGCAACATCTCAACGATGATAGCGAAAAAGAAAAATCCGGTTATCTCGACGTAGGTGCCAGGCCGCACAAGGATTTCGATAAAGTCGTCAGCCTGCTGCTCGCAGCGCGTGCCGGTCAGACTTTGCAAGGTCCTGATCTGGTGGTTGCGGCGGAAAAGGCAGGCCTGATTTACGGCCATCGGAATATCTTCCATCGCATGGTAGACAAGAATCACGAACAAGGCCCGATTTTCAGCGTGGCCAATCTTGTACAGCCGGGCATTTTCGATTTGCGTACCATCAAGGAACTCAAGACGCCGGGGATCCATTTTTTCATTACCTTGCCGGGTCCTTCCAGCGCATTGGATGCCTGGGACGCGATGTTGCCGACTGCGCAACGTATGGCCGAATTGCTTGATGCCGTTGTACTGGATGATCAGCGCAATGCCCTGGGCCGCCAACGCATTTCGCATATTCGCGAAGAATTGCGCACCTATGATCGGCAACGCGAAAAACTGAATATCAAACCGGGTCGTTAAAACATGCAGGACGCAGAGCGAATTATTCAGTTAAGAAAATTAATTGAAGATGCCAACCATCAGTATCACGTTCTCGATGACGCAAAAATTCCCGATGTCGAATATGACCGCCTGGTCCGCGAGCTGGAATCACTCGAACAACAACACCCTGAACTTGTAACCGCCGATTCACCCAGCCAGCGAGTCGGTGCAAGCGCTTTGAAGGAATTCAGGCAGGTAAGCCATGAAGTCCCGATGCTCTCACTGAACAATGCTTTCAGCGATGACGAGATTTCCGACTTCGTAAAACGCATCACCGATACTTTGAATATCGATGAGCCGGCTTTTTCAGTCGAACCCAAACTGGACGGGCTGGCAATCAGTCTGCGTTACGAGAATGGTCTGTTCGTCCAGGGGGCAACGCGTGGCGATGGTACGACCGGCGAAGATGTCACGACGAATTTGCGCACGATAAAAATAATCCCGCTGCGCTTGCGCGGAGATGCACCGGAAGTTCTGGAAGTGCGTGGTGAAGTTTTCATGCCGCGTGCAGAGTTCGAAGCATTCAACGAACGAGCACGCCAACGCGGTGAAAAAACACTGGCCAATCCGCGCAATGGCGCAGCCGGTTCATTGCGGCAACTCGACTCAAGGATCACGGCGTCAAGGCCCTTGAGTTTCTATGCCTACGGCCTTGGTAGAGTAAGTGGCTGGCCACTGCCTGCAACGCACTCCGAAATGCTGCAAAGCCTTAAAGCTTTCGGCTTGCCGGTTAGTCCGGAAGTAGGCACGGCAATAGGTGCGGCAGGCTTGCTGTCTTATTTCAGGAGTATTGGCAGTCAGCGCGATGGACTGCCTTACGATATTGATGGCGTTGTTTATAAACTTGATCGCTACGATCAACAAAATGCGATGGGCTTTGTGTCGCGGGCGCCCCGCTGGGCGATTGCGCATAAATTTCCGGCGCAGGAGCAACTCACTACGGTTGAAGCGATTGATTTGCAGGTTGGTCGCACCGGTGCCATTACACCGGTGGCACGCCTGAAAGCAGTTAACGTTGCTGGTGTAGTGGTGACAAATGCCACCTTGCACAACGCCGATCAAATTGCACGGCTGGACGTGCGCGTTGGTGACACCGTGATTGTCCGCAGGGCAGGCGATGTTATTCCGGAAGTTGTGAGCGTCATCATGGACAAGCGTCCGCTGAATTCAAATCAGCAGCCCGCCAATGCGCCATTCTTGTTTCCCTCGGTATGCCCGGTCTGTGGTTCGGATGCGGTTCGCGAGGAAGGCGAAGCAGTATTGCGTTGCACAGGCGGTCTGTTTTGCCAGGCCCAGCGTACGCAGGCCGTTATCCATTTCGCTTCACGCCGCGCGATGGACATTGATGGTCTTGGTGACCGCATCATCGAAGCTTTGGTCGATTTCGACTATCTGAAATCGGTTGCCGATTTGTATTCGTTGACGCTGGATGATCTGCTTGAAATGAAGCGCCGCAGTGACGAACGCGAAGGCAATACACCGGAAACCGTCAAGCAAGGCAAAGTCGCCAGCAAGTGGGCGGAAAATATTCTGGCGGCGATTGAAAAAAGCAAAAGCACTACGCTTGAACGTTTGCTGTTTGCCCTGGGCATTCGCGATGTAGGCGAATCAACTGCCAAAACCCTAGGTAAATTTTTTGGTGCACTGGACCCCATCATGCAAGCCGATCTGGAAGCATTGATGCAGGTGCCCGATGTTGGCCCGATTGTCGCCAGACGCATCGTGAATTTTTTCCATGAAACGCATAATCGTGACGTCATCGCTGGTCTGCGTGCCGCCGGTGTTGCCTGGACGGAAGGAGCGCCACAACGCAGTGCGGAGGGGCCATTGGCCGGCAAGACCATTGTTCTGACGGGCGGTTTAATCAGCATGTCGCGCGATGAAGCCGGCGACAAGCTGGAAGCCCTCGGTGCCAAAGTGGCCGGTAGCGTTTCAAAGAAAACGAGTATAGTCATTGCAGGCGAAGCGGCCGGTTCCAAACTTGAAAAGGCGAAAGAATTGGGGATTGAAGTGTGGGATGAAAACCAATTGATCGATTTCCTGTCAAAGCAGGGTTAAGCATGCATTCGATAAGCTGATCGGAACAGGAGAGCACCGTCATGAAAGACTGGAAACCCACTGCCAATTTGAAAACATTGCGCATTCGCGCCGAATTGATGGCAATGATTCGTCAATTCTTTGCCGAAAGAAATGTGCTTGAAGTTGAAACGCCGATCCTTTCGCAAGCGGGTAACAGCGATGCGAATATCGAAAGTTTCCAACTGCAGTTCAATGGACACAAATCTGCCGGATCTGGATTGCGTTGGCTGAGAACATCTCCCGAGTTTGCGCTCAAACGCATGGTGGCTGCTGGTATCGGCGACTGTTACGAGCTGGGCCGGGTGTTTCGCAATGGCGAAGCAGGGAAGCGGCATAACCCTGAATTCACTATGCTCGAGTGGTATCGGGTCGGCTGGAACCACAATCAATTGATGGACGAAACGGCGGAACTGGTTCGCGCTGCCATGCATCTGGCAGGTAAAAAAGCGACGGTACGCGATATCAGTTTCAGGCAGCTTTATCAGGACAAATTCGGTTTCGATCCGCTAACCGTGCATGAGGCCGAGTTGCGTGGGCCACTTGCGGTTTATGACATCGACCCGGCCGGCCTGACACGCGATGACTGGCTGGATTTATTGATGACGCATTTGATTCAGCCAAGCATTCCCGCCAACCGGATTTTGATGGTTTACGACTACCCGGCCAGCCAGTGCGCGCTTGCCAAATTGCGTCCCGACGATGTTGCCGTTGCAGAACGTTTCGAGGTTTATGTCGGACCATCCGAAGTGGCCAACGGCTATCACGAATTGACCGATGCCACCGAGCAGCGCGAACGTTTTGGTCTTGATTTGGCTAAACGGCAAAAACGCGCACAAATTCAGGCGCCGGTGGATGAGCGTCTGCTGGCCGCGTTGCCGAAAATGCCGAATTGTGCCGGTGTTGCCTTGGGTGTCGACCGATTATTGATGGCGATGCTGGGCGCCGATCGCATGCAGGATGTGATGGCATTTCCGTTTGACCGGGCTTGAGTTCCGCCCTCTTTTCCAAACGAAGTAATCTATGATTTTTCGCTGACAGGGCTCGGCACGGCCGGAATTGCGTTGGGACTTTCCGCAATCGCGTAGCGGTCCCGGCCTGCACGTTTTGCTTGATAAAGAGCGGCATCCGAGCTGCCGATAAGCTGATCCGGCTCACTGCTATGTTCGGGAAACACGGCAATACCTATCGATGTCGTGATTTGCGGCAATACTTGTCCTTCGTGCATCACTTCAAGTGTGCGGGTAGCTTCAAGCAACTCGGTGGCACGACGGATCGCAATTTCCTGATCCATTTCCGGCATGATCAAAATAAACTCTTCGCCGCCAAGCCGGCAGGCAATATCTTCGTTACGAACACTGCTCTGCAACATGCGGGAAAAGGCAACCAGCAAGGCGTCACCGGCCTGGTGCCCCAGGGTATCGTTGAAAATCTTGAAGTGATCAAGATCGAGCAGCATCACGGACAACGGTTGTTTGCGACGTTTGCAACGCGCCATTTCACGACCAAGGGATTCAGTCAAATAACGACGATTGAATAAACCGGTTAAGGGGTCACGAACGGAAAGATCGCGTAAATGCTGGCGAAGCTTCAAGTTTGCCAGCGCCAGCGCCAGTTGTTCGGCTGCCGCAATCGCTACGGATAATTTCGGAAACGAACCGTGACCGGACGTACTTAAATACAGCCAGCCGAGAGATTCGCCCTGCGCGGTCAGCGGTATGCAAGCCGAGCTCAATACATCCATGCCTTCCGGCAATTCGATATGGGCGCAAGCGCTGCCGGGGGCATCGCTATGACTCAAATGTACACGTTTGCGTTGCAGCGCCCAGCAATCCCGATGATGTGCCTGCATTTTCGTGTTGCCGACGTGAATCCCCCAAAGATGGGTTGCTTCAGCCAGTCCCTCGCCATCAATCAGCGGGTAAATGGTGCCGGCACTGCCGGGCAAAAGTTGTGCAAGCAGTTGCTGGCTGACTTGAAGAATCTCGGCCAGGTCCGTGCAGCCATGCAATAAATTACCGTAACGGCCCAATTGGGTTAATTCGCGGGCCATGACCTCGCGTTCAAGACTGAGTTTTTCTATTTCGATTTTTGTGTTTGCAAGTTGTGTTTCATGATCACGCTGGGCGCTGGAGTATTTCGAAAACAGCCAGGACAGATAGACAATCAAAACGATGGATATCGAGATCAAAAGCCAGTGCCAGACAAGGCCGAGCTCCAACACGGCCATCAATATCAGGCAGCACAGCAACATGGCTGCGCCAATCCAGTAGTAGGGTCTGAATACCGAGGGCGGTGGGGGGCGGTCACTCATGACCACACCATAGAACGAAGCGGGCATGAAGACAATCCAATAGCGTCACATTTAAGACAGTTGGGTAAGGCGGGGTTTATGCGAATGGACGAGGAATCATCGCCCGACATACCCGTTTATCGATACTTCCAAAGTAGAGGTCGTGAATGTCCACAATTTGATGGAAGCCTCTGGTTAATTCCCTATGATGGCGTCATGAAAACTTCTGTTCATCCATTCACAATTCAATGGCGGCACGCTGTGCTACTGATTCTGGTGATGGGTTCGCTTGCCTTCGTATGGATGCAGGCACCTATCAGGCAAGACCTTGCCTACCATCATTTCGTCGATACCCGAATGCTCTTCGGTATTCCGAATTTCTACAACGTGATATCGAATTTGCCGTTTTTATTTGTCGGTATTGCCGGACTTAACTTTTGTCGAAGGCAAATATTCGATTTCAGCAAGCCGGCATGGACAAGTTTCTTTCTTGGCCTGGGTTTGGTCAGTCTCGGCTCTGCCTACTATCACTTGAATCCGGGTAACCAAAGTCTTGTTTGGGACCGCTTGCCGATGACCCTGGGATTCATGGGTTTATTTGCAGCATTGCTGGGTGAGTTTGTGCATCCGAATCTTTCAAAACATGCGCTGATTCCCCTGGTTTTGTCCGGTGCAAGCAGTGTCCTGATTTGGCAATGGTCTGATGATTTACGGTTTTATGCGTGGATACAATTTATGCCGGTGTTGGTGATTCCTTTCCTGCTTTTGCTATATCCAAAACAATATTCGCACTCTGGTTTCATTCTCTTGGCCCTGCTGTTTTATGTACTGGCCAAGGTGCTGGAAGCTTTCGATTCACCTGTGTTTACGCTACTTCACAACGAGATGGCCGGGCATGCCATCAAGCATGTATTTGCTGCGATGGGTGGTTTGATGATTCTGTGCATGCTGAAAATTCGGACATCGTCCGCAATCAAGGTGCACGATTGATGCAGCTTGCGCGGGAGCGCCCGTCAGGCGCGAAAGGTCGATGTCGCGCAGATAAATAGTGCACACGGTCTCTGCACAGAGCGCTCTAGATAGATTTAAGCTTCGTTGCTTTTTTCCTTATCGCTTTCTTTACAGCCGCATTCTTTGCAATTTTCGGCTTCGTGATTTTCACCGGTTCGCTGGGTTTAGGCCCTGCATTCATCGCGGCAACGGCTGCACGACGCCCCCAATTGGTCGCGAATTTTAATGGTGGCAATGCCAGCGCCAATGCTTCGGCGCTCCAGCTTTTTAACGTGCTTGGTGCCATCTGCAAGGCTTCAGCCAAAGGTGCCGGCAGCCAGTCGGAGCCTGCCTTCCGCAAGCGGCAAACCGAATCGGCATAGCGGCCTGCAGCCCAGGTGGCTGCAATGGCTTTCGAACAGGCGGTGACCAGTGGTTCCAGCGGTGTGTAGCGCATCAATGGAATCACCATTGGTTTAGGCAGCCAGGCTTTGAGTACTGCGTATAAGCCTTCCTGCGTAGCGAGCGGTGTCAGAACACTCTGGGTTTGTGCAACGGCCAAAATACCTTCAACTTCCCAGCCAGCGGCTTTGAGGCGATAACGCGAATATATTTCTTTCACCATCAGACGCTGAATGCGTTCCGGTGCATCGCCCCTGGCAGCACGCGTAATGGGCGCCGGCAAAAATGGTTTCAACAATGGCAAGCGCTCTACCGCTACTTGCAGCGCTGCCGCTGCCCCGGCTTTTACACAGGAAGTGTGCAGCAGGGTCTCGATGCCGGTATCGGGCTTGTCGGCATTTTGCTTTTTACTGGTTTTTGCTTTGCTCATTCGCGAAGCATAACCCGAGCTAGTAAACTAAGACATGCTTGAAGGAATTGATCATGGATTTTGACCGCTACGACCGTATTCGCCCGATTCGCTGGCAAGGTGATCGATTGAGTTTGCTTGATCAACGCTATTTGCCGTTTGAAGTCAGCTATATCGATTGCATGGGCAGCGCGGCAGTATGCCAGGCCATTCGTGACCTGGTAGTGCGTGGAGCCCCCGCCATCGGTATTTCGGCCGCCTGGGGTGTTGTCCTTGCCGGGCAAAAGGTTCTTGCCGATAACGGGCTGGCTGCGCTCATCGAGCTCGAAGCCGATTTGAATGCACTGAATGCTTCAAGGCCAACTGCCGTCAATCTGATGTGGGCAATTGCACGCATGCGCCGCGTGTTGGCAACGGCGGGCGAAGACTGGATGCAGGTGCTCGAGAACGAAGCGCGTGCCATCGAAACCGAAGATCTTGCTGCCAATCGCCATATGGGAGTTTTGGGTGCGAATTTGATTGAAGCCGGGTCCGGCGTTCTAACCCACTGCAATACCGGTTCTTTGGCGACAGCGGGTTTTGGAACGGCACTGGGAGTGATTCGTGCCGGTGTTGCAATGGGTAAAATTGCCAAAGTATTTGCCAGTGAAACACGGCCTTGGCTGCAGGGTGCCCGCCTCACCGTTTGGGAGCTCTTGCAGGACGGGATTCCAGCTACCTTGATTGCCGACGGAGCAGGCGCACACCTGATGAAAACCGGTGCCGTGCAGTGGCTGATTGTCGGCGCCGATCGAATCTGTGCCAACGGAGACACGGCCAACAAAATCGGTACCTACCATCATGCGATTGCAGCGAAATATCATGGCGTGAAAGTGATGGTGGTGGCTCCCGGCTCTACGGTCGACATGGAGACAGCACATGGCGGTTTGATTCATATCGAGGAACGCGACCCGGCGGAATTATTGTCCAGCAACGGGAAACGCACGGTGGCCGAGGGAGTGCAGGCCTTCAATCCGGTATTCGATGTGACGCCGGCGGATTTGATCGACGCCATAGTGACCGAAAAGGGTGTCATCGAGCGCCCGAATTTGCAAAAAATGGCCGATGTTTTTTCGGCAAAGTCAAGCCTCTGAGAGCTAGATGTTTCAGGCCTTGCGGCCAGTACATAATTTGCGAAATCTGTTACAATTTCCTGTCGTTTTCATAGGCGATTTTTCGACCATTTTCCGGTCGAAAATTAAGCTCGTTTTTAGTCAACTCGGAACCCTCAATGTCAGATCTCGCAAAAGAAATTATTCCGGTCAATCTTGAAGATGAAATGCGTCGAAGCTACCTCGACTACGCCATGAGCGTAATTGTAGGACGTGCTTTACCGGATGTTCGCGATGGTCTCAAACCCGTTCACCGCCGCGTACTTTTCGCGATGCATGAACTTGGCGCGCACAGCAACAAGCCTTATTACAAATCGGCCCGTATCGTCGGTGACGTCATCGGTAAATACCATCCGCATGGTGATACCGCGGTGTACGACACGCTGGTCCGCATGGCGCAGCCGTTCTCGCTGCGCTACATGCTGGTTGATGGCCAGGGTAACTTTGGTTCGGTCGACGGCGATTCCCCGGCCGCGATGCGTTATACCGAAGCGCGCATGTCGCGTCTGGCCCATGAATTGATGGCGGATATCGACAAGGAAACGGTTGATTTCCAGCTGAACTACGATGAAAAAGAATACGAACCCACCGTCATGCCAACGCGGGTGCCAAACCTGCTGGTGAATGGTTCGACCGGTATCGCCGTCGGTATGGCAACCAATATTCCGCCACACAATCTCACTGAAGTCATCAATGCCGTGGTTGCCTTGATCGATGACCCGGAATTGGGCATCGGTGATTTGATGCAGCACATTCCTGGGCCTGATTTCCCGACCGCAGGCATCATCAACGGCTCGGCCGGCATTCATGCGGCTTATCACACCGGACGTGGTCGTGTGCGCATGCGTGCCCGTGCCAGCATCGAAGTGAACGAAGACAATAATCGCGAATCGATTATCGTCACCGAATTGCCATATCAGGTGAATAAAGCGCGTCTGATTGAAAAAATCGCCGAGCTGGTAAAGGAAAAGAAACTCGAAGGTTTGACCGAGCTGCGTGATGAATCCGATAAAGACGGCATGCGGATTTACATGGAAGTGAAACGCGGCGAATCGGCCGAAGTCATTCTCAATAATCTATATCAGCAAACACAGATGGAATCGGTGTTTGGTATCAATATGGTGGCGCTGGTCGATGGCCGTCCACAAATTCTGAATCTGAAACAGATTCTGGAAGCCTTCATTCGCCATCGTCGCGAAGTGGTGACCCGTCGCACGATTTTTGAATTACGCAAAGCCCGTCATCGCGCCCATATTCTGGAAGGCTTGACCGTTGCACTCGCAAATATTGATGAAATGATCGAACTCATCAAAACCTCGGCCAGCCCGCAAATCGCCAAAGACAGAATGCTGGCAAAAGTGTGGGAGCCTGGTCTGGTTCGGGCCTTGTTGTCGGCTGCCGGTGCAAATGCATCGCGTCCGGAAGATCTGGAAGAAGAGTTTGGCCTGTCGGATGCTGGTTATCGTTTGACCGAAATCCAGGCGAAAGAAATTCTGGAAATGCGTCTGAACCGTTTGACCGGCCTGGAACAGGAAAAGCTCACTGACGAATACAAAGCGCTGCTGGAAGTTATTCGTGCCCTGATCGAAATTCTGGAAAACCCGAATCGTCTGCTGGAAGTCATTCGCACCGAATTGGCGAATCTGAAAGAAGAATTCGGTGATGGGCGCCGTACCGAAATTCGTCCAAGCGAAGAAGATCTGGATGTTCTGGATTTGATCGTTTCCGAAGATGTCGTTGTTACGCTTTCGCATTCCGGTTACGCCAAACGCCAGCCGGTTACCGCTTATCGCGCCCAAAAACGTGGTGGCAAAGGTCGTTCGGCAACGGCAGTGAAAGACGAAGATTTCATCGAGCGTTTGTGGGTCGTGAACACGCATGACACCTTGCTGACATTCACCAGTGCCGGTCGCGTGTTCTGGCTGAAGGTTTACCAATTGCCGGACGCCGGCCCTAACTCGCGCGGTCGTCCGATCATCAACTGGATTCCATTGGAAGAAGGCGAAAAAGTTCAAGCTGTCTTGCCGGTACGTGAATTCACCGAAGATCAATTTGTGTTCTTCGCAACCCGAGACGGCACCGTCAAGAAAACGCCGCTGACCGAATACTCGCGACCGCGCGTGAATGGCATCTGGGCGATCAGTCTCGATGAAGGCGATGGCTTGGTGGACGTGCAACTTACCAATGGTCAGCGCGACATCATGATGTTTGCATCGAACGGCAAGGCAGTTCGTTTTGACGAAGCCGGTGTCCGTTCCATGGGACGGACCGCCACCGGTGTTCGCGGCATGAAACTGTCGAGCGGCGAAAAAGTCATGAGCCTGATCGTGGTTGAAGGCGAGGGCGATATTCTTACCGCCAGCGAAAATGGTTTCGGCAAACGTACCGAAGAATCGGCATTCCCGAAAAAAGGCCGCGGAACCCAGGGGGTTATCGCTCTGCAAACAAGCGAACGCAACGGACGTCTCGTGGGTGCCATTCAATTAACGGAAGCACACGAAATCCTGTTGATTTCCGATCAGGGCACCATGGTTCGCACACGCGCTTCCGAAGTCTCGCAAGTGGGACGTAATACCCAGGGTGTGACCCTGATGCGTGTTGCCGCCGATGAAAAACTGATTGCAGTCGAAAGTATCGAGGCATTGGAAGACGCAGATGAGTTATCCGATATTGTCCCGATGTCTGATTCATTGGGTGCCGGTGATTCTGCCGAGACGCCGGTACCTGATACTAATTGATTAGCGTAGGGGCGCATGTTTGCAGCGCCCCGGGTTCAAGCAATACAGGTCGCAGCAAACATAAGCAGCTACATGACGAAATCCCGGCCACAGGCCGGGTTTTTTTTGTGAAGACCGCCATTAAATCGCTGTTTTTTAACCTGCGTTTGCGTATGCTGCCAATACGTCCACGAGGTTCCTATGCCCCTTACAAAATCTTTATTCAGTTTCGTCCTTGTAATCGCTTTTTCACTGACCGCAATCCATTCCCAAGCACAGACCATTGAACGCAGCTCCGATGCGCAACGCATCTCAAAAGCGCGGGATGCCGTCTTGCCGGTTGTTGTCAGTATTTTGACCGTACGGCAGGACTACCAGCAGGGTGAACCGGTATTGTCGGTCTCCAGCGGCAGTGGAACGGTTATTTCGGCGCAAGGCCATATCGCGACGAATGCGCATGTTACGCAAAACGGAAAATCGTTTCGTATCGTATTTTTTGATGGTCGTGAATTGCCGGCGAAACTCATTGGTACCGACACCGCTTCCGATCTGGCCGTCCTGCAAGTGATTACCGCGAAGCCGGAAACTTTCGCGTTCGCGAAATTTGCGGAGAATCTTGATGATTTGACTCCAGGCGATACGGTGCTTGCCATGGGCGCGCCCTGGGGTTTGTCCAATTCGATGAGTGCCGGCGTGGTGAACAACCCGCGTCGTTTGCTGGTGTCATTATTCGATGATGAAGCAGATTACGAAGACCGTTTGGGTGTTGATGAACCTACCGGTCGCTACTACGCCTGGATTCAGCATGATGCCGCGATCGCGCCGGGTAATTCCGGCGGCCCGTTGGTGGATTTGAATGGCCGTATCGTCGGCGTCAACACGCGCGGCATGATTGTCGGTGGTGATTTGGCATTCGCAATTCCCGGTCCGGACGTATCCAGTGTGGTGCAACGATTGATTGCCAACGGTGAAATACGTCGGGTTTCGCTCGGGTTTCGTCTGCGTTCACTCAAAGGAACGCGATACACAGAAGGTGTACTAATTAATACGATTGAACGCCGTTCGCAAGCCGATAAAGCAGGGCTGCAAGCAGGTGACCGCATCGTCAGCTTGAACGGCGATGAAGTAACGGCATTGCAGCCGATTGATGTACCTGCCTTGCAACGTCGCATTGCCGAGTTACCGATTGGAAGCCCGGTTATTCTGAAAATCGAACGTGATTCAAAAATACTCGATGTGAAACTGAAAGCCGATCAGCAACCCAAAAGTCGCGGAGATGATTTGGCATCGTCTGCATTCGGTGTATCGGTGACTGAATTAACCCAGCCGATGGGACGTCGCCGTCATCTGGATGACGATGCCGGATTGTTGATCACCGGTATCCGGCCTGGCGGCCCGGCCGCCATCGCACGTCCAAAACTGGAAGCGGGCGACATCATTCGCAAGATTGATGGCAAGGTTGTCAGTGAAATTTCGCAACTCTCGAGTATCAATGTGCCGGTTAATTCCGAAAAATACTATTTATTCGAAATCGAACGCGACGATGAAAAAATGATCGCGCTATTGAAGCCCGAGTCCAGTGACAAGGTGCGAATACCTTTGCCGGAATTGCCGCAGTCCTGGTCAGGCGTGGAAGTACAGGCCATCAGTAGCTCACTGGCCAAAGACATGAAGCTCGGTTCTGCTGGTTATCGCATCACGCGTTTGTATCCCGATAGCCCGTTGGCAAAAGCGGGTGCCAAGGTCGGTGATTTACTGGTGAGTTTGCAAGGACAAAAACTCAAGCCGGCCAACGATGCGGCATCCGAACCTTTTCATCAGGCAGTCCGGGATATCGTGCCTGAAACTCAAGTGGAGTTTGAAGCCATTCGCAACGCACAGCCGATCACATTCAAGCTGAGCTTTCTGCCTTCGCCTATCAGCTCGGCAGGCTTGAAAACATTGAATCTCAGCAAGCTGCGTGTCGAGGTTCGCGAGCTGGGTTTTTACGATCGCGTCAATGAACACCTGCCGGTGAATCAGACAGGCGTTATTCTCGATGGCGTTGAGTCGGGTGGGCCTGCCGGGCTGACGCATTTGCAGCGATCCGACATCATCATCCGCGTCAGCAAAACCGATGTCGCCAATGTCGAAACTTTAAGCAAGGCGCTTGATGCTGCCTTATCTACAAACTCGAATGCCCTGATACCCATCATCGTGATTCGCGGAAGTGAAAATCGCGTTTTGTACCTGGACCCATACTGGCTAAGCAATTAATTCAGGAATTAAAATCATGTTCAACAAAGCAATATTGGTTTCCTTTTTTATCGGTGCGCTTGGCTTGTCGTCGATTACCCATGCGCAATCACAAGGCATTAGTGATTACAGACCCATCTACAAAGCCATGGTGCAAAAAAACGGCAATGCCATCGTGACGGTCAAATTTGTGATGGCAATAAATTCTGCGGGCAAAGAGCAGCGTATCGAAGATCGTACGCAAGCCGTGCTCGTAAGTAGCGATGGTTTGTTACTGGTGCCGGATCGCGCTGTCAGCTTTGATTTTTCCGCCATGGCCGGTGGCAAACAAGGCGAAGCAGGTATGGTGGCGAAGTCGAGTGAATTTCGCGTACGCCTGGTGGATAGTGAAGATTGGTTGCCGGTGGATCTGGTGACGCGTGACGCATCACTTGGATTGGCATGGTTGCGTATTCGCAACTCGCAAAAGAATTTGCCCTTCGTTGATTTGTCGCACGGCGGCAAACCGGAGCCGGGTTTGGAGTTTTTCACTTTGTTGCGGACCAATGATGAGTCCGGGTCGGTTCCATTGTGGCGTCCGGGCATGATCATGGGCGAAACGCGCGTACCGAAATTGACCTATCTGGTAGAAGGTTTTCCCGGCCTTGCTTTTGATATCTCCGGTAATCCGATCGGTTATGTCGATGTCAATTTTTCTGCAATTTCGGCTGCCAGGAGCACCATGGGGCTTGATATGGCCAACACCAGTTTGCAGTTGACGCCGATCGATAAGGTTGCTTACGCCTCTGCTTTGGCGAGTAAACTGCCAGTGGCCGCTGCTGCTAAGTAATTGCGTTAAAAGTGTTTTTCAGGCTGATGTCAGCAGTTTAACGTTTTCATAACGAAAGTTAAATGAAAGTTAAATAACGTTTTGGCCGCCTCTTGGCAGGCGGCCAACTCAGCCTATACTCGCATCACCTTCAGGGAGCCCAGCATGCCTAATTCCAAACGTTTTCTCAGCCGCCTAGTCGCGGCTTTTTTTGTTTCCGTGTTTTACCTATGCTGCCTGGCGGGCTGTAAAGGGAACAAAAACCAGGTGCCTGAGCTGCAGGGTGAGAATACGGCAATCGACGTTCGTGAAACGGTGGTTGGCTTTGGTCTGGTATCGGCTCGCCGCAGCAAGTCATCGGATGAAATTGCACTGCTGCTTGAATTTTCGCAGCCCCTGGCCGAAGCGCAGGAATTCGATAAATACATCGTGGTGAAAAACGAAAAGAATGAAGTGGTGAAAGGCAGTTGGGTATTGGCAGACAATAATACGAATCTTCGTTTCCCGTATGTCGATGCCAGCCAGAACTATACGGTGCTTGTTCGTGCCGGCTTGACGGCAGCAGATGGCAAGACTTTGGGCAAGGAAGAAGAACGCAAAATTTTTACCGGCCCGCTCGAGCCTGCCGTTGGTTTTGCATCGCAGGGCAGTGTGTTACCTGCGAAAGAATCACGCGGTTTGCCGCTCGTTTCGATCAATGTGCCGGAAGTGGATGTCGAGTTTTATCGAGTCAATGACAAGGAAATCGCGAATTTCCTGACGGCCTATCAAACCGGTGGCCGCCGCAGCAGTTGGGAATTGAATCGCCGGGGCTACGATTATGATGAAGAAGACGGCGAAGAAGAGAGCGGCGGATTAAGCCGTTATGCCCAATCGGTATACCTGAATCGATTTATCCTGGGCGGCGAAGAAAACGAACGCCAGGTCAGCTATTTGCCGATTCAGGATATCGAGGAATTGCAAAAGCCCGGCCTGTATTTCGCCCTGGTGAAAAAAGTCGGCAGCTTCGAAGATAGCTACGACACCTCCGTGTTTTATGTCAGTGACATCGGCTTGCATGTGCGTGCCTACAAAGACAAGATTTACGTACATACGGCATCGCTTGAATCCGGCGCGGCATTGTCGGATGTCGAGATTTCCGTTCTCGGCAAGAAAGGCGAAACGAAAGTCAAAGCCGAAACCGATTCGCAGGGCGACGCGCTTATTGCCTACACCTTGAAAGCCGAAGAAGCATTGATCGCAAAACGTTCAAGTGATATTTCGGTTTTATCATTCAACCAGCCTGCACTGGATTTGTCGGAATTTGATGTGTCCGGCAGCAAGCAAGCCTGGTTTGACGTGTTTGCATGGTCTGGTCGTGATTTATACCGTCCTGGTGAGACGCTGCGATTGTCCGCATTGATGCGTGATTACGATGGTCACGGCATAAAATCGCAGCCGCTGTATTTGACGCTTCGCCAACCCGATGGCCGCGCATTGATTGAAACCAAGCTTGCCGAAAAACAACAGGGCTATTTCGAATGGCAGCAGGCATTGCCGGTCGATGCTGCAACCGGTTTATGGAAAGTTGAATTCCGCACTGCACCAGGTGCAGGTGATGTTGTAGAAGGCATGGCGTTGCATGTGGAAGAGTTTTTGCCGGAACGAATGAAACTTGATCTTTCGTCGGCGCAGGCTGTTATAAAGCCCAAGGAAGCACTGAATCTGAAAGTGGATGGTGCCTACCTTTATGGTGCACCTGCCAACGGCAATCGTTTTACCGCCCGTATGTATTTGGCGAACGAAGAACATCCCGTCGATAAACTGAAAGATTTTTACTTCGGTGACAGCACCATCAAATATCCGAAAAACAATGATGATGTGATTGACGAAAAACTGGATGCCAAAGGTCAATTGTTGACTTCACTGGCTTTGCCCGAAGAAGTAAAAGCCAATGCCCCGGTGACCGTTATCGTGCAAGGCAGCGTCTACGAAAGTGGTGGCAGAACGGTAAGCCGTACGCTTAAACGCACATTGTGGCCGGCAGCCAATTTAGTAGGCATACGACCATCCTTTGATGCTGCCGATGGCGCAGCTTCGGAAAACACTGCCAGCTTCGAACTGGTTCGCAGTAATGCCGCCGGGCAACTATCTGCGGCACCGGTGACTGTCAACTTGATTCGCGAAATCCGCGACTATCACTGGAATTACAAGGAAGGCGGCGGCTGGGGTTATGAATTCACCACCCGATATCAAACCGTCCAGACTCTCGAAACGCAAACCGCCGTCACCGGCCGTGCAAAAATCAATGTCGATGTGAAGTGGGGCGACTACCGGCTGGAAGTGACTGACAAGCAAACCGGTCTCATAACACGTTATCCTTTTTATGCCGGATGGCGCTGGGATGATGAAAATCGCGGACTTGATGCGCGCCCCGACAAAGTGAAAGTCGCACTCGATAAAACCGCTTATAAAGTGGGCGACAAGATTAAGGTCACCGTTACGCCGCCGCATCCGGGTCCGGGTGTTTTGATTGTCGAAAGTGACCACCTGATTCACACCCAGGCCATCGATGCAAAACCGGGGGCCACCTTTGAAGTGGAAGTCACCAAAGAATGGCAGCGGCACGATGTTTACATTACTGCTCTTGTTTTCCGTGGTGGTTCGGCGAAAGAAAAAATTACTCCGGCACGGGCGGTAGGTGTTGTTCATGTGCCGATGCAAACGGCTGACCGGGTAGTTGCAGTCACCGTGTCGGCGCCAGCCTTGACCAAGCCGGAGCAACCCCTGCCAGTGACGGTAAAAGCACCTGCACTTGCCGGTAAAAAAGCCTGGGTGACGGTGTCGGCTGTCGATGTCGGTATTCTGAACATTACGCAATTTCCGGTGCCTGATGCAGCGGCGCATTTCTTCGCACAACGCCGTTTTGGTATCGATACCTACGATATCTATGGTCGCGTGATTGAAAGTTATGAAGGTGGTATCGCCAAATTGAAATTTGGTGGCGACATGGCACTGGATGCACTGCCGCAAGCACGTCGTCCAACGGCGAAAGTACAAACCGTCGATTTATATTCCGGCCTGGTAAATTTGAACCAACGTGGCGAAGCAGTGATCAATTTGCCGTTGCCCGATTTCAATGGTTCTCTTCGCGTATCGGCTTTGGTATTTACTGCCGACCAATATGGTAAAGCAGCCAGTGAAAGCATCATTCGTGCACCGGTGCTTGCTGAAATAAGCGGTCCGCGTGCGCTTGCTGCCGGTGATCGCAGCACGATGACGATCGACGTGCAAAATTTCACCGGTAAGGCAGGCACTTTCAATGTCAGCGTCAGTGCCAGTGGCCCGGTACAAATCGAAGGTGCCGCAAAACGCATCAGCCTTGCTCCTGAAGCCAAAAATACCTTGAGCTTCCCTTTAACCGGTGGTCAGGGTAGTGGCGTCGGTAAAATTTCCCTGAAAGTGGATGGTGGTGGTCATCAGGTCAATCGCGTATTCGAAGTGCCTGTGCGTCCGGCATGGGGTAGCGTCGTTCGTTCGACACTGCAATCATTGAAACCCGGTGAAGGCCTTAGTCTGAATGCAGGAATGAGTGACCACTTGATGTCGGCTACCGTGAATGCACGGTTCACCGTCAGCGCGATGCCACCGATACCGTTTTCACAGGCGCTGAGTGATTTGCTTTCCTATCCTTATGGTTGCGCAGAACAAACCACCACGCGTGGTTACGCAGCCTTGTTGCTTGATCCGCAAACGGCAGCGCGGCTGGGTATCAAGGGCATTACTGCCCAGGAACGCAAATTGCGAATGGAATTTGCGATCAGTCGTTTGTCTTCGATGCAGTTGAGCAACGGACATTTCTCTTACTGGGGTGGTGGATCAGAAGCAAATCCGATACTGACTCCCTATATTGCAGAGTTTCTGCTTGATGCGCGCGACGCTGGATTTGCCGTGCCGGAAGCTGTGCTGAAAAAAACCATGGAACGTCTCAGCGAAGATATGCTCACTGGCGGCGCACCGTTTTATTCCTACGATCAGCAACAACACATGCGTTATGCCTATCAGGCTCACAGTGCGTATGTGCTGGCACGCGTCAACCGGGCCCCGTTGGGAACCTTGCGTACTTTGTATGATAACGAGCGCTCCAAATCCCTCACTGGATTGCCGATTTTGTATTTGGGCATTGCCTTGAATTTGCAGGGCGATAAAGTTCGCGGCCAAAAAGCGATCAATGAAGCATTCGCAAAGGTCAGCAAGCGTCCGGAATACATGGGCGATTACGGCAGCAATTTGCGCGACGAAGCATTCATGCTGGCATTGATGAAGAAACATAATCTGACGCATCCGGCCTTCAACAAGCGCTTGTTGAATTTGTCGCGCGACATGCAAAACATGACCAATAATCGTTACTACTATCTGAGTACGCAGGAGCAAATTGGCCTGGCCAAACTCGGTAAGGCTATTGCCGTCGGCAAGGACAGCATGATCACAGGCAGCTTGCAAATTGGTGGCGAAAAGACGGCAGTCGGCCCGGACAATATCATCAGCCGCAGCTTCACCCAGGCGGATTTGGCGAAAGGTGTCCGTTTTGAACCGGTCGAGAAAACCGATCTCTACGCGATTGTCGATATCGCCGGTATTCCAAAACAGGCTCCTGCCGCGAACTCGAAATATATTGCCATGTCCCGGCTTTATTACACGCCCGATGGCAAGCTCTGGAAAGGCGGAAATTTGCGTGAAGGCGAGATTTTACTGGTGCAGGTCAAATTGCAGGCCAATCAAAGCATGAACGATGCTTTGCTGATTGATTTGTTGCCCGCAGGATTGGAAGTGGAAAATCTCAATTTAGCCAAAGATGGCCAGTGGGAAGGCGTTGAAATTGATGGCGTGAACATGCAGGACCGTTCAAACGCTGCAAGCATCGTTCACGAAGAATTCCGTGATGATCGCTACGTTGCCGCCATCAAGCTTTATTCCGGCCAGGTAGCACGCGTGTTTTATATAGTACGCGCCGTGACGCCCGGTACTTACACGGTTCCGCCGCCGCAAGTCGAAGACATGTATCGCCCTGAAATTCGCGGCGTAGGTGTTGCATTCCCGGCCAGCATTACGGTGGTTCAACCGAAATAATTTTATGGCGGCGTTTTTTTTAGCGGAATCATTTAAAAACTCGGGTAAACAAAAACGATGGCGATTTTTCGCCATCGTTTTACTTTGCCTGATGCTGATTGCCGATATTCTGGATATCTTGTTTCCGCTGCCATTGCCGACCAGGGATGATGCCAGTGTTCTGGTGACTGCCAACGATGGTCGTCCATTGCGGGCATTTGCCAATGCAAATGGCGTCTGGCGTTATCCGGTCAAGGTCGAAGACGTATCGCCTTTATATCTGGAAGCGCTGATTGGCTATGAAGACCGCTATTTTTATTATCACATCGGGGTAAATCCATTCGCGATTGCGCGTGCGGCTGCCCAAGGCATTCGCAACGGACGCATTATTTCAGGTGGCTCGACGATCACCATGCAGGTGGCCCGCATTCTGGAGCCGCAACCGCGCACGGCATTCGGAAAACTCCGGCAAATTTTCCGGGCGTTTCAATTGGAGGCGCATTATTCGAAAAAAGAAATTCTTGAAATTTATTTGAGTTATGCACCTTTCGGCGGAACCATCGAAGGTGTTGAAGCGGCAAGCTGGGCATATCTGGGAAAATCTTCAAAACAATTATCACATTCCGAAGCTGCGTTGCTTGCCGTGCTTCCCCAAACGCCAAGTCGTCTACGGCCCGACAGAAATCCCGAAGCTGCAAGAAAAGCCCGCGATAAAGTGCTGAAACGCCTGGCTGAAAATAATATCTGGTCGAGCATACCCATTGCCGAGGCGAGACAGGAGCCGGTAGTTACCAGAAGTTTGCGTGTACCAATGAGTGCCGCCTTGCTGGCCCAGCGCTTACGCAATGCCAATCCGTCATTGAATAAAATTGAAAGCACCATCGATGCCGATTTACAAAGTTTGCTCGAAGAACGGCTGCATAATTATTTTTCGCAATTACCCGAACGCAGTTCGGCTGCTTTGCTGGTGGTCGATAATAAAACCATGGAAGCGCGAGCCTATGTGGGATCGTTGAGCTTCGGTGATGAAAAAACGCTTGGCCATGTCGATATGGTGCAGGCATTAAGATCGCCGGGATCAACGCTCAAACCGTTTTTATATGGTTTGGCAATGGACGATGGCTTGATTCACACCGAAAGTCTTTTGGTCGATGCGCCGCAGGATTTCGGAGATTACCGCCCTGCCAATTTTGATCCGGTTTATCACGGCCCGGTATCGGCGAGTGAAGCACTTCAGCTTTCCCTCAATGTTCCTGCAGTGGATTTGCTTGATAGGGTCGGCCCGGAACGTTTTGCGGCAAGACTTGCGAATGCCGGCTTACCGATGCGCATGCCGGAAGGTGCGAAGCCGAATCTCTCGATCATTTTGGGCGGCACAGGCGTTAAATTGGAGGAATTGGTTGGCGCCTATGCTGCTTTTAATCGTGAGGGCGTTGCCGGGCGAATTCGATACGCAAAACATGCAAGGCAAAACGACAGAAGAATTCTTTCGCCGGGTGCTGCATGGATGATTCGCGAAATTCTCGAGACCCACAAAAGCAATACTCAAAACGACGACATTCTTGATACCAGCCAGCGCAAACGCATAGCCTGGAAAACCGGTACCAGCTACGGCTTCCGTGATGCCTGGGCGATGGGAACAACGCCGGACTATACCGTTGGTGTATGGGTGGGCAGGCCGGATGGCACGCCAATGCCGGGACAATACGGGGCAATTACGGCATTGCCTTTGTTGTACGAAGTCTTCGATAGTTTGCCTAAACCTCGACATCCCGTCGCAAGAAGCATGATGCCGAAAGAGGTAAAGGAAATTGCTATCTGCTGGCCCCTGGGACGCAGCGTGCAAGAAACCGATGCCAGCCTTTGCCATCGTCAACGCAAGGGTTTTGCCTTGGCCAATAGCGTGCCACCGACCTGGCCCGATCGTGGGGCGCGCGTCTGGAATTCCGGGCAACTTCAAATACAGGTGGACAGTAAAACCGGTTTGCGTTTAAGCGCCGATTGTAAAAACAGCCATATCGCCAAAACGCTCCTGATTGCACGTTGGCCAAGTCTAACCACCCCATGGCTGCCGATCAGTCTGCGCGAAAAAACACGCATTCCGGATTTATCGCCCGATTGTGATCAGGATACCCTCGCTTCAATGGAAACCCTGCAAATTGACGGGCCGCAGGAAAAGTCAACTCTTGCGCGTGCCCCCAATTCGACAGCGCCCATCACTGCGGAATTCCGTGCCCTGGGAACCCAGCAAACGGTGAAGTGGTTGGTTAACGGCAAATGGGTCGCCGACACACAGGCAAGCCAGAAGTTTGTCTTGAAATTCGATGACGCGGGAATTCAACGCATCACTGCGTTAACCGATGCCGGTGCATGGGATGAAACAAGTTTGTATGTCGTGAAATAATTTGTGCAAAAAAAAGCGGCCGAAGCCGCTTTTTTTGGTTTGATGATTCAATTATCAACGTAATTGAACGCGATTATTCTTGATTCGTACGCGGCTACCGACGCGGATTTTGCCAATGCTGCCCTGATCAATCACGCGGACTTCGCCGTTGTCCATTTTGACCGTGATTTCATAATCCTTGCGGTCGTTATTTTCGGCAATTTTCTTGCCGACAATGGCACCACCAACAACACCTGCAACGGTAGCAACCTTGCGGCCATCGCCTTTACCAATCTGATTGCCGACTGCGCCACCGACGATGCCGCCAACAATGGCGCCACCTGTGCCCGAGCGTTTTTCCCTGAAGGTTTCGATGTTTTTCACGACGCCGCAATTATGGCAACCGGAATAATTATCAGCCAAGGCAGGCTGGCTTAACCCCAGGAATGCGAAAGCGGATAATGCAATTGCGAATAAAGTCTTCATGTGGTGCTCCTTTGAATGTGGGGGCAGTCTAGCCAAGCAAGTCTGAACAGCAGCAAACCTCGGTTTTATTGTAAACAAAAAAGGACAGCCGAAGCTGTCCTTTCTGAACTGCGATGAAATTCGAACTTAAGCGAGTTGTTCCAGAACATGATCGGCAGAGGAAACCTTGAATTCTCCGGGTGCTTCCACAAACACATTCTTGACCACGCCGTTTTCCGCATACAGGGCAAAACGTTTTGCGCGAAGGCCCATGCCGAAGGCAGTGGCGTCCAGTTCGAGCCCCATGGCCTTGGTAAATTCACCGTTGCCGTCTGCAAGCATGTGTAGGTTTTCCGGGACTTCCTGGTTTTTCGCCCAGGCACCCATCACGAATGCATCATTGACCGATAAGCAGGCAACTTCGATTCCGCGTTTTGCGAAATCATCCATCTTTGCAACATAGCCGGGCAAATGTTTTGCCGAGCAGGTCGGCGTGAATGCCCCGGGGACTGCGAACAGAACGACTTTTTTATTGTCGAACAGTTCGGCCGTGGTTACCGCTTGCACGCCATCTTTCAGGTAATTGAACGTCGCGTTTGGAAGTTTGTCACCGACTTGTATGCTCATGGAATTCCTTTGTTTGAATAAGACGCACATCATAGGGGTGTATGCTGTGCCTTGAATGTGAGGGTTTTAAAGCATGTGCGACATGCCGATAATTATCGCCCATAATCACGCTACTAACATATGGGTTTGCCCGAGATGGAATTCAAGGATTACTACGAAATACTGGGCGTCGAGGCCAGCGCCGGGGAAGCGGAGCTCAAGACGGCTTATCGTCGACTGGCACGCAAATACCATCCGGATGTGAGCAAGGAAAAAGGTGCCGAGGAGCGCTTCAAGTCGATCAATGAAGCTTATGAAGTCTTGCGGGACAAGGATAAGCGCCAGCAATACGATCAACTGCGCGCGCGCGGTTATCGATCCGGCCAGGAATACCAGCCGCCACAGCAGCCGGGATTCGGTGGTGGTGGAAATTTTCAGCAAGGCTTTGGCGGAGCACAGGGTGGGGATTTCAGTGATTTCTTCGAGTCCTTGTTTGGCGGTCGTTCAAGAGCATCCCAGCAACCGGTCGGTGATGTTCGTGCCAAGGTTGCCATCCCGCTTGATGTTGCATTTTCAGGCGGCCAGCAACGTTTCAATGTGGACGGCAGGACATTGGAAGTAAAAATTCCCGCAGGCATCAAACCGGGGCAGGTGATTCGCCTTGCTGGCCAGGGTCGAGTCGGTGGCGCACGCAAAAGCGATTTGCTATTGGAAATTGATTATCGTCCACATGCGGATTTCGAGGTAGACGATCGAAATATTCTTTACACCCTGAGCCTAGCGCCCTGGGAAGCCGCATTGGGAACCGTTGCGACAGTTCCGACGCTCGGAGGTACGGTTGAACTCAGGATTCCGGTGAATTCCGAGGCGGGGAAAAAGCTGCGTTTGCGCGGACGTGGTTTGCCTGGGAAGCCTGATGCAGGGGATCAGATTGTCGAGATAGAAATCCGGGCGCCAAAGGCGGAAACCGAGGCACAAAAAGAGTTTTACAAGAAGATGGCCGAAGTATTCTCCGGGCAATGAGCCTGTCGATCTTCGGGCATAAAAAAAGCGGGGATAACCCCGCTTTTTTTATGAAAAACAATAATTAACCCGCTACAAGCAATTTATTGATGACAGCCACCAATTCGGCTTCATTGAAAGGCTTGGTGATATAGGCTTTGGCGCCTTGACGCATACCCCAGACCTTGTCGGTTTCCTGATCTTTGGTAGTCACAAGAACGATTGGAATATGTGCGGTTGTGGCTTCTTTCGAGATGGCGCGGGTTGCCTGGAAACCATTGAGGTTTGGCATCACCACATCCATCAAAATCAAATCAGGAACATTCGCTTTCGCGACTTCAACACCTTGGGCTCCATCTTCGGCGCTAAGGGCTTCATGGCCCAATTTTTCCACGATGCGCTTCATACCCATCAATTGGGACGGTGAATCATCAACAATCAAGATACGTGCCATTTAGTACTCTCCAAGGATTGTGTGATTGTAATCCTGTCCGGGGTGTTTTGCGCAAGAGATGTATCACAATTTAACAATAGTACGGCCAAATGAGCCGCCCGCAAGCATGGAAGCAAAGATTTCAGGCAATTGATTCAATGTGATTTCGCGTGTGCAGATAGCTTCCAAATGCGCTGGTTTCCATTCTTGCGCCAGCTTTTGCCAGATTTCATCGCGGATATCGCGAGCCGTACCTGCCGATGCAATGCCCAGCAAAGACACGCCGCGAATGATAAAAGGCATGACCGTGGTCGGTAGTTCATGGCTGGCGACCAGTCCTGCACTGGCGACATTACCGTAAGGAACCGTTTGCGCCAGTAAGCCCGTCAGGGTTGCGCCGCCGACGTTATCCAGCGCACCGCCGAACCTGGCAGTGTCCATGGGTTTGCTGGTAAAGGCACTTGCGCGTGGCAAGACCTCTTTGGCACCAAGGTTTTTCAGGAATTCGGCGTGCTCCGGCTTGCCGCTTAAGGCATGCACCTCAAAACCGGCCCGACTGAAAATATCCGTTGCCAGCATGCCAACACCACCGGTGGCGCCGGTGATCGCAATTGGCCCCAACTGCGGTGATTGCAAGTTTTGCAGCATGCGGTAAAGCGCCAGAGCCGCTGTGAATCCGGCGGTGCCAAGGATCATGCTCTCTCGTAAGGATAGGCCTGGCGGCAGTTTTACCGCCCATTTGGATTCCAACCGTGCGTATTCGGAATAGCCGCCATCACGGGTTTCCGATAGGCCGCAGCCTGTACAGAGGACTTCATCGCCCGCCTTGAAATGCGGGTCGGAAGATTCGATGACGATACCGGCAACATCAATGCCGCCAATAAGCGGAAATTGCCTAAGTATTTTTCCTTGTCCGGTTCCGGCCAAGGCATCTTTGTAATTGATACTGCTGTAAGCAGTTTTAATCACGATTTCCCCGGGGGATAAATCGTTTAGCGTTATCGATTCAATGCCGCTGCGATACCCCTGGTCGTCGTTGCGGATTCGGAAAGCTTTAAAATTTGAAGTATCCATGCCGTGATTCTATAACGTAGGGTGGGCATTGCCCACCGAATGCATATCCGACATGGTGGGCGTGCGACCGCCATGGATGGCGGGAGTGTCGGCTTTCAACAGACGAATGTCTGGTCAAATGCAGGAGCATTTTTCGACACCACCCTACAAAAAACCGCCTTGCGGCGGTTTTTTGTTCAACATCAATTTGCTTTGTGGATTGCCCGCTTATCCACCGATAACGCGGCTTCATGGACGGCTTCGGAAAGCGATGGATGGGCATGGCAAATACGGGCGAGGTCTTCGGCCGAGCCGTTGAACTCCATTGCTACCACGCCTTCATGTACCAACTCGGAAACATTCGGGCCGCAAAGATGCAGGCCAAGAATGCGATCGGTTTCGGCATGGGCAATGACTTTTACCAAACCGGCTGGTTCGTTCATCGCTACCGCACGACCGACTGCTGCAAACGGGAAAGTCCCGACTTTGTATTCGATACCGGCGTCCTTGCATTCTTTTTCTGTTTTTCCAACCCATGCAATTTCAGGCTCGGTGTAGATAACCCAAGGCACGGTATCGAGATTTACATGGCCGGGCAGGCCGGCAATCTGCTCGGCAACGGCAATGCCTTCTTCGCTGGCTTTGTGCGCCAGCATCGGGCCGCGAATGCAGTCGCCGATTGCCCAGACGTTTTCGGCAGCGGTATGGCAATGGTCATCAACCACGATGCGGCCGCGTTCATCGAGTTGCACGCCCGAACCTTCCGCCAGCAAACCATTGGTGGCAGCGCGGCGACCGACGGCAACCAGCAATTTATCGCAGACCAAAACTTGTTCGCCGCTGGCATCGGTGTAGGTCAGATGGACTTCATTGTTCTTGATTTCGGTCTTGGTGCATTTGGCGCCAAGGCGGATATCAAGACCTTGTTTCTTGAATTCCTTGAAGGCCGCTTTCGAGATATCGGTATCGGCGGCTGCGAGGAATTCGGTCAGACCTTCAACGATGGTGACTTGCGAACCCAGACGCGACCAGACGCTGCCCAGTTCCAGGCCGATGACGCCAGCGCCGATGACGCCGAGACGTTTAGGTACCGAAGTTTCGTCAAGACCACCAGCATTGTCGAGAATGAATTTGTTGTCGAATTTCGCAAACGGTAATTCGATCGGCACCGAACCGGCTGCAAGAATGACATGCTTGGCAGTGATTTCTGCAAGCGCGCCATCGTGGCCTTTGACCGAAATAACACGATTGGCTTTCAAGGTGGCGAAACCGGCAATCGGCGTGACCTTGTTGGCTTTGAACAGTTGCGTGATGCCGCCGGTAAACTGTTTCACGATTTTGTCCTTGCGGGCAATCATCGTGGCGATATCGATTTTGGCGTTATCGGCCGTGATGCCGTGTACGGCAAAATTGTGGGTCAGGTTGTGGAATTGGCGCGAGGAATCCAGCAAGGCTTTCGACGGGATGCAGCCGACATTGAGACAGGTGCCGCCGAGTGCAGGTTTGCCATCCTTGCCGATGAAGGCATCTACGCAGGCGGTTTTTAGACCGAGTTGCGCTGCGCGAATCGCTGCAACATAACCGCCGGGACCGGCACCGATCACTACTACATCAAATTGTTCGCTCATTTTATTCCTCGAGAGACGTTAGACGGGAGGGGAGAGACGCAAGCAAGGTGGCAAGACCCGATGCTGTGGAATTCAAGAATACATGGGGGTTAATTCGAATTTCCCAACGTCCTCGATTACGCATCACGTCTGCCACTTCTCGTCTCTCGTCTTACAAGCCCAGCAACATGCGATGCGGATTTTCCAATTGGTTCTTGATATCGACCAGGAACAAAACGGCATCTTTACCATCGATGATGCGGTGATCGTAGCTCAGCGCGATATACATCATCGGTGCAATCACGACCTGCCCATTTTCGGCAATCGGACGCTCCTTGATAGCGTGCATGCCGAGAATCGCCGATTGCGGCGGGTTGACGATAGGCGTCGACATCAAGGAACCAAAAGTGCCGCCATTGGTGATCGTGAAGGTACCGCCTTGCAGATCTTCCAGTTTCAGGCCGCCTTCGCGGGCTTGCTTGGCATAACCGGCAATCGCACCTTCAATTTCGGCGAAGCTCATGTTTTCGACATTGCGAAGAACCGGTGTGACCAAACCTTTTTCGGTCGCAACGGCAATCGAGATGTCCGCGAAGCCGTGATAGATCACGTCTGTGCCATCAACCGAGGAATTCACGACGGTGTATTTTTGCAATGCATTGGCAGCCGCTTTCGCGAAGAAGCTCATGAAGCCGAGTTTGATGCCGTGGGTTTTTTCGAATGGTTCGCCCAATTCCTTGCGCATCGCCATGACTTTGCCCAGGTTCACTTCATTGAATGAAGTGAGCATGGCAATCGAGTTTTTCGATTGCATCATGCGCTCGGCAATGCGTTGACGAATACGAGTCATCGGTACGCGTTGTTCCGGACGTGCGCCACCGCCACCTTTGATGTGATTGACCAGATCTTCCTTGGTCACCATGCCGCGACGGCCGGTACCGGAAACATCGGCCGGGTTGATGCCATTGCTTTCGGCAACGAAACGACCCGCTGGCGACAAGCCGCTGGTATCGGGTTTGCTTGCCGCTGCAGGAGCGACGGAAGTCGCGACTGGCACGGCAGCAGGAGCGGCAGGTACCGCCGCAGTTGGTGCGGGAGCGGCAGCCACCGCGCCGGCTTCCACAATACCAATCACTTGCTGGCTGTTGACGGTATCGCCAACGTTGAATTTGATTTCTTTCAATACGCCGTCAACAGTCGATGGCACTTCGAGCACGACTTTGTCGGTTTCCAAATCCACCAGGTTTTCATCGCGACGAACCGTGTCGCCGACTTTCTTGTGCCAGGTGGCAATCGTGGCGTCGGAAACGGATTCTGGTAAAACCGGGACTTTGATTTCAATGCTCATGGATGTGTCCTATACGGGATTCGTAAAATTTGAAAAATTATTCGGCTGTCTGGGTAACAGGCGGGTTGATTAAGGCGTCTTCGATCAAGCGTGTGAGCTCGGCAACGTGCGTATTGCTATGGCCGCAGGCAGGCGCGGCAGAGCGTGCACGACCGGCATAACTCAGGCTTTGTCCGGTACTTAGGCAAGCATTGAGGTGATGCTGGATTTGATACCAGGCGCCCTGATTTTGCGGCTCTTCCTGACACCAGACGATTTCTTTCACATGACCAAAGCGGGCAAGTTCGGCTGCCAGTTCGGGACGGGGGAATGGATACAGTTGTTCAACACGAACAATGGCGACATTCTTGATGTCTTTGGCTTGCATGGCTTCGATCAAGTCGTAATACACCTTGCCGCCGCAAACCACGACCCGCTTGGCTTGCAATGGGTCGGCACATTGACTGTCCCTGATCAGATTCTGGAACTCGCCATCTGCCAGATCATTCAATGTCGATACCGACAATTTATGGCGCAGCATCGATTTCGGCGTCATCACGACCAGCGGTTTGCGGGTAGGGCGCAACATTTGACGACGAAGCATATGGAACATTTGTGCCGGCGAGGTCGGTGTGCAAACTTGAATATTGTTCAAGGCGCATAGTTGCAGGAAGCGCTCAAGGCGCGCCGAACTGTGCTCCGGGCCCTGGCCTTCATAGCCATGTGGCAGGAACAGGGCCAAACCACACAAACGGCCCCATTTGGATTCACCCGAACAAATGAACTGGTCGATGACAACCTGGGCACCATTGGCGAAATCGCCGAATTGGCCTTCCCAGATATTCAAGGTCATCGGTTCTGCGGTTGAATAACCAAATTCAAAACCCATGACGGCTTCTTCGGACAGCAGCGAGTCGATGATGACGGCGTGTTCCGGATTTTTTACCAATTCACGCAGTGGCATGGTGGTTTGGCCGGTGACCTGATCATGCAGTACCGCATGGCGATGGAAGAAGGTGCCGCGACCGGAATCCTGGCCAACCAAACGTAATTTGTAACCTTCCTGCAGCAAGCTTGCATAGGCCAGGTTTTCGGCAAAGCCCCAGTCCATGGCCAATTCGCCAGCCGCCATTTTGTTGCGGTCTTCGTAAATTTTTGCAACACGCGGATGCAGTTTCAGCGTATCGGGAATGGTGTTGATTTTTTTCGCGAGCGACTCAAGTGCAAAACGCGGCATACCGGTTTTCACGGTGTCCGACAATTTGCCTTTCAGCCACGGGCTCCAGTCGACATTGGCGACATCTTTATCGGCCTGTGCCAGCTCGGTTGTTACTTCGCCCTTATCGAGCTTGTCGCGATAACTGTCTACCAGTGTCTTGCTTTCATCGCTGGTCAATACCGATTGTGCAATCAAGGCGTCGGAATAAAGTTCGCGCGTGGTTTTGCGGGCGCGAATGTTTTGATACATCAAAGGCTGGGTCGCCGATGGTTCATCGGCTTCGTTATGGCCGTGGCGGCGATAGCAAACCAGATCAATGACAACATCGCGATGGAAAGTGTTACGGAAATCGATCGCCAGTTTTGCGCAGAAAATAACGGCTTCAGGATCATCGCCATTGACGTGTATGACCGGTGCACTGATGATTTTTGCCGGATCCGTGCAATACAAGGTCGAGCGCGTGTCGTCTATACGGCTGGTGGTGAAGCCGACCTGGTTGTTGATGACGATATGCACGGTGCCGCCCACTTTGAAGCCGCGAGCCTGCGACATCTGGAACAATTCCATGATCACGCCCTGGCCGGCAAACGCCGAGTCACCGTGAATCAGGATAGGTAATACTTTTTCGCCATCGGCATCTTCCCGGCGCATTTGGCGTGCGCGTACGGAACCGGCAACGACCGGGTTCACGATTTCAAGATGGGATGGATTGAAAGCGAGCGCCAGATGCACGGCGCCGCCCGGAGTGGCTACATCGGCCGAGAAACCCATGTGATATTTCACGTCGCCCGAATGGGCAGGATCGTCGTCATGGTCATACTTGCCTTCGAATTCGGCAAACAGTTTTTCCGCCGGTTTGCCCAGGGTATTCACCAGCACATTCAAACGGCCACGATGTGCCATGCCGATGACAACGTCTTTCGCACCAGCGCTGCCCGCTTCGCGAATGACGGTGTCCATCAAAGGGATCAGTGAATCGCCGCCTTCCAGCGAAAAGCGTTTTTGACCAACATATTTCGTATGCAGGTAACGTTCCAGACCTTCGGCAGCCGTCAGGCGCTCGAGAATGCGTTTCTTTTGTTCCTTGCCGAAACCGAAAACCCCTGCTGCGCCTTCGAGCCTCTTTTGCATCCAGTGGCGTTGGGCGGCATCGGAGATATGCATGAACTCGGCGCCAATCGAACTGGAGTAGGTGGCGGTGAGCTTGCTGACTAAATCACGCAGTTTGTATTTCTCGGCACCGAAGTAACTGGCAACGGCGAATTCGGAATCCAGATCGTTGTTGCTCAAACCATGGAATGCCAGACCAAGATCGGGTGCTTCCTGCTGCGGCATCATGGCAAGCGGGTCGAGTTTTGCGCTCAGGTGCCCACGGGAGCGAAATGCCGTGACCAATTTGCCGACGGCGGTTTGTTTGCGGGCGGCTTCTTCATCAACGGCGCCACCGGCGGATTGGTGTTTTGCCTGTGTGGCGGCACGTTGCACTTGCGCCATCACGGCCGAATGCGGGACATCGCCGGCTTCACGACCCTTGAAGGCATCAAAATAGGTTTTCCACTTCGGGCCAACGCTGTCGGCATCGAGCAAATACTGCTCGTAAAGGTCTTCGATGAAGGCAGCATTGCCGCCAGATAGTTGAGAGCTTTGACTAAACTGTTTTAACAGACTATCCACGTTCCTGGCCCGACCCGCAGCTTGTGCGGCTAAGTGATTGTTGTGATTAGGGTTGTGCCCAAGGGGCAAGCCCTAGACAAGAACGTAAATTATAGCCTGAGCTGGAATGCTTTTGTAGAACGTCTGGCCGGGTAGGACCGACGGAAGTCGGGATCGTGTTAATTAAGCGCGAAATCCAATTTGCATGTGCCCTTATAAACCGAGTGCGCGGAATTCCGTACACGGCCTGCTGCGCTCCCAGACACGCCCGAAATGTTCTACCAACTGTTTATTTCGCGCCGGCAAATCCGGGCTCCAGTCGCCTTCATATCGACCATCGAGCAATCGGAAAAGGTAAGCGCCGCCATCACTGGCAATAAAAGCGGAGGGATATTGGAGATCTTCCGGGTCGATGGGCGTGCGAAATTGAAATACGCTCGACAGCCGCTGTGCCAATCCAAGCAGGGCATGCGGCTGACTGCGTGGTGCCATCGTGTCTTGCACGAGAATCTGTGCGACGCCGCCGCGGCTTTGGATGCCGAATTTTTTCAGCGCCTCCACAACATCCGGCTGCGCATACAAGCTGTGCTCCAAATCGCGGCTGTATATCCACAAACCGCGTTTAGCCGTTGCTATAACTTGCAAGGTGGCTTCCAGTAACTGGCTGGATGTATCGAAATCGAGCATGCGTGCGGCCATGCTTTTGCCGGGCGGACGATTGGCATGGGCAAAAGGTTCGAGTGTCAATTTCATGCTTTTGTGCATGATGCCGGCTTCTTCATACTCTTCGCCGTAACTGACGAAGCCGAATTTTTCATAAAAACCAATCGCCGAAACCTGCGAATTCAAACTCACTTCGTGCCAGCCAAGCTCGCGTGCCTTGTCAATCAATACTTGCAGTAATGCCGCACCAACCGCTTTTCCGCGCCATTCCCTGACGACCGCCATGCGGCCAATTTTATGTTCCGGTGTAAGCCGGCCGGTCCCAATTGGCTTGTGATTGAAGTCGCGCGCAATAACGTGATGGCAGAGCGGGTCGAGTGCATCCCATTCTTCTTCGATCGGTACATTTTGTTCGATGACGAAAACCGGCTCGCGTACGGCACGTAAATCCTTGAAATCGACATGGTAATCGGCGGGTTCAACACGGAAGTCGGAGATAGTCATGCCGATAGATTAAGCCAGCTACCGGGAATTGTCATCGCTGGATGTGATGGTCAGTGTGATGCCGATACCAGGCTCAAAGTTGCCAGTTCCCCGGTAAACGCATTCGGGGATGGCATAGATGAAACAGAGGAAATCCTATTTCTGTAAAACCAGATATCCGCGTTCAATCAATTCGAATATCAATCCGCGTTCCGATGCCGGTATTGCGGCAAACGAATTGGCGTCCAGCGTTTCGGCACGGCTGAGAGCGGAGGCAAGTGCCGGCGTTGTTGAAAAACTTTGGCCTTGCACGAACAAAACGGCATCACGTCCATCTTTGCACCAGGCCCAGCGTGCAAAAGGATGCGGTTCCAAAACAGCGCCTTTGCCCAGTTTCTCCAGCACTTTTTCCGGTTTCGGGGTCTTCGGCGGTGGTGCGATTTCCATCGATGTCCGGTAGGTGGTCACGAAACGTCCGAAAAACATGGCAGCGGCTTCTTTTGAATCGGGGACATGCTGTTTGAAAATAGCCAGAACGCGTTCGCAGGTGGCCGCATCGATTTCGCCACTGTCTTTTACGGCAGCTAAATCCTGGTCGTTGTAGCGAACGTCTTCACTGACGCGTTCGAACAGTCCGTCGGCCCAATCATTCAAGAGTTCTGCATGCGATGGCGCCCGCATACCAACGGAAAAGGTCATGCAGGCGGTGACCGCTTCACCATGATGCGGAACGCCCGGCGGTAAATACAGCATATCGCCAGGTTCCAGCGTCCATTGATTGGATGCCGTGAAGTTCTGTAGCAATTTGAGTTCGGTTTTTTCGCGAAAGCTTCTGTCGGCATTCGGATCAGCATCTATTTCCCAGCGGCGCTGACCATGTGCTTGCAGCAGGAAAACATCATATTGATCAACATGGGCGCCGACAGAACCGCCGGGAGCGGCAAAGCTGATCATCACGTCGTCGACGCGCCAACGCGGCAGAAAATTGAATGCCGAAATAAGTTGACGAACATCGCCGTCCCATTTGTCCATATCTTGAACCAGCAAGGTCCAATCTTTCTTGCCAAGTTTCGGGAAGATGGATTCTTCAAATGGTCCGGTCTCCACCGAATATTCGTCTTGCTTGCGATTATGTTTGATCAGGCGGGCAAGGACGCCCTCTTCGCAGGCGATGCCGGCCAGATCTTCCGGGCTTAACGGTGCTTGATAGTCGGGAAAAGCCTGGCGGATCAGCAAAGGTTTTTTCTGCCAGTAATCACGCAGGAATTCTGCCGCCGGCATACCAAGGAAATATTTTTTTGTAGCGGTGACTTCGATCATCTTTCAACTCTCTGCGATTTCCTCCTCTCCAGCCGGAGAGGGTGCCCCGAAGGGGCGGGAAAGGGTACGAATACTTCGAATGTAAAATTTACCGCGTGATTTTACCCTCTCCCCCGACCCCTCTCCCGTCGGAGAGGGAATTAAATCTTTTTAGCCAAATCTTCTGCCAGTCCGACGTAACTACCCGGAGTCATGGCAATCAAACGCGCCTTTGCATCATCGGGCAAATCCAGGCTTCCGATAAACTCGCGCATGGCCGCTTCATTGATGCCATGCCCGCGCGTCAATGCCTTGAGCTGCTCGTATGGATTTGGCAAGCCATAGCGACGCATCACCGTTTGCACAGGCTCGGCCAATACTTCCCATGCCCCGTCCAGATCGGCGGCGAGTTTTTCCGGGTTGGTCGAGAGTTTGTTCAAGCCGCGCTGCAGGGAATCAATCGCGATCAGGCTATGGCCGAAAGCGGTACCCAGTGCACGCAGCACGGTCGAATCGGTTAAATCCCGCTGCCAGCGGCTGATCGGAAGCTTCTCGGAAAAATGTGCCAGCAACCCATTCGCCAGGCCAAAATTGCCTTCGGCATTTTCGAAATCTATCGGGTTGACTTTGTGCGGCATGGTCGAAGATCCCACCTCACCGGCTTTGACCGCTTGCTTGAAATAACCCAGTGAAATGTAGCCCCAGATGTCGCGGCACAAATCAATTCCGATGGTATTGATGCGGCGCTGCACGTCGGCGATTTCCGCAATGCAATCATGCGGTTCGATTTGCGTGGTGTAGGGATTGAAAACCAGGCCAAGCGATTCGACGAATTTCTTTGCAAATACAGGCCAGTCAACATTCGGGTAAGCAACGATATGCGCGTTGTAGTTACCAACCGCACCATTGATTTTGCCGAGCAATTCGACTTTATCTAGCTGCCTTGTCTGGCGTTCCAGGCGCGCCAATACGTTGGCGATTTCCTTGCCGACCGTACTGGGAGAAGCGGTTTGTCCATGCGTACGCGACAAAATCGACAGACCGGCATGCTCATGCGCCATATTGCGTAATTTGGCACCTAGTAATTGCATCGCAGGTTGCATGACCGTTTTACGCGATTCGTCGAGCATCAGGGAATAGCTGAGGTTGTTGATATCTTCGGAAGTGCAGGCGAAATGCACGAATTCGAGTGCCGGGCCAAGCTCGGCATCGTCTTTCAATTTTTCCTTGATGCAATATTCAACCGCTTTTACATCGTGATTGGTGGTGCGCTCGATTTCCTTCACGCGGGCTGCGTCATCGACTGAAAAATTCGTCGACAAATCACGGAGTTTTTTTACCGCTTCGGCAGAAAAAGGCTTAAGTTCTTCAATGCCGGCTTCATTGGAAAGTGCAATCAACCATTCGATTTCGACTTTCACCCGCGCCTTGATGAGGCCGAATTCGGAAAAGATGGGGCGCAGGGCGTCGCATTTGCTTGCATAACGGCCATCGAGCGGGGAAAGGGCGAGAAGGGTGGATTCAGACATGATTGAGTTGATAAATGCGGCTTTCGAGGGCTGCAATTGTAACGCTGAACGGGGTTATCATCGAGACATTCGGAGAACACGGGACGGACATGAGCCAGAAAACACGCCTGGAGCACGACAGCATGGGTGAATTGCGCGTACCGGCAGATGCCTTGTACGGCGCACAAACACAGCGTGCGACGGACAATTTCCATATTTCCGCTTATCCAATGCCGAGCGAGTTCATTACGGCGCTGGCATTCATCAAAGCAGCGGTAGCGACTGCCAATGGCGAGCTGGGGCATTTGGGCAAATCGCAGGCCAATGCCATTGCCAAAGCAGCCGAGCAAGTGGCAGGCGGGCAATGGCGCGAGCACTTTCCGGTCGAGGTTTTCCAAACCGGTTCGGGTACATCGAGCAATATGAATGCCAACGAAGTTATCGCGACCTTGGCATCGAAGGCATCGAAATCCAAAATTCATCCCAATGATCATGTCAATGCAGGACAAAGTTCGAATGATGTAATCCCCAGCGCGATTCAAGTCGCCGCTGCACTGGTTCTGCATAAAAATTTACTTCCCGCCTTGAAACAATTGCGGAAAATCATCGATAAACGCGGCAATGAATTGAGCAAAGTCATCAAGACCGGCCGCACGCATTTGATGGACGCCATGCCGCTTAGCTTCGGTCAGGAATTATCCGGCTGGTCTGCGCAAGTGGCTTCGTGCATTGAACGTTTCGAAGACACCGGCAAACGTTTACAGAGTCTGCCGCTGGGCGGCACTGCCATTGGAACCGGAATCAATGCCGATAAAAAAATGCCTCGCCTTGCGAGCCGGTATTTGAAGAAAAAGACCGGTATCAAATTCAGCGAAGCCAGGAACAAATTCGAAAGCATGGCAGCGCAGGACCATATCGTTGAGCTGTCAGGTCAATGCAATGTTCTGGCCGCCTGCCTGATGAAGATTAGCAATGACTTGCGCTGGATGAATTCGGGACCGTTGGCGGGCCTCGGGGAAATCGAGCTGAAAGCTTTGCAGCCGGGCTCTTCGATCATGCCCGGCAAGGTCAATCCGGTAATTCCGGAAGCCGTGGCGATGGTATGTGCACAGGTGATGGGTAATCACACGACGATTACGATTGCCGGCCAAAGCGGCAATTTCCAGTTGAACGTGATGTTGCCGGTAATTGCGCACAACATTCTCGAAAGCCTGCGATTGCTTTCTGCTGCATCCCTGGCACTGGCCGATAAAGCGATTGCCGGCTTCACCGTACGTCAGGATCGCATCGCGCAAGCGCTGGATCGCAATCCGATTTTGGTAACGGCCTTGAACCCGGTGATCGGTTATGAAAAAGCCGCTGCGATAGCCAAGCGCGCTTACAAGGAAAAGCGCCCGGTCCTTGATGTTGCGATCGAAATGACCGATCTCGGTGCCGAACAATTGCGTAAGTTGCTCGATCCGAAATTTCTTATTTGATCAATGAAGGTTCTTCCAGGAATTGCTGGATGTAATCGCGGTAAGCGTCGGGCTTGTCCCACCAGATGATGTGCCCGGCATCCGGAATGAATTGATAACGTGCATTCGGAAACAGGGCGACATATTCATAAGCATCGCCATACGAAATGAAGTCGCAGCCACCTTGAAGCACGAGCACCGGGGATTTCATTTTCGGCATGAGTGGGCGAGGGTTGTCGGAGTCCTCGTAAAAATTACTGCCAACACGGCTGTACATGCCGCCGCCACCTTCTTCGGGCTTTACGTTTTTCGGGTCGCAGACCATGTGTTCGGTGAAGCGCGAAGCCATTGTATTAAGGGTATTGTCGACTTCCCGGTCGGGTGCAAATTTTTTATCAAACATGGTCGCGATTGCCAGTGAAACAATGGCGCGAATCGGCATTGAATCAATGTCCTCCTTGGCTAGCGCTTCATTGTTCGGGTCGGCAGAGCGAAAAGCCAGATTGGATGGAACAGGGTAGCGAATGTCATTCAATGGCTGGCCTTCCGCATTAAATTGGGCCGGCTCCAGCCCGCCTGGCGATGACAATATCAGCCGATCCACCAATGCAGGATAGCGGGCGGCAAAACCGGCCGCAATTTGGCCACCATAGGAATGACCAATAATGACAACCTTTCCGGTCTTGATATGGCGAGTAATAATCGCGTGTAAATCTTCTATGTGACCGCGTAGCGTCGTGTCTTTAGGGTGCTCGCGTCGATCCGACAAGCCCGTTCCGGATTGGTCATAAAAATACAAGTCCCGCCCGCTGGCTGCAATCGGCATGAGGGTCTTGATAATTTCGCTATGAATATAGCCGCCAGGTCCGCCATGCAGAAAAATTACCGGTGCGAGTGATGGATGGTCTTTTCCGGTGAATTGTCGATAAGCGATTCGATATCCTGCTTCCATCGTCCAATAGCGGGTGTCTGCGCTAGCCTGGATCGGCTTGACCGTAGCTTCAATGGGCTTGAACGAAAGTATGGTCAGGATAGCCAACATAAGCAGCAACACAATTGCCGTATATTTGATTATCCGTTTCATGAAAGCTTTCATCCGCGAGGCCTTTTGATGGACATCTGGCAAAAAAAAGCCGGTTCATATCGATAAACCGGCTACGCATTGCATTGTTGAGCAACTACTTCCGTTCAATTACCTTGCCATGGCAATCGTCAATATCGTCTGCTGTCATCGTTGCATACGGCTTGAACTCGGGCAGTGAGGCTGCAAGTTTTTGCTGCGATTCCATCAACAGCGGCAGTTGCTTGCAAAGCCCTTCTGCGGATTCTTCGATTTTCTTGGCTTCGGTTTCAACTTTCTTCTCGAGGGTATCGGTATCACCGGTGAATATGCTCTTGATTGCATCGCCAGCAGCTTTGCCAGCCAGGTCCACACCTTGCATACCAATTTCCATGCCGGCAATCGCGACGTTTATCAATAATTGACGGTGTGCGATTAATAGCTGGCGCTGCTCGGGTGTTATCGCAACAGCTTTTGAGTCAATCAAGAAGTCACCCTGGGGCGTGATTTCTGCCTTGGCTTGCCCGTGATTGGTTCCCAAAGTCATATTTTTCGCCGTGATTTCCTGTTTGGCTTTGTCGATGGCGCTTGCCACCTTACTGCTCAATTTGGAAGTCGCCTCGGACACTGCTTCGGTTTTTTCATTCGCTTTTTCCGCGGATTTATCACAGGCCGCCAGCAGTGAAAGCGTTATCAACAGGGCAGCGGTAAGCGGGGCTTTGAACATGGGGCACTCCAGTAAATCGATTTTTCCCGGGCGGCACACCATTTGGCTTGGTGTGCCGCATTTGTTTTTCTAATTAGCCATCATCACGATAGCGGCGCAAACGGATGGCGGCATATGTCATGACGACTCCAAGACCTGCTGCAATCCACACTTTTGCGTAACCCAGGATTGCCCATGACGCTTGCAGGATATCTGCGCCGCCCGGGGTGTCGTGTTTCAAGCCGATGTCTGATGTGACATCGAAAGCTGCCAGCCAGACTCCGGGTACGAAACCGCCAAACAGACGTCCTACGATATTTTCCCAGTACCACTCATATGGAATATCGATACCCGTGATGGCTGCCGAGAAAGTAAGCAGGACGCCGATGATTACCGGAATGCCGACTGCCCAAAGAATCGGGAATCTCGGTGCCCAGGCAGATACCATCATGAACCAGGCAACGGAAGGGAATGCCCAAATAATATATATTGGCAAGCAGGCCAATACCTGGAGCGGCATGAGATAAAGATCACTCATACCCAATGCAGGTCCGGCGACATTCACACCCAAAGTCTGGGCAGAGATAGCCAGCGCGCTGAACAGAATGATAAAGATGAAAAAACCAATGATCAACGGCACCAAGGGCGTCACTACTAAAATCGCGAAAAGCTTGGACAACACTGTCTGGGTATCCGAAACGGGCATCGATTTCCAGAACAGGATGCTTTTATCTTTCCTGTCGTCGTACAAACTCGACAGGCTGTAGAAAAATACGACAAATGCCAGCACGATCAGCAATGGGGCAACGCTGGGCAGGTAGGTGGCCGAAAGCCCTTGCGCAGCTTCCATCTTGTCCTTGTCACTCATGTGGGCCGATAAATCGTGAACCATCACTCCGTTAAAATTTGCACCTTCACCGTGTTTCACTGTAAACATGGCGAACGCAATTCCGATCACGAGCATCAATGCATAAAAACCACCCACGATAATCTGGGCCCACAAGATGCCGCCTTTGTTTTCCCAGTATTCGCGTTTAACGAGCATTTTCATGGTGTTCATGCGTAGGTTCCTTTCATAGTTGCCACAAACAAATCTGCAATACCGACATTGCGGCTCTCACCAAGACGGTTCAAATCACTTCTTGGTACACCGTCGAAAAGCATGACGGATTTACCGAAAACCTGACGCTCGTCGATCGGGTTGAGAGCTTTGGCAGCCGCATGATTTTCCTGCGGAACCATCACTTCGACAAAGCGATCGGCAACCTCATCCATCGTCGATGAAAGCACGATTTTTCCATCACGGATAAACATCAGGTCGGTAAGAATGTGCTCGATTTCTTCGACTTGATGCGTGGTGACGATTATGGTCTTGTTTTCGTCGAAATAATCTTCCAGAAGCCGTTGGTAGAACTGTTTGCGGTAGAGAATATCCAGGCCCAGGGTGGGTTCATCCAAAACCAGAACTTTCGCATCAATGGCCATGACGAGTGCAAGATGTAACTGCACGACCATACCTTTCGACATGTGTTTCACTTTGGTATGGGTTTTCAGCTTGGTTTGCGCCAAATAAGCTTCGCATTTCTTGCGATCGAATTTGGGATGCACTCCTGCGACAAACTCAATAGCCTGGCCAACGCTGATCCAGCGTGGCAGTACGGCCACATCCGCAATGAAGCAGACTTCTTTCATCAATTCGTTGCGCTGTGCCTGCGGATCAAAACCGAGCACATTCAACTGACCTTCGAACGTTGAAAGACCAAGGATTGCTTTCAGTGCCGTGGTTTTGCCGGAACCATTTGGACCAATCAGGCCAACGATGCGACCTGGCTGAATTTCGAAACTTACATTGTCGACGGCGGCGAATTTGCCAAAATGTTTACTCAGATTACGGGCAGTAATGGCGGCGCTCATTGTGTGCCTCCTTTACTCAACAAGGCTGCCGAATCGAGGCCCAAGCGGCGAATCCGTTCGACCACCAAAGGCCATTCATCGTTTAAAAAGCGTTCGCGTTCCGAGGCCAGCAATTGATCGCGGGCGCTGTCTGTCATGTACATTCCGAGTCCCCTTCGTTTTTCCACTAAATTTTCGTCAGCCAGCTCCTGATATGCGCGGGAGACTGTAATTGGATTGAGCTGATACTCGGCGGCAATCTGCCGAACCGAGGGCAGTGCATCACCGGGCTTCAAGATACCGTCGAGCATCATGCTCACGACGCGTTCTTTCAGCTGCCGGTAAATAGGTGCGTTGTCATTCCATGCAATGCTCATAATTACAGGCCTTGTTTTGGCAGCACACGGCTGAATGAAAAATACGGCATCGCAAGTTGGCGGCGCAGACGTTGGTTGTCTGATTTGCCGGTATCTTGTGAAGTGGCCGTCACATCCAGTGGCGCCGCGTATGCGATATTATTGAGGCTCGATTCAGCACTCTTGGCGACGGGTTCCTGACCCAATAAGCCGCTGGTAGTGATGAAGCTGAGGGCAACTAATACGCCGGTGACTGTGCTTTTGATCTTGTGGTTCATACGACCCCCTGAGTGAGGTAACGGTTAGGTGTTGTAGGTAACTATAACACTATAATTTTACCCGTCAAGAACTTTTTGCAAATTGCCACCCCAACTAAAGACCTATATCCCGAACAAGCGGCATGAAAAGGACTAACACTATGAATTTGTTGAAAATATTGGCTTTATCCAGCTTCATTCTAGTCGCGCCATTGCAGGCTAAACCCGCGCTTCTGGATCAAAACTACCGCCCATTGGCGGGAAAAACTCCGGTAAACCTTCAAAAGCAATACGGTGGGCAGGTGTTGTTAGTGGTCAATACCGCCAGCAAATGCGGTTTTACACCTCAATATGATGGTCTGGAAGCTTTGCACGCCAAATTGAAGAGTCGTGGTTTCTCGGTTCTGGGTTTTCCATCAAATGATTTCATGGGCCAGGAACCGGGTACCGAAAAACAAATTCAGGATTTTTGTAAATTGACTTATGGCGTGAAATTTCCGATGTTCGAAAAAGTCAGTGTTGTTGGAAACAACGCAACGCCTTTTTACAAGATGTTGACCGAAGCCACCGGCGTTGCGCCAGGCTGGAATTTCCACAAGTATCTTATCGATAGAAACGGAAATGTAGTAGCCAATTTCGGTAGCCGCGTTAAACCCGATGATGCAGATTTGCTCGCACAAATCGAAAAATTATTGGCGCAACCAAAACCGAAAAAATAAAAATGCAATATTGGCTAGACGCTTTCGATAATCTCGAAAGCGTTGGGCCGGGACCCAACCTACAGGCGCTTGATCACGGCATTGATCAAGCTGCCGAGTACGGGGATATGGCGGAATAGACCGTCTGTGGCATTCCAGTAGTCCTGGTGATACACCACCAGGCCATCTGTATTGAATCGCAAGTGGCTCATCCCGACGGTCCAGGTGTCCTGGCCTTTCTTGAAGCGTTTAAACCGGATTTTCATTTTCCAGCGAAAATAATGTTCACTGTTCTCGCTGCGGGTGACTTCCAGTACTTCGACGCGGCAATCATCAACGGCGGCTGCACTGTCTTTCAAGTAATGCGATAGATCCCCGATGCCGCGAATAGTCTTCAGCGTGTCGTTGAAATAAATATCGCCGGCATAGGTTTTGTCCAGCAATCTGTCGATTCGATCTGTTGCGAAGCTTGAAAAAAACGACTTGAAATTTTCAATCGCAAGCATTTCATCGGCAGAACCGGCCGCAGGCGTATCGGGGTGTTTGATGCGAATGGCATCCAATGTGTCGAGAGTTTCCATGCCACAATTAATAACATGTGCGGTGAGAAATCTGTGAAGCTGGTTTATTTGGATAGGCTAGGGCAGCACATTGCGAGCAAAGTTCCGCACGGGCTTTGTCAAAGCTGCAATCAGGCGGTATTTTACAAAATTAGACCGATTTGCCCCGGAAATTGGCACCAAATCATTGCCGTCTTGCCCACGGACCGCGACAATAGCGGTTCCAGCGCCAGTAGGTGGCGCCAACCCACGGAGTTTTTCCCCAATGATTTTGAATGTTCGTAATACACTCGCGCCCCTGGCATTGGTCGCAGTGATTCTTGCTTCGACTGCCTGCAAAGGTGGTTCTGGCGATGCAGATAAAGCAGGATCCAAAGATGCCGCCAAAACCGGACAAAATGAACCCGCCATCAAAGGCATCAAGGGGCTTGAGACTGAGCGTAAGCAAGTCAGCTACATGATCGGCATGGAAATGGGGCAGCAGCTCAAACCACTCAAAGACGAGCTCGATATCGATACCATGGTTGAAGCCTTGAAGACCGTGACCAAAGACGGCAAGCTTTTATTGACTGACGAGCAGGCGAAGAAAATTGGCCAGGCTTTCGGCGAACACATGATGGCAAAGCAGGCTGCCGAACGCGAACTGGCCATCAAGAAAAATCTGGATGAAGGCATCAAGTTTCTGGCCGAAAATAAAAAGAAGCCAAACGTTATTACCACCGAAAGTGGCTTGCAATATCAAATTTTGCGCCCGGGTAATGGTCCAAAACCAACCGGTAACGATATGGTGTTGGCACATTACAAAGGCACCTTTCTGGATGGCAAGGAATTCGATAATTCCTACAAACGTGGTCAACCGGCCGAATTTGCGCTCAATGGCGTAATCCCGGGCTGGACCGAAGGTTTGCAACTGATGAACAAAGGCAGCAAGTTCAAGTTCTGGATTCCATCCAGCCTGGCCTATGGTGCAGATGGCCAAGGCAATATGCCGCCAAATGCAACATTGGTATTTGAAGTCGAGCTTCAAGACGTAAAACCAGGTGCTGCCGAACCGCAACAAGCGCCTCAACAATAAGAAACACGGAACGTATCCAGGCGGCTCGCCGCCTGGATAACGGGAGATAGCATGCGCGTTACAATTTTTGGTACTGGTTATGTAGGCCTGGTTACCGGCACTTGTCTGGCCGAAGTGGGTAATCACGTGGTTTGTGTCGACGTTGACAAAGCCAAAGTGGAAGGCTTGAACAATGGCGTTATACCGATTTACGAACCGGGACTTGAGAGTCTGGTTTTGTCAAACCATGCCGCCAAACGAATTGAATTCACGACCGATGCCGCCAATGGCATTGAACACGGTGAAATTATTTTTATCGCAGTCGGTACACCGCCGGATGAAGACGGCAGTGCCGATTTGCGCCATGTATTGACGGTGGCGCAAACCATTGGCCAGCATTTGAACAAGCCGGCGGTTATCGTGAATAAATCGACCGTGCCTGTCGGCACCGCCGATAAGGTGAAAGCGGCGATTGCAGAACAACTACTGTTACGCAAATCGGATGTCGGTTTCGAAGTGGTTTCAAATCCGGAATTTTTGAAAGAAGGCGATGCCGTCAAAGATTGCATGCGCCCCGACCGTATCGTGATCGGCACCAACAGCACCAATGCACTTGAATTGATGAAGCGTTTATATGCTCCGTTCAATCGTAACCACGAGCGCATTGTCGCGATGGATGTGCGTTCGGCCGAGCTGACCAAATACGCCGCCAATGCCATGCTGGCGACAAAGATCAGTTTCATGAACGAGATGGCCAATATCGCCGAACGCGTTGGTGCCGATATTGAAATGGTGCGCCACGGTATTGGTTCTGACCCGCGTATCGGTTATTCGTTTATTTATCCCGGTGCAGGATATGGCGGTTCGTGTTTCCCGAAAGATGTGCAAGCCCTTGAACGCACTGCGAAACAATACGGCTATACTGCACAGATTCTTGAATCGGTTGAAGCGGTAAATCAAAGACAAAAATCAAAATTATTTGAATTGGTTTCGCGCCATTTCAATAATGATTTGAAAGGCAAGACGTTTGCGGTCTGGGGCCTTGCCTTCAAACCCAATACCGATGACATGCGTGAAGCTTCCAGCCGTACCTTGCTTGCCTTGTTGTGGGAAGCCGGTGCAAAAGCCCAGGTATTCGATCCGGAAGCCATGCATGAAACACAAAGAATTTTTGGTGACCGCAGCGACCTGGTGTATTCGGATTCACCGGCAAAGGCGCTTGAAAATGCCGATGCCTTGATTGTGGTGACAGAATGGAAAACATTCTGGAGCCCGGACTTCAAGAAGATAAAAGCGGCGTTGAAAACCCCCGCCATTTTCGATGGCCGTAATATTTATGATCCTCTGGAAGTAGAGGCTGCCGGTCTGGCGTATTACGGTATCGGCCGTGGCCGTACCATCAACAAACAGTGAGCATCTGATGCCCGTGCCTGATACCAATCTGGAATTCCAGTTCGACCGGCGTTTTGCCGACCTTGAAACTCGAGTCGCTTTTCAAGAGCAGGCATTGACCGAGATGAGTGATGCACTGGCGCAATCGCGTGCGGAATCGGCAAAAACCCATGAGCTGCTGGTGCGTGCCCTGGACGATTTGAAACAATTGCGCACCTTGCTGTATTCCGACCCATCGCACGAACCGCCGCCGCCGCACTACTGATGTATCAAGGTCCCATTACTAGCTGGTGGAGCAGAAACTGGAAATGGTTTTTGCCCACGCTTTGTGTGCTGGTACTGCTGGCGGTGCTGGGTTTCGTGGGCCTGGTTTTTTATGGCGTCAGCAGCATGATGAAATCATCGGATGCCTACCAGTTGGCCGTGGCGCAAGCACGTATGGATCCCGAGGTGGTATCGGCTCTTGGCGAGCCGATTGTCGAGGGATTTCTCGCATCCGGCAATATCAACACCAATGGCAGTTCCGGCAAAGCGGACCTGGCAATTCCCATCTCGGGCCCGAAGGGTGGGGCAACGATTTATTTGTCGGCTACCAAATCGGTCGGAAAATGGACTTTCAAAGATCTGGTAGTCGAAGTCGACAAGTCAAAAGACAGAATTGATCTTTTGCATGATGATAAAACCCATTAATCGATTCCATCGGAAACAATATATTCAATCATGAGCAATTCATTACGCGACCAGTTGCTGGGCCTGGGCTTTAAAACCGCGCCGAAGCCTGAAAAGAAAATAAAAGTTAAAGTGCCTGCCAAAGCCGACCAGAAACATCGGCACAATCACAAGCCGGCTCCTCCACAGGCGGCCAAACCGAAAACCTTTGTGAAGCCGGCGGCAAAATCGCAGGAAGAAATGGATTTGGCGAAAGCCTATGCGCTGCGCTCGGAAACGGAAAAGCAAGAGCGTATCGCTGCGGAAAAACGTAAACAGGAAGAAGCCCGGCAAAAGCGTGAACTCAAGCAGAAAGTGCAGGAGTTACTCAAAGACAAAGCCCGGAATATCGAATCTGCCGAGCATGTTCGTCATTTCGAATACAACGGAAAAATACGCCGTGTCTATGTAACGCCCGAACAGCTTGCCGATTTGAATAAAGGTGTGCTGGGGCTTGTGCAGCTTGATGGACGTTATTTAATCGTCGATGCCGAGCTTGCCGAACAAGTTAAGAATTTACTGCCGAGTATTGTGGCTCTGCTGATTGATCCTGATGCCCCGGCAGCCGATGACCCATACAGTGACCCGCTGTACCAGGTGCCCGACGATATCGTCTGGTAGGGTGGGCACTGCCCACCGATTACGGAAATCAAATATTTTGCGCGGGTGGGCAGTGCCCGCCCTACAGGATTTCGGTGTTTGCCAAATCCATCATTCGCTGCCCGATGGATTTGCGCGGACCCTTGGGTTGTTCACGGATCAAATGATAGGCGGTGTGCGGTTGCGGTGTCTGGAACAAATCATGAGGCGTAATGTTTTTTGTTTCGACGTCTGGTTTTAAATCGTAATTAATCGCATCGAAGCAATGCTGCACCATCGCCGAGCAATACAGCGCTCCTTCCCGGGCTAGCAGGTTTTCTTTTGCACGCAAACTGTTTCTACTCATCGCCATCAAGGTGCCGAGCAACTCGGCGAGAGAATAGGTTGAAAGGCCCGATAGTAAATTGAGTGCTTCGGTCAGCACGGCTTTGGATTGTTCCGTGCTGAGCCCGAAATCAATGACGGCCAGATTGGGGAATTCGCTTTCGTCAAAGTATTTCGACATGCGGTTTTCCTGAACGCCGAGTCGAATTTGTTTGTGGCGCAAATCCAGGTCGGACTCCAGAACCCAGAATTCGTCGTCGCTGCGGCGTTCGCTAAACAGGAAGGCGTGCGACCAGGGGCTGCGACGTCCATCTGCCGTCACTTGCCACTGCATTTTGCGAATGGCCTTGTTGATTAAATCATTGCCTCCACACAGGCCAATGCGGGCAGATCCCGCATGGGTTTCCAGAAACTCCCGGTTACTGATTTCCGGACGAATGGCGATATGGTTCATTTGCATCCCTGTTATTAAACGGCAAATTCACGGGTTTTCTGGATGAGAATATCAGCTACTTTATTGAAAGCACCGAATTGTTCTTCAAAATTAAAATTGTTGGCCGTCTGGATGCCGTGGCCGGATGCCGAGGAAAAATGCCATGTGGATCCGTAAGGATTAACTTCCAGGCAATACAATTTACCGGTATGGATATCGCGAATAATGTCCTGGCCCAAAAGCGGTATGTCCCTGAATGCGGTCAATGCCACTTGTCTGGCATAGGCAATAATTTCTTCGTCAATGACCAATTCGCCCTTGCCGTGCGCTGCGGTTGCCACCGGATTGTGACCACCCAGTTCATCGATACGGTTAGGGTCGGTAAGCAAATTTCCACAAGCAGTATTGGTGCTTTTGTGCATATAAATGGTTTCGCCAAAAAAAGTAAGTGCCCGGTAATTGACTGGTTGGGCCCCGGTATGGATAAATTTCTGGATAATGTGCGCTTCATCATTCAGGCAGTCTTTTTCGTAGCGAACGCGCCCTGTTTTTCTTATTTTTACATCATGCCCCTGGCGTCCTTCGTCCGGCTTCACGATGACATGGGAGCCCCAGTCTGCGGGGGCATACCTGATTCCCGGTTCGATTAATTTCCATTGAAGTGTCTGCAAGCCGCTTTTTTCAATCTGCCGATATTGCTCGGATTTAGTCATCGCCAAACCGTGCAGATATGTTCCGCGCCAAGGTTGAAACTTTCTGGTGTCATAAAATCCGACGTACAGAGTGGGCCGCGCCAGATAAAGCGCTTGTTTGAACGCCGCATGGTTGCGCTTCACGACGTGGGGAATAACGTCAGCGCACTTATCTCTTATCAAGTCCGCAATTTTCAGGAAATCCCCGATATCCGCCATTCGTTTTTCGGGAATTAAAATCAGATTTAGTTTTTTAGTTGGCATTCGAAGAAATTATATATCTTCCAATAAATCAATCGGGGTCGTAGTCAAGGTTGGATGCCAACCAGCGCTCCGCTTGCGCCAGGCTGACATTTTTCCGTTTGGCGTAGTCCACCACTTGTTCTCGCGATAAACGTCCAACGACGAAATATTGTGATCCCGGATGCGAGAAATAATAACCCGATACCGATGAAGCAGGGTACATGGCGTAGTTTTCGGTCAGCGACAGGCCAATATTCTTATTGGCATCCAGCAATTTAAACAGGATGCTCTTTTCACTATGTTCGGGGCAGGCAGGATAACCGGGCGCAGGGCGAATACCCCGATACTGTTCGCGAATCAACTCATCATTGCCCAGATTTTCATCGCTTGCATAAGCCCAGAGGTTTTTACGCACTTCACGGTGACACCATTCGGCGCATGCTTCGGCGAAACGATCGGCCAGTGCTTTGAGCATGATGGAACTGTAGTCATCGTATTGGGCTTCGAATTGTTTGATGTGTGGCTCGATGCCGATACCCGCATTGACGGCAAAGCCGCCGATGAAATCGGCAAGGCCGGAATCTTTCGGCGCAATGAAATCCGCGAGGCAAAAGTTTGCGCGCTCTTCGGGCTTTTCTGCCTGCTGCCTGAGGAAATGCAAAACATGGGTTTCGGATGTTTCCGGAATGGAAACTTCCACATCATCGCCAATGCTTTTGGCAGGCCAGAGGCCGCAGACGGCTTTCGCCTGCAGCCATTTTTCCGTCACTATTTTATCGAGCATTGCATTGGCATCGCGGAATAATTCGGTTGCCTGAACACCTACTATTTCGTCTTTCAATATCGCCGGGTAACGGCCAGCCAACTCCCAGGTCTGGAAAAAGGGTGTCCAGTCGAAAATTTCACGCAGCTCTGCCAAGGGGACGTTGTCGAAAACGGTGATGCCGGTTTTTCTTGGTACAACGGGAATACATTCCGACCAGCTACCATCGAATTTCTTGCGACGCGCACGTTCAAGCCCCATTAGCGGTTTGGCATCGCCCTTGTTGGCATGGCGCGCGCGTACATCGGCATAGTCGGCCTCAATTTGCGCCAATAATGGTACTCGCAGTTCTTCACTCATCAGTGACGTTGCAACACCAACGGCGCGCGAAGCATCTTTCACCCAAACTGCCGGCGATTTGTAGTGCGGTGCAATTTTCAATGCCGTATGGGCGCGGGAAGTCGTGGCGCCGCCGATCAAAAGCGGTCTGGTGAATCCTTGTCTTTGCATTTCCCTGGCGACATGGCTCATTTCCTCCAGCGATGGAGTAATCAAGCCGGACAAACCAATCAGATCGACATTTTCCGCTTTGGCGCGATCCAGGATGGTCTGTGTGGGGACCATCACGCCAAGATCAATCACTTCAAAATTGTTGCAAGCCAGAACAACACCGACGATATTCTTGCCGATATCATGAACATCGCCTTTGACCGTTGCCATTAGAACCTTGCCTTTACTCGTGCTGGCATCGCCGGAAGCGAGCTTTTCCGCTTCGATGTAGGGCAATAAGTGCGCGACGGCTTTCTTCATGACGCGAGCGGACTTGACGACCTGCGGCAGAAACATTTTGCCGGCGCCGAATAAATCGCCGACCACGTTCATGCCATCCATCAGCGGACCTTCGATAACATCCAGTGGCTTCTTCGATGCTTGCCTTGCCAGTTCGGTATCGGCTTCAATAAAGCTGTCGTTGCCGTGAACCAGCGCATGCTGCAGTCTTTCCTTGATCGGAAGTTCACGCCAGGCTTCGTCGCGCTTCTCATCGTTGTTTTTCTTGCTGCCTTTGCTGCGATCGGCAATGGCAATCAGGCGTTCGGTGGCTTCCTGATTGCGATTGAGTACAACATCTTCCACCGCTTCGCGCAGGTCGGCTGGCAGGTCGTCCATGATCGGCATGCCGCCCGCATTGACGATACCCATATCCATGCCATTTTTGATGGCGTGATACAAAAACACCGAATGGATGGCATCGCGCACCGTGTTATTGCCGCGGAAACTGAAGCTGACATTGGAAACGCCGCCGGAAACATGGCTCAAGGGGAAACGTTTTTTCAGCTCTTCCGTCGCAAGAATGAAGGCGCGCGCGTAATCGTTATGCTCTTCGATGCCGGTGGCAATCGCAAAAATATTCGGATCGAAAATAATATCTTCCGGCGCAAAGCCGGCTTGTTCGGTCAGCAATTTGTGGGCGCGTGAACAAATTTCGACTTTTCGCCCATAAGTATCCGCCTGGCCGGTTTCATCAAATGCCATCACCACGACGGCTGCACCGTAGCGCTGTACTTTTTTTGCCTGCTCGATGAAAGCCGCTTCACCTTCCTTCATCGAAATGGAATTGACGATGCCCTTGCCTTGTACGCATTTCAGGCCGGCTTCAATGACATTCCACTTGGAGCTGTCGATCATGATAGGCACGCGTGAAATATCGGGTTCAGCGGCAATCAGGTGCAGGAAACGTTTCATGGCGACTTCGGCATCAAGCATGCCTTCGTCCATGTTGATGTCGATAATCTGTGCGCCGTTTTCCACCTGCTGGCGCGCGACGACCAGTGCGTCATCATAACGACCTTCAAGTATCATTTTCTTGAACTGGGCTGAGCCGGTTACATTCGTGCGTTCGCCGACGTTAACGAAGTTTGTTTCAGGTGTGATAACGAATGGTTCAAGCCCGCATAAGCGCGTATAGGGCATGGGGTGGGGGATTTCGCGAGGCTTCAGATGCGATACTGCATCGCTGATCGCCTTGATATGTGCAGGCGTTGTACCGCAGCAACCACCAACGATATTCAACATGCCTGCTTCGGCAAACTCGCCGAGCACTTCGGCCATTTCTTCCGGGCCTTCATCATAGCCGCCGAAAGCATTCGGCAAGCCGGCATTCGGATGGCAGGAAATATAGGTCTCTGAAATCTGCGACAACACATCGATATGCGCCCGCAAATCTTTCGCGCCCAGAGCGCAATTCAGGCCGACGGAAATCGGCTTGCAGTGGCGGAGGGAATACCAGAAAGCTTCGGCAGTTTGGCCGGATAATGTGCGCCCGGATTGATCGGTGATCGTGCCCGAAATCATCACGGGCCAACGTGCACCGAGATCATCGAATACCGATTCGATGGCGAATGCCGCAGCTTTTGCGTTAAGGGTATCGAAGACCGTTTCGATCATGATGATGTCGCTGCCGCCATCGAGCAATGCCAATGTCGATTCGCGATAATTGCTGACCAGTTCATCGAAACTGATGTTGCGAAAGCCCGGGTCATTTACATCCGGGCTTAGCGATGCTGTGCGACTGGTCGGGCCAAGAATGCCGATGACGAAACGTGGCTTGTCCGGATTGGCAGCCTCGAATTCGGCGCAGACTTCTTTCGCCAGTTTTGCCGCTTCGTAATTCAGTTCGGTGACCAGATGTTCAAGCTGGTAATCCGCTTGCGATACGCGAGTGGAGTTGAACGTATTGGTCTCGATGAAGTCGGCACCTGCGGCCAGATACGCGGCGTGGATGTCACGAATGATTTTCGGCTGAGTCAGCGTCAGCAAATCATTATTGCCTTTCAAATCACTGTGGCATCCGCAATTCGCGCCATGCTGGTGACCTTCGGAATATTGCAGGCCATCGTTGCCATTTACGAAGCGCTCACCACGATAGGCCGCTTCATCCAGTTGATGCTGCTGAATCATGGTGCCCATGGCACCGTCGATAATTAAAATGCGATCGCGCAGCGCTTGCTCCAGCTGCTTTACGCGATCCGGGTGTTTCCAATTCATATTTTTCGTGCCAGCAGGGTCAATACTTCAAAATGCGGTGGACGTTTTTCGCGCGTGACAGCTTCGCAGACCAATACTTCCAGCCCGGCCTTGTCGGCAAACTTGCGTAATTCTTTTTCGCTGAACCCCAGATTGACATGGCCAAATGGAATGACAGCGGCGCGATGCTCGTGCTTTGCCAGACAGGCAAGTAGCAATCGGCCATTTTTCTTGAGCACACGGCCGGCTTCTGCTATGGCAAGTGCCGGCTTATCGGCATAAGTCAGTGCATGCATCATCAGGATCAGGTCAAAACGCGAATTATCGAAGGGAAGGTCCTGCATATCGCCTTCGATGACTTCGACGTGCGGCAATTTGCGGAGGCGCTCACTCGCGGCCATCACGACTTTGGCGCTGCTGTCGAGGCAAATATATTTTTTTGAATGTGGTGCCAACAATTCTGCAAGCACGCCGTCACCCGATGCGATGTCCAGTACTTCGCCCGGGGCCAGCAAAGGCAGGGCAGAGCGGGCCAGGGCTTCCCAGGTACGGCCTGGCGAGTAATGCCGTTCCATATCACCTGCAACCGAATCGGCCCAGTTTTGTTCGCCGGCACGCGAACCCAACACCTGGGGCAGACGCTCGGCATCCTGGCGCAGCAGCGGGTCATCGGTGGAATCACGCAGGGTTTCCCACAGACGTTTTTCGCCCGGATCGAGTTGGTCATCATTGAAGCGGTAATAGGCGGAAACACCGGCACGGCGATCAAGCACCAATTCGGCATCTTTCAATTTCGCCAGGTGGGTAGATACCCTTGGTTGCGCAAGACGGGTGATCGAAGCCAATTCGGCGACGGTAAGTTCTTCACGTTCAAGCAGCGCCAACAACCTGACCCGGGTAGGGTCGGCGAGCACGTGCAGGCAGGCTGACCAGGCTTCAAGATCCATTATATCTTTTCATCGCGATTTTAAGATAAAGCAGATTAGACGCGCTTTGCTGCTCGGTCAAGTGGATTTTTTACCCGGTCTCGACTAACGGTTCACATCACAAACGGCTACAATGGTCGAATGTATTAATCTAGCGAGGGTGCTGTGGATTTTAATTTCACCGAAGAACAACTGATGATTCAAGGCGTCGCACGTCGAATTGCCCAGGAAAAAATTGCTCCTAGCGCAGAACATTTCGACCGTACCGGTGAATTTCCTCTCGAAAATATCCAATTGCTTGGCGAAAACGGCTTGATGGGCATCGAAGTACCTACCGAATATGGTGGCGCGGGCATGGATCCCATCAGCTACGCATTGGCCATCATGGAAATTGCCGCAGGGGATTGCGCACATTCCACGATCATGTCGGTGAATAACTCGCTTTTCTGCAACGGTATTCTGAAATTCGGTACCGAAGCCCAGAAGCAACTTTATGTACGTGCCATTGCCGATGGTTCGGCAATCGGCGCATTTGCACTGACCGAGCCGCAATCGGGTTCAGATGCAACCGCAATGAAATGCCGCGCGGTGAAACAAGATAACGGCACCTATGTGATCAATGGCAAGAAAAGCTGGATCACTTCCGGTCCTGTCGCCAAGTATCTCGTATTATTCGCCATGACCGACCCGGGTAAAGGCGCGAAAGGCATTACCGCTTTTATGATCGATGCCGATAAAAAGGGCTTCTTCCGTGGCAAGACGGAACCGAAATTGGGTATCCGTGCATCGGCAACCTGCGAAATCGAATTCCAGGATTATGTGGCGCAACCTGAAGAAGTGCTGGGCGTGGAAGGCGAAGGTTTCAAGATTGCAATGGGCGTTTTGGATGCCGGCCGTATCGGTATCGCATCGCAGGCCGTTGGCCTGGCACGCGCCGCCTATGAAGCCAGCGTTGCCTATGTGAAAGAACGCAAAAGTTTCGGCCAGCAAATTGGCAGCTTTCAAATGATCCAGGCCAAAATTGCCGACATGAAATGTAAACTGGATGCGGCAACCATCCTGACCTTGCGTGCCGCCTGGGCCAAGGAACAAGCAGACAAAAACGGCGGGCGTTTCAGTACGGAAGCCTCGGTAGCGAAACTCACGGCATCGGAAAACGCCATGTGGATTACCCATCAGGCCGTGCAAATACACGGCGGTATGGGTTATTCGAAAGAAATGCCGCTGGAACGCTATTTCCGCGATGCGAAAATCACCGAAATTTATGAAGGTACCAGCGAAATCCAGCGCATGGTGATCGCACGAAACGAAACCGGCTTGAGGTAAACCCATGTCCCAGGCAAACACTGAATTATTGAACAAATTTTATTCTGCGTTTGCCGTGCTTGATGCGGAAACGATGGCCAGTTGCTATCACGAAAATGCCGAGTTTGACGACCCGGCATTTTCTTTGCGTGGTAAAAAAGAAGTGGTCGGCATGTGGACGATGTTATGTACGACCGTGAAAGAAAAAAGCCGCGCCGACTGGAAATTCGAATACTCGGGTGTTCTAGCCAATGATGATGAAGGTAAAGCCGATTGGGAGCCGCGTTATCGTTTCAGCGCTACAGGCCGCATGGTCCACAACATCGTGCATGCGCAAGTTCAATTCAAGGATGGCTTGATCATCAAGCATCACGATCATTTCAATTTCTGGCGCTGGTCACGGCAGGCGCTGGGGGTTCCCGGATATATTCTGGGCTGGTCTTCCTTCCTGAAGAAGAAAGTGCGTGCGCAAGCTGCGGCGAATCTGGCCAAATTCCTGAAGTAGGGTGGGCGCCGCCCACCGTTACAAACGTCTCGACAATACAGAGCATAGGTGGGCAGTGCCCGCCCTACTCGAGTTGTGCTTTCGCGTATTCGGCGTCGAGTTTTTCCATCGCGTCTTTGGGCTTGATTTTGCTGGCTTTCTCGATGGCATTGGCTGCGGCGTCTTCCTTTTTGTCACCGTAAAGCAGCATCAACATATTGCCGTGCTCCAGATGGGCAATCGGCGAGTCTGCAGTCAGCTTCAATGCCGATGCCATCAGTTTTTCGGCTTCCGAAGCTTTTGCACCGTAGGTCATGCCGCCGATCATGGCGCCAATTTTGTTGATAATTTCAGCATGGTAAAGCGCCAATGCCGTTTGCGCTTCGGCGTGCTTTGGCGATAGTTCCAAAGTGGCATCGAGCGCCTTGCGAACTTTGCTTGCGAGGCCAAGTTTGATGGCCTTTACGATACTGATACCCTGGCTGTAGCGCCCCATGGCGAATGCATAACGATAGTGGCTATTGGCTTCACCGGGTAATGCAGCGATAGCGGCTTCGGCAAGTTTTCCGGCTTGCTCAAATCGCTTGAGTTGTTCGTCTTCGTCATCCACCAAATAGGTGGTGTGAATTCCCATTGCCTTGCAGGCAACCGATGCACCGACCGGGCCTAGCGGCTCTGATAATTCAAATGCCTGTTGAAAATCGCCACGATGGTAAGCGGCCCATGCCTGCTGCAATTGGCTGGCCAAATCTTCGGCGCTAACGCCTTTCGGAGCCGATTTGCCGGCAGCTTTAATCAATGCTGCCGCACGTTTGTCATCCGGGTAGGGTTCGGTATCGCCGGCGTGCAAGGATGGCCAGGCTTTCTTTAATTTGTCACCGGAAAAATCGAATGCTTTTTGGTCGTGTGGAAATTTGGCCCAACCGGATTTTTTGCTCGCCATGATAGTTCTCCCGAAAGATGGACAAGCATGTCGCGAAGATGCGCGATGTGCAAGCTAGAGTAAATAATCAGGAAATGATCATCGCCGTCATTAATTCCATTTAGTGTGAAAACTCAAGCATTTAGCACAACACTGCAATCTAATTCTCCCGGCCATGCGGCCAATCATCTACACAACGAGGTGTTTTATGGCACGTACCAAGAAAGCTGCAAAAACTGTTCGCGCAACCGCGAAAAAAACCGAAGCCGGTTCGCGCGATTTGTTGTTGGCAGGCATTGGCGCAGTATCGCTGGGCCGCAAGAAAGCCATTTCGAGCTATGCAAACGCCCTTCAAAACGTGGTCGATTTCAGTACCTATTTGAATGACAGCGTAAAGAATGGCGAAAAGACCGCCAAGAAATTTCGCAAGCAAGCCGAAACCAAATTCAATGCATTGAACAAGCAGGCGCAAACCGAAGGCGCCAAGATTCAAAAGCAAATCAAAGCCAAAGTTGCTCCATTCCAGAAGCAAGTACTTGCTGTCGTCAATGAAGCCAAAGCCCAGGCCGAAACCCGTCTGGCCCCCGTACTTGCCAAGTTCGGCAAGAAAACGGCTGCCAAAACCAAGCGCGTTGTAGCCAGGAAGCCAGCGGCCAAGCGCGTTGCCAAACGTGTCGCGAAAACCACACGTCGTAAAGCAGCCTGATCAATTATCCGCTTTGAAAAAGACGCCCCGCTTGTCGGGGCGTTTCTTTATGTGGCGCAAATGTTCAGCGATGCACTTTTTGCGCTTTCGCGAATGCGGCAAGTTGCTCAGGTGTGGCTTCAGGCTGGTATTTTGCTTTCCATTCACTGAAAGCCTCACCGTAGATAATTTCGCGGGACTGGTCTCTGCTCATTTCTTCCCCCGCATCTTGCGCAGCTTCGCGATACCAGTCGGCCAGACAGTTGCGGCAAAAACCGGCCAGAATCATCAAATCAATATTCTGAACGTCCTTGCGACTATCCAGATGTGCCAACAGGCGGCGAAATGCGGCGGCTTCAAGCTCTGTGCGATTCATGTCGATAACTCTATGGCGGGTTTGGGTGTGCATCGGGGATAATGCACCCTGATTTTAGGCTGGATTGACGATGACTGCCCGAATTTTGGATGGCAAGGGAATTGCCGATACCCTGTTGGACGAATTGGCCGCGCGAGTGGAAGTGCGCGTTGCCAGTGGAAAGTCGCGCCCCGGATTGGCTGTCGTACTGGTCGGCGAAGACCCGGCGTCCGCAGTATATGTACGCAATAAACGTAAAGCCTGCAAAAAAGTGGGGATCAAGGCATACGATTATGATCTGCCGGCCGACACTTCCGATGAAAACATTGGCCAATTGATTGACCAATTGAATGCGGACCCTAAAATCCATGGCATCTTGTTGCAGCTGCCCTTGCCCGGAAATCGCGACGGCAGCAAGCTCATCCATCGTATCGATCCTCGAAAAGACGTCGATGGTTTTCATCCGGAAAACGTTGGGCATCTGGTTTTGCGGCAATTCGGACTGCGGCCTTGCACGCCGCGCGGCATCACCACCTTGCTGGCATTTACCGATAAACCCGTCCGCGGCGCGACGGCGACTATCGTGGGGGTGAGTAACCACGTGGGTCGCCCGATGGCGCTGGAATTGCTGATAGCAGGTTGCACAACGATCAGCTGTCACAAATTCACACCGAAAGACGTTCTAGAGAATCAAGTAAGGCAAGCCGATATTCTGGTAGTGGCTGTCGGCAAACCGGGCTTGATTCCCGGCGAATGGGTCAAGCCGGGCGCGGTGGTCATCGATGTCGGAATCAATCGCATGGACGACGGTCGTTTGGTTGGAGATGTCGGCTTTGAAGCGGCATTTGAACGCGCCAGCTGGATTACGCCGGTGCCAGGTGGCGTCGGCCCGATGACGGTGGCAACGCTGATGCAAAACACGCTGGAAGCTGCCGAATCGGCGGACTGATGGTTGGCAGGTAAAGATTTGTTTCGTCACACTGGTTTGTCATCTTGTTATGTGAGACTTGGCGCATGAAAAAATCCGTATTGGTGTTGCTGGTTACCTTGGGCATTAGCAGTTGTGCCTCGATTGTCGGCAAGGCAACCGATTCATTCGCCAAGAATTTGGGGGATGCCGTACTTAATAGCGAAGATCCGGCAACAATACGCGATGCATTGCCGGCTTATTTGTTATTGCTGGACGCTCTTATCGCCGGACAAAAACCGGGCGATAAATCAAATGCCGGCGTCTTGCTTGCGGCGTCGCAGTTGAACGGCGCCTATGCCGGCAACTTTACACAAGGCGATGCTATTCGGGCGCAACGCCTGTCGAAGAAATCACTCGATTACGCAAAAGCCGCCGTGTGTCTCGGCGATGCCGAATTATGTTTGTCGATGGACAAGGATATCGATACTTTCATCGCCGTTGTAAATCGCGACACCAATACCGACCTGCTGTATTCGCTGGCATCAAGCTGGGCCGGTTTTTTGCAGAGCAATAGCGAGGATTGGGGTGCCATTGCCGATTTACCGAAGGTGGAGGCTTTGTTGATGCGCGTTGTTGCGTTGAATCCCGGGCATGAACGCGGCCTGCCTTATGTCTATCTGGGCGTAATCAATTCGCTTCGTCCCGAAGCATTGGGTGGCAAGCCTGAAGTTGGGCGTGCCTATTTTGAAAAAGCCATCAGTATTTCCGAGGGCAAGAACCTTTACGCCAAAACCGCTCTTGCCCAGTATTACGCTCGTCTGGTGTTCAATCAGGAACTGCATGACCAGATTTTGAATGAAGTCATTAACGCAAACCCGAAGGCCAACGGTTACACTCTTATCAACACTTTGGCGCAAGATCAGGCCAAACAACTTCTTGCAAGTAGCAAAGATTATTTTTGAGGGATTATGAAACGATTTTTAGCCTTCGTATTCGCTTTATGTTTTATTGGCCAGGTTCAGGCCCAGCAAACAATTAAAATTGCGACATTGGCGCCGGATGGTTCTTCATGGATGAAAGAACTGCGTATCGCGGCGAAAGAAGTTGAAACCACGACACAAGGTCGCGTGCTGATAAAGTTTTATCCCGGTGGCGTCATGGGCCCGGATGCCGTTGTTATTCGCAAAATCCGCCTGGGTCAATTGCAGGGCGGGGTGCTTACCTCCAGTGAATTGGCTGCGGTATATCCCGATGCTCCGATTTACAGCATGCCATTTCTGTTCGATAACTGGGCACAGGTAGATAAAGCCCGCGTACAGATCGATCCTCTGCTGGCAAAGGGATTTGAAGCCAAGGGCTACAAAATGTTGGGCGCATCCGGCATTGGCTTCGCCTACATGATGGGCACAAAACCCATTCGTACGCGTGCCGAAATGAATTCGATAAAACTGTGGATTCCACAAAACGACGTGATTGCCGATCGCGTTTTCAAGCTTGGCAATATCACGCCAATTCCATTGCCGTTGGGCGATGTGTTTACCAGTCTGCAGACTGGCCTGGTCGATACTGTTGCCAATACGCCAAGCGGTGCCGTTGCCCTGCAATGGCATGGCAAGGTGCGCAGCATGGTCGATTTGCCCATGAGCTTTGTGGTCGGTTTTCTGGTCTTGGATATGAAGGCCTATCAAAAATTGAGTCCTGCCGATCAGGCGGTCGTGAGCCAGATATTTGGTTCGGCAGCCAAACGCATGGATGCCAACATCAAGCGCGATGATGCGGCTGCATTGGAAGCCATGAAAAAACAGGGCCTGGTCATTACCAAATTTGATGCTGCCGAAAATGCACGCTGGCGTGCCATCGGCGCCCAGGTGACCTCGCAAATGGAAAAAGAAAGGCTGATCTCAAGCGAAATGTTGAGTGCTGTACGCAAGGCTGCTGCAGGGGCTAAATAAGTGTTGGAAAAAGCCCAGCAGTTTTTACATCGATTTGAAACTTATTTACTAGCAGCGCTTTTAACAGCGCTGCTTTTGATGTCGGTTACACAAATTGTATTGCGGGTATTTTTCGATACCGGTTTTATCTGGGCCGAACCGGTTAGCCGGCAAGGTGTTTTATGGCTTGCCTTGCTTGGCGCGCTGAGTGCAACGCGCGAGAAAAAACACATCGCCATCGATGCCTTGCCCAGATTACTGCCCCCCAAAGCGCATCAAGCTGTCTGGACAATCACTCAACTGGCCGCCGCCGGCATCAGCGCTGCGTTGGCCTGGTATGGCTGGGGCATGGTGCAGCTGGAACGAGAAGCGCCCGGTGTTTTCGTTGCCGATATTCCTAGCTGGTGGCCAATGTGTGCCTTCGTTGCCGGCTTCGGCTTGATCAGCTTGAGATTTGTGTTCGCGGCATTCAGTAAGCCTGCGGAGCCCAATTTATGATTTGGGCTTTGTTGCTTATTCTTGTTTTTGCCGCATTCGGCATGCCTTTGTTCGCGGTAATCGCTGCGGTCGCTTTTGCAGGTTTCTACTTTGGCGGCGCCGATTTGATTGTCGTAGCCATCAATTATTACCAGCTTGGCGATATGTCGGGCCTGATTGCGATTCCTTTGTTCACGTTGGCAGGTTATTTGCTGGGCGAGGGCGGGGCACCCAAACGTCTGGTACGTTTGTCGAACGCCTTGTTGGGCTGGATGCCAGGTGGTCTTGCCATCGTCGCGGTAGTGGCATGTGCATTTTTCACGGCTTTTACCGGCGCTTCGGGCATGACGATTGTTGCCGTCGGGGCCTTGTTATACCCGGCCTTGCGTCAGGCTGGGTACGCTGAAAACTACAGCCTTGGGCTGGTGACTTCATCGGGTAGCCTGGGATTATTGTTTGCGCCTTCCCTGCCTTTGATTTTGTACGGTTTCGTTGCCGGCCAACTGGGCACCACACCCGGCGTCACAATGAAAGATTTGTTCCTGGCCGGTATTTTGCCGGGAATCCTCATGCTGTTAATCCTTGCCGTACACGCCATGTGGGTCACACGCGGGCAGGCTCGAACAACCAGAAGTTTCGATGCAAAAGAACTTTGGGCAGCGCTGAAAGATACCGGCTGGGAGTTGCCTTTGCCGATTCTGGTTCTGGGGGGAATATATTCCGGTAAGTTCGCAGCCAGCGAAGCTGCAGCTGTGACGGCACTTTATATTTTAGTCGTAACTGTATTGATTAAAAAGGAAATTAGCTTTAAAAAACTGCCCGATATCATGGCCGAATCCATGCGGTTGGTCGGTGCCATTTTGGTCATTTTAGGTGCGGCTTTGGCTTTTTCGGGCTGGTTGATCGACGAGCAGGTTCCGGACCAGCTATTCGAATTCATGAAGCAGCATGTGCATTCGGGCTGGGTATTTCTGGCATTGCTCAACATTCTGTTGTTGATTGTGGGCATGTTGATCGACATTTTTTCCGCGATTGTCATCCTGACGCCGCTTTTAGTACCTGTAGCGATGCAATACGGAATCCACCCGGTGCATTTCGGCATCATTATGCTGGCCAATATGCAGATCGGTTATTTCACACCGCCGGTCGGCATGGACTTATTTATCGCCTCGTATCGCTTCAATAAGCCGTTTCTGACGCTGGTTCGCTCCTGCATTCCGTTTTTCTTCCTCATGGCAATGGCCGTGCTTTTGATTACCTGGATTCCGGAATTAAGTTTGGCTTTTCTGTAGGGGAGCTGCTTGCTGCGCCTTGTGTCAGATTGCCGCAAAGTTCGGGCGCAGCAAGCACGCGCCCCTACGGTTAGGGTATAATTTCTCGCTTCCCAAGCTCGAGAGCCGCACCATGCTGCGTATTCAGGCCGAAGCCTTAACTTTTGACGATGTCTCGCTGGTCCCAGCCCATTCCATCATCTTGCCCAAAGACGTTAGCCTTTCCACTCAGCTAACTCGAAATATCACTCTGAACCTGCCGATTGTCTCGGCCGCCATGGATACCGTTACCGAAGCACGCCTGGCCATTGCAATGGCACAGCTTGGCGGTATCGGCATTCTGCATAAAAACATGAGCCTTCAGGAACAGGCGGCACACGTTGCCAAGGTCAAAAATTTCGAAGCCGGTGTTATTCGCGAACCGTTTACCGTCGGCCCAGAGACCACCATCGGCGAGGTGTTGAAACTGACACGCGCCAGAAATATTTCCGGTGTTCCGGTAGTAGATGGCGGCTTGCTGGTTGGCATTGTCACCGGCCGCGATATGCGCTTCGAAAAGAAACTTGATGATCCGGTTCGTCACATCATGACCAAGAAAGAGCGTCTGGTCACGGTGAAAGAGGGCGCCAGTGAAGAAGAAGTGATCGCACTGCTGCATAAGCATCGCATCGAAAAAGTATTGGTCGTCAATGACGCTTTCCAATTGCGTGGTTTGATTACCGTCAAGGATATTCAGAAGGCCCGCGACAACCCCAATGCGGCCAAAGATAAAGAAGAGCAGCTGCTTGTCGGTGCTGCGGTTGGTGTTGGCGGAGATACCGAAGCCCGCGTTGAAGCGCTGATTGCTGCCGGCGTCGATGTCATCGTGGTGGACACCGCGCACGGCCATTCGCAAGGTGTGCTCGATCGCGTTGCTTGGGTGAAAAAGAATTTCCCGGAAGTGGATGTAATCGGCGGCAATATTGTCACCGGCGATGCCGCACTTGCATTGATGGATTGTGGTGCCGATGCCGTAAAAGTTGGTGTGGGTCCCGGCTCGATCTGTACCACGCGTATCGTGGCTGGCGTGGGCGTGCCGCAAATCACGGCTGTGGGTATGGTGGCGGATGTGCTCAAAGGCAAAATCCCCCTGATCGCCGATGGCGGTATCCGCTATTCCGGCGATATTGCAAAAGCATTAGTGGCCGGGGCGAGCACCATCATGATTGGCGGCTTGTTCGCAGGTACCGAAGAAGCTCCAGGCGAGATTGAACTGTTCCAGGGCCGCAGTTACAAGAGTTATCGCGGTATGGGTAGTCTCGGCGCGATGGAAATGGGCAGCAAAGACCGTTATTTCCAGGACGCCAGCGACGCCGACAAATTGGTACCCGAGGGTATCGAAGGCCGCGTGCCTTACCGCGGTTTGCTCGGCAATATCGTGCATCAACTCGCCGGTGGTGTTCGCGCTTCGATGGGCTATGTCGGTTGCGCGACGATTGAAGAAATGCGCACACGGCCGAAATTCGTCCGCGTTACTTCAGCCGGTACGCGCGAAAGTCATGTACACGATGTGCAAATTACCAAAGAGCCGCCGAATTACCGGATGGGCTGATTCAAGCAAATCAGTCGTCGGCCATGTACGGCATGCGGTTGATCATCAAAGCTTACTTTTCTTTCCGCTCACCACTAACGAAATGACCGATCAGCGAAAATGACCAATATCCACAACGACAAAATCCTGATCCTCGATTTCGGTGCCCAGTACACGCAATTAATTGCGCGTCGCATTCGTGAATTCGGTGTCTATTGTGAAATCTGGGCATGGGATCATGATCCGGCTGAAATCGCGAAATTCGCACCCAAAGGAATCATTCTTTCAGGCGGCCCGGAATCCACGGTCGAAGAAAACTCGCCGCGCGCCCCGCAGGAAGTATTCGATAGCGGTCTGCCAATTCTGGGGATTTGCTACGGCATGCAAACCATGGCGATGCAGCTTGGTGGCCAGGTTGAGGCAGGGCATCACCGCGAATTTGGCTATGCCGAAGTGGAAGTGACGGCACAATGCGCATTGCTGGATGATTTGAAAGACTACGCCGGCTCTCCGCCGCGCCTGGATGTGTGGATGAGCCACGGCGATCGCGTTACGCAAATCCCGGAAGGTTTCGAGATCACTGCGCGCACCAGTAATGTTCCCATCATCGGTATGAGCGACGAAAAACGCCGCTGGTATGGCGTGCAATTCCATCCGGAAGTGACGCACACGAAATCCGGCGAAGCAATGTTGCGCCGTTTTGCCGTCGATATTTGTGGCTGTCAGACTTTGTGGACGGCTGCCAACATCATTGATGACCAAATCGAGCGCGTGCGTGCGCAAGTGGGCAATGACAATGTGCTGCTGGGCTTGTCGGGCGGTGTCGATTCCTCCGTCGTGGCAGCCTTGTTGCATAAAGCCCTGGGGGATCGTCTGACCTGCGTGTTTGTCGATACCGGCTTGCTGCGTTATCAGGAAGGCGACCAGGTAATGGCCATGATGGCGCAAAACATGGGCGTCAAAGTCATTCGCGTAAACGCCAGTGAACGTTATTTCTCGGCATTGAAAGGCGTGAGCGAACCCGAAGCCAAACGTAAAATTATCGGCAAATTGTTCATCGAAATCTTTGATGAAGAATCAGCCAAACTCGAAAACGTAAAATGGCTGGCGCAAGGCACCATTTACCCCGATGTTATCGAGTCCGCCGGAAGTAAAACCGGTAAGGCCCACGTTATCAAAAGCCATCACAATGTCGGCGGTTTGCCCGATTACATGAAGCTGGGGCTGGTTGAACCATTGCGCGAGCTGTTCAAGGACGAAGTGCGTCGAATCGGCGTCGAATTAGGTCTGCCAAAAGACATGGTGTATCGCCATCCTTTCCCTGGCCCGGGTCTGGGCGTTCGCATCCTTGGCGAAGTAAAACCCGAGTACGCCGAACTGCTTGCAAAAGCCGATGCCATTTTCATGGAAGAACTCAGAAATTCAGGTTGGTACGATAAAACCAGTCAGGCATTCGCCGTGTTTTTACCGGTGAAATCGGTCGGCGTGGTGGGCGATGCGCGTGCGTACGAATGGGTTATTGCGCTGCGTGCGGTCGAGACCGTGGATTTCATGACCGCGCATTGGGCACATCTGCCTTACGAACTTTTGGGCACCGTATCAAATAGAATAATCAATGAGTTACGCGGTATTTCTCGTGTAGTTTATGATATCAGTGGCAAGCCCCCTGCGACTATTGAGTGGGAGTGATGGCAGCAAGCGATCAAGACTGGATGCTTCGCGCACTCGAGCTCGCTGACCGGGCCGAGCGCGAAGACGACGAGATTCCAGTCGGTGCCTTGATAGTCGATGAAGCTGGTGAATTGATAGCCGAAGCCTGGAACCGCAATATCAAACAGCATGATCCAAGCGCCCATGCCGAAATTATTGCCATGCGTCTGGCGGGTGAAAAAATAAAAAATCACCGGCTACTTGGCTGCACCTTGTATGTAACATTGGAGCCATGCGCCATGTGCGCAATGGCAATGATTCACGCCCGAATCAAAAAAGTAGTGTTTGGTGCTTTTGATCCCAAAACCGGTGCTGCCGGTTCGGTATTCGATTTGCTGCAAGACCCGCGACACAATCATCGCATCGAGGTGCAAAGTGGCGTGATGGCGGAAGTTGCCGGCAAAAAACTATCGGATTACTTCAGGGCCAAGCGTCAACGCAGTTAACGCATCTCTTCCTTGATTTCCTCATCGAAGCTTTTTACGGCGGCAGACACTTCCCGTCCCAGATAAAAGACGGCACCTAATAAAAAGCACATTCCAATCAGGCCAAAAATGGTCGGCAGGATGGCGAATTTATTACCACTCAAGGCATCAACCGCCAATGCCAGGCTGGTGCCGATAAAGGAACCCAGAGCGCAATACAAATAGAGGCAGGCCCGCAAAATATAAGTACTGCGTTTGCGGTGGCGCAGAATTTGCTGTTCGCGTTCCGGTTGATCGCGCGCTCCTTGCTTCCAGTTGGCCAACAAAACACGCAATCGATCGACAACTCGCGCCAGGCGATTATTGGCCGACATCAAAAGCGATCCCGTGGCTGCCATCAATATGGCAGGTGCCAGCAAGGCTGTCAGAATGTTGTAATGCTCGTTCAAAGTAATGCCTGCACACGGTAATTGTCTGAATTTGTTACAGTAAAACATACTCAAGAGAAAATCATAATGACCCAAGACGACATCAGCCAAAGACTTATCTGGATTGATCTGGAAATGACCGGACTGGATCCCGATTCCGATGCCATTATCGAAATTGCTACATTAATTACCGATAAGGATCTCAATATTCTTGCCGAAGGCCCCGAGCTTGCCATTCACCACCCATTGGAACGCTTGCAGGCGATGGACGATTGGAATCGCAATACACATCAGCGCTCAGGTCTTTGGCAGCGCGTACTTGATAGCGAAATCAGTGCGGCGCAAGCAGAAGTCATCACCATCGAATTTCTATCGAAATGGGTAGGGGTGAATAAATCGCCGATTTGCGGAAATTCCATTTGCCAGGACCGGCGCTTTTTGGTGCGAGGCATGCCGAGGCTTGAGCGCTATTTCCATTACCGGAATCTTGATGTTTCCACATTGAAGGAACTCGGTCGCCGCTGGTCCCCCAATTTACTGGAAGGGTTTGTCAAAACGGGCGCCCATACGGCCTTGTCCGACATACGTGAATCGGTAAAAGAACTCGCCTATTACCGCCAATACATGGGTAAACTTGGCGGGCAGCAATAATCGCGTAAAGCAGGGGATTTACATGTTGAAAGTCAGGATGGTTCTCTGGATTTTGCTGTTGGCCATTTCTAGCCCAATCTTTGCACTCGATCAAAAACCCCTGGCTTCCTATTCGCGCGAAGCCTGGACCACCCGCGATGGTCTGCCGCATAACCAGGTCAATTCCATTGCGCAAACACAGGAAGGTTATCTGTGGTTCGCCACCTGGGAAGGTCTTGTCCGTTATAACGGTCAGGATTTTCGAATCCTCACACCGCAAGTGATACCGGCACTGCAAGACCATGGCATCCGCAACGTATCGGTCGGTAAAAGCGGGCGTTTGATTGTCTCTACCTCGCGTGGCGGCATTTCTGTTTTGTATAAGGATTTGTGGCAAACCTACGGCGAAGCCCAGGGCCTGGCCCAGAATGAAACCATGGCTTCCATCGAAGACAGCGCCGGCAATATCTGGGTCGCGCATGAAAGCAAAGGTATTTCGCGTATCGATAAAGCCGGCAAGGTCACTTTGTTCGGCAAAGCCAATGGCCTGCCTTCGGAAAAAATGTATTCGCTATATGAAGACGCCAATAAAATCATATGGGCCGGCACTGATCACGGCATGGTCAGGATTGAAAACAACCGCATCCAGTCTTTTGGTGTAAACGAAGGTTTGCCGATCGGAGCGGTTTACGCCATGTTGTCGGCGCCGGAAGGCGGTTTATATATCGGCACCCATCATGGTTTGTATTTGGGCCGTAACGGCAAATTCAAGAAAATCAAAGACGATTTCCCGGACGAAGCCGTCATCAGTTTCACTCTGGATTCCGAGCAAAACCTGTGGATGGGCACAGTCAACAAAGGGATTTTGCGTTACGGTCGCCGCGGCCTGGAAAGCCTGGATGCAAAGGCAGGGCTGCCGAATAATCGCGTATCGTCCTTGTTCAATGATCGCGAAGGCAATGTATGGTCTGGCACCAATGCCGGCCTCGTGCGATTTGCCGATACGCCATTTGTCACTTATGACAGCTACCAGGGGCTTTCCGACAATTACGTTCGTGCCCTGGCGCAATTACCTGATGGCAGCATGTTGTTTGGTACCGCACGCGGTTTGAACCGTTTGAAAGATGAAAAGATTACGGCCGTTAGCGGCGATGAAAGATTAAGCAACGATGCCATTTTGAGCCTTGAACCTGCCAAAGACGGGAGCGTCTGGGTCGGCATGTATTCAACCGGCTTGCTGAACTGGAAGAACGGCGTTGTCAGTCAGGCGCAACTATCGACCAGTGCCATATACGGTATGCAGGTGCGTGCCTTGCTCGAAGATTCTTCCGGAGATTTGTGGATAGGCAGCTCGCAGGGATTGTTCAGAAAACGCGGTAACGAATTCAAAAAGTTTGGTCAGGAAAACGGTTTGCCGCGCGATTTCGTGATGAGCCTGCATCAAGCCAGAGACGGACGTATCTGGGTGGGTACGGCGAATGGTCTGGGTTACGTCGATCCCAAGACGGAGAAAGTCGGCGCTATCGATATTTCCGGCTATCTTTCTTCGCAGGACGTATTCGGTTTTCATGAAGATGCCGATGGCACGATGTGGGTTGCCACCGATCGCGCCGTGCTTAGAATACGCAAAGGTAAAATTGCGGCCATCGGAACCAAGAACGGCATTCCGGTCGCTACCATTTTCCAGATTGTGGCCGACACTTACGGCAATTTCTGGCTGACATCGAACCGCGGCGTGATTTATCTCAAACGCGACGAGATGGAATCGGTTGCCGACGGAAAATCCGAACGCGTCAACGCGATCAGTTTTGCAGAAGCCGATGGTATGGCTAGCGCACAATGTAATGGCGGGGCAGGCCCAGCCGCGTTGCGTGCAAAAGATGGAAGTATCTGGGTTGCCACGGCCAAGGGTGTTTCGGTCGTGCAGCCCGATGAGCTGGCACGCTATCAATTGGCGCCACCGCCGGTTGTGATTGAAAACGTGATGGTGAACGATCAAATTGCCGATCCCGATGGCGATTTGGTGTTGCCTGCCGACACGCGCAAGCTGGAAATGGCCTACGTCAGTTTGAGCTACCGCACACCGGAACAAATTCGCTATCGCTATCGCCTTGAAGGCTTTGACGATGAGTGGATCGAGCGCGAACAATTGCGCAACGTGCAGTTCACCAATTTGCCGCCTGGTCGTTACACGTTCAAAGTCAGTGCCGCGCAACGCGGCGGCCCGTGGAGCCCGGAAAGCGCCAGTCTGAAATTCGAAATCAAGCCGAAACTTTATCAACGCGCCTGGTTTATTCCATTAACCGGTTTTTTACTGGCGCTATTTCTTTATGCGCTTTACCGGGCGCGTGTCCGCCAACTCGAAGCGCGTGAACTCGAACTCAGCGGCATCGTGGATGATCGTACGCGCGCCCTTAGCGCCAAGAACATCGAACTGGAAACCCTGAATCTGCGCATTAGCCAGCAATCTGAAGCTTTCGAACAGCAAGCCCGCACCGATTCCCTGACCGGCTTGCCCAATCGTCGCAGCATGGATGAAAAATTGCAGGAGGCTTTCAGGGTAGCAGTTTCCAGTGAAAAACCTTTGTGCTTTGGTTTGCTCGATGTCGATCATTTCAAACAAGTCAACGATGGTTATTCCCATGATGTTGGCGATCAGGCACTGAAGGTGATTGCCGAAACCATGCTGCGCATCATGGGCGAGGAACATTTCGGCCGTTGGCGCGGCAGTGATTTGACGGCACGCTGGGGCGGTGAAGAATTTGCCTTGCTATTCCCCGATCAAGATCTGGATAGTGCCCGTCTCAAATGCGAAAAAATCCGCCTGGCCATTCAAGCCATCGATTGCAATAATTTTGCACCCGGATTGAAACTTGCCGTGAGCATCGGCATCAGCGAACGCACCGGGCTTTCACACCATGAAAAGCTGGCGTCGAAAGCGGATGTGAAACTTTATGAAGCCAAACGTGGTGGCAGAAATCAGGTAGTGGGTTGACTCTGTACAAGAGAGTCAACCAGTAAAATTCAATTCGTACTGTCGGCTACTACGACATCGGAGCTACCATGATGATGAATATGCGTATGCTGCTGCGGGTGCGCAGTCTTGAAACCTTTTTCACCTAGCTGCAACCAGGACTGTTCAAGTAAATACGCCCTCAGCGAGCCAAGATCAGTAGCTGTCAGCCAAACGCGTAATTGCAGTTCAACATGATTATCGGCTAACTGGGCAACCACGACATCGGGTGGCGGCTCTGATAAAACCTGCGCATGGCTTTGGGCGATTTCCAGCAAGGTTTTTCTTGCCAGCGCCATATCGTCGCTGTAGCTGATCTTGATCGATAGATCCAGACGGCGAACACCACGCACGGTGAAATTGATAATCGGAGCGGCGGTAATCTGGCTGTTTGGCAGGATTATTTGCCGATTATCCTGTGTGTGCAGGAAAGTCTGGAAAATGCGCACGCTATCGACAATCCCTTCGTTGCCGGCAACCTGTACATAATCGCCGCTATGAAAAGGGCGCAGTACGATCAACATGACGCCAGAGGCGATATTGGAAAGCGAGTCTTTCATCGCCAGGCCAATCGCCAGGCCTGCGGTACCGAGTACGGCTAATAAGGAAGTGGTTGGTACGCCGGCAAAATCCAGTGCTGCAATGCAAACCACAATAATGCAAATGGCGTAAACCAGATTGCGCAGAAAACTGCGCAAAATGATTTCAACATCGAAACGTTGCAGCACTCTTTCCAATGCACGCGCGACCCAGCGCGCCAACCAGATACCGATAACGGCAATTCCAATCGCTATCAAGCCACGCACGAGCCATTGATGATGGCCAAGTTCGACTAATGCATCGTCAAGTCTTTGCATGTGGTGCTCAGGAGGCTTTCAGTTTGGCCAAACGTAACCAGGTGTCCACCACTGTGTCGGGATTTAGCGATACTGATTCGATACCTTGCTGCATCAACCAGTCGGCCAAATCAGGGTGGTCGCTTGGGCCCTGGCCGCAGATACCGATGTATTTGCCTTTGGCGCGGGCGGCACTGATGGCCATCGACAGCAGTTTTTTCACGGCCGGATTACGTTCGTCGAACAAATGCGCGACGATGGCCGAATCGCGGTCGAGGCCGAGCGTCAATTGCGTCAAATCGTTGGAGCCAATCGAGAAGCCGTCGAAAATTTCCAGGAATTCATCGGCAAGCAGGGCATTGGATGGCAGCTCGCACATCATGATGATTTTCAAACCGTTTTCGCCGCGACGCAGACCATTTTTCGCCAGTACTTCGATGACTTTCTCGCCTTCTTCCAGTGTGCGAACAAAGGGAATCATGACCCAGGCATTGCTCAGGCCCATGGTGTCGCGAACGCGCTTGAAAGCTTCGCATTCCATCGCGAAGCATTCGGCAAAACTCGGATCGACATAGCGTGAAGCACCACGGAAACCGATCATCGGGTTTTCTTCGTGCGGCTCGTAATTTTTACCGCCGATCAAATTGGCATATTCATTGGATTTGAAATCCGACAAACGCACAATGACCGGATTAGGCGCGAACGCAGCCGTAATGGTTGCAATACCTTCAGCTAAACGATCAACGTAAAACGCGCGCGGGTTTGCATAACCGGCCATTTTCTCCTTGATGCGTGCTTTGGTGGCAGCGTCTTGTTTGTCGAATTCCAGCAATGCCTTCGGATGCACGCCGATATTGCTGTTGATGATCATTTCCAGGCGTGCCAGGCCGACACCGGCATTTGGCAGCATGGCGAAATCGAATGCCCGTTCCGGATTGGCCACATTCATCATGATTTTCATCGGGGCAGGCGGCATTTGTGCCAAATCTGTCGTGATGCGTTCAAACGCCAACGAGCCGTCGTAAATAAAACCAGTATCGCCCTGTGCGCACGAAACGGTGACAGTTTGGCCGTCGCTGATTTTTTCTACCGCATCACCAGTACCGACGACCGCCGGAACGCCTAGTTCACGAGCAATGATGGCGGCATGACAGGTGCGGCCGCCGCGATTGGTCACGATTGCCGATGCACGCTTCATGACAGGTTCCCAATCAGGGTCGGTCATGTCGGCGACCAGGACGTCGCCAGGTTGTACTCGATTCATGTCCGCCAGCGAACGGACGACGCGGGCGATGCCCGAGCCGATCTTGTGGCCGATGGAGCGGCCCTCGCAAACGACCTTGCCGTTTTCGTTGAGTGTGTAGCGCTCGATCTGCGTTGCCTTGCCACGGGACTTTACGGTTTCAGGGCGAGCCTGCACGATATAAATCTTGCCCGTGTTGCCATCCTTCGCCCATTCAATATCCATCGGGCGGCCATAATGTTTTTCGATTACCAGCGATTGCCTTGATAGCTCTTCGACGTCTGCATCACTGATCGAGAATTTACCTTGCAATTCGAGTGGAGTCGGCTCGGTACGGACGCGTTCGCCGGGAATATCGGAATACACCATGCGAATCTGTTTGGAGCCCAGCGTGCGACGAAGGATGGCTGGCTTGCCCGTGTTGAGGCTTGGCTTGTAGGCATAAAACTCATCCGGATTGACCGCGCCCTGGACCACCATTTCGCCCAAGCCATAACTTGAAGTCACGAAAACCACATCGCGGAAACCCGATTCCGTATCGAGCGTAAACAGCACGCCGGATGCACCGATATCGGAACGAATCATCAATTGGATACCGGCCGACAAAAACACATCTTCATGTTTGAATCCGTGATGCACGCGGTAGGCAATGGCGCGATCGTTATACAGGGACGCGAAAACTTCCTTGACTTTTGCAACGACATCCTCTTCACCAGTGACATTCAGGAAGGTCTCCTGTTGGCCGGCAAACGAGGCATCGGGTAAATCTTCGGCTGTTGCAGACGAACGTACGGCGACGGAAATTTCCTTCGCGCCGGCTTCTTTGCACATGGTTTGATAAGCGCCGCGAATGGCAGCATCCAGTGCAGGCTGTAGTGGGGCATTCATCACCCAGCTGCGAATTTCCGATCCGGCCTTCACTAATTCGTTGACGTCTTCCACATCAAGATCTGAAAGACGTTCCTGCATGCGTTCCGTCAGTTTGTTGACGTTGATGAATTCACGATAGGCATCGGCCGTGGTGGCAAAACCACCAGGTACCGAAACTCCCAATTGGCTCAGGTTTCCGATCATCTCGCCAAGCGAGGAGTTTTTCCCGCCAACCTGGGCTAAATCGGACAAACGTAGTGCGTGCAGCCAAAGGACATAAGCGCTCAAGTGAAACTCCAGGAGTGGGGGCAGCGAAGTGCGTATTATCCCGCGCCAGGCCACGCAAGCCAAATCTATTTCACTCAGGCAGAATAAGGCGACTTCATACAAACGGGTTTCGCTATGCCTAGACCGGTGTTTTTCGTCTCCGATGGTACCGGTATTACCGCCGAAACCATTGGTCACAGCTTATTGACCCAGTTTTCCGGCGTCGAATTTCAGACCCGGCGTATCGCCTTTGTCGACAATTCGGATAAAGCCCGCGAGGCGGCTGCGCAAATTCACGCAGCCGGACTTGAAATGGACAAGAAGCCCATCGTGGTCAATACCGTGGTTGATAGCCAGCTGAGCGCCATTCTGGCCGAAAGTGGCGCATTCATGATGGATGTGTTCGCGCCATTCATTGCGCCTTTAGAGCAGGAACTCGGAACTTTGCATCAGCCGCGTGTCGGACAGGCACACGGAATGGTGGATTTTGCTGCCTATGAAGCGCGTATCAATGCCACCAATTATGCATTGACGCATGATGACGGGATTGATCTTGATTATGGCGAAGCCGATTTGATTCTCGTAGGCGTTTCACGTTCTGGTAAAACCCCCACTTGTCTCTATCTGGCATTGCACTACGGCGTGAAAGCGGCGAATTATCCATTGACCGAAGAAGACCTTGAAAATGACGAGATGCCCAAGCGTCTGCAGGCGCATCGCCGCAAATTATTCGGGTTGACCATTGATCCGGTTCGCCTGCAGCAAATTCGCACGGAACGTAAGCCCAATTCCCGCTATGCGACCATTGAACAATGCAAGAAAGAAGTCGTCATTGCCGAAGCCCTGTTCAAAAACCAGCAATTACCGCATCTAAGCACAACGCACACATCGATTGAAGAAATTGCCAGCAAAATATTGGCGCAGTTCGGCATCCAAAAGCATATGTATTAATTGTTGCTGATTGAAGCAGTAAAGCGGGGCAGATGTTTTTGTCTGACGGTGCTAGCATCAGTACATGTCACGCTTTAACCGCCCCACAGCCTTGCCCCGCATCAGCCGATTAAGTTGGTTGATGGGCCTGTATGGCGAAAATTACGAGCGCGCCGAAATCCTGTTTGACACCGCCGTTCTGAAGGCTGGCAGGTATCAATCGCAGGGGCATGATGGTCTGGCACTGATTCTTGATGTGATTGAAGTGCATGCCTACACGCTTGAGTTGAAACTCAGCTACGACCTGCTCGATCCCGTCTCGGGGCAACCGGACCCTTCCGCTTTTATCCGCGTGTATCGCGACACGAAACAGTGCGAAGTTACCCATTGCTATGTCGGACGGCAGTGGCAAGACGTTCTCGGCTTGCGTCCTTCGACGAAAGTCATGGTAGGACATCGTTTGCGCATGAACAGCTTTCTCAATAAATGGCTCGATTATCTGGATATCCAGGGCCATGCACCGCATACACTATTGCAGGTGCCGGAAAATTTGGTCGGCATAAATGCTTGACGTAATGCAGGCCGATCATTACAATTCCGCTTCTCCATTTATGGGGCTATAGCTCAGCTGGTAGAGCACTTGCATGGCATGCAAGGGGTCAACGGTTCGACTCCGTTTAGCTCCACCAGATGTAGGTGTGAAAAACAAAGTTTTGCGTGTCCCCATCGTCTAGAGGCCTAGGACACATCCCTTTCACGGATGCGACCGGGGTTCGAATCCCCGTGGGGACGCCACCTAATAAGTGGCGATTCGATAAAAACCCAGCCTAGGCTGGGTTTTTTATTGGTCAAAATAAAATACCATGCAGGAACGGCAGCAAGATGCCTAATGACGGGTTGAAAGCTACTTATGCCAAACAGGCCTGCAAATAAGCCGTCTGAAAATTTCACCTTGGCCGTCCAGGTCGCCAGAATCGATGACCTGGCCGAGCAATTGGATGGCGGCAATTTGAGTTGGCTCACCGAGGGCGAACTCGCACGCTATGAGGGCATGAATTCGTCCCCCAGAAAGCGGCAATTCCTGGCTGGCCATTATCTGGTTCGGAAAACGGCTGCGAATCTTTTCAATAATTCACCCGAAAATTGGGCTTACTTTCAGGATGAAGAAGCGCTCAGGCGCTTGAAATCCGATGACGGCATATCTCCGGCTCTTTATATTTCAATAACGCATGCAGGCCAATGGATCGCGGCAGCGATTTCGGGCGAGCAGGTCGGGCTTGATATTGAAACCTATGAGAAAGAGCGTGACTTTATCGCGATCGCCAATCATGTATTTTCCGTGGATGAAGTCCGTGATTTGTCTTTCTGCGGAGCAGGGGAGTTAAAACGGCGATTTTATTTGTATTGGACCTTGAAAGAAGCCATCGGCAAACGCCATGGTCACGGCCTCAAATTCGAAATCAGCCGAAAACAGTCACCTCGAACGGTTGCCGAATCGGAATTGGCGAATATCTACAGCTGGGAATGTCCGGACTATGTGCTCTCATTATCAAGCGATGCGAGTTGTGGCATTACTACGCTCGGCTTGTCTGCCAATGTCATCCATAAAACATGGCGCAATGCCATTTAGCCTGCTCTTTAGCGCAATGGGTGCTGCAAGCGTGAGAAGCATTTGTACAAACCATCTCCGCAATTGACCCATATCGCTTAATTAATCACAATGCTCCTGCAAGTCGATGAAGGGAGTTCTGTGAACACAGGGGCCTCGACGGAAAGATTGGCGCGACTGGAGACGGTGCTAAGCGTTGTGCTCGATATAAGCCGGCGATCAGCGGGCTGCAAGGACCTGCGGGATTTTTTTCATGCAGTACATGCGGAAGTCGGGCGCATCATGTTCGCCCGCAATTTCTATATTGCCCTTCGCGATCGTGGTCAGGAAAGTCTGAGTTACATATACGATGTGGACGAAAAGGACGTACCGTTTTCGCCAGACGAGCATGTTGCATTATTGCCCGGCAACCAATCGCCCACAGCCTGGGTAATTCGATCCGGCCAGCCCCTGGATATTACTGCCGAACGTTTCGCCATGTGCGAGGCAGATGGCAATGACTGGGGGTCGGGCACCAATGCAGAGCACTGGGTTGGAATGCCTTTGATCGATAGTGACGGCTACACATTTGGTGCCGTGGTTTTACAGAGTTACACCCCTGGCATTCGTTATTCGGATGAAGATATTGCCCTGTTCGAACTTATCTCGAGCCATATCGCACATGCCATCGAACAAGTGCAATTTACCAGTCGTCTAGAGCTTGCCATCGCAGAACGCACAGCCAGTCTTGAATGCGAAATCAAGGAACGCAAGCGCAATGAAATGCTGCAGCGTGCGCTGTATGAAATTTCCGCCTTATCCGTGCGGGGTATTGAACTGGATGCTTTTTATGCCGAGCTCCACCGAATTCTTGGCGGACTTCTCTATGCAAAAAACCTGATCGTTATGCTTTATCACGAGTCCGGGCACGAGATCAGCATTCCTTATCATGCAGACGAAAAAGATCCGATGCCATCACCGGATTTTCGACGTCCAGCCGGCCTTGGCATTTCCGGTTATGTGCTAACGACAAGAAAACCGCAACGTATCGACCAGGCCAGGTTTTCGTCGCTGGTGGAGCAGGGTACCTTGCACAGCATGATTGGCAGTCTGGATTTCAATGTCTGGATCGGCGCGCCTATGATCTATCAGGAAAGATTGCTGGGTGTGATCATTCTGCAAAGTTATGACGCAACCATCGGTTATGACGATGATGATCTCGCGCTCCTGTCTTTCGTTGCCGAACATATTGCCGCAGCGCTTGCACGCAAACAGACGGATGATTCCCTGCGTGCCGTCAATTCGAGTTTGGCCGATAGCAATGTCGAACTTGAACGTACGCTGGGGCAACTTCGACTTGCACAGGACGAATTGATACATAAAGAGAAACTGGCTTCGCTGGGTTCCCTGGTGGCCGGTGTCGCACATGAAATCAATACACCGATCGGTATCGCCATCACGGCTGCCTCGCATCTTCAGGATCAAATCAAATATTTCTCCAAACTGCGTGCCTCGCAAACATTAAGCGCCATGCAACTTGACAGCTTTGAACCTGTTGCCATTGAAAGCTGTTCAATGGTTCTCAGGAATTTGCAGCGCGCAGATGAATTAATACGCAGCTTCAAACAAGTCGCCGTTGACCAATCCAGTGACCAGCGTCGCAGATTCCAGCTAAGGACCTACATTGACGAGATTCTATTGTCCATGCATCCGAAGCTCAGGCTTTCACGCCACAAGGTCATTTTGCAGTGTGGCGATGACATTTTCATGGATACATTCCCGGCAGCCATCTACCAAACTTTAAATAATCTGGTCATGAATTCCCTGTTCCATGGTTTTGAATATTTGCAGGATGGCGAGGGTGAAATTCGAATTGATGTAAGCACACCACAAGATGGAATCATATTGCTGACCTATGCCGATAATGGTTGCGGCATGACTGAAGAAGTACGCTCCCATATCTTCGAACCTTTTTTCACCACGCGACGCGGCCGCGGTGGAACTGGACTCGGCATGCACATCGTGTACAACCTGGTGACTCGTGTGTTGCAGGGTCGAATCGAGGCAGATAGCATGCCAGGAGCAGGAACGCGAATATCGGTCTGGATGCCGCGTATAACGCCTTCGCAGGATTAACATAATATACATTATGCGAAGTCACGGGTAGACGCATGAAGCGTTCTGCCAAGGCTTCGAAACCTCTCAAACCCTTTCCCATTACGGCTCAGCGCTTCGCTGCTGCGTGTGCTGGGTGCTTCCTGTCTATCGAACAAACCGCGAAATCATTGCGGGTATCTGAACGCACTTTACGTAATTTGGAAACGGTCGTACTAAGAATCCATATTCTTTGGAAACTACTTCTTACCGCCATATTCGCATTGGAGTCTGCTGGTAGCAGCAGAAACAGTTTTGCGTTTCAAGCACGAATAAAATTGCTGTTTTTGACTAAACCTGTCCGCTTTACAGCCCTTAGCGCGTACTTCTTCCATGTACTGGTTAATTACTCTGCCAGATGAAAGTAATTAAAAACTTAAGTCACCAAGCCCATGGGCACTTCGCGACAACACTGCACCCCCCATTCATTTGTTCCTTCACTAGAAGAGATACTCCCCAATGAAAAAAAATAAACAAGCAAGCCAACTCACGCGTCTGGTGTTAAGCAACGCCATCGCCGCAGCGATAGCGACAATGTTGGTTCCAGGACAGGCTTGGGCAACTTGCACCGTTGGTGCCACCACGGTTCAATGCAGCACCACTTCGACCACCGACACGACGTTCCCCGGCGGCGCACCCAATGACCGGAATTACCAGGGCAACCTGCCCGGCCCGGTCATCTTGTTGGTAGATCCCGGCGCGACAGTAAGCGGTAACGGTTTAGCGGTTTCCAACGCGGGGACGGGCGGCATCAGCGTTACCAATAGTGGCGCGATCTTGGTGGATGCGGGTAACACGCCTAGCGCTGGCGGCACGGCTGCATTGTCGCTGAGCGCAGCCGGTGGCCCGATCACCTATACAGGTGGAAGCATCACCAACAACGGTAACGGCAATGCGTTCGATGCGACGCAGACTGGCGGCGCCGGTTCGGTAAATATCAACATCACCGGCAATGTCTCTGCAGCGAGTGGCGAAGGCGTTGTCGTTCGAGACGTGGCGACCAGCACCGGCATTTCGGTGACCACCAACGCAGTGACTGCCCTGACCGCAGGTCGGGATGGCATTGATGTCCAAACCCAATCGCTGACCGGCAATGCAACGGTTGTCGCCAACGGCAATATCCAGGCTGGCAATGCCGGCATTGTCGATGCGGTTCTCAATGGTGCTGCTACCGGCAACATCAGCGTGACTGCCAATGGCACGATCGACGCCCGCTTCGGTATTGATGCCGAGAACTTCGGCAGCGGTTCCACTTCGGTTACCACGGTTGGTGCGGTCAATGCGACCAGCGGCAACGGCATTTTTGCCTTAACTTCGGGTGGCAATGTCACCGTCAATGCCGGTGCAGTGACATCCACCGGTAACACCGCCATCATCGCGCAGCAAACCGATGCTGCGCAGGCCGGTACGATTAACGTCACGGCAGGCAACACCTCCGGTACGACCGGCATCGTGGCAACCAACAGCGGCACGGGCACCACCACGATTACCGCGAACGGCACCGTTACCGGTACCGCTGCCCAAGGCATCAGCGTCAACGGCAATAATGCCGTGACCGTGAATGTCGCCAACACCGTTACCGGTGCAACTCGCGGTCTGGATTTGATTGGAGGCACTGGCGGTACCGGCAATATCCTGGTGCAAGGCGCCGGCGGTTTTGTTGGCGGTACCGGCGATGCAGCGAATATTCTCAACAACGGATCGGGCACAGTCACCGTCAATATTTCGGGTGCCAGCAGCTCGACGGCTGGCGAAGGTTTTGTCGTTCGCGATACAGCAGCGGGCGGCACCATCAGTGTGACCACCGGCGCAGTGACTGCCCTGACCGCAGGTCGGGATGGCATTGATGTCCAAACCCAATCGCTGACCGGCAATGCAACGGTTGTCGCCAACGGCAATATCCAGGCTGGCAATGCCGGCATTGTCGATGCGGTTCTCAATGGTGCTGCTACCGGCAACATCAGCGTGACTGCCAATGGCACGATCGACGCCCGCTTCGGTATTGATGCCGAGAACTTCGGCAGCGGTTCCACTTCGGTTACCACGGTTGGTGCGGTCAATGCGACCAGCGGCAACGGCATTTTTGCCTTAACTTCGGGTGGCAATGTCACCGTCAATGCCGGTGCAGTGACATCCACCGGTAACACCGCCATCATCGCGCAGCAAACCGATGCTGCGCAGGCCGGTACGATTAACGTCACGGCAGGCAACACCTCCGGTACGACCGGCATCGTGGCAACCAACAGCGGCACGGGCACCACCACGATTACCGCGAACGGCACCGTTACCGGTACCGCTGCCCAAGGCATCAGCGTCAACGGCAATAATGCCGTGACCGTGAATGTCGCCAACACCGTTACCGGTGCAACTCGCGGTCTGGATTTGATTGGAGGCACTGGCGGTACCGGCAATATCCTGGTGCAAGGCGCCGGCGGTTTTGTTGGCGGTACCGGCGATGCAGCGAATATTCTCAACAACGGATCGGGCACAGTCACCGTCAATATTTCGGGTGCCAGCAGTTCAACCGCGGCCAGAGGTATCGTGGTTCGCGATACAGCGGCCGGCGGCACCATCAGTGTGACCACCGGTGCCGTGACGGCATTGACGGCAGGCCAGAATGCGATTGATGTCCAAACCCAATCACTGACCGGTAATGTCACGGAAGTGGCAAACGGCAATGTCCAGGCCGGCAATGCCGGGATGGTCGCGGCGATCTTCCCTGCTGCAGGCACCGGCAATATCAACGTCACGGCTAACGGTTCCATCACTGCCCGCTTCGGTATTGATGCCGAGAACTTCGGTACCGGTTCGACCTCTGTCACCACGGTCGGCCCGGTAAATGTGACCACCGGCAACGGCATCTTTGCACTCTCGACTGGCGGCAACGTCACGGTAAATGCAGGTGCTATTACCTCGACCGGCAGCACTGCCATCATCGCGCAACAAACCAATGCCGCTGGTGCAGGTGCGCTCAACGTAACAGCCGGAAATGTATCCGGTACGACCGGCATTTTTGCCAACAACACCGGTACTGGCACTACGACGATTAACGTCAACGGCTCGGTTACTGGCACCGCAGGTCCATCGATCAACGCCGATGGCCATGCGGCAGTCGTCAATATTTCCGGTCCAGGCTCGGTCAACGGATTTATCAATCTCACCGATAATGCCGACACCGTGAACAACAACGGCGCATTCAGAGCCACCGGTATCAGCGATTTTGGTCTTGGTGTCGATGCCTTCAACAACTTCGCCTTGATTACCGCTTTTGGTGGAGCAACCAATTTCAACGGTCTCGAAACCTTGTCGAATTCGGGCACGATCAATATGTCCGACGGTGCAGCGAACGATACTTTGACTGTATCGGGCAACTACGTCGGCACAGGCGGCACCCTCGTGCTCGATACTGTGTTGGGTAATGACGCGTCGCTCACCGATCGTCTGGTCGTGGCGGGCAACACCAACGGTTCTACCGGCATCATTGTTAATAACGCCGGTGGTCTTGGCGCTCAGACGACGGGTGATGGCATCATGGTGGTAGATGTGGCCGGCGTGTCTGCAGCGAACGCCTTCAGTTTGAATAACACGGTTGTCGCTGGCGCGTTTAATTACACCCTCTATCAAAACGGCATCGTCAATCCAGCCGATGGCGATTGGTATCTGCGTTCCACTGCGCGCGGCATTGTCTCTCCGGCGCTGGTTATCCCGTATATGGGCAACAAAGCAGGCTTGTCGCTGTTGGGCAGCTTGCAGGAACGTCTGGGCGAACGTACGGAAAAAGATGATGGCGGCGCCTGGGTTCGCGTGACTGGCGGTGCCGGTTCGCAAACACATGTCACCAGCATTGGCGATTTTGAAGGTCGCAATGACAATTTCTCCATCCAGGCCGGTGCTGATTTCCACACCACCGAAGACGGTACGCGCTTCGGAGCTTATGTAGCAAAAACACTCAGCATCACGCATATGTACGACCCCAGCATCGATCCCGATGTCGAAGCCGGCCGGGCAAAAGTTGATGGCTATGCGCTTGGCGGCTATGCCACCCATTACGGCGAGAGTTATTACTGGGATGCCGTGCTGCAATATTCCTGGCTGAATGCAGAGGCGCGTGGCGGTAGTGATCGTTTTGAAACCGATAGCAAAAATTGGCTGGCTTCATTCGAATTCGGTCGTTCGTTTGCATACGGCAACAACAATGCGGTCGTGCCGCAGGCACAACTCATCGTCGGCAAAGGCAGTACCGATGATGCAACCGATGGTTTTGCCACCTACAACTACGGCGACGAAAATGTATTCATCGGTCGTCTTGGCGTTCTGTGGACCCATGCCAAAGATCAGGGCACGGTAAAAGGCAGTTTTGTGCCGTACATGAAACTCAATGTGTTGCATAACTTCGGTGATGAATCGAGTTTGACCATCGCTCCCATCACGATTACGACCGAACGCAAAGACACCTGGGCCGAAGTGGGTTTTGGTTTCAGCGTGTTGACGCAAAACAACTGGTCGGTCTTCCTGCAATACGATTACGAGAAAGGCCTGGGCGGTTCCGATCTCGAAAACCACACCGGTACGATTGGTCTGCGTCGTAGCTGGTAATCGTTTCTGACCCCGCCCCGCTGCAGCGAAAGCTGTGGCGGGGTATTTTTTTGCGGTTTGCTATTGGTCAATTTCACTTTGTGCTGTTTGACAGCCTTGTGGCCAGCTTCAGATTCATGCTTCGCGAAACAAGAACACGACACAACTTGCTTCAATTACAAGCCGGTTGCTGCAATCAAAAAAATGGGCAGGGAGTAACGATTGCAATGCCTTCGTTACCACCCTGCCCCCGTCATCCCACTTTCCTGGGTAACAACGGATTGTCTTTAATTACTTCTTCATTGCATCTGCGCTGGCTTGTGCAGCAGCGCGTTCGGTTTCAGCAGCCGCTTTTGCAGTTTCATAATCAGCCTTGGCGGTGTCGTTGCATGCCGATTGCTGGCCTGAAGGCAATGCATCGCATTTTTCCTTGGCAACTTTCAAATCGCCGTCAGCCTTGGTAAGCGCCAGATCGTAAGCAGCTTTTGCATTGGCATCCATCGAATCGGAGGAAGCATCGGCAGTAGCATCCGCAACGTCCTTCTGGCCTTCTGCGGCGGTGTTCATTGCATCGGTTGTGGCGGCGTTTACTTCAGCATCGGCCTTCACCTGTGCATCGGCAACATCGGCCTGCACTTCTGCAGGTGCTTCTTGTTTGTTACATGCCGACAAGGCAATCATGCAGGAAAGGGCAAGCAGTTTCAGGGATAAATTTTTCATGGGTAACTCCGTTTAATGGGTGGGTGGCATCTTTGAGGACAGGCATTCAGGGCCCAAATTTGACGCGGTTTGTTGCATATCTGTCTGAACATCGAAGATGAACGCAGCGTACGCTCACGGCATGTTCATATCTGTGCGTAAGCGCACATAGGGTTTGCATTGCTTGCATATCCTGTTGGCGTTTACAAAATTGCCAGCTCGCGACTGTTTGCCGTCATGCTCGTTCTGCCATGCTTCGACACAAAATTTCCGACAGGAAATGGCATGTGCCGATTTACTGCCGGCAACAAGCGCTGCGTTTCTCTCCTGACCAGCTCGTAACACTCGCAACTTAATGATTCCAGTTGTGAGCGGTCCAGGACTTCAATCTTCCCGCGGCTGTATTCGATAACGCCGAGACTGTTCAATTTGCAGGCGGCAACCGTGACACCTTCGCGGCGAACGCCAAGCGCGTTGCCAAGCAACTCCTGCGTCATCTTGATGGTCGATGTCGGCAGGCGATCCAGTGACTGCAATAACCAGCGGCAGACTTGTTGCTCGATTGAATGATGGCGATTGCAAACGGCGGTCTGAGACATTTGCACGATGCGTGATTGCGTATAGCGCAACATTAGCTGTAGCAGTTCGCCATGGCGTTCGAATTCGTCGTTCATTTTTTGCACCGGCAAGCGATAGGCGAAACCGGCGTTTTGCACCACGGCACGCCATGGGCTGCAATCACCGCCCATGAAAGAAGTAATTCCGACGACACCTTCATTGCCTACCATGGAAATTTCCGCCGACGCACCAGACTCTGTATCGTGCAACAAGGACACAATGCAATCGACCGGAAAATAAACGTGGCGACGATCATCGCCGGATTCATACAGCACTTCACCGGCATGTAATGACTTTATTTCAAGATGTGGCCGCAGACGAGCCATGACTTCGGAAGGCAATGCAGATAGCAGATTATTGCGCTGTGTTGCAAACGGAATTGAAGACATAGGGATCACCGTAGTTGTCGAGATGGGGGTTCTCGACTGAATACGATTCATATTGCATGCCAGACTATTTTCCCTGTTCAATCAATTGCTTGGCACGACCTGAAAAAGCATTGATGGGTAATTTGCACGATGCCCTATGTACGCTGCACGACATAGCGACATTGAAAACCTTTAACTAACGAGATGGCTTCCTTGCAACGGTTGCATTGGCTGAATGCTTGGCAACAAGCGATCCGTTTCTTTTTTCACGACGGCATAGCATTCGCAGCTGAGGCTCTCGAGCTTGGTACGGTCGAGCACGGTAATTTCACCGCGCGAATATTCAATGACATGCAATTTTTGCAGTTTGCCGGCCGCATCGGTAACACCTTCACGGCGGACACCGAGCATATTGGCAATCAATTCCTGCGTCATCGTCAGACGATTGCTGGGAAGGCGATCCAGCGATAATAAAAGCCAGCGACACAATTGCTGGTCGATCGTGTGATGGCGATTGCAGACTGCTGTCTGCGCCATCTGGGTAATTAGAGCCTGTGTATAACGCAACATCAACATCAGCGTTTCGCCGTGACGATTAAACTCGTCCTTCATCATCTCTCCGGACAGGCGATAGGCATAACCGGCACTCTGCACCACCGCACGACTTGGCGTGCTCTCGCCTCCCATGAACAACGAAATACCCACCAGACCTTCATTGCCTACCACCGAAATTTCCGCGGAAGCACCGTTTTGCATGACATAAAGCAAGGATACGATGCAGTCGGTCGGAAAATAGACATGGCGCATAGTGTCGCCTGATTCGTACAACACCATGCCCAGCGCCATCGGCACCAATTCCAGATGCGGATAGACGCGTTCTTGTACTTCTTTTGGCAAAGCCGACAGCAGGCGGTTTTGCTCGGGACTGTGTTTGGTGCTTGATGGGACGAGGGGCATGAAAATTACCGTTCTTGAGCAATAAAGGGCAATCCCTCTTATCAATCAAGAATAACGCTAATTCATGTTTTTATATGTACGCTATCGTACAAACTTATGTTCGGTATCGAACATAGAGTGGTCGGGAATCTCCAGTTATGCGACAGGAAACTGCTGCAAATAGTCGTTGTTGACAGCCTCGTAACATTCGCAGGCAGCAGCTTCCAAACCTGAACGGTTCAGAATGCTGATTTCACCTCTTGTGTATCCGATCAGGTTTTTGGCCTGTAATGCACCGGCCGCAACCGTGATGCCACTTCTTCGTACCCCCAGCATATCGGCCAGAAACTCGTGCGTGAGATGGAAGTGGTCGGCATGTGCGCGATCGTGGGTCATCAATAACCAACGTGCCAATCTCGGTTCGATCTCATGGAAATGATTGCAGGCTGCCGTCTGCGATAACTGGGCCATCGTGACATAAAGATAACGATTCATCGTACGCAATAAAGCCGGGCATTCGCCGAGATCGCGGCGAAACTCCATGGAGCCAATTCGCAAGGCTGTTCCTGCACCTTGTACCATGGCACGCAATGGCGTCGTATTAACGCCAAGAATCAATGTTGCGCCGAGTACCCCTTCATTGCCAATCAAGCCCATTTCCAAAGGTGGGTGACCGGTGATTGTCGTTAATTGGGAAATGAAAGCGGAGATGGGAAAGTACACGTACGCCACAGGCTTGTCGCTGTCGCACAGGACTTCGCCGAACACGAGATCCACGGCTTCACAATGATCAAGAATCTGCTTGCGTTCTTTGCGCGGCAAGCCCGCAATCAAGCGATTGACGACTTCTACTGAAGTTTCAAGCAGCATTTAATTTTCCTGCAGCATACGGTAGCCATACAGCATTTCGGGAAAACGGCTATCCCGATTTGTTCATCGTGCGCGATAGCGCGCTGATTGTATGTTCGCTATAACACAAATGGCGTTACCGGCAGACAAAACATCCCTGGATATTGTTGTCCTGCTACAACGAAGGCTGCGATCCCGATCTTCTTCCGTCACATACTCAATATTTTTTTGGTATGCATGGTAACCAGTCGAGTAATGAAACTCGTAAAATCACCTGCAAGCTAACACATAACGCCGACCGACCTGTTCTTTTGACGTTAAAAGAATCTTGCTAGCCGGACGCGAACCCGGATGTACGATAGCGTACATCGGGAGATTATTTTGTGCAGCATGGAATCCATACCGCCTTATTTTGAATAAATCGTCGCTCTGGCTGTTTGTGTCGGACCGCACAGAACTTCCATTCGCACTCATCCAATGTTGCGCAATGGCAAGCAAAATCCTGGTAATAACCGACAATATTGAAGATGCCAAAACTTTGCAGGACGCACTCTGCAAGGCTAGCGACGGCCCGTTCAAGCTTGAGTAGAAACGAACACTTTCCGAAAGCATTGAGCGCATTGCCGAAGGTAGTGTTGATGCCATCCTGGTAGACCTTGCGCTGCCAGACAGCGAAGGCATCGAAACATTCGACCGGCTATTTGCCGCAGCGCCACAAACACCGATCATGACCCTCTGCGCCGATGACGACGAACCTCTGGCGGCTGAAATGGTGGAATACGGCTCGCAGGGATATTTATTACGAGGGCATTTCAAAAACTATCTGGTACCCCAGGGTTTGCGCAACATGATTCAGCGCAAAGCCGTCGAAGAAACACTATTGCAGGAAAAGGCACGTGCGGAAATCGTGCTCAACTCGATCAGCGACGCCGTTCTGTGCACGGATATTTCCGGCAATGTCGATTATTTGAACGCCGCGGCAGAGAACATTACCGGCTGGTCGGCAGCGCAGGCGATTGGCCAGCCGATCGCGGACATTTTCCGCATAGTCGATAGCACTACAAGGCTGCCGATACGCAATACGGTCGAATTGGTATTGCAAAAAGACGAGCCCATGGGCCTGCCTAACAACACATTGCTGATACGCCAGGACGGTAGCGAAGCTGCCATTGAAGATTCCACTTCGCCTATCCACGATTTGTCCGGAAATCTGGCCGGTGCAGTTGTCGTGTTTCACGATGTTAGCGAGAGCAAGGCGATGAGCGTAAAAATGGCCCATCTGGCACATCACGATTTTCTGACCAATCTGCCAAACCGGGTGTTATTGAATGACAGGATCACGAGGGCGATCGCCAGCGCCAAGCGAAACCGCACGAAACTGGCGGTACTGTTTCTCGATCTGGATAATTTCAAACACATCAACGATTCGCTAGGCCATGCCACCGGCGACATGCTGCTGAAGTCGGTTACCAACAGGCTCACCGATTGTGTGCGCGATAGCGACACCGTAAGCCGGCAAGGTGGCGACGAGTTCGTCATACTTCTCGCTGAAAGCAAAGATGAAAGCAATGCATCCCTGACCGCCGAAAAAATCATAGCGGCAATGACGCTGCCCCATATTTTATCCAGGCGCGAATTTCATATCACCACCAGTATCGGTATCAGTATTTATCCGACCGATGGTCTGGATGCCGGCACCCTGATCAAGAATGCCGATACCGCGATGTACCACGCAAAAGATAACGGCAGAAACAACTACCAGTTCTTTCGCAACCAGATGAATACCCGTGCAGTCGAGCGGCAATTCATCGAAGCCAGCCTGCGCCAGGCAATCGAAAGAAACGAATTCATCCTGTATTACCAGCCTAAACTGAGCTTGCGAACCGGAGCCATTACTGGCGCGGAGGCCCTGCTCCGCTGGATGCATCCAAAATGGGGAATGGTTCAACCTGACCGTTTTTTGCAGATTGCCGAAGAGTCCGGCCTGATCGTGAAAATTGGCCGCTGGGTATTGGCTGAAGCCTGCAAGCAGGCTAAACGATGGCTGGACAGCGGCATCGAAAAAATAACCATCGCCGTCAATATTTCCGCGCTTGAGTTTCGCCAGCCCGGTTTTTTCGAAGGAGTGCAAAAGATTCTTGCCGATACCGGACTGGATCCGCAAATGCTGGAACTGGAAATCACCGAAAGCGTGTTGATGCGTGATGCCGAGAACAGCACCGAAATTCTGGCGAAGCTGAAAAAAATCGGCGTACAACTGGCAGTTGATGACTTTGGTACCGGCTTTTCCAGCCTGAGTTATTTGCAGCAATTTCCAATCGACGTTTTGAAAATCGACCGCTCGTTCGTCAATGAAATAAAGGCCATCTCCGATGATGGATTCATCGTGAGTGCCATTATCGGCATGGGGAACAGCCTCAAACTTCGCGTAGTCGCCGAAGGCATTGAAAATGAAATCCAGCTTGCATTTTTGCAGGTGCGCGATTGCGAAGAAGGACAAGGCTATCTTTTCAGTCCGCCCGTGACGGCAAGCCAGCTCGGGACGATGCTGAAGTCCGGCATTATCTCGAAGATAGATTTTTAGGAATATTTCCGTAAAGATTTTTTTTTAATCTTCAGTACCTATGTACGATAACGCACCGAAATAGCAACGGATCATGCACACAATCACAAGCACTCATGCATGACGATGGAAGTTGCGATGATGATCCTGCAAACAGCTACCGTATTATTCGCACTTGCCGCCTTGGGCGGCGTGTTGATGGCAGGCATCCGTTTTAGTGGACGTCCGCGACCACCTTCATGGCTTGCAATGGGACACGGATTCATGGCAGCGGCCGGTTTGACGCTTCTGATCTATGCCGAGCTTACCGTTGGCATTCCGGCATTGGCGGAATATGCGCTTGGCCTATTTGTTGTAGCCGCCATCGGTGGTGCAGCAATCAATCTCTTGTACCATGCCAAACAACGGGAAATACCGATTCCCTTGATGCTGGTACATGCCAGTCTTGCCGTATCGGCTTTTGTACTTTTGTTGTACTGCGTTTTTTGAAATGAACGGCCACTTTAATCCATGGATCTGAAAAGTGGTTCTCCGTTCTGGGTAGTTAAAAATGGCTTGCTGCACGCCTACCCCCGATTAAAAACCGATATTCAATGCGACGTGGTCGTGGTTGGCGCAGGTATTACCGGTGCCTTGATCAGCGATCATTTAGTGCGCGCCGGCATGAATGTATGCGTGATTGAAAGCCGTGAAGCCGGCTGGGGCAGCACCTCGGCAAGTACGGCCTTGCTGCAATACGAAATAGACACGGAATTGCAAGACCTCGTGGAACGCTATGGCGAAGCCGATGCGGTACTTGCGTACAAATCCTGCGAGCGTGCGATTGGTAGCTTGCATAAAATTGCAAAATCACTTCGCGGCATCGATTTTCAATCCATGCAGAGTCTGTATTTCGCCAGCCGCTGGTACCACAAAGCCCGGCTTGAAAATGAAGGCATGCTTCGCAAGGACAAGGGTTTTAAATTGGATATTCTGGATCGGGAAGCATTAATCGAGCAGTACGGAATTGATGCTCCTGCCGGTCTGCTGACACACATTGCCGCCGAAACCGATCCGTATCAATTCGCATATCGCCTGCTTGGTCGCGTCGAAAAATCGGGAGGCCGCGTGCACGCCAGAACTGCACTCGCACGCTTTAGCCCCGTGCGCGGCGGCGTAAGAGTCGAAACCGGCGACGGAATTATTATCCGCTGCAAGCAATTGATATTTGCCGCAGGCTACGAATCGCAAGCATGGCTCGACCAGCGCGTTGCCAGTAATCGGAGCAGCTATGCTTTTGTCAGCGAACCGATGCCGGGGGAACTCGGCATTCTGAAAAATACATTGGTCTGGGAATCGGCACGGCCGTATCTATATATGCGCCGTACTGCCGACGAGCGATTACTGGTTGGCGGCGAAGACGACAAATACGATATCCCGTTGCGACGCGATGCACGCGTTGCTTCGAAATCGGAAAAGCTTGCCGGGCGCATCAGGAAAATGTTTCCGGATTTGCCTTTGAAAATCGCCTTTGCCTGGGCCGGAACATTTGCCGAAACCGACGATGGCTTGCCGTTTTTCGGCACACATGAACAACACGGCCCACGGGTACACTTCGCGATGGCCTATGGCGGCAATGGCATTACCTACAGTTTGATTGGCGCCGAACTGCTGCGCGACGATCTGCTCGGCAAGAAACATCCCTGCAAGGCGCTATTCGGATTCGATCGGCTCAAACGGTATTGATCGCGATAGCCAGCGAAATAACATAAATCTCGCGTTATGAGCGCTAGCGCACCGACCAGCTACCGGCCCTGGTTGATGATTTGCTCCATATATCGCCAGCTATTTCAGCAGCCTGAAGGATGCAGATTTAAATCGCCATATTGTCAAGGACGGAGCACTGCATGAAAACCGAAAAACAGAACAGCCCCGAGCTGACAAGGCTTAGCCAGCTGATCCAGCACATGACAGTCTCGATAATGACCACGGTTGATGATGGTGGAACATTGGTCAGCCGGCCGATGCTTCCGCTTTATCTGGATGGCAACTGTTCGCTTTGGTTTTTTACCGATCTGCGTTCTTCAAAAGTCAAACAACTTGATGCCATCAATCTGAATTTCATTGATTCCACCCGGGCTACCTATGTGACGTTTTCGGGCCATGGCGAGTTAAATACGCTGCGTTCATTCATCAACCGCTTGTGGACGCCATTTGCCAAACCCTGGTTTCCCGATGGCCCCGAATCTTCGAATATCGCATTGCTTAAATTCGTGCCGGACATGGCGGAATATTGGGATTCATCAAGCCGGAAAATGCTTCGAATATTGTCGATGGCAAGTTCTACAGCCGCTTCCGACCCGATAGAGCGTGATGAACACGGGGTAATTGCCGGCCTGTATACGCAATCGCGTAAATCGGCGTCAGGCTGATAGTGATTTATTGATGTGTTTGATTTTATCCGGCTGGTCTGTTCGCAAGCGCACCGAATTATCCCTCCGATAGTCCTACCCTGTTCTTGCGTTGGGTATGTTTCGATTCGTGCCCGGTACCCGCTGCCCGTCTTTATTTTTTATATATAAAAGGATTCTCCATGAAACGTTTAATACTCGCTCCAATCATGATCGTCGTTTTAAGTCTTGCTGCTTGTACGCAAAAAGAACCTACCGACGTCGTCGTGGTTCCAACCAACCAACCAGACCCGATTGTAGTTGCTGGTCCTCCTGGTGAAAAAGGCGATACCGGCAGCCAGGGAACACAAGGCAACACCGGCATGCAAGGCGACCAGGGCAACACAGGTAATACCGGTAACACCGGCGATACCGGCGCCCAGGGTGACCAGGGCAACACCGGCAATACCGGTGAACAAGGCAATCAAGGTAATGATGGTGCTCAAGGTGAACAGGGCGTTGATGGTAGCGACCGCAAATAAGCAAGCGATACGCAATTCTGCTGTTCGACCAAGCAGCGGAATCCCAGGGATTTCGCTGCTTTTTTACATAACAATTCAAGGAGAAACATATGAGCATAGGTACGATACTTCTAATCATTCTTATCCTGATGCTGGTGGGCGCTTTGCCTAACTGGGGTCATAGCAAAAGCTGGGGTTATGGACCGAGCGGTGGCCTGGGCCTCGTTGTTGTCGTCGTGATTATTCTGGTGTTGATGGGCCGCCTGTAATGTCTTGTCATCCCGTCACATTCAGTCAATTGCGATTTTTCTCGCGAGCTGTATTTTTCAGCCTGCTGGCAACATCGTTGACTGCTTGCGGCGGGATGGCGAAACAATCGATATCCGATGGTAGCGGTCCAGAACCGGTGTTGCCTGCACCACAAAAAACGCTGATCCCGACTATCAATATTGCGCCAGCCAAAGGCTGGCCGCAGGGTAAAATGCCGACACCCGTTGCCGGTACGCAAGTTGTCGCGTTCGCCGATAATCTGGATCACCCACGCTGGCTTTATGTATTGCCAAACGGTGATGTGCTCGTTGCCGAAACCAATGCGCCACCCAAACCCGATGACGGCAAAGGCATCAAGGGCGCGGTAATGGGATCGGTCATGAAAAAAGCCGGCGCGACGGTTCCAAGTGCAAATCGCATTACATTATTGAGAGATACCGATGGTGACGGCATCGCCAATTTGCGCTCGGTATTACTCGAAAATCTGAATTCGCCGTTCGGCATGGCGTTGGTGGGCAATGATTTATATGTAGCCAATTCCGATGCCGTCATGAAATTTCCCTACAAAAATGGTGATATCAGGATTACTGCCAAGGGCACAAAACTGCTTGCGCTGCCTGCAGGCAGCATTAACCATCACTGGACAAAAAATATTATTGCCAGCATGGATGGAAGCAAACTCTACGTCAGCGTCGGCTCCAACAGCAATGTTGCCGAACGCGGCATGGAAGCTGAATTCGAACGTGCCGCGATCTGGGAAGTGGATGTCAAAACGGGCAATCACCGTGTCTTTGCATCCGGCTTGCGAAATCCGGTTGGAATGGCCTGGGAACCACAGAGCAGTAAGCTTTGGACATCGGTCAATGAACGCGATGAACTCGGCAGTGACCTGGTGCCGGACTACATGACTTCCGTTCGCGACGGAGCTTTTTACGGCTGGCCTTACAGCTACTACGGCCAGCATGTGGATGATCGCGTTAAACCGCAGAATCCCGGACTGGTCGCCAAAGCGATTGCACCGGATTACGCACTAGGGCCGCATACGGCATCACTTGGTCTGGCTTCTTCGGTTGGTACAACGCTGCCATCCGATTTTGCCAACGGCATGTTTATTGGCCAGCATGGATCCTGGAATCGCAAACCACATAGTGGCTACAAGGTTATTTTCGTGGCGTTCAAGGACGGTAAACCGCTCGGAAAGCCAGTCGATGTATTGACCGGTTTTCTAAACAGTGAAGGCGAAGCCTATGGGCGTCCCGTCGGTGTCACACTCGATAAAAAAGGCGCGTTACTGGTTGCCGATGATGTGGGAAATACCATCTGGCGCGTGAGTACTCCGACCAGATTAAAAGTAAGCAGAGATGGCAGCCGGAAACACCCCTTCCAGATTTCCGCGATTGATTCGCAATGAGCGATGGTGGCCAACCAATGCGTATCGAAAAACGTGATACGGAAATACGGGTGGTCAATATGCTTTATCACAAGCCCCACCACGTGCCGAAAAATTTTTCCGACCATTTTGCACTGGGCTTTACGAAATTCCTGCGCTTTTGCGCGGATACCTTTTTTGCCAAACGCTACGGGCACCGCGCCATCGTGCTGGAAACCGTCGCCGCCGTTCCCGGCATGGTGGGCGGCATGATCATCCACCTGAAATGCCTGCGCCGCATGGTCGATGATGAAGGCTGGATTCGTACGCTGATGGAAGAAGCCGAAAACGAGCGCATGCATTTGATGACTTTCATCGAGATTGCAAAACCGTCGTTTTTCGAACGCGCGGTCATCCTGTTCGTGCAATGGATTTTCTTCAGCGGATTTTTTCTGTTGTATCTGGTCTCGGCCAGAACAGCACATCGCGTCGTCGGTTATTTCGAGGAAGAAGCCGTCATCAGCTATACCCAATATCTGCAGGAGCTCGATGAAGGAAGATCACCCGACATGCCGGCCCCCGCCATCGCAAGGCATTACTGGAAGCTGCCGGATTCGGCGACATTGCGTGACGTCATTCTGGTGGTGCGTGACGATGAAGCCCATCATCGCGATATCAATCATGGTTTTTCCAGCAAGCTGGCCGGTGAACCTGTCGGCCATGTTCGTGCTGCTCCCTACCCGCCACATGCGAATGATTTGAGAATGGATGCCTGACGTAGCGTGGGCACCGCCCACCGAGGTTGATGTTGGCGATGCCCACCCTACGGGAGCAAATCCTGCGAACGCATATTCCAGGAATCTATCCAGTCCGGCAATTCTTCTGCAGGCATTGGATGCGCGATGAAATAGCCTTGTGCCAGATCACATCCGGTACGACGCAGGAATTCCCAGTCATCGCGGTCTTCCACGCCTTCGGCCACCACCTGCATGCCCAGTTGTTTACCAAGGCCGAGACTCGCGTTATACATAGCCAATATCGTTTCATCGTGCCACGCGCCATGTACGAAACTGCGATCAATCTTCAATTCATTGAATGGAATGTCATGCAATTGTGTCAGCGATGAATGGCCAGTACCGAAGTCATCAATCGATAACCCGAATCGTTTAAGCCGCAACCTGGTCAGTACTTCGAGCGGCATGCGGTGATCCATCATGAGACGGCTTTCGGTCACTTCAAGCAAAATATCCGACGGTGCAACACCTGCCGCACTCGCGGTAGCAGCAACGAAGTCCGCAAAATTCACCGACATAAGATTGTCCATGGACACATTCACGGCCACCCGCAGATTCATACCTGACTGCTGCCATTGCCGCGCCTGCTTCAATGCATTGGTCAAGATTACCCGCGTCAAATCATCGATCAGGCCATGATCTTCGGCCAGGCCAATAAACATATCCGGAAGTACCAACCCATCAAGCGGATGCCGCCAGCGAACCAGGGTCTCGACACCTATTACCTCGCCGGTAGCGAGCACTACCTTGGGCTGATAGAAATTGACCAGCATGTCGTTATTGATCGCATCTCTCAGTTCATCGGCACGATAATTCTTGCTGGCATCCTGATACATCCGTGCAGGCCGCCATTTGTTCACCAGCGATGCCAGGCCATCAAGCGAGACCGGTTTTTTCAGGTGTCCCAGCACGCTGATGTGGTGCGCATGTACAAGCTTTTCCGCCGTCTGCAAAACACGTTCGTCTTCACCGCTAATCAGGATCAGGCTGCCCTTGTAATGGTGCTCGACGAGTTTTCGGACAAATTCTATGCCGTCCATCTCGGGCATATTCAGATCCATCAGTATCAGATTGGGGGCATTGCTATTGGCATCTACCATATCCAGTGCCGCAGACCCGCTTTCGCAAGTGACTACCGAGTGATAACCAAGACCGGCAAGCATATGCGCCAGCAGCTTGTGCATGAAGGGTTCATCGTCGAGGATAAGAATCCTGATCCTGGAATCGTCGTTTTTGAATTTATCCCTGTGCTGATCGGTATGCAGGGCCTGCAGGGAATCGAGAAACATCATCACCGCCTGCAATTCGCGCTCGAACAAGGGCAGCAAGTCGGCCAGCTTTTTCGTATTGCCGGTTTTGCCGGCGGCTTCCATCTGAGCACATAAATCTCCCAGTATTTGTGCTCCCACGGCATGTGCCGAGGCGGTAAGCTTGTGTGCCAAATCGCTGGCACGCACGGCGTCGCCATCGAGGCATGCAGCCATCAGTTCCAGTGCAATTTTCTCTGCCGACATTTGAAAGTCGTTTTGAAATTCGCGGATGACAACCGGATCCTTTCCTACCAGATTCTCCAAAACGCTCTGGTCAACTACAAGCGTCATGGACGATGGCATTTCAGATTCCGCTTGCGGCGGTTTTCCGAAATCGCCAATCGGCAGCCAGGTTTCCAGCATCGTTTTAAGATCGGAGAGTTTTAGCGGTTTACCGAGATAGGCGTCCATTCCGGCGGCTCTGCATTGGTCGGCTTCGTCATTCTTCGCCGTCGCCGTTAATGCGATGATCGGTATGCGACGCAAGCCCCGCTCCTGGGTACGGATCGCCGCCGTCAACTCGTAGCCGTTCAATTCCGGCATGTGCAAATCGGTAAGCAATAAGGCGTAGTGGCCGCCTTGCCAAAGATCGAATGCCATGCGCCCGTCATCGACAACATCGGCCGTAAATCCAAGTAAGGCAAGCTGGCGTGATATCAATTTTTGATTCAGCATATTGTCTTCCGCGACCAGGATGCGGTGCTCGCTTTGGGCGACGATGTCATAAGTGGCGGGCTTTGAATCCGGGTCGTATTTGACAGACTGCCAGGGTAGTGGCCGTGCAAAATCGGACTTGCTTGCACAATTCGAACTCGCCTTGAACAAGAGCTGGTTTATCACCCGGTAGAATTCCTGGTAACGCAAAGGCTTGGCGATATAGGCATCACAACCTGCCACTCTGGTTTTTTCCTGATCGTCTTTCATCGCCATCGCCGTCAGGGCAATAACGGGAATCGCAACGGTTGCCGGATCTTTTTTCAGCAGCGCGGTGGCTGCCAGTCCATCCATCCCCGGCAACTGGATATCCATCAAAATCAGGTCGGGCTGATCGGTTCTGGCGATAACCAAACCACTCTCTGCATCGACCGCAGATAAAACGGTATGGCCGACATTGGCCAGCAGCAATGAAGCGAGTTTCATGTTCGCAGGATTGTCTTCGATGACTAATATTCTGGCCATTAGCGTGATTTTCTGGGCGGAATATTTCTGGGATACTTTCCAACCGCGACACGGTTATCCTGTATCGCGTTAGTGCCTGCGGAATCAATCTCAGTCCTTTTTTCATCGGGTTTTCGCAAAGGCAACCATACTGAAAATCTTGCCCCTGCCCCCTCTTCGCTCGCGACTGCCACCGTGCCGCCATGGAGCTCTGCCAATTGTTTGACCATGGCAAGGCCAAGACCAGTGCCCTCGAATTTTCGCGCCAGGCTGCTGTCAATCTGGCTGAAGGCCTTGAACAATTTCGGCATATTGCTTTTCGATATGCCAATGCCGCTATCGCCGACGCATATTTCGATAAATTCGCCATATTCGTTGTCTTCGAGCGGGAAATTATGCACCGGCCAATTATCGGAAACCTGCCCCACTTGCGCCCTGGCAACATGCCTGGCCCGAAGTGTTACCCGCCCACCGTGTGAACTGAATTTCACGGCATTCGATAGCAAGTTGTAGACGATCTGCTTGGTCTTGCGCATGTCCAGTAACGGTAGGCCAATGTCTTCACCGATTTCCAGTTCAAGATGGATATTATGGGCAGCCGCTTTTTCCCGGACGATGGAAAAACTGCTGGAAAGCAAACTGCTCAGGTCCACCGATTCCAGCTCCAGCGTCATCATGCCGGCTTCCACTTTCGATAAATCCAGAATGTCGTTGATCAACGAGAGCAGGTGTTGTCCACTGGTGAAAATATCGCCGATGTATTCCTGCTGGATATTGTTCATCTGCCCCATGAAACCGTCTTTCAGGGCTTCGGAAAAACCGATGATGGCATTCAAGGGTGTCCGTAATTCATGCGACATCGTGGCGAGAAATTCCGACTTCATACGGCTGGCATGTTCCAGTTCGATATTTTTTTCCTGCAGTGTCAGTTCGAAACGTTTGCGCTCGGTCACATCGCGGGCAGCGGCAAAAACACCTTGCAGTTTTCGGTCCCGGTTATGGAAGGTGGCCGCGTTGTAGGACACCACCGTTTCTTCACCATTCTGTGCACGCACGGTAAGTTCATAATTGCTGACCCGGTTTTCGGTCAGCACACGCTTGATCGCGGCATCGGCGCGGGCCGGGTCGGTAAAGAAATCACGGCACGGTGCTCCGATCAATTCGTCGCGGGTGCGACCGGTCAATGCAATCATTTGCTGGTTGACATCGGAGATGATGCCTTGCGGGTCGGTCGTCATCAGCGCATCGATATTGGATTCAATTAACGAACGCGTATAGAACTGCTGGTCGCGCAGACGCTGGTCAAGCAATGCCTGCGCCGCTTCCACCTGCTTTCGTGCCGTATTATCGGTGCCGATCAGCAGATAGCCGATGATGTTTTCTTCGATGTCGCGCAATGCCGTTACCGATACGATGGCAGGAAAACGTGTTCCATCACGGCGGATATAGGTGAGTTCGTAGATATCCTCGATACCGCGTGATGCCTTGAACACCAACGCTTCGAAACCGGGCGCGATCGGCGTTTTCAATTCCATGCTCAATGCTTCGGCACGGGAAATCAATTCTTCGGTATCGGAGATATCGGCCGGCGTGATTTTATTAACCACATCCACCGCCAGATAACCGAGCATACGTTCGGCGCCGACATTGAAAATCTGGATAACGCCCTTGGCATCGGTGGCGATACTGGAAAAGTTGGCACTGTTGAAAATCGCGTCCTGCAACGCACCGGTTTTCAGCAGGGTATTTTGCCGCCGAAATTCAAGAAGCCCCTCGGGGACATTCTGTTTTTCGGTAACGCCATCATCCAGCGTAGTTGTCGACATTAGGCCGCCCCTGCGAACCATCACCCTCTGCACTAGCGCAGAGCAGACTCACTGACTGGCAATCCGGTCGGCACAGCGACATGCGTTCGTCGGGTGGCAAGAAGGAGATAAGTTTTGATTGTTCGCTGGTAGCCAAAACAAATCTGTGCGGTAACGTACATAGGAAACCGTGGTGGGCACTTCCTGCCGTTTCGACCCCAACATCGCTGGGCGGTGCCCACCCTACGGCTTAATGCACATCCGATAGCAGGCGGTTCAATTCATTCTTGACGACGGCGTAACACTCGCAGGCACGTGTTTCCAGTCCTGCAGGATCAAGTACGGAAATATGCCCGCGGCGATAACGGATGAAACCCGCGCTCTGCAGCTTGCCTGCGGCTTCGGTAATTCCTTCACGGCGTACACCCAGCATGCTCGCGACCAGTTCTTGCGTCATGATCAATTCGCGGGTGGGTAAACGGTCAACTGTCAGAAGCAACCATCGACTTAGTTGCTGCTCGACCGAGTGATGCCGGTTGCAAACGGCGGTTTGCATCATCTGGGTCATTAATGCCTGGCTATATCGCAGCAACAGTCGCTGCATCACGCCGGCATGGTTGAATTCATCTTTCAATACGCTGCGTTCCAGGCGAAACGCATGGCCGGCGGTTTGTACAACGGCTGAACTCGGCGTGGTGTTACCGCCCATGAATAATGAGACACCCAACATGCCTTCATTGCCGACTCCGGCCGCTTCGGCCGATGCACCCGATGCCATTACATAATGCAATGACACAATCGATGTAGTCGGGAAATACGCATGCTGCAATTGGCTGCCGGGTTCGTACAGCATGTCGCCCAGCCGCATCGGTACCAATTCAAGGCGCGCAGACAATAATTCACGCTCAGCCTTTGGCAAAGCGGCGAGCAAATGGTTCTGGTCAGGACTATGAAGTGCCATCATGGTTAAGCCCCGGTAAAACCAGGGCTTTTCACCGGCGTGCATTCCACGCCGATGCCGCGATAGCCGATAAAGCGACAGGCGGGATCGAACATCGGCTCGCCACTGACACGAAATTGCTGCTGCAAACCGTCTGCATTGGTGCGGTTGAATATGAAATCAATGAAAGGTTGCCGTGCTGCTATGGTCGATTGCAGCAGAGTGCGTTCCGCTTCGTTCCACGCAGAGGCTGGAACGCCGGTTCCGCCAATCGCAGCCTCGGTTTGAATGCCAAGCATTTCCAGCACGGGCCCGGAAACCCTGGTGAAATTCCCCGTCTCGTCCTGCTCCCAATACCAATCGGAAGCCAGCTCGGTCAGGCTGCGAAAGCGTGCTTCGCTTTCGCGCAACTCGGCGGTGCGTTCTTCCACGGTATGTTCAAGCAAGCGGTTGTAGCTCGCCAGTTTTTTGTATAGCAGACGCACTTCGAGCATATTGTTGATGCGGGTTTTTACTTCCAGCAAATCGAATGGCTTGCTGATGAAATCCTTTGCGCCAGCCTGCAATGCCTGCAGCTTGTGGTTCGGTTGCGCCGTCAACACGATCACCGGAAGATAACTATCGGTATCGTTACACTTAAGTTCGTTCATGACCTGGAAACCATCCATGTCCGGCATTTGCAGGTCAAGCAGGATCAAATCAAAATTGTTTTTCCGGTGTAGTACGCACACTTCTTCAGGCTTCATTGTCGAGCTGACATTGGTATAACCTGCCTCGCTCAAAAATTGCTCGAGCAACTGCACATTGGTTTCCTGATCGTCCACGATCAGAATGGCGGCAGCGAGAATTTCCTTCACATTAATCATGTGTTACATCCTTGTTTTCAGCGGCTTCCGCCTTCGCAAACTTCAGGGCTACATCCAGTGTATTCATGAATTCATTCACCTTGATCGGCTTGGTGAGATAGCGGAAGAAGCCGGCTTCCAATCCTTTTTCAATGTCGCGGGGAATCGCGTTGGCGCTCAATGCAACCACCGGAATTTTGGAAGTAGTTGAATCTTCCGCCAGAATTTTCAAGGCCTTCAGCCCGCTGATGCCGGGCAGATTGATATCCATCAGGATCACGTCCGGCAATTCTGCACGAGCGATCTCGATACCACGGGTTGCGTCCCTTGCCGTCAGCAAACGGATATCGGGGCGGCGGGCAATCAAATCTTCAACGAGCATGAGGTTTGCCGGATTGTCTTCGACATAAAGCAGCGTGTGGCAATGTGCGTCCGCATCGATATGAATATTGCTGAGTTCGATGAACGGCGCGGTGTGCGGTTCCAGTTTCAGCTCATTGGTCAGGTTCAATTCAAACCAGAACACGCTGCCCTGTCCGACAACGCTGTCAACGCCAATGGTGCCGCCCATCAATTCGATCAAACGCTTGCAAACGACCAGGCCGATACCGGTACCTTCCTCGTCGTTCGATTCCTGTCCAAGCCGATTGAAAGGCTGGAATAACTGGGCCAGTTTTTCTGCCGATAACCCATCGCCTACATCTTTCACGCAAATACGAATACGGCCTTCACCACCGGCAATGCAATCGACAACGACGGTGCCGCCTTCGCGGTTATATTTGATCGCGTTCGAAAGCAGATTGATCAATACCTGTTTTACGCGGGTACGATCGGCTTTGACGATATACGGAAATTCCAGCAGCGGAAAACTCACGCCAATACCGCGCTTTTGAGCCTGCGGCAAAATCATCGCCTTGCATTCGCGCACGACTTCGGTCAGTGAAATGGGTTCAAGCGAGAGGATGAGCTTGCCAGATTCAATCAATGCCAAATCAAGAATTTCGTTGATCAGGTCGAGTAAATACCAGCCCGCCTTCAGGATTTGATCGACACTGCGCTTCTGCGTCGGTGTAGGCTGCGGCGAACCGGATTCGATCAATTGTGCAAAGCCGAGAATTGCGCTCAATGGCGTACGCAATTCATGGCTCATGCTGGAAAGGAAATCGGATTTCGCCAGATTGGCTTTTTTTGCATCGGCCATTGCCGCCTGCAAATCCAGTTCGATTTTGTGGCGGACGGAATTATCGGTACCGATCAACAGATAGCCGATAATCGTGCCGTAATCATCACGCAAGGCGGTAATGGAAACGATGGCCGGAAACCGGCTGCCGTCCTTGCAAATATAAGTGAGTTCGTAGATATCCTCGATGCCGCGCGATGCCTTGAATGCGAGTGCTTCAAAGCCGGGCAAAATCGGGGTTGCCAGCTCCAGACTGAGCGCCTGCGCACGCGCCTCTACTTCCTGCGGGTCGTGGATGTCGCTCGGGTTGATCCTGTTGACGACTTCGCTGGCCTCATAGCCCAGCATGCGTTCTGCACCGACATTGAATAACTGGATGATGCCTTTTTCATCGGTAGCGATAATCGAAAAATTTTCGCTGGTCAGAATCGCATTCTGCAATGCACCGGTTTTGAGCAGGACGGCCTGGCGTCGTTCTTCGCTGATGCCGTCTGCGAAGGTGAAGCCATTTTCCAGTGTTTGCATTTCGGTTTCCGTAGGAAGTACATAGGTTCAGGACTTGAACCGCGTGTGCATGGCCGGAAACGAAAGAGCGAGTATATTAATTACGCCTTTCAGAAGGGGCTTTAAGCTAAACGCAGGCGTGACTGCTGATTGTCAGTCTGCAGCTTGACCAACGTCTGTGCGATAGGACACATAGACGCCGGTACCACTTATAACAGCAATACCGACATGAGGCTCCAACTATCGGAATTAGTTGCGGAAATATCGGGCTTATTGCACGGATTATGCAATTACAGACCTGCAAACGTGATAGCAGGCCATTCTCGACTTTATAGACTGGCTGGTCTTCAATATGGTTTTAAGCACTATTCAAGATTGGTGCGCGCATCACGCTTGTGGCGAAATTGCGTAAGTGCTTTGTAAATGGCAATGCGGGCACGATTCAAACCGCCAAGAGGTACATGATCGGGCAAGGCGTTACCCGGCGAAAAAGACAGGGTTTCAGCAAGTTCCGAGCGTTCTTTATTGCGAAATTTCTGCGCCGGAATGCTTAGTGTCGCCAGCTTGATGAAAGGTGATTGATCCTCGTCCCATAGAACGCCGGCATCTTCTATCGGCATTCCTTCTTTTTGAAACTGTATGCAGAAATCGAAAGTCGCCACATGGCGGTTCAAATGCGCCTGCATGGTCTCGGCCAGATAGTCATCGCCGTTTGAATCGGCTTTGTCCTTGCGAGGCTTCGATGTCGGCAGCAGCGAATATTTCACGGCGCGCGTTTTGCCGAATAAATACGGCGTAGTACTCCAATAGCGAATATCCAGCAATGAATCCGGGCTGATGCGAAGCGCCAGCAGCCCGAGCAATGCCCCTGCCTTGCCGCCCAGGAAAAATTTTGCCGCCAGCAATAAGGGCGAACTTTCGATCGTGTAATAAACCGCATCGCGGAACATCGCCACGGTGCCAAGCGGCATCACTGGCGAACTCAGTAAAATAAAATCCTGCCCAAGCGGAACATCGACAAGCTTGCCTTTGGTCTGCGGGGCCATCAATTTGATCGCGACGCCTCGTGCATCCTTGACGGCATCGGATTGAATCTTTCCGCTGGAATTGGAAAAGCGCACCCAGCAATCATGATTTTGCACTTTCGCAAAAACACCGACCTTCAATTCTTTCGGAAGATCCGGCTCTATCTGGAAACCGGCTTTCAGCAAAGCTACCGTTTTGGGGTGGGCATCGCGCCGTGTATCACCTTTTTCATAATCGTGCTCCATTTTACGGCGCAGGATCTCGGTCATCTCGGCAATATTTGCCACTTCGTTCGGTTCGCGCGTTTCAAATGAGCTGAGTTTGGTCATGTGGATTTTCTGAAGTCCTGGATGGCTATGTTGCGGATATTTCGATGATGCGGCCGGGAACATCTTCAGCTATTTCATCAGAATAAGTACTTTAATCGCCATGAATGATTCGATAGCGCCGGCGCCCTGGTCTGTGCGACAGCGCACCGACTCTACTCGGTGGCGGCATCACGATTAAGCAACCCACCAATGGCGAAAAATCATGGCTACGAAAACAACATTAACCGATGTAAAAACACTTCGCGAACAAGCGCGTACCCATATCGAGCAAGGCGCAGTGACTGCCGGTTATTCCGCCGACCGTGCCGAAGTAGTGAAATTGCTTAATGATGCACTGGCGACCGAATTGGTTTGCGTACTGCGCTATCGCCGCCACCATTTCATGGCGCGTGGCATCGTGGCAAAAAGCATTGCCGATGAATTCCTGGCGCATTCAAATGAAGAACAGGGCCACGCTGATTTGCTGGCAGCGCGCATCGTACAACTGGGCGGCGAACCGGATTTTTCTCCGGACAGCCTGAGTGGCAGAAGCCACGCCGAATACGTCGCCGGTAAAACACTGGTCGAAATGATCAAGGAAGACCTGATCGCCGAACGCATCGCGATCGATAGTTATCGCGAACTGATTCAATACCTCGGCCAACAGGATCCGACCACGAGCAAGATGTTGAAAGACATTCTGGCCGTTGAAGAGGAGCATGCCGACGAATTGGCAGACTTACTCGTAGGTTTGCCGTCGAAAGTCTGAATTTTTGCAATGAGCGTAGGGGCGATTCATGAATCGCCCCTACTCGCCTAGATACTCGCCAAACACCTGAAGCGAATCAACGCGGTCACAGACGGTTTTCATGGCGACCAGAATCGGCACCGCCAGCAATGCGCCGGCTACACCCCACATCCAACCCCAGAACAATACCGACAGAATAATCACGACCGGATTCAGGCTAAGACGGCGGCTTACGATAATCGGCGTTATCAAATAGCCTTCAATCGCGGTCAATAAATAAAATACGCCGGGTACCATCAGTGATTGCCATAGTTGATCAAAGGTAAGCAGGCCGACTACGGTTAGCACGCTGAAACTGACGATATCGCCGATATACGGAATGAAGTTCAGTATGCAGACCATCACGCCCCAAAGCACCGGATTGGGTACGCCCAGCAAATACATGGCCAGGGTAACGGCAGCGCCAAGGCAGACATTGATGAGCGCAACGGTAAATAAATAACGTGAAACTGCTGCCTCCACTTGCTGGGCAATATCCACTGCACGTTTCTTGTCGGAAAATCTGGGTGTTACCGCAATGGTTTTCCGAAGGAACAAATCGCCCGAAGCCAGCAGGAAATACAGAAGCACCAAGGTGCTGATAATGGAAACGGTAATGTCTTTTGCGCTGTAGAAAAAAGCACCCGCTATGGTCGGTTCCTTCACGATGACTTCGCGCGGCTTTTTCTTGAGTTCTCCGCCATTGGCCAGTTTTTCCGTGATGTCCTGCACTTGCGCTGTCGCCGATGCGACGTTGTGAACCGAGCCGGTCACCGTGCGAAGCTTGCTGTCGATTTCACGCAGGCTTTGCGGTGCCTTGTCGAGCCATTCGCTGGCAGGATCGGCCAGGTTGTAAATACCGCCAACCAAACCGGCCAGCAAACCCAGCACTACCAGGCCTGCGCCGAGCGGTACAGGGATGAATATTTTTTTCAAGCCACGCACCAACGGCAGAAAAACCAGACTGAGGATGAGTGCGGCGACAATCGGCAGCACCAGATCACGCGCAAGATAAAGCAGGGTAAGAATGGCCAGCAGCAACAGGCCTGGTAATGCCCATGTCCCGGAATTTTGGGTTTGTTCGGGGGCCGGAGAGATAACAGGCTCGCACACGAAATCTTCGTGAACTTCGGGTTTATCGCTCATGTGAACACTCCATGCGTATCGTGGTTTTCATTACTCTGCCCATCGGCCAAGTTTAGCTTACGGTGCGACCACTTTATTATTTATTCAATGCCGCCTGGATAATCTTTGCAAATCCGAACGTTTTTCCCATCGACTTGATGATACGCGCGCCAACAAGCACGCTCGCCAATTCCATGGCCAGCTTGCCGGCAAGTCCTGGTCTCTCGTAAAAAAAACGCATGGTGTTGCTACGAGGAAATGTAGGCCGATCGGTATTGTCGGGGCCCAATTGGGTGGCAATCAGCTGGCGTTGCGCCTGCATTCTTTGCCGTAAAACATCCCGTTGGGTATCAAGCAAGGTGAATGATTCGGGATCTTCGATGCGATTCATAGCTTGCTCTTGATTAATGCGATATCGGCGGCAAACTCTTCGCGGGTTGCAGCGAATGACTGCCCGCCCAGCGACGCCTGCGCTTGCAAAATATGGAACGCGATACCGAGTCCTGCGGCATAAACCACGATCATCAGCAAAATGGCTGCGATGAAATATGGCGTATTCCAGCTCAATGCCAACACCAGTAAGCCGGCAAACAACATGAAGCACAACAGGCAGGCGAAAACTACGATGCCTGCCGCCAGCATTTTGACAAGCCGGTTTTTTTCTTCAACCCACTCCAATCGCGCCAGTTGTCCGTATAGTCCGGCCTGCCCCAGCAACGCCCTACCCGCCGAGCGCAGAAGTCTCACTGCGCCCAGCGGATTGAATGATGCGGAACCACGGTTAGCCGTTATCGATGGCTCTGGAAGTTCCTGATTCATTTAAATGGAATTTCCGATATCAACGACGGGCAAGTGCAAAACCGACGAGCAAACCAATCGCTGCACCGGCACCAATGGCTTTCCATGGCTGTTCATGCACATAGTCGTCGGTAGCCTTTGCACCTTTGCGGGCACGCTGGGCAATCTCTCCACCCATCTCGACTACCGAGTCTTTGGCATCGGCAAGACGTGCGCTTAATTTTGCTTTTGCACGCGTCAGGTCTTCACCGGTCAGCGTGGTGGTTTCCTTGACGAGATCTTCAACATCGGCAATGAAATTCTGGAACTCGGATGAGGCATTTGCGGCAACTTGATTTGCTTTTGCGGCAACGGTTTCAGCGGTGTTTGAATGGATTGACATAAGTGTTTCCTTTGTATGTTTGATTTGAACAGCTAGCAGCCTGAGTAGGGGGAGCTATCTCGTGGTGTAAGCGCGGCATGCGTAGCTGAGAAATGACAATAAGCGCCATCGAAAATTACTTCTGTGCGACAACGCACGCATAAAATTCTCTGTTCACAAACCGTTTTTACAGATAATAAAATTTCCGGAAATAAAGTGGCAGATATACGGCCGGTGAAATATTTTCCGTTTCCGTGCTGAATGCAAAATGACGTTTTACTTCCGGATAAAATCCAGCAAATCCTGCGTCAGACGATCTTTCTGCGTGGCGAATAAACCGTGCGGCGCACCTTCGTATTCGATAAGGGTTGACTGCACGATTCCTTTGGCAGCCAATCTGGCCGATGCTTCGATTGGCACGGTCTTGTCTTCGGTACCGTGGATAATCAGTGTCGGCACTTTGAAATACGCCAGATCGCCACGAAAGTCGGTACTCGAAAATGATTTCAGGCATTCCAGTGTTGCTTTCAGGCTGGCTTGCATCGCGACATTGCGCATATTTTCCAGTAGCTCGGTACTTACCAGATGACCCAGCGTTCCAACTCCGAAGAACTTGTGGAAAAAATCGGTAAAGAATTTCGCCCTGTCTTCATTGATTGCGAGTGCGGTTTTGTCGAAGGCCTCCTGGTCGGTGCCTAGCGGATTGTCTCCAGTCTTTAGACGGAAAGGTACGATTGAAGAAATAAGCGCCGCTTTTGCAACTGATTTTCCGCCATGCCGCGACATGTATCGCGCAACTTCACCGCCACCCATCGAGAAGCCGACAATGATGGCGTCCTTGGCACCGGTGTGTTCGATAACGGCAGCCAGATCATCGCTTAGAGTGTCGTAATCGTAACCAGTCCATGGTTGCGACGAACGGCCGAAACCACGCCGATCATAGGCAATGGCGCGATAGCCGGAATCGGCAATGGCCATAGCCTGATCGTCCCAGCTGTCAGACGAAAGTGGCCAGCCATGCAACAGGATGACGGGTTGGCCAACGCCCCAGTCTTTTACATAAAGCTTGGCCTTGTCTTTGGTGGCAACGTAATTCATGTTTCTTCCTTCAATCGGATTGGCGAATGCGCCGGATTTTTCTAGAGCCGCATGTGCAATCCATGCAGACGTAATCCATATATAGGGAGCATCGACATGAATGTATGTTCGGCAACACACATACATGGATTCACGGGTTCCTGCATTTAGGCCTGTGACAGTTTGTAACTGCGAAATTAAAAAACTTTCCGCTTGGTGTGCGATGACGCACAGAACGCGCAATTGAAGGTTCGTACATTCAACGCATGGTTCTACAGGAGATCCATCATGCCAACCAAGGCCAAATCTACCCATTCGAACAGATTCATTTTGTCTACCAGCGGACTTGCATTGCTTGCGCTTGTATTGGCCATCACTGCACAGGGCAGCAATGCCAATATTGCAGGTATTAATCGCGTACAAGCGGCTCCCGCAAAATACACAAGCCACACAAACGTGCACATATTATTTCCAACCGGCGATGTCGATTTCGACTATGCGGCCAATATGCGCATGCATCATCAAATCGCGGTCGAGATGTCTCGGGCGCAGCTCAAAAACGGCAAGAACAAGATGCTTCGTGATATGGCAACAAGCATCATCGCCGAGCACAATAGCGAAATCGCCAAACTTGACCGATGGATAGCAGCGCACGCCAATTCCAGACCACGCGCAATATTGAGCTCAAGATAGCCACGAATATTTCGTGGCATCTGCAAGACGGAAGAATTATTTCCTGCTGCGAACTACCAGCAAGAGAACACCGCCAATAAGCGCGCCGGCACCAAGCCAGGCCGGGATATTGACAGTCTGTTTATCTTTGACAGTCAATTCGATCGGCCCCAGTTTCACCTGTTCGGTTTTTTTGGTGTAAGTGAAGCCGCCGTAGGCCAGGCCAAGCACACCTGCAATGATCAGGATAATGGCCACCAATTTAATACCGTTCATGTCGCTCTCCCCTGTTTAATGGAACCGCCGTGCATTCGCACGGCAGACTGTTCAGCTTCCGCGTTTGCCCATCAACAATGACACCACGAACAAAACGAGAAAGATAAAGAATAAAATTTTCGCGATTCCGATGGCGGAACCGGCAATACCGCCAAAACCCAGCACACCGGCAATGAGAGCGATAACCAGAAAAACAACGGCGTAATGCAACATGGTGAATCTCCTTGTGTCATGACCAATTCAGTCGTCAGCAGCATAAGACAAGGCGCGGAAATGATTTGTACGGCAACGCACATAACGCTAGTAATTTTTAGGTGTGGTAGCGCACGGACATATTGGCATCCAGACCCCAGTATTGAACACGAGCCACCAACAACATCGTTGGCGGAATGTGAAAATATTTCAGGAGAACACCATGAACAATACTATTCGTAAAGTTTCGACCGCTTTGTTGCTTGGCGCTTTCGTGATCGGCCTGACTGCCTGCAACACCATGGCTGGCGTCGGTAAAGATACCCAGAAAGCCGGTGAGAAAATCGAGAAAGAAGCCGATCGCCATACCGATGACAAGAAAGACGACCGGAAATAAGAAGGCAGATTGATAGCATGACCACCTTGTGCCGCAGCGACTGGATTGAAGCCCTTGGCAATCAGGAGCTGCGTCTGGCACATATTGATCCCCTCAAGCTACCGACTACCAGTTTCGAAAAAATGCTTTTGAATAATTTTCCGGCTGGAATGGAAAATTCAGGTTTGTCGCCGCCTTGCTCGCAAGCTCAAATGATCACTCCCCCGCATCAATAGCAATTCCTCTCGCCATCAATTCCGTCTGTTCGACTAGACGCGCACATGCGGAATTGATGGATGCAGATGGATAACGGGCAATGGCGGCGACGGTTGGTATCAGTTTCACCCTCCCCCCGTGCCTGATAACTCGCCAGTCGAGTAACAGGCTTCATCAAAGGATGTACATGAATATTTCCAGTGAAAAGACAACGGACACCCGTGATTCGGACACTAGTACTGTCGAAAAACAGGATGATGTAAAGAAAACCCCCGAACACGCGGTGATAGAGCCTTCGCCAAAGGTCCCCGCTGTCGATGAAATCAATCCGCCACTTGAAGCAACACTCGGTGGTGATGATGTCGTTGTTACTTCGGAGAAAAAATAATGAGCCTGCCTAACTCGGATGAATTGAAGGGCCAGTGGAAGCAACAAATCGGGGCGGCGAAGATTGCCTGGGGCAAATTGACCGAAGACGAATTAATGCAGTCGGAAGGCCATATCGAAAAACTGGCAGGCCTGGTGCAGGAACGTTACGGCATCGTTCGCAGTGAAGCGGAAGCGCAAGTCAAGGTTTTCCTGGACAAGAAAAACTCCTGATCTGCACAAACATAAAAAAACCGGGCTTAGGCCCGGTTTTTTTATGGAGAAAACTACAGCGTCCGGGAGAACAAAATACCATCGATTACTTCTTCACGACTCCGCCCAGTAACGGGTAGGGATTGATTGCAGTACCTTGCCACCATTTCTTTTCCGGGCCGAGAACGAACACCGCAAAATGCAGATGCGGTGCTTCCGGACTGGCATTGCCGGTGCTGCCGACATAGCCGATGACATCACCGCGCATCAGTGAATCGCCTTCTTTGATGCCGGACGCATAACTGTCCAGATGCGCATAATAATAGGCATGGGTTTCGCCTGGATCGAACTGGTAGATCGTCAGCCCACCCTGCTTGCTGTTGAATAGCTTTACCAGCTTGCCATCGCTGACGGCGATTACCGGCGTACCTTTCGGCGCCATGATGTCAATCGCATCGTGTACGCGACCGCCACTGCGTGCATCGTTGAAAGTGTCGGTTAACTGATTCGCCTTCACGCTGCTTATCGGCATCAACAACGAGCCCGATTGCACCGGTACTACCGGCGCTTTATCTGGTTCGAATGATGGCGGCCATGGCATCGGCGTAGGTTCGGCAATAATTTCCGCACTCATGTCCGGCTCTGGATAGGCATTACTGACCGGCGCTGCCACCGGCGGTATTGCACGAATGCTGCCCAGACTTGTTGCATCCTGCGACACCGGTTTTGGCAGCCATGAAATGGACCAGCCCAATTTGTCCGGTGCATTCCACTGCATCAGCACGACGAACAAGGTTAAAGTCACACCAAGCATCATGCCCAACACGAAAATCAAAAAACGCTTCATGATCCAGTCTCCTGTCGAATTTATTCCTGCAACTTGGCCGCCATGCCCGGCGAGATGGCGGCAGCAAATTCAATCGCGTTCCAGTTAGTCAGCCGGATGCAGCCATGCGACTCGGTTTTGCCGACTTTCGATGGTTCGGGCGTACCGTGAATACCGTAATGTTCCTTGGATAAATCTACCCAGACGGCTCCGACCGGATTATTCGGCCCCGCAGGTATCGTGGCTTTTTCGCTTTTTGGTTTTGCATCCCAGAAAAGTTTCGGGTTGTAGTGGAAAACCGGATTGCTGGTTGAACCATTGATCTTCCAGTCGCCAACCGGCAATGGATCGTATTGACTGCCGCTGGAAGCCGGATAACGGGCAATGACCTTGTCTGCTGCATCGAGCAGCGATACCGAAGAATCGGAACGATCAACGACTACCCTGGCGGCAGCCGGCAATGGTTCCGGTGACAACACATTAGGTACGATGATTTCTTCGCCTGCCGTGTTGAAGTTCTTCCCGGCATTGAGCTGCTGCAATAGACGCGGGCTGACGTGGAATTTCTCCCCCAGTGCCTCAAGTGAAGAGGAATATCCCAATGCCGGCAATTTTGACTTGGCCAGCATGCTCGATGGAATCACGATGAAGGGACCGGCAGCATCGGTTTCGGAAATTTTGTATGACGACAAAACAGGCAAATCGTCTTTGTTCAATGAAGCCCAGGTGGCAGTATCAACAGTGCCGTTGACCGTGAGGCCATGACTGGCCTGATAGGCGGATATGGCATTACGCATATTGCCGCCAAATGATGCATCGATTTCGCCTGGTGAAAAATGGGCGCGATCAAGCAATATCTGTGCACGCAAAATTGAAGCATGATTTGCTTTGCCATCCACGGTATCGAGCAATGCAGCATCATTGACCACCAAGGGCGTAAGTTGAACAGTCGACGCCGTAACCGCCAATGCATTGGATATGGAGAAGGCGAGCAAAGAGCTTGCCAGGGCGAATTTCAACAGAGTATCGGATTTCATTGTCATGCTTCTTGTTAGCGGGAAGACTGGATGATGACTTGCGCATCATGAACACAGCTTTTGCAGGCCTGTGCGCAATGTGCGTCAGCGAACAGACAGCTTTTTCGTTACTGCACGCATACGCGTTCGTTTAAATCCAAACTACTTCTTCATGAACTGCGCCCCTATTTTTTCGAGGGATGTGTTTCAGCGTACAGACCCGTTCATCAAGCGCAGAGCATGCTGTATTGGTACAAACAGCAGTGCCTTGCCCCGAGCATGCGCCTGGAAAATCGTTGGACTCTTTCGGAGATACGTAATGAAACGTAATCATTTAAACCGCGTGTTGATGGCTGTTTTTATCAGTACCGCATTCGCAGGCTTCGGCACTTCCGCCCTCGCGCAGCCTCAGCCCAAAGGCCTGGAACTGCAGATCGAAAAAGACAAGAAAGACAAGCAGGAAGAAAAGAGCAGGCAGGACGCCGAAAATTCACGGCAAAGGCGACAGGTTCCGGTACAGAATACTCAGGAACAAGCCCGCAAACCGCAGCCGGTAAGCCAGCTTCCGCTTATACAGCAAGCCGAACGCAAGCAGGAGAATGAAACCCGGATGCAGGCTTTGCGTCAAAAAGCAGATCGTGAAAAAGCAAACCGTGAAAACGTCGCACGCGATAATGAAAACCGGAATCAGAAAAATATTCCGCGTCCAGTCGTAACAGAAAATGCCGGCCGAAACCCAACCGTGCCGCAAAGAGCTGCTGCGTTGAAGAACGAAAAGCGCCCGGATGAACAAAAAAATCCGAAAGATCAAAGACGCCTGCCACCGCAACAGCAGCGCGTGCTTATCCAGCAGCAACAACAGCGCGTAACGCAATATCGCCAGAATCTGACACAACGCCAGAATAGCTCGCGCCAGCATGGCATGCAGTTGCAGCAACAAAAACGCATCGCGCAATACAACTATCAGCAGCAATATTACGAGCGCATGCGCCAGCAACAGATTCGCTATCAAAACGAGCGCTACGATTACAACAATGATCCGTATTTCTATACTGCCCCAAGCTATCGCTATAACCGTGGCGGCCGTTATTACGAAACCAATCAATACGGTGCAAGCATTTTGCGCCAGGCACTGAACTATGGTTATCAGGAGGGCATGCGTGCCGGCCGGGCCGATAAACAGGACCATTGGCGTTATTCCTACCGTGATTCTTATATATACGATGATGCCAACTATGGCTACAACGGCTATTACGTGCAGCAGGATGACTACAACTATTATTTCCGCCAGGGTTTCCAGCGCGGTTATGAAGATGGTTATTACGGTCGTCGCAAATATGGCCGCAACAATAATGGTTCCGATTCCTTGTTGAATGCCGTGTTGATTACGGTACTCGGACTACAATCGATCCGCTAAGCGCCCGACAGTACGTAACGATGAAAGGGTGGACTTTGGTCCACCCTTTTCTATTCACGACAAACATGGCATCGGTACTCGGTAATTTACCGAAATCCGCCATGTCGGGAATCAGCAAGAGGAAACAATCTTGTATTGCCAAGCCGGGCCTTGAATATGCATTGCGGCTTGATCCTGTTGCTTGTCAATGCGCGTGTGGTTTATCAGTAACGACATGCGCCATTGTTGCCAAACGTTTCGGATCCAGAATTTTTACCTGACGGCCGTGTACGCTGATCACGCCATCTTCCTGCATTTTATTCAGCGTGCGGCTGACGGTTTCAATCACCAGACCAAGATAGCTGCCGATATCCTGCCGGCTCATCGGCAACACCAGCAATTCTGCCGGCCGACCCAGCAGGCGATAACGTTCGGTCATGCCATGGATAAATAATGCCATGCGGTCGCCGGCACTTTTTACGCCCAGCATTTCAAGATGGCCGTGGTCGCGGTTGATGCTTTGCCCGATAATTCTCAGTAGCTGATGCTGCAATCCAGGCACCTGAGCCGCGACCGATTCAAGTTGCGATAGCGGAATTTCGCAAACATTGGCTTGCGTCAGCGCCTGGGCATCACAGGCATGCGCCCCCGAGCCCAAAGCGTCCAGGCCGATCAATTCACCGGGCAAATGGAAACCGATCACCTGGCTCATCCCCTGCTCGTCGGTAATCGTCGTTTTGAATGCCCCCTCGCGCGCTACATAAAGTGCTGCCAAAGCCTGCCCCGAACGATATAGATGATCACCAAGCTGCATTGGGCGGCGGTTTTTAACCACACGATCCAGTTGGTTAAGGTCCTCGACTCCGATAGTCGCAGGCAGGCACAGGGTTTGCAGCGAGCATTTCGCGCAACTCTGTCGCAAACGGGCTAGATCGACTACCGGCTCTGCCATAACGGCTCTAAGACTCCCTTTGGGTCTGATGCATGCAAAACGCATATCTATCGCTGATTCCCGAGTATAACAAGTAAGTACGGCAAGGATTGGCGATACACACAGTCATAAACGTTCAAGGCCAAGCCGGACCAACTTGATCTGAGTCAAATGGCCACAAACCAATCCGGTTGAAAATTAGCCCGGATTCAATGGAGAGCAGCATGAGTACAAGTCCGGAAACGTATAACGATAAAGTCGTACTGCAATTTTCAGTCATGACGGTCGTCTGGGGGTGCGTTGGAATGTTGGTCGGTCTTCTGATCGCCGCACAGCTGATGTGGCCCGCCTTAAACTTTGACACTGCCTGGTTCAGCTATGGCCGCCTTCGGCCCCTGCACACCAATGCCGTGATTTTTGCCTTCGGTGGCTGCGCCCTGTTCGCGACCAGTCTTTATGTCGTGCAGCGAACCTGTCATGCGCGGCTGATTTCGGACAAGCTGGCGAGTTTCGTGTTCTGGGGTTATCAGCTTGTCATCGTACTGGCGGCAGTCACCCTGCCGATGGGCCTGACGCAAGGCAAGGAATATGCCGAACTGATCTGGCCAATTGATGTTCTGCTCGCGGTCGTCTGGGTGGCTTACGCAGTGCTGTTCTTCGGAACGATTGTCAAACGTAAAGTTCGCCATATCTATGTCGCGAACTGGTTTTACGGTGCTTTCATCCTGACGGTTGCCGTTCTGCACATTGTGAACTCGCTGGCAATTCCAACCAGCCTGACGCACAGCTATCCGATTTATTCGGGTGCAGTCGATGCCATGGTGCAGTGGTGGTACGGCCATAACGCGGTCGGCTTTTTCCTGACTGCAGGCTTCCTCGGCATGATGTATTACTTCGTGCCGCGTCGTGCAGGACGCCCGATTTATTCCTACCGTTTGTCGATCGTGCATTTTTGGGCGCTGATCGCAATTTATATGTGGGCCGGCCCGCACCATCTGCACTACACCGCGATTCCCGATTGGGCCCAAAGCGTCGGCATGGTGTTCTCGCTGATCCTTCTGGCACCGAGCTGGGGCGGCATGATCAACGGCATGATGACGCTATCGGGCGCCTGGCATAAATTGCGTACCGATCCGATTTTGAAATTCCTGATCGTTTCCTTGTCGTTCTACGGCATGAGCACGTTCGAAGGTCCGATGATGTCGATCAAGACCGTCAACGCGCTTAGCCACTACACCGACTGGACCATTGGCCATGTGCACTCCGGTGCCCTGGGCTGGGTTGCGATGATTTCGCTGGGCTCGATTTACATGCTGATCCCCTGGTGCCTTGGCTTGAAAGACATGGCGTCGAAAAAATTGATCGACCTGCATTTCTGGGTGCATACGATCGGCGTCGTGCTGTACACCGTGTCGATGTGGATCTCCGGTATCGGCCAGGGTTTGATGAGCCGCGCCACCAATGAAGACGGCACGCTCACCTACGCTTTCGTCGAAATCCTGAAGTTCACCTATCCGTACTACTTCATCCGTTTCTGCGGCGGTCTGCTCGTCATCACCGGCATGGTGTTGATGGTGATCAATGTGATTAAAACCTTCCAGCTCGCGAAAGGAAAACATGTGAATCCCGTATTGATTCCCGTCGCCGACGCCCAGCACGCCTGAGAGAAAAATCATGAGCCATGAAAAACTAGAAACCAATGTGGGCTTGATGGCAATCCTGATCGCCGTCGTGATTTCGTTCGGCGGATTGGCCGAGATCGTGCCACTGATGTACCAAGCCGAAACCATCAAGCCATTGCCGGGCGTAAAACCCTACCCGGCACTGGAATTGGCCGGTCGCGATATTTATATCCGCGAAGGCTGCTACAACTGCCATTCGCAGATGATTCGTACGCTGCGCTTTGAAACCGAACGCTATGGGCATTATTCAATGGCTGGCGAATCGGTCTATGACCGTCCGTTCCAATGGGGCAGCAAGCGTACCGGTCCCGACCTGGCACGCGTCGGCGGCCGCTACTCGGATGACTGGCATCGCGTGCATTTAAATAATCCACGTGATGTGGTTCCGGAATCGAATATGCCCGGTTATCCGTGGCTGTCGAAAAACACGGTGAGCGCGGAAGAAATCATCGGCCGCATGCACGCACTCAAAACCCTTGGCGATCCCTACACCGACGCCGATTTCGCCGGTGCAGCCGAACAAGTGTCGAATAAAACCGAGCAGGACGCCGTTATTGCGTATTTGCAGGGCCTTGGCAAACACGCGCCGAAAGGAGAATAAACATGATTTCCGGAATCATCAGTCTGGTTTTATTGCTTGCCTTTATCGCAGGCACCGCCTGGGCCTACAGCAGCAAGCGCAAAAGCGATTTTACCGATGCCGCCAATATCCCGCTCGAAAATAATGAAGAGGTATTGCCATGAGTTTTGCCTGGTCAAGCTATATTATTTTTTTCGTGGTATTCAATATCATTGCCTGTGTCTGGCTTTTGTGGTGGACGGCGAAACGCAAACCAAGCGACAGCACGGCAACACAAACCACCGGCCATGTCTGGGACGGCGATCTTACCGAATACAACAATCCGTTACCGCGCTGGTGGATAAATCTTTTCTACCTGACGATTGTTTTCGGCATTATCTACCTGATCTGGTTTCCAGGACTTGGCTCATTCCAGGGCGAAGGCAAGTGGAGCTCGAAAGCCCAACATGATTTGGAAAAGAAGGCCGGTGACGAGAAACTGGCAAAAAGTTTTGCCAAATTCCATAACCAGCCCATCGACGTGATTGCGCAGGATGCAAAAGCGCTTACTACCGGCAAGCGCATCTTCATCAATAATTGCGCGATGTGCCATGGCTCGGATGCGCGAGGTGCACGCGGCTTCCCGAATCTGACGAACAGCGATTGGCAGTGGTCGAATTCACCCGAAGACATTCTGACCACCATTCGTGGCGGTCGTCAGGCAGCGATGCCGGCACTGGCCGGTGCGATGGAAAACGAAGCGGGCATTTCGCAAGTCGTCGTCTACGTGCAAAGTCTTTCAGGTATGAAGGTAGATGCAAGCCTGGCTGCCGAGGGCAAGAAGCGTTTTGAAGGCATTTGTGCTGCCTGTCATGGCGTGGATGGCAAGGGCAATCAGGCCGTCGGCGCGCCAAATCTGACCGATGATGTCTGGCTATACGGCAACGAATTCGAAACGATGAAACAAACCGTACGCGAAGGCCGCAATGGCCAGATGCCGGCACACGGCGCTATTCTTTCGGATACCCAAATCCGCCTGGTCGGTGCCTATGTCTGGTCACTGTCACACGGCAAGAAAGAGAAGACGGAATAATCATGACGACACCCGACGCCTTTGATCACCCGCCCCGCCCGATGATCCAGCGGGTCGGTGCCATCCTTTGGCCGTCCTTTTTTGCGGCGGGTGTCGCCACCATGGTGTTCTTTGCGTTTGTCGATCCCGTGCAACTGCGCGATATCACCTTCAGCCATATCCACATCAATCGCGAAGCCGGTTACACGATCGGCTTCTTCATGTTTTGGCTGGCGACCGCCAGTTCCAGCTTGTTTACCTGGATTCTGCTCAGGCCAGCGAGTCGATTCAATAAACCGCTGTCGAAGGATGCGCAGTGAACAAAAACATCGCGGCGCAATTGGTAGATGATGGTCCTTTGTATGTTTCGGAAAAGAAAATTTATCCGCGCGAAATCAAGGGCCGTTACCAGCGTCTGCAAAGATTGGCCTTGCTGGTATTGCTGGGCCTTTATTACGGTGTCGCGTGGCTGAACTGGGACGGACGCCAGGCCGTGCTTTGGGATTTGCCAGCGCGAAAATTCTATATTTTCAATCTGGTTTTCTGGCCACAGGATTTTATTTTTCTTGCCTTGCTGCTCATCATGGCAGGCCTGTCGCTGTTCTTCTTTACCGCACTGGCCGGACGCTTATGGTGTGGTTACGCCTGCCCGCAGACGGTCTGGACCGAAGCGTTCCTGTGGGTCGAACAAAAACTGGAAGGCGATCGTAACCAGCGCATGAAACTCGATGCCAGTCCGTGGAACGGCAACAAGATCCTGCGAAAATTCGGCAAGCACGGCCTTTGGCTGATATTGGCGCTATGGACCGGTTTTACCTTCGTCGGCTACTTCACGCCGATCAAGGAACTAGCCGATCGTATTTTGCCCTTTAGCTGGAGTGGCTGGGAAACTTTCTGGGTCCTGTTCTACTCGCTAGCGACCTGGGGCAATGCCGGTTTCCTGCGCGAACAGGTCTGCAAATACATGTGCCCCTATGCCCGCTTCCAAAGCGCGATGTTTGACCGCAATACACTCATCATTGCCTATGACAGCCTGCGTGGCGAAACCCGCGGTTCGCGCCGAAAAGGCAGCCTGCCCAGCGTGCTGGAACGCGCTCGTGGTCTGCTGCCGATCAGCAAGTTGAATGACCACGGTTTCGTATCATTTGAAGTTGCCGATACCAAACCCGCTCCGGAAGAATTGGGAGATTGCATTGATTGCACGCTTTGCGTGCAGGTCTGCCCGACCGGTATCGATATCCGCAATGGTCTGCAATACGAATGCATCGCCTGCGGTGCCTGCATCGATGCCTGCAATTCGATCATGGATAAACTGGAATATCCGCACGGTCTGATCCGTTACACCACGCAGCACCAGCTGGAAGCAAAAGCCAGCCATGTCATTCGTCCACGCATTATCGTATATGGCGTTTTGCTGCTGGGCTTGTTTGCCGTTTTTGCCGTTGGCATTATCCAGCGCAGTCCTCTGATCGTTGACGTGATGCGCGACAAGCAGCTTTATCACTTGAATGACGATGGCAATATCGAGAATGCCTACACCTTGCGAGTCATCAACAAGGACAACCATACACACACTTACAAGGTCAGCGTTGAAAGCCATGCCGATATCGAAATAGAACATTTCGCCGGAAACATTTCACTGGAACCGGAAGAAGTACAAACCTTGCCGATTACGCTGGTAGCGAAGCCGGGCAGTCTGAAAGGTGTTGCCGATGTGAAATTCATTCTTGAACAAACCGACGGCGACGCAAAAGTTACTGAAGAAAGCCGATTTATTGCGCCACTGGAAAATAATGACGATCATGATCACGACCATGAAAGAGACTAGCGCGATAAAAGAACCGATGGTTTGGCTGATGTTCGGCATCCCCGTTCTGACCGCCATCGCCGGTTTTTACACCTTGCATATTGCCGGCCTGGCAAAAGCGACAGATGAAGTGAATATGCAGGTGACTCGGGTTGCACAGATTCAGGAATCGGACTTGAGTGCCGACAATCTTGCCGCAAAAGAAAATATCACCGCCACGCTGGATGTCGCGGATGGAATGTGGATCGTTTCAAGCCCGAACAATTTGACCAACAAGCAATTGACGCTCGATCTGCAACATCCAATCGACAAGACACAAGACCTCCAGCTCGTGTTGGAACGGGAAGGCAAGCGCTATGTCAGTCATCAGGTCGTGACGAGAAACCATGACTGGCTATTGCAATTGTCCGACATGAATTCGCAATGGCGCGTGGTCGGACGGCTGCACAAACAATCCAATGCAGCTGACCTGAAGGCGTCAGTACGAATACCGTGAACGCCGTTGCTATTGATAGCAAAGTCACCGCGCGCGGAAATGAAAACAGCATCTGCTTTCATTGTGGCCAGCCGGTAGGCAATGCATTAATTCAGGAAAGGGTTCATGGAAAATTGCAATCGTTCTGCTGCAGCGGCTGCAGTGCCGCTACACTGTGGATTAACGATGCCGGGCTTTCCGATTACTACAAACTCCGCACGGAACAGGCGCCACAAGCCGATGCCGGCACGGTGGATTTCAGCGCCTGGGATCACCGGGATACGCTAACGCAACATTCACGCTTTCGTGATGGTTGCGACGACATTATTATTTCCGTGCAAGGCATGCATTGTGCTGCCTGTGCCTGGCTGATTGATCGCGCCCTGAGCAAACAAAAAGGGGTCAACGAAGTCAGCGTCAATGCCGTAACCGGCCGACTTCATCTACGCTGGCAGCAGGCGACGACGCCCTTGTCGCAATTGATAGCCTGCCTGCAACGTCTGGGCTATCGCGCTTTCCTGACGCGAGGCAGCCAACTTGAAAAAGCACGTGCACAGGAAAAGAAAACATTGCTGTTGCGAATAGGATTGGCTGCTTTGGTCGCCATGCAAACCATGATGTTTGCCGAAGCCTTGTATCTGGACACTTCAAATGAAATGTCGATATGGACCCGCGATCTGTTTCGCTGGCTCTGCTTTGTCACCGCAACACCGGTGGTTTTCTACAGCGGCATGCCTTTTATCCGCGGCATGCTGCGCGAATTGAAACAAAAAACCCTGGGTATGGATGTGCTTGCCGCCAGTTCGATCCTGCTGGCGTATTTCGGCAGTTTTTATCAGACGCTGATTGGCGGCCAGCACGTCTGGTACGACGCCGCCGTGATGTTTGTGCTGTTTTTACTGGTTGCGCGCTTTCTCGAATATCAAACGCGGCAAGCGGCCTACGAACAATCCGATGCCCTCGCACGCGCCCAGCCTTACCTGGCGCAAGTCATTCGTGCGGAGCGACAAATCGCCATTCCGGTTGCCGAACTTCAACTCGGCGATACTCTGTGCATCAATCCTGGCGAAACCGTTTCCGCTGACGGCATTTTACTGAGCGATGCCGCTTCATTCGACGAATCCTTGCTGACTGGCGAAGCGAAACCCGTTACCAAGCACAAGGGCGATTTTATTCTTGCCGGCAGTATCGGCAGCCTGCATTCGGCGCGTTTGCAAGCAACGCAAGTCGGGCGTGACACGCAGCTTTCGCAACTGCTGTATCGGGTTGAACTGGCGCAATTGAAAAAATCCGGCGTGCTGCATTATGCGGAACGCATCGCGCGCTATTTCGTTGTCGGCATTTTGCTGATCACCGTTCTTGTCTACGGATTTTGGTCTCTGATGGGTTCGACACATGCTTTCGAAATCGCGCTCGCGGTACTTGTGGTCAGCTGCCCCTGCGCACTCGCACTCGCCCTGCCCGCTGCTTTCGCCAGCGCGCAAAGTGCCCTGGCGAAAATCGGCGTACTGAGTTTCAGCAATGACAGTCTGGTAAAGCTCGCCAAAGTCGACACCTTCATTTTCGACAAGACCGGCACCCTGACCCAGGGAAAAATCACCCGCACTGCGGATCGTTATTTCATAGATGAAGCAAACCATTCACTTGCCATTGCCTGCGCGCTGGAAAAAAACAGCTTGCATCCGCTGGCATCGGCATTTCCGGAAACGACCCATTTGCAGGCGGACAATGTCCGGCTTATTCCGGGCAAAGGCATTTGCGGTCGCATTGACGAAAAAGAATATCGCATCGGCAGCGCCGATTTTGCCGCGAATGCCATCGACGATGGTCGCCTGTGGCTGGGCGATGGCGAAAAGGCATTGGCCAGTTTTTCATTGAAAGACAATGCACGACCGGACGCAAAAACCACGGTCAGTGCTTTGAAAAATGCCGGTATGCAGGTACATCTATTGAGTGGCGATGCCGCCATCACCGTCGACGGCTTTGCCGAGGAAGTCGGCATATCGCATTTCGCTGCACGACAAAGTCCGGATCAGAAGCATGAATATCTCAAAGCCCTGCAATCAGAAGGACATTCGATAGCGATGGTAGGCGATGGCATCAACGATGCGCTCGTGCTGGCCAGCGCCGATGTCTCGATGGCAATGGGTAGTGGCGCCGCTATCGCGCAACGCACGGCCGATATGATTATCTGCGGTGAAAATCTGGATCGAGTACTGGCAGCACGTGCCATCGCCATCAAAACCCAGGTCATTATCAGACAAAACCTGACTTGGGCATTGTTGTATAACCTGGTCAGTATTCCGGTAACGGCGATGGGCTTGATCCATCCCGGTTTCGCCGCCCTAGGCATGGTAACTTCGTCCTTATTGGTGTCGGTCAACGCACTCAGGTTAAGGAAAGTATCCGTCTCGCAATGAATATCCTGCTCGTACTGATTCCGGTTTCATTGATTTTCATGCTGATCGCGATCGGCATTTTTATCTGGGCTCTGCGCAGCAATCAATTCGAGAATCTGGAATCGGCAGCGCTCGATATTCTCGCCTCGGAAAGCGAATCGGGCGCTGAAACAAAAACAAGCGACCTCAAAAACGATGCCGGTTGACCTGATTTTATTGGGTGCCGCATTTCTGAGCGGCCTTCTGGGCAGCACACACTGCGTGTTGATGTGCGGCGGCATCGCCACTGCCATTCCTGCTCAGGTATCGACTTCTCCTTTCAAAAACGCCTTGCTGCTGAATGCGGCACGCGTAATTGCCTACTCCTTCGCCGGAGTCGTCGTCGGCAGTATCAGTACCGGTTTTATCCAAATGATTCCGGTGGAAACACTGAGCATCCTGGCGCGCGCTGCGGTTGGCGTAGTGTTGTTGCTGGTGGCCGTACGTCTACTCGATACCAGGGCCCGGTTTTCCTGGTTGAACAAGCCCAATCAATGGCTGTGGAGTTTCCTGCAGCCATTGCAAAAACGCTTGCCGAAAAACCCCGGACTACGAATGATGGCACAGGGTTTCCTGTGGGGATTTCTACCCTGCGGACTCAGCGGCACCATGCTGATTGCCGCCTGGCTTAGTGCAAGCCCATTACAGGCCGGGTTGATCATGATGAGCTTTGGCCTGGGCACCTTGCCCGCGATGACCGCGCTGAGCTGGAGTGGCGTACGCCTCGGCGGATTACTGACGAAGCCGAAAAATCGCATCATCGGCAGCGCGTTCATTGGCCTTGCCGGACTTGTCACGCTCCTGGCGCCATGGCTAAGCGCGATACCTGCCATGCATGGTGCATTGGAATCCTTGGGTTGCAGATCGATGATTCATTGAAATGATTTCCTGAATTTGGGCCGGCATATATATTAGATATTGCTTATATTAGAATTATCTAATATAATGGCTTCATTCAATCCATTCCCGACCTATGCCATGCCGAAAAAACAATCTGCTGCAAAACCTGCGCTAGCTGTCATGCAGGCCCATGCCTGCGAAGCATCTGCACTATTGAAAGCAATGGGTAACGAACAGCGTCTGCTGATTCTTTGTCTTTTGGTGGAAAACGAACTAAGCGTGGGCGACTTGCAGGCGGAAATTGATCTAAGCCAATCGGCCCTGTCCCAACATCTGGCGGTATTGCGTGAAGCCGGCTTTGTAAATACCCGACGCGAAGCGCAGGCAGTGTTTTATTCCTTGCCGAACGGTCCGATCAAGAAAGTGATGCAGACCCTCCACAAAATCTATTGTGAGTAATCCCCCCATGAAAACCGATGTGTCCCATTTAATCCCGAATTTCAGACAGCCAAGACCGCAACTCATCACCGGTGGACAACCAGAAGCGAATGCGTGGAAACCGCTTGCGGAAGCCGGCGTGAAAACCGTGATCAATCTGCGCCCGGAAAGCGAATTGCCGGACAGAAACGAAGCACAGGAAGTTAAAGACGCCAATTTGATCTACATCAATCTGCCAGTTGAAGGACCTGCTAGCTTGAACAAGGCGCTTACCGATCAACTCTGGCAAGTGCTGAACGGCGCCGAAGGTGGCGTACTGGTGCATTGCGGTACCGGCAATCGTTGCGGCGCCATGTTGGCACTGACCGAAGCCTGGTTTCGCCAACACGGTACCGAAGATGCAATCGCCTTCGGCAAACAAGCCGGTTTGACGGGAATGGAACCTGTCGTTCGCGATCTGCTTGCTAAATAAAAAGTATTGCCCGTCATCCACGCTGTACCCATTGGAGCAAGACGTCATGGCACATATCGTTGTTATCGGAGCAGGTCTGGGCGGCATGAGTGCCGCTTATGAATTGCGTGAAACACTTGGCTCCACCCACCGCATCACGGTTATCGGCGATGGCGAGAAATTCAGTTTCACACCTTCCAATCCCTGGGTCGCGGTGGGCTGGCGCAAGCCCGACGACATTTGCCTTCAGGCCGGCGAATACCTGGCAAAGAAAGACATTACCTTTATTCCGCGTGCCGTGACGCAAATCCTCGCCGACAAGAAATGCGTGATCACCGATGCCGGACAGAACATCGAATACGATTATCTGATCATCTGCACCGGCCCCAAACTGGCGTTCGAAGAAATCAAGGGCGCAGGGCCGGACTCCGGTTTCACCCACTCCATTTGCACCACGCCACATGCAACAAAAGCCTGGGCGGCCTACGAAGAATTTTTGAAGAATCCCGGACCGATCGTGATTGGCGCCGTGCAAATGGCAAGCTGTTTCGGCCCGGCCTACGAATTCGCGATGATCATCGATGCGGATTTACGAAAACGTAAATTGCGTGATCGCGTACCGATGACCTTCGTCACCAGCGAACCTTACATCGGACATATGGGTCTGGGCGGCGTCGGCGATTCGAAAGGCCTTATGGAATCGGAATTCCGCCAACGCCATATCAAATGGCTGACCAATACAAAGATCGATGAAGTCACCAACGGCACGATCAATGCGAGCGAATGGGACGGCAAGGGCGTGATGCAAATGGAATACAAACTGCCCTTCCATTTCGCAATGCTGCTGCCCGCATTCAAGGGCGTTCCTGCGGTCGCAAATGTCGAGGGTCTCTGCAATCCCAGGGGATTCGTGCTGGTCGATAAGCACCAGCGCAGCGTGAAGTACCCAAATATTTTTGCGGCAGGTGTTTGTGTCGCGATTCCTCCGGTGGAAGTCACGCCGATTCCCACCGGTGCGCCGAAAACCGGTTTCATGATCGAATCGATGGTCACCACCATCGTGAAAAATATCGAAGCCGAATTGGCCGGGAAAAATGCCGACATTCAAGGCACCTGGAATGCCGTTTGCCTGGCCGATATGGGCGATGAAGGCGTCGCCTTTGTCGCGCTTCCGCAATTTCCACCGCGCAATGTCACCTGGGCCAAGAAAGGCCGCTGGGTACATTTGGCCAAAATCGCGTTCGAAAAATATTTCCTGTTCAAGATGCGCCACGGCACGTCCGAGCCGATCTACGAGAAATACGTGATGAAAGCGCTCGGCATCGAACGTTTGAAATCCGACACAAAGTAATTTATTGGAGAAACCACCATGAATATTGATAAAGCCGTCATGGCATTCGCTGGCGCAATGATTCTTGTCAGCGTCGCCATCGTCTATTTCATTTCGCCCTGGGGTCTGGCGCTGACCGCGTTCGTCGGCGTGAACTTGTTGCAGGCATCGTTCACCGGTTTTTGCCCGGCCGCGAAAATTTTCGGCAAGCTCGGCTTCCAGCCCGGCAATGCCTTCAAGTGAGTCGGGGCATGTCCTTCTACCGATATTTTGCCTTTGCCTTGCTCACTGCCATCTTGTCGGCGTGTGGCAATGCACCTGTGCCTGCCAATAAAAACGCAGTTAACGTGGAAGGCCTGGTACTCATTAAAACCTCGAGCGCTACAACGGGCAATCTACGGCAATGGGACGGCGTGGTCGAAGCCGTCAATCAGGCAACCCTCTCTGCGCAAACCTCGGGTCGTGTTGGTTCGCTGATGGTGGATGTCAACGATGCAGTGAAAGCCGGCGATGTACTCGCCCGCTTCAGCA